>Ga0306868_1000087_pt1 | contig 82039 bp, 65 predicted proteins | sample AntRauTorckE6832_FD_190411 | JGI IMG/M metagenome (GOLD analysis project Ga0306868, IMG submission 190411) | Saline lake microbial communities from Rauer Islands, Antarctica - Metagenome Torckler E6 #832 (v2) (version 2) | ecosystem: Environmental > Aquatic > Non-marine Saline and Alkaline >... | reverse complement strand
CCAACCGGAAATCCATTACCCATGCCTTTAGCCATCGAGATGATGTCCGGTTCAATATCAAAATGCTGGTGGGCGAAAAACTTACCCGTTCGCCCAAAGCCAGATTGGACTTCATCCAAGATGAGAACAGTTCCGGTTTCGTCGCAAAGCGTTCGCAAATGTTTAAAGAACTTGGTACTTGGGCTTTCAATACCTCCAACTCCCTGTATGCCTTCAATAATTACAGAGCTTACGTCTTCTTGTTTGAGCGCTTTTTCTACACCTTCAAAATCATTGAATCCGAAGCGAAGGACTTCGGTGCCTTCGTTCACCGGAAATACAATATTCGGATTGTCGGTAACGGCCACGGCCAGTGAAGTTCGTCCATGAAAAGCTCCTTTAAAAGCCAGGATTTTCTTTCTCCCATTATAAGCTGAAGCCACTTTCAAGGCATTTTCATTAGCCTCGGCTCCGGAATTACATAGAAATAAATTCCAGTCGTCATAGCCGGAAAGCTGTCCTAATTTTTTGGCAAGTTCCTGCTGAATGCCGATTGGGACAGAGTTAGAATAAAAGCCGATATCGTTAAGCTGGGCATTTATCCGATAAACATAGTGGGGGTGAGAATGACCGATGGATATCACTGCATGACCGCCATAAAAATCGAGATATTTTTGACCTTCTGCATCATACACATAATGACCTTTGGCTTTAACGGGCTCCACATCAAAAAGGGGGTAAACCTGGAATAAATTCATGTTATTGAGTGATGGTGTTAATTTTTTCGAAGGAGGCAAGGAGGCCTTTTATCACGGCAGAACTCAGTCCTTGGTGCTCCATTTCGTTCAATCCTGCAATAGTGCAGCCTTGTGGCGTGGTTACTTTGTCAATTTCTGTTTCGGGGTGATTTTCACCTTCAATTAAAAGCGATGCAGCTCCACGTGCTGTCTGCATAGCAATTTTTTGGGCTTCTTCGGCATGAAATCCAAGTTGGATTCCGCCTTGTGTTGCCGCTCTGATATATCGAAGGAAGAAGGCGATTCCGCTGGCTGCTAAAACGGTAGCGGCTTTCATAAGGTTTTCATCAATGATCATAGCTTCACCAAGAGCCTCGAAAAGTGTCTTTACTTCTTTAAGCTGGTGATCAGAAACATTCTTTGCACAAAGGCAGGTCATCGATTCCTGAATAGCTGTTGCCATATTTGGCATGGCTCGAATTACGGGCATTGTGCTTTCCAGATGTTCTTCAATCGTAGCTATTTCAACACCTGTTATAGTTGAAATCAAGACATGCTTTTCGGGGTCCAAGACCGGATTCATTTCCTCTAAAACGGCAGCCAATTGTTTGGGTTGAACGCAGAGGAAAATGTACTCGGAGTTTTGGACGGCATCTTTGTTGTCAGAAGTTATTTTAAACTTTTGAGATTTCAGATGATCCAGTTTCTCAAGGTGCCGGCGCGTCAAATACATGTTCTTTGGCTTCGCCAGTTTCGCTCCGGTTATCCCTTGGGCTATGGCGATGCCTAAATTTCCTGCCCCAATAATTGCGATGTCATGTTTCTTAGCCATGATTAAAATGCTGTTGATTTTAGATTGAGTCCGGAAGTTTCATCCAGTCCGAATAGTAAATTCATATTTTGAACAGCCTGCCCGGAAGCACCTTTCAGCAAGTTGTCAATCACTCCGGTGATCAATATCTGTCCGTTATCTTTTTGAATATGAACCTGAGCTTTATTGGTTCCAACTACACGTTTTATATCCGGTGAAGAATCGGAAACAGTGACAAAAGGGTGATTCTTGTAATAATTTTTATATAACTCCTGAACCTCTTCTGCAGATTTATTCAGTTCCAGATAGCATGCGGCAAGGATTCCGCGAGTGAATGCTCCACGCATGGGAATGAAGTGAATGGACTGATCAAAACCCGATTGTAACTGCTTTAGGCTCTGAGTAATCTCCCCCAAATGCTGATGCGTAAATGCTTTGTAAATGGAGGCATTGTTACTTCGCCAGCTAAAGTGGGTGGTTGAAGTTGGGTTCTGTCCCGCGCCCGTACTTCCCGTGATGGCCGTAACATGAACTGAATTATTTAATAAACCAGAGTTAGCCAGTGGTAATAAACTGAGCTGAATACAAGTGGCAAAACAGCCCGGATTGGCAATATAGTTAGCAGATTTAATTTCGTCGCGATTCAATTCAGGCAAACCATACACAAAATCATGTTCGCCTTTCATACGATAATCGGAACTCAGATCTATAATTTTTGCCTGCTTTGGAATTACATTTCCTTCCACTACCGCCTTCGATTTTCCATGGCCTGAACAAAGGAAAACCACATCTAAATCTTGCGATAGCTTTGAATTGAATTTGAGTTCTGTCTCTCCTTCTACATCAGGATGGGCTTGGTACAAAAATTCTCCGCCATGACTTCGACTTACCACGCTAGTCATTTCAACTTCAGGATGATGAAGTAAAATTCGAATGAGTTCACCCGCTGTATATCCCGCTCCGCCTATGATGCCTGCTTTAATCATTGTTCTGTACTTTTTGTTGGATGAGCATGGAGTTCGACAAAATTTTGGTAAACCCTTTTACGTCTTCACCACTCCAGGCGTTATTCATTTCACCATATTGACCTGCTTTGGAGCCCATTAAATCATTTTCAGATTCGATTCCTTCCAGCTCAAATCGCTTGTTATCCAGTTTAACGAACACCTTTCCTGAGACTGTTTTTTGGGTGTCTTCCAAAAAGGTCTCGATGTTGCGCATCACCGGATCGAGGTATTGGCCTTCGTGCATCAGCATCCCATACCATTCGGCTAGCTGATCTTTCCAATATAACTGCCACTTACCAAGCGTATGCTTTTCCAAAAGCTGGTGAGCCTTGATGATGATCATCGGAGCTGCCGCCTCAAACCCCACACGGCCTTTAATCCCAATGATGGTGTCGCCGACGTGGATGTCTCTTCCGATTCCATATGGCTGGGCGAGTTCGTTAAGCTTTTTGATTAATTCAACTGACGTTAATCGTTCTCCGTTAATCGTTATTGGTTCGCCTTGTTCAAAACCGAGCTCAACCAATAACGAATCACGACTAACGAACTTTGTCGGCCAGGCATCTTCAGGCAGTCCTTTATGTGAAGTCAGCGTTTCAGCTCCACCTACTGAGGTTCCCCAAAGTCCTTTATTGATCGAGTACTTTGCCTTCGCCCATTCCTGATCGATGCCGTTTTCTTTCAGGTATTCCACTTCTTCTTCACGGCTCAATTTCTGATCACGAATCGGTGTAATAATTTCGAGGTCCGGCGCAATCACGTTGAATACTAAGTCAAAACGAACCTGATCATTTCCGGCACCGGTGCTTCCGTGGGCAATAGCATCGGCTCCGATTTCTTTTGCATACTCGGCAATAGCTACGGCTTGAAAAACTCGTTCCGCACTTACCGATAGTGGGTAAGTATGATTTTTGAGTACGTTTCCGAAGATCAGGTACTTAATGCCTTTCTCATAGAACGTGTCTTCTACGTCCAGCATGGTGTGATGATCGATTCCCAGTTTTTTGGCTTTTTCAGCTAATGCTTTTTCTTCAGCCGCATCAAAACCACCGGTGTTTACGGCTGCGGTATGGACATCGAAGCCTTGATCTTTGGCCAGCCAAATGGCGCAATAACTGGTGTCGAGTCCGCCACTGAATGCGAGTAATACTTTTTTCTTTTTCATGATTGGTAAGAGTTTAAATATTGCCTGTCATCGCGAGGAGCGATGATGTTGAATTTGGTTTAGTATGAATTTCGACAAAGCGATCTCCATAAGTCGACATCTTAATTTGATCATAGAGATTGCGAAGGATTTGCTTCCTTCGGTCGCTGAATCCTTCGCAATGACAGTCTTTAAATGGACTATGTTGTTCATAAAAAGAGATTAATAGGGTTTAAAAAATCCAGAAACTTTACGGTCTTCAATTTCACCCAGCGATAGTACTTGGCGATATTCTTTTCTCGCTCTTGCTTCGTTTTCTTGTTGGGTTTATTCGGGTCGTACATCATTCCGGTACACAAGCAATTCTTCCGCTCATTGCGTGTAAGGATGTCATAATTAGGACAGCTTTGGCATCCACTCCAGAAAGTCTCATCCTGAGTAAGTTCTGAAAAGGTGACGGGTCGATAGCCCAGATCTGAGTTTATCTTCATGACCGGGAGGCTGGTCGTAATCCCAAATAGCTTAGATCCCGGATATTTTTTACGGGAAAGCTCAAATGCTTTGGCTTTAATCTTACTGGCTAATCCCTGTCCTCGATAATCAGGATGGACAATCAAACCCGAGTTGGCTACATACTTTTTGCTTTCCCAGATTTCGATGTAGCAATAGCCGGCAAGCTTACCATCATCGAGTGCAATGACGGAATTTCCATTTTTAATTTTCTTTTTGATGTATGCAGGATCACGCTTGGCAATACCGGTTCCACGTTTGTGGGCGGCTTCTTCAATCATAGCACAGATATCTTCTGCATATGAAGCATGATGCGCTTTGGCGATATGAATGTGAACGGACATGTTGTGAGAATAAGTAATGAGTGAGTAAACTTCTTCTGTGTGAAGTTGTTAGTTAGGATCTTGCGGTAAAAGATGAGCGCTACTTAAAAAGCAGCAATATAGATATGACTACCGCCGTCGCGGAATCCGCCGGAGTGAAGTAAAATTGATCCTATGTGTGCATGAAATTTGCATCGGTTCAAAGTAAAGGAAGATGAAGCTTTAAAACAAGCCCTGAGGCATATTTTAATTTTAGCGGTACTGTGGAGGTTCAATTCCAGAGACTATTAAGTAGGTGATCATCTGTCCTCGGTTGTAGATGCCAGATAATTCGATGACCCAAATTAATTTTTATCCATTCGAAAAAGCTTTTGATCTATTTATACATGGAAAGGTGAGTATGGTTATAAAAGTATTCCAAGCCATTGCTAAGCTGTTAGCCTTGTTCTGCGACCTCACCTATATCCTCTCCTTCGCAAGTAGAGGGCTTTTTGATATTGATCATTGTGTTGTTAATCATAGCTGAGAGTTCTAGCAACGCGTCCTCCTCCTTGTTGAAGGAGAAGACAGAGGAGGTCGGATGTCTGGAAGTGGAATGAGGAAAGATATGGAGTTGCAGAAGTGTTGTCATCGAATTACCTAACACCTACACACGGTGACAAAAAGTACAGTATAGGAAACTAACTATCGGGAACGATCTATCCATAAATTCACCTGTAATCTTATCAGTACAATTCATCAAAAGAGAAGCAACCTAGTGTTGCACATTTAGTTCAGAGCCGGATATTCTCCGGCTCTTTTTTTGTTTGGTAGTCAACCAAGCAAAAATCACACTTTCCTGTTATACTTAGCGTTGATATGACTGCCATGAAATATTTCCTAATTACCTTTATAAGCATCCTGTTTTTTACGGGGAAACCTGCGTTTGCCCAAATTCAAATGGAGGAAGAAATTTCCGGAAAGGCTGCCTATATACAAGGCATAGAGGCTTTTGAAAATGAAGAATTTGATACGGCAAAAGATTTACTTCTTAAAGCAAGCCGAAGTCTGACCAATGCCCCCGGGGTTAGCTACGCGCTGGCAGATACCTATCTTGCGCTGGACGACCTTCCCAATGCTGCGCTTTATGGAAAGCAAGCAGTCGATAGTGATCCTGAGGATAAATGGTTTCGGCTGAAACTAGCCCAAATCTACCGAAGTGCGGGGCGGAATCAGGCTACACTCGAAGAACTGAATACTCTTCTTGATTACCATCCTAATGATTTCGACGCACTGTATATGCTTGCCGATACCTATAAAGATTACGGCGAATTTGTGAAGTCCAATCAGATACTGGACGAGATCTTAAAGCTTAGAGGTCCCGATATTCAGGTGCTTTTATTGAAATTTAGAAACTATGAATCTTTGATTGTTCCTGACTCTGCCGTAGCCCAGCTTGAGAGAGTACGCGAGATTGATCCCGATAATCTGGAGATGTTGAATATGCTGGGACAGTATTATGTGCAGACCGGAAATACAAATTCAGCCAAAAAAGTACTCACAGATGCCCTTGATCGGAATGCCCGCGACCCCCAATCGTTGATAAACCTGGCGGGAATTTATCTGGACGAGCAAAAATGGGACAGTGCCGGTACGCTATTGACCAACTTCATTTCAGATCCTTTGATAGAGCCGTTACAAAAAATGGACATTGCTCAGTTTTTGTATGCACGTACACAGCAGGATTCCCAGAATGTGCAGCTCCGCATTGAAACTGAACGAGCGATGGATGCTCTCACAGAAGCTGAAGCAGAATACGGTCCCGCATTCACCTTAGCCGGAGAATTTTTTGCACAAATAGGACAACCTGAAAAAGCACTGGAGAAGCTTGAAAAAGCTAATAAGCTACTCCCTCAGGATGATATCGCCTGGAGGCAAAGGCTGCAATTGTTGATGGGTCAGCAAGAATATGCTAAGGCAATCGAAGTCGGGCAGAAAGCAGCTGAAGTAGTTCCGGATGATTCTTTTATTCAATTTTTTGTGGGCAGTGCCTACATGCTGAGCAATCAAAATGAGAAAGCAGAGGAGTGGCTTGAAAATGCAACCCGGGCTCCTGCGAGGCGGCCATTTAAATCTATTGTGTATAGCACATTGGGTGATGTTCGAGCCAATCTAGGAGATAATGAGGGCTCGGATGAAGCCTATGAGTTAGCACTTCGATATGATCCTGATAATGACAATGCGATGAATAACTACGCGTATAATTTATCGGTTCGTGAAGAAAAGCTGGAACGAGCAAAAGAATTGGCACTAAAAGCTATTGAAGTGGCCCCCGAAAATGCAGCTTATCTGGATACGGTAGGCTGGGTATATTTTAAACTTGGAGATTATGATAGAGCTGAGCGATTTATTCAGGCAGCCATTGATACCGGAGCCGCGAGTGCAGAAGTACTCGAACACCGAGGTGATGTCGAAGAACAATTAGGCAATATGGACGAAGCACAAGATTGGTGGAGGCAAGCTCTTGAAAAAGATTCAACCCGAACTCATTTGCAGGAAAAAATTAATTAGTGTGAAGTTATTCTCTCATTTTCCCTTTTTGGCTATTCTGATTTTTACCGGTTTCATTACCGCCTGTACCTCCACAAGAACGGTGACGGAGGGGGAATACAGTAGAGCAAATATCTCTGAAGAAGAGGTGGTTTCACTGATTCCGGACTATGGTACGGAACTTACTTCAATAAAAGGAAAAGGTAGGGCATTGGTCAGTGAGCCCGGAAATAGTGATCGGGCGACTATAGATTTTCAAGCCAATAAGGAGCTGAGTTTACTGACTATTCAAAACCGTATTGGTATTGAAGGCGGACAGATGCTGGTAGATTCCGATTCCATCCTGATTTACAATCGGGTTGATAAAGTTGCCCAAAAGATTTCGATTTATGATGGGCGCATGACCAGCCTGAATGAGTTGGCTTCGATCAACATTCTGGATCTTGTTAACTATAAAGTGGAAGCGGAAGATGTGCAGTCGGTTTGGGAAAGCAATAATTCTTATCAGCTTCGGTTAAAAAATGGCGCTCATGTATTTGTGAACAAGGAACAAGGCTGGGTTCAACAGGTAGAACAAACGCGGCGCGGAATAGCTCCTTACTCCAGAATTATTTACGAAAGTTATGGAGAATTGAATGGATTCACTTTACCAAGAAAAATAACGATCTTTAGCGCGGACGAAGATTCAAGGGTTGTCTTCTTAGTGAGGAGCCTGGAAGTAAATCCCAATAAACTGGATCTCGAAATTGATATCCCCAACGACATTGTAATTCAACGATTATGAAATCATCAAGCTGGTTGCGAATTATTGGAGTTGTGATTTTTGCGCTATCGCTGGGAATGGAGTCGTTTGCCCAAACCTATCAGGAAAAGAGAGAAGAACTTTTAAAGCGACAGGAAAATACTCGGGCAGAAATTAACGTACTGGAAGCACGAATTAAGAATTACCAGCAGCGGGTAAGTCAGGCCGAACAGCGATTTGATAAATCATTTGAGCAGTTTCAATCCTTAAATAACCTAATTGCCCTTCAGGATGATAAAATCAACAGTCTTGAAGAAGAGCAAAACCAGATTGAAGCAGAGATTAGTCTGACCGAAAAAGAAATAGAACTTCGGGAGCAGGAACTTGAGCAGCTCATTGAAAACTATAAGCAGATTATATTATATGCGTATAAAAATGGGCGAGCCGGAAATTTAGAATTACTGCTGACTTCAGAATCAATCAATCAAATGGTAGTTCGCTCAAATTATCTGCAGCGTTTTGAGGAGCAGAAGGCAAAACAGGCCGTACTCATCCGCAAAAACAAGAAGGAGCTGGATCAGGTTAAAGGTGATCTGCGCGACAGTTATCAAAAGAATATGGAGGTCATTGGAGAGATTCGGGTTGAGAAAGAAGAGCTCGGTGATCAGCGCCAGCAGCAACAACAAACGGTTGAACGAATCAAAGAAGAGCGAAGCACTTGGCTGGAAGAACTCCGTAAAACCCGTCAGGAAAAAGAAAATCTCGAAAGTGCTTTCACCAGTTTAATTTCAGAAGAGGAGTCGCTTCGTGAAGCTGAAAATGAGCGTTTAAGAAAATTAGCGGAGGCTCGAAATATAGCCGATGCCGCACGGCGAGCAGATGAAGTCGAAAAATATTCTAAACCTATTACTCGCGAAAATTTTGTGAGTGATGAAATCTTGCTTACTTATGAAAGTACTTTCATTCAATCAAAAGGGAGCTTGCGTTGGCCGGTAAACAGTAAAACAGTTGGTAAGAAATTTGGGCGGATACGTAATCCGCTGTACGGATCAGTGACAGAGCATCCCGGAATTGATATTGTGGCCGAATCAGGAACAGCCGTTGAGGCCGTTTCGCCGGGTTATGTATTTAATATCTCGCCTATGTTGGGCTACGGCGATGTAGTGTTTGTAAAACACGGCTCGTACTATACAGCCTATGGCAACCTTAGTGAAATCACCGTTGAAGTAGGTACGGTTTTGCAAGTGGGAGATAAAATAGGAAACTCAGGAGTGGCTACCTCAGAATTAGGAGAAGTGCTTTTCTTTGCCGTGCGAGACGGAACTGAATTTGTAAATCCTGAAATCTGGCTTTCTTCACGGTAAGAACACAACATCCCGGTTACGATACTTTTGAATTCCGTTAAAAGATATGTTCGCATTGGAATTTGGGCCTTCTTTTTAGGAATTTCAGCTCACCTTAATATTCATTAAATGAACAAAGCAGCCTGTTTTGGATAATATACCTCGGTTAATTTTTTATGCTTCCGGTGTGTTGATTATTTCAGCCGCCTTTACACTCTTTTCATCTGAATTCATGAGCCTGATTAATTCCCCGAATTTTTCAGGATTGCTGGTCTTATTGGGCTTTGGTCTGGTTTACATGAACATCATTTTTATAACAGGGCGCCGCTTTATGCGCCGTCTTCAGGGACCCAATCCCATTCCTTACATATTTGGTTTGCTGGTTGCCATTCCGCCACTGGTTTGGGTTCAAATTTATGATGCCGGTTTAGGGAATTCCAAACTTACCTTTATGTTCACCATAATTATTGCTTGTGGAACAGGTGCTTATTTTGGTCACCGAGCCGGATTAAAAGCACAGGCAAAGTTTCAGGAAAACATGCAGGAATTTTTGAATCAGGATGACTAAGCAGGGTGATCACACAATAATTTCAACAAAAAATACATTTATGAAATCGATTAAAGCTACTATTCTATCTCTTCTATTCGCGACGGTTTTTCTGGGAAGCACATACGCTCAGACGTTGCAAATGGAAGTGCTTCGTGAAATTGGGGCAGCTGCTTCGGCTGAACGCATCGAGGCAGACATCACAACCTTAGTTGAATTTGGAACCCGACATACCTTATCAGATACCACTTCTGATACTCGCGGTATTGGTGCTGCACGGCGCTGGATCAAAGCTGAGTTTGAGCGAATTTCAGCAGATTGCGGAGGTTGCCTTGAAGTTTTTTATGTAAGTGACGTGATTGAAGGAACCCGGCGTATTCCTGAACCCACCAACGTTGTGAATGTAGTTGCCATACAGAGAGGGACAGCAGATCCGAATCGATTTGTTATGATGAGTGGCGATATTGACTCTCGTGTTTCTGATGCCTTGGATGGCGAGTCTGAATCTCCAGGCGCGAATGATAATGCCTCCGGTGTTGCCGGCGCAATAGAAGCTGCTCGAGTGTTGACGAACTATGAATTTGAAGGCTCAATTATGTATGCAGCACTTTCCGGTGAGGAGCAAGGATTATTCGGAGGTCAGATTCTCGCAGAATACATGAAAGAGAATGATATGGACCTCAAAGGGGTGCTGAATAATGATATGATTGGAAATATTCAGGGGATTAATCAGGTGATTGATAATACGACAGCTCGGGTATTTTCGGAAGGAACGCGTGCCGTAGAAACGGAAAGAGAAGGGAATATTCGTCGCTATACCGGTGGTGAAGTTGATTCTCCTTCCCGAAACCTGGCTCGCTATGTAGATAAAATGGCGGATGATTATATCCGGAATCTGGATGTGATGATGATTTACCGCTTGGACCGATTTGGCCGGGGCGGACACCATCGCCCATTTAATGCGGCCGGTTTTCCCGGAGTTCGAATCATGGAAACCAACGAAGATTATAACCGACAGCATCAGGATTTAAGAACTGAAGATGGCGTTGAATACGGTGATGTGCTGGACGAAGTGGAGTTTGACTTCGCAGCTAAGTTAACCGGATTGAATGCAGTAGTAATGGCCGGAATGAGTTGGGCTCCAAGTCCGCCGGCAGAAGTTGAAATTGAAGGTGCTGTACGCCCAAGTACAACCCTGAAATGGAAAGCTCTTGATGCCGAGCAAAATCCACAGTTGGCCGGCTATAAAATTTACTGGCGACTTACCGATGCCAATCAGTGGCAGAAAAGTGTGTTCGTCCCGGCTGATGCTACCGAGCATACGCTCGAAAACGTTGTTATTGATAACTACTACTTCGGCGTAGCAAGCGTATCAAAAGATGGGTTTGAAAGTCCGGTAGTATTTCCTGGACCGAACGGTTCTTTTGGTGATTGACATACCGTAAGGGTAATTCATGAATTACCCTTACATGTAATAAACATTGATTATCAGTAAATCTCGCTCCGATGCTCTGCGTCGGAGCGTTTTTGTTTATCCGATGTAGCTCGGCTCTATAACCCGCTCTATTTTGAGCTTTTTGCCGGTTACTTCTTTGAATAGCTCAGCCTTTCGCTCCGCTCCCCAAATTTCTAAATGAGGCTCACCTTCCGTCCGGATATTAATCTTGATGTAGTCGTCTTCAGAATAAACTTCCAGGTCTTTCACATTCTGGTAGTGACTTCGGTCTAATCCATCAGCCACCCGCAAAATCCCGGACAGCTTTTTAATGCGTTTTCGGATAGGAGCCGGCATTTTCCAGTACTCACTATGTCGTTTCTTAGGTGTTGACCGCCGGTGATAGCGCGCCACGTTTGCAATAATCTGAATTTCATCTTCCTTAAAACCCTTTAGATCTGAGTGGCGGATGATATACAACGCATGCTTATGATGCTTAGAGTGCGAAATGTAATATCCGATATCGTGAAGGTAGCTGGCATACTCAAGGAGTTCACGATCCTGAAGGGTGAGCTCCAGTTCTTTTTCCAGAGCATCGAAGATGGTAAGGGCCATATTGGCTACATGACGGGAGTGCGTTTCATGCCAGTCCGTTTTGCGAAGCAGTTCAAAGACGCTTCGTCGGCGAGGATCCGCAAAAGCTCCGGTCCATTGAAGACCAATCATTTCTTTTTTGAGGTACCGAATGACAATCCCTTCCCGCAAAGCTTGAGATGAAATCTTTACCGTTTTGATCCCGAACTTCCGAATCATATAGTTGAGCAGAACCACACCGGTGTTGATGAAACCCACTCGCTTGGTATCTAATCCCGATACATCACGTCGTTCTTTTTTGGAAAGCTTGATAAACCAGTCATAGAATTTCTTGAAATCCTCTGCCGAAAACTCCATCTCATTGATGGTCATGTCGATAGATTTGTCCTTCCGGTTCGCAATCATCTGGGCGATGTTTTCCATAGTTCCGGAAGAACCGACAATGGTGTCCGTGCGATTTAGTGCAAAAGCCTGCGCTACATCCTGAAGCTTTTCTTCATAATGATCTTCCAGGGTTTTAATGTCTTCTTTGGTGATGGGGTCTTTAGGCTTAAAGATCTCGGTCATACGCGAAACCCCGATTTTCTTACTCGCTGTGAAGAAAAACTCTTTCTCACTCCCCAAAATAAATTCTACGCTACCGCCTCCAATATCAGCTACAAGCACCGGTTTTTCCGTCAACTTCACTCCATGACGAACAGCAAGTCCAATCAGCTCCGCTTCAACACGGCCCGGAATTGCATTCATCTTCACCCCAATATCATCAATGCTTCTCTGGATGAACTCACCACCATTCTCCGCTTCACGAATAGCACTGGTGGCGTAAGCTAAAATCTCCTCACACTCATAACTATCAGCCAGCCGTTTAATGTTTTTCAAAGCCGTTAAACCACGTTTAAAAGCCCCATCTGATAGTCGTTTGCCCATCCCACCTTTTGCAAGCTGAACCATCTCCTTGAGCTTGTCGAGGGTTCGGAAACTACCATCGGAATAAATATCTACAATAATGGCATGGAAGGAATTGGTGCCGATATCAATAGCGGCGATGCGTTTGATGGGAGTAACCTGATTGCTGTTGCTGCTGGTGATCAAGGTAAAATAATTGGGTTAAAAGCTTGGCTAATTGTACATAAAAGATTAGAGTATTGATAATGGGGATTGGGGGGAGGGAGTTTAAATATACTTAGGAGATTTGAAAGAGTAAAAAGGGGTAGTAAAAAAGGATAGTAAATGTGTTTGGAAAAGATAGTGTTGAAATAGAAATTAATTGCTGTCAATACTAACTAAATCCTTAAAAAATGAAAAAAATAATAGGTTTATTAACTGTGGTATTAGCAGTTATTATGTTTTCTCTTTATCCGCCACAAACGGTAGAAGCAAGAACAATGAATGATTGCTGCGAGAACGGATACAAACTCTGGAATTCAATTGGTGATCAAGGTTTCGAATCATGTGGATGTAGTGTGATCTCATTTGCTGAGCCAACGACAGAGTGTTCTTGTTCCTCTAATCCTGGTGAAGGTGGTGATCCAGGTTAATATATTTCAAGAAATTCAGTATCATTACTATTAGATTGAACTTGGAAAACACACCAAATTAACTGGCCAAATAAATATTTGCCGAAAAAACTATTGTTTAATTTGCGGAAATGTTAATCAAAAAAGCTGCACTGATTGATTATCGGTGCAGCATCAAATTATGAACAGATTTTTAATACTAATCCTAATAATATTTACTCAGTGTGATACTAAGTGGGAAAGTAAATATTCAGACTTACATAATAAGCAACTTGAATTTAGTTTCATTAACGAGTCTGATAAATTTGAACTTGACTCAGGAAAAAAGATAATTATTAATGTGGTTACAGCAAGTTGTATTTCTTGTGTTGAGGAGCTGCAGTATTGGGAGAAATTCATTGAGCAACATGATCTAAAAGAAAAAGTAAACCTACTTTTTGTAGCTCAAGGAAAAAGGACATTCTATTTTAACAAAAAAATTTATTTAAACTCTGATTTTACCATACCAATAATTTATGATCCTGACAGTTCATTTATCAAAAATAATCAAATGGAATTATTATTCTCTGAGCATACGGTAGTTTCCGATAGTAGCGGATCGATATTATATTTAGGTTCCCCAATCTTATACCCTTCTAAAAAGAAATCTTTCCTTCAAATCTTGAGTCAATGATTAAATATTTACCTTATATATTGATAGTTTTTCTTTTTATTAATGCTTGTAGTGTAGATGATGTCCAAAAAGGTGAAGGTGGATACGATCAATTAACTAAAAATTCAAAGTATAAAATAATTTCTGATTCGGACTTCCAAAGGATAGATTCTCTGAAGTATGAAGTTGTAGAGGGTATCGAAAAGACTGTTTTTGATCCTAAATTCATTGAAGTTTCCGATACATTATTACTAATTGTCGATAATAACACGAAGGAGATATTTCAGTTTTTTGATTTATCTAATTTTTCTAAAGTAGCTTCATTTGGCAACAAAGGAGAAGGACCAGGCGAAGTTAGTACTCCGGCCTTTATCAACCATAATAGCTTTATAGATAATGATAGATTTGAGTATTTAGATTGGGGAAGAAAAACACTCTCAGTGTACTCTCTAGAACAGATTTTATCAACAGATGAACCTGTTTCTGTAAAAGAATATATGTTACCCCCAAAGATTATTAGTGTACAAAGGGCAGTTTTTCTCGAAGATAATACAGTAATAGGTATTGGTGGTATTAGAGACGGGAAATTGGTAAAAGCTTCGATGACAAATGACTCTGTTCTTGCGGTTACACCATATACTCCATTACAGGAAAATGCTTTAGAGTATGCAACTGTGGGGTATATATACACAGGTGAAATCACAATCAATAAAGAAAAAGAAGAAATTGTTGTAATAATGCCCCGATTTAAAATGATAGAATTTTATGACTATAATTTAAATTTACTTCGAGATGTGAGGTTTGAAGAAAATCCAAAAACATTATTAGGAGAGAATGGAAGTAGCGCAAGAAGCGAAACTATGAGATATTATAATGACCTTGCAATTTCTGGTGAGCATATTTATGCTTTGTACCTTGGAAATGAACTTGGCAGTTATAGAGCAGGGGAAGAAATAAAAAATAGTGAGATACATATCTTTGATTGGGAAGGAAACCCAATAAAAAAATTAGCACTAAATACTAATTTATCAAGAATTGCTGTAGACAAAAAAAATGGAAGAATATTTGGAATATCAGCATATGATAATTCCGTTGAATATCCATTAGTGTATTTCAATTTGGACTAGGAAATTTTCTCGAAAGCTATTCATTTACTTCTCTTAGCAAGCAAGAGATACGCTACTCAAAAGGGTTAGTTAAAGTAACATATTGGCTTTATCTAAATATGGTTGAAGCAAGATCAAAAGTAGGGAGTTTTTACAGGTTTAAAATTACTGTTGATGATCAGTTTTATTAGCAGGTATTTGATATTGCAAATCGCAGGACATTTACTCCTTCATTCAAGGAAAGTGATGTAAGTATTTATCCTTTCTGACTAAAACTGGAAGGCTTATTATTACTTCTTAAGCAGTAGTAAAATGTATTTTGAGGGTTTTAAAGACATTAAATAGAACAGTCGAGACATTTTTACCGCCATAACAGTAATTTTGAGATTTATGCTTTGTAACTGATATCAATTCTAACTATAATATCATTATTCACTGCTAAAACAGTAATATAATTTATTATGAAAGAGTTTGGAAAAATCATCAAGTGTCATAGAAAAAAAAGCAAGCTGACACAAATACAATTAGCTGACTTAGCCGGAGTAGGCAAGACGGTTATCTTCGATATAGAACACGGCAAAGAAACGGTTCAGTTTGACTCATTCCAAAAAGTATGCAGGGTACTCAATATTTCCATAGAGTTACAAAGCCCAATCATGGAAAATTGTTTGAAGGAGGTGGCTAATGAGAAAGGCTAAAGTATATATGCACAAAGAAGAAGCCGGGCTACTGGTTGAAGAGGAGATGAAGAAATATCAATTTATATATAATGACTCTTATCAGGGAGAAGCTATTTCTGTAACAATGCCGGTAAAAGACAAAGCATTCAGTTATGAATATTTACCACCATTTTTTGAGGGATTACTTCCGGAAGGTGCAAACTTAGAAGCCTTGCTACGGAGCAAGAAAATAGACAAGAACGATCAGTTTTCTCAGTTAATAGAGGTAGGTGCGGATACCGTTGGGGCGGTAACTGTAGAGGAGATTGATGAATGAAACGCTGCCCAATTACCTATGAAGAGATTAATTCCGGGCGATATAGTAAAACGGGACTTAACAAACTAAATCCCGCCCTCAAGGAATTGAAACAGCTTCCATATACGCGAAAAGAGCAAATTCAGGAAGCTCAAAAAAGAATGACTAAGATGTCGATAGCTGGCGTGCAGCCTAAATTAAGTGCACAGTTGAGTATAAAGAATAAAACGTTTCAAATTGTGGATATCAATGGCAGTTATATCCTTAAACCACAATTACTAAATTATGAAGAAGTACCTGAAAATGAAGATGTGACCATGAAAATGGCTAAAGCAGCAGGTATTGAAGTCCCACTGCATGGCTTGATTTATGCTAAAGATGATTCGTTGCTTTATTTTATAAAGAGGTTCGACCGAACGGGCAATGCGGGTAAAATTCATGTTGAGGATTTTGCTCAAGTAGGGGGCATGAGCCGTGAAACCAAATATAATTACTCAATGGAGAAACTGATTTCTCTTATTGAGCAGTACTGTACTTTTCCCATGGTGGAAAAGATGAAGCTTTTTCGAAGAACATTATTCTGCTATTTATGTGGAAATGAAGACATGCATTTAAAAAACTTTTCCTTCATTTATCGGGACCAAAAAGTGGAGCTCTCTCCTGCTTATGATTTACTGAACACAACGATCATACTATCTAGTCCCTCAGAAGAAATGGCACTTCCTCTGAAAGGAAAGAAATCCAATTTCACACATCATATCTTCTTTAAATATTTTGGAGAAGAGAGGTTAGAACTGAATAGTAAAGTACTTTCTAATATTAAGGGTGAAGTCTGGGAGGCTGCAGAAGTGTGGGAAAACCTGATTAATATCAGTTTTCTAAGTGAGGAGAAAAAAGAAGCCTACCTGGAGATTTTAGATCAGCGGTTTGCGGTTTTCGATTAAACAACCCATGCTGTTCGATACTTTGTAACATGAAGATTTAGCTGACTATAAATAAACTGACCTAAATTCCTTCTTGCCCAATCATCTTGGAATACCTACCATTAGCTAACTTTTAAGTAATTTATTACCAGTAATACGGAATAACAAAATTTAAGCATGAAGAAATCTGTCGTTTTAGCTGTTTTAGGGACTCTTTTACTAACATCAACTGCCTGGGCCCAGGTACAATCACCGGCCGAGTTTCTAGGATATGAGTTGGGTGAAAAGTGGACCCCTCACTATAAAGTCCTGAACTATTTTCAGCATGTGGCTGAAGAATCGCCAATGGTTACGCTGACTGAATATGGCAAAACCAATGAAGGCCGTGAGTTGGTCTATGCGGTAGTAACCTCAACGGGAAATCACCAAAATCTTGAAGAAATTCGACTTAATAATTTACGGCTGGCCGATTTAGAGGAAGGCACTCCAACCACAAATCAAAAGGCGATTGTCTGGCTGAGTTATAACGTGCATGGAAACGAGACTTCTTCGAGTGAGGCTGCTTTAAATACCGTGTATAAACTGGTTACAGAAAATTCAGAATGGCTGCAAAACACGGTCGTTATTATGGACCCGATGGTTAATCCTGACGGACGTGACCGTTACGTGAATTGGTTTCGAAGCGTGGTTGGTGAAGAGAAAAACGCGCATCCAGAAACTCGTGAACATAACGAGCCTTGGCCGGGTGGGCGAACCAATCACTATTATTTTGATTTGAATCGGGATTGGGCATGGCAAACACAGGTGGAAAGTCAGCAGCGGATTAAGGTTTACAACCAATGGATGCCCCACGTTCATGTAGATTTTCATGAACAGGGCTACAACTCTCCCTACTATTTTGCACCTGCAGCCGAGCCGATGCATATGGCAATAACGGATTGGCAGCGAGATTTTCAGACTATGATTGGGAAGAATCACACCAAGTATTTTGATGCAGAAAACTGGCTCTATTTCACCCGTGAAGTTTTTGACCTGTTCTATCCCAGCTATGGCGATACCTGGCCTACCTTTAACGGTGCTATTGGGATGACCTACGAACAAGCCGGGCACAGTTCTGGTGGACGCGGTGTCATCACTGCTGAAGGAGATACCTTGACGTTAAAAGACCGCCTTACTCATCACAGCGTAAGTGGATTGTCAACGGTAGAAATCACATCTCAAAATCACCAAAAAGTGATACAGGAGTTCTCCGATTACTTTACAAATACTGTGCAAAATGGTGCGGGTGAGTACAAGACATTTGTTGTGAAAAAGAGCAGTAATCCGGATAAAGTATCCAGCCTTTTACGCTACTTGTTAAGCCAGGAAATTGAGTTTGGTGTAGCCTCCCGTTCTTCTAATGCAAATGGTTATGATTACAGCAATGGTGAAACCGGACGAGTGTCTGTCGAGGAAGGAGATTATGTTATCAGTACCTATCAACCCAAAGGGACGTTGGTGCGCGTTTTATTTGAGCCAAAGCCGGAACTGGCTGATTCCCTGACTTATGACATCACCGCTTGGGAAACACATTATGCCTACGGTGTGGATGGATATGCAATCAAGGGGCAGGTAGATACTCGCCCACTTTCCATGAGCATGGAAGATGAGCTTACACCCGTTATCGACAAACCCTATGCTTACCTCGCAAAATGGAATTCGATGGAAGACCTGCAGTACCTTGCAAGGTTGTTAGATGAAGGAGTTGCCGTTCGATATGCGGAGAAAGCTTTTAGCTTGGATGGAAAACAATATGCACCCGGAACGCTGATCATCACCCGAAATGGAAATGAGCAGCTGGGCAGTGACTTTGATGAAATTGTTAAAGACGAAGCTGGATTATTAAATCGAATTGTAACTCCTGTAGCTACCGGTTTTGTGGATTCAGGAAAAGACTTTGGGTCCTCGTCGGTCCGCTATATCGAAGCTCCTAAAGTAGCACTTCTTTCCGGTGATGGAACCAGTTCAAACATGGTAGGTCATATTTGGAATTACTTTGATCAGCAGATTAACTATCCCGTGAATTTGATTAATGCAGAAGATGTCGGCTCAGTAGATTGGGATGATTATCATGTTATTATTCTGCCGGACACCTATGGAGTTTTGGGCAGCGATGAGCTTGAAACCATCACAGATTGGGTTCGAGGCGGTGGTACCCTGATTGCCTTGGGCAATGCAAATAATGATTTGGTTGGTAAGGAAGGCTTTAATCTGGAACGTAAAGAAAAAGAAGAAGTAGAAGTAGTTGAAAGTGAAGATCCTGAAGATAAGCTTCGAAAATATGGGGAGGCTTCACGAGAACGAGCTCAATATTCCAATCCCGGCAGTGTTTACGAAATCACGATGGATACTTCGCATCCACTCGCTTTTGGGTATGAAGAAGAGTACATGTCGCTAAAGCTTGGATCTTCATCATACAATTATCTGGAAAATGGTTGGAATGTTGGAGCTGCAATGCCCGGAGCACACCGAAGTGGTTTTGTAGGAAATAAGGCGAAAGAATCTTTAGAGCATACCTTAGCCTTTGGAGTTCAAAATATGGGTAGAGGAAATGTGGTTTACATGGTAGATAATCCATTGTTCCGCGGTTTTTGGCATAATGGAAAACTGTTGTTCGGGAATGCGGTTTTCTTTGTGGGGAATTAAATGTGTTTAAGTGTGAAAGTGTTTAGGTTCACACTTTCACACTTTCACACTAATACACTCAAACACTTAAAAATGAAGCGTAAAGAAACTCAGGCTATTCGCACCCAAACCGAACGATCTAAATTCGGAGAGCACGCATCCCCCATTTATATGACATCCAGTTATGTGTTTGAAAACGCCGAGCACATGCGGGCTATGTTTGCCGGGGAAGAAGATGGGAATGTTTATAGCCGCTATTCGAATCCCACTGTAGATGAGTTTATTGATAAAATTGCTTTACTCGAGGGCGCGGAAGCCGGATGGGCAACTGCTTCGGGAATGGCGGCTGTATTTTCAACTTTTGCAGCTTTGTTGAATGCCGGTGATGAAGTGCTTTCGTCCCGATCTGTATTCGGCTCTACCCATAAATTATTCACCCAGATTTTTCCGAAGTGGAACATAAAGACCAATTATGTGTCGGCCGGAGAAATGGTTTCCTGGGAAGATGCCATCACCCCAAACACTAAAATTCTCTACCTCGAAACACCATCGAACCCGGCGCTGGATATCATCGATATGGCGAAGGCCAAAGAGATCGCTAAAAAGCACAATCTTATTTATGTGGTCGATAATTGCTTTACCACTCCGGTTATTCAAAACCCGATTGAATTTGGGGCTGATTTGGTTATCCATTCTGCAACAAAATACATAGATGGACAAGGTCGTGGTTTAGGCGGTGCGATTGTAGGAAAGCAGGAGCTCATTGATGAAATTGAGGCTTTTGCAAGGCATTCAGGGCCCTGCCTCTCGCCATTCAATGCATGGATGCTTTCCAAGAGTTTAGAGACTCTACAGCTTCGTATGGAGCGCCATTCCCAAAACGCACTCGAGATTGCGAAACGGCTTCAAGATCATGATCAGGTGGAATGGGTGAAATATCCATTTTTGGAAACTCATCCGGCATATGACATTGCCCAAAAACAAATGTCGATGGGCGGGGGAATTGTGACTTTTGGAATCAAGGGCGGATTAGAAGCAGGGAAGAATTTTCTGGACTCACTTGAAATGCTATCCCTTACGGCTAATCTGGGTGACTCAAGAACCATTGCCACACATCCGGCCTCTACTACTCATTCTAAACTATCGGAAGAAGAGCGCCAAATGGTTGGAATAACCCAGGGACTCATTCGCCTTTCAATCGGGCTCGAGCATGTGGAAGACATCTGGGAAGATGTGGATCAGGCATTGTGATTTAGATTCTTCGGAAAACCTCAAACGCCAGCCACCGGTTTAGCTGATGAGCCAGATCGTAGTTCTTTTTATCGTAGAATCCGGTAACAAGTTGGTCGACTTTCTGTTGGTCATATCCGGAATACTCTTTTGCTGATTTTGAAGCATGTAAATCCCTCACGTATTCCTCCATCACCATTAGGAAATCAACAGGCAACGAGCTTTCATATTTCCTACCCAATTTCTGTTTCACTCTCATCCAAACAGAAGAGCCAATATCCTTCATCCAGTAGGGATAGGAATAATCGCCTTTTATGAGGGCTTCTTTTTGAAGCTTTGGGGCATGTTCTCTAATGACAGATCGGAAAAGTTTGGCATTCTTCCTTTCCTCGGCAGGTAGGCTTAATACATTTTGGATAAACTCGGGTTGAATGAAGGGCATATAGGACATGAAATAGGAGTCAGACCGTGATTGCTCCGGGCCTCCGGCATTCAAAACCCGTGTTCGGATGGAGAAAAGGTCGAGCCAGTTTTCAAGACCAATTTCATGGATTTTAGGCATAGCTTCCAACTCTACGGCAAGCTCTTCTTTCATGCCATTTTGCATAAGATGATTTATATCCTCAGTAAAGATATCCGCATGGGGATTATGAAAGTGAGGTAGAATTTCATCTACATTTTGCTCTAAAAGTGCCTTTTTCCCTTTTAATAAAAGACCGACTAAATATCTTCTTCGGCCAATTTCACCAAGTCCGCCATCAATCACAGCCAAATTGTGTTCTTGAATCTGCCGGTAAGCTTGTAAAGGGATTAAATTTTCCGCCGTAGCGGTAAGCATGGTTTGGCCAATATACTCGGGAACGAGCTTTTCTAAATCGTGAGCCTTGGGCATATCCATAAAAAGAAGATGATGCTTTCGACGATAATAATGGTTGAGCTTTATGGCTGCTTCAACATCAGGATGATTTTTATTACCGAAGGTGTGGAGTAGCCAATTGGAGTCTGGTTTTCGAAGTAAAGCTGCGAAAATTGTTCTGGAATCAATCCCGCCGGAAAGCCCAATAGATAGCGGGTGATTTTTGTGTAGTGCCAAATCCGTAAAACTAAAAAGAGTGTGCTTTACTTGCTCCGGGGTTACTTGTTGTGGACTAAAATCCCATCTTTTATTGGAAATCTGAACACCTTTCTCATCGATTATAGCATGACCGCCCTGGGATAGTCGTTCAATTTCATTTATAAAACTCGCTCCCGAAAATTGGTTGATTGCCAACCATCGGCTCCCAAATTTCCCCCAGTTGATAGAAGTTTTTGGGGCCAGTTTTTTAACCCAATCCAAGCGTGTTGAAAACAGAACGAAATCTTCTCCTTTGTAAAGGAAGATATTGCGAATCCCAAGCTGGTCTGTAGTGAGTTCTACCTTTTTCTGATCCCATTTAGCTACCGCAAAATGTCCGTTTAGTTGGTGAAGGTAGTCGGAACCTTTACGAATACTTTCATCCCATTCATTGTGGGAAAGCACGTGATGGTTTTCTCCACTTGAGATTCCTAAACCGGAGGCAACCCAACCTGATTGGGCGCTTTCTGCCTTCGAGAAATGAGTAGTTTCACTGTGTCCGCCGGCAAGCAGATATAAAGACTCTGTTTCAGTATTAAAAGAAAAGTGATGAGCTAAAGCACATACAGATTCTTTGAGCGATTGATTGCTGCCGGATATGCCAATAAACCAGCCCATTTAATTTTGAGCCAACTCCGCTTCGCTGGCTATATATCCAAAGGCTGACCAGTTTCCGCCGTCATACACATTCTGCCAAATTTGTTGAGCACGTCCGGGTCTGCCGTTTATATCATGCCAGAACCCAAGTCCATAGCCAAGGGTGGCGTTATCAAGATCTGTATTTTCATTTCCTAATAATTCATCAGGACTAAAAACACTCTTAAAGACCATCAGTAATTCATGGTAACTGGTATTCTCAATCAGTTGCATATTTGGTGAAACCTGTGACAGCAGATTTCCTGCTTCCATGTCGCGACCGAGTTTACGGAGAGTCATATATTTCCAGTAAATGAAGGCGACCCGCATGTCGATATTATTGGCAGCTTGAAGTCCGTTTGCATAGGCCAAATTTGCCTGATCGTATTCGCCCTTCAAATAATGAGCCAACCCAAGGTGATACCAGGTATTGGTTTGAAGAGAACTCAGGGGAATATTTTGGGCATTAGGCAATCCATCTTGCTCGGTGATATCATCTTTCCCACGAAATAACTGTGCGGCCATTTGAAAATCATCAGTGGCTAAATCAAAAGCACGAAGGGTTAAGTACCGATGCCCACGATGACGGTATAATCTCGATGAATTCGGAAACTGTTGAATCGCATCGGTGAATTGCTGAACAGCCTGTCGGTAATCTCCTGAATAGGCTGTTTTGCGAGCTTCCCAAATTAGATGATCTACTACCTCATTCTCCTCTAGAGCCAATGAGCTCAGCGAATCAATCCGAATTAAGTAACGCTCAGGTATCTGCTGAATGTCTGTTTTGATGGTATCACCCAGTAAGGTTACGGTCTGGTCGGAAAGTGGAAGGGATTCAAATGCTGGAGATTTTTCCGGTGCTTGACATCCCATTAAAAGAATCAAAAAACTAAGAAAGGAAAGCTTTTGAATAATCATGGCATTAAGTGATCTAAAGTTAAAACTGACAAATAAAAAAACACTTCAACATTCAATGTTGGGTGTTCCTTGTTCAATGTTCTACAGCACATCTTCCACTTCGTCCAGCTTCACCCCAACAAGGCGACTTACACCGGTGACCGGCATGGTAACACCGTACATCATCTCGGCCTTACTCATGGTCTTTTTGTTGTGTGTGATGATGATAAACTGAGTCTGCTCGCTAAACTCTTTAATCATTTTAGCAAAGCGCTCGATATTGGCATCATCCAGTGGAGCATCAACTTCATCCAATACACAAAAGGGGGAAGGTTTTACCAAATAGATGGCGAATAGAAGGGCAATAGCCGTCAGTGTTTTCTCGCCACCTGAAAGCTGGGAAATCCCGGATGGACGTTTACCGCGAGGCTGGGCCTTAATTTCAATTCGAGCTTCCAGCGGGTCTTCCACATCCTCCTCTATAATCAGATCGCAGTAATCATCGGCCTCAAAAAGTGTTTTGAAAACCTTTTGGAAGTTCACGCGAATGCGCTCAAAGGTAGTGTTAAATCGTTTGGTAGCCGTTTCGTTGATCTCGTCAATGGTTTCGAGCAGCTGCTCTTCGGCCTCGGCTAAATCCTGTATTTGCTCTTCATAGAAATCAAGGCGCTCTTTCTCTTCTTTATATTCTTCGATGGCCAGCGGGTTCACTTCGCCAATGCTATTCAGCTTCTGCTTCAGCCAGCTGATGCGCTCCTTAACTTCTTCCGGCGTTTTATCCTCAGGCATTTCAGCGCCTTCAATCTGCTTCATCAGGATTCCATAGGTCTCCCAGATGTGATCGGACAGTGCCTGACTTTGCATCTCCATTTTTTCCCGTGCCATATCAAGGTGATGGACCAACTCCATATTCACCTCTTTCTTTCTGCGGACTTCTTTCAGCTCCTTTTCAATTTCATTGATTTTTCCACGCTGCTTGGCTGCCGCTTCTTCCGCTTTCTGAAGGGCTTCATCAGCCTTCTTTTTGGCCTCGGCATTCTTCTCAATACTGGTTTGAAGCTCTTTGATGCGAGCGCTCAGCGTTTCAATCTCTTCCTTACTTTCTTCGGTCAGTGAAGTACGGGTCTTGATCCGCCGTTCTACATTTTCGATCCCCGATTCAGCTCGTTGAACTTCCCGCTCCAGGTTTTCAACTTTATTTTTAAGGTCCTGATGCTTTAGCTGAGTGTCATTATAGCGGGTTTGGGCGATAGAGCGTTCTTCTTCCAGCGTTTCAAGAAGTGCTTTTTTCTCCTGCTGCTTTTCATCCATCTCCAGCATTTTCTGCTGCAGTTCTTTTTGCTTGGGCTGAATGGAATCGAGCTCTTCCTGTGCAGTTCCTTCACTGCTTTTCAGGTTATCTTTCCGATTAACCAGTTCGCCAATATTCTTTTGATATACCTGAACTTTGGAAGATAAGCTGTGCTGTTGCTGCTCAAGTCGGCGGACTTCCTGCTCTTTCTCCTTGAGTGATTTACTGAGCTCTCCAATATCCAACTTCTCGTATTTTTCTACGATTTGCTGAAGGTAATCTTCCAGTTTTGAAATTTCTTTAGAAGTCTTGGCTTCCTCTTTTTCGAGCTTCTCAATTTTGTCTTTCAGCCCAACGCGAATTCCGGCATTTTTACTTTTGCTCCCGCTTTGGAAGAACCGGGAATTAGTGACCACTTCGCCATCATAGGTCACACCAATAAGTTCATCATCTTTCTTGGTGCCGGCGTAAGCATCTTCCACAGAATCAAAAACCATGGCATTCCCGAGCAGTAATTGCTTCAATGCCGAATATTCACGCTTCGATTTTACCTGATCAAAAAGACTTCCATCTTTAACGGGATAGGTTGCTGCAAGCTGGTCGAGCGGAATAAAAGTAGCCCGGCCCTTATCATTATCTTTGAGGATTTTAGCAGCCTGCTTGGCTTCGTCCAGGGTTTTAACCACCACAAAGTTCAGTACATCACCGAGAACAGATTCCAGAGCGACCGCATGTTTTTCATCGGTATTAAAGACTTCTGAAACCGTGGTCATTTCCTTGAATTCAAACCGGTGATTTTCAATCAGGAATTTTACGCTGCCCGGAAAAGCTTCATTCGAACTTGCGAGATCGTTCATCAATCGGATCTCTGATTCCAGCGATTCCCTTTTACTTTGAAGGGTTCGGAGCTCGTCTTTAATTTCGTTCTGCTTCTCGGCAAACTGCTCCCGTTTTTCGCGGGATGTTTCTAATTCTTCTTCAAGCTCATCCCGTTCTACAACCAGTTTTTCGAGCTTCTTCTCAATCAGCCCCTGCTCGCCATTCATGTTGTCGATCTCATCGTTCAGATCAACAATCTCATTATTAATACGCTCCAGGTCGCCTTCAGTATTCTCCAGACGACTTTCAATTTTAATTCGTTTGGTCTGAAGTTGATTCAGCTCGTTATTGGTAGCACTAATCTGCACCTCAATTTCATACAGCTCAGATCGCTCGCGATTATATTGCTGCTGAATCTGTCCGTATTTCTTCTTTGAGTCTTCGAGGGCTTTCTCGGACTTATCTAAATCATCATCAAAAGATTCCAGCTTTTTCTTACTTGAATCCAGCAGTTCGTTGAGTTCTTTTAAATCCTTTTTCCCCTGCTCAATGTCTTTGCCATATTCCGTAATCACCTTTTTCTCGTTCTCAATTTTTTCTTTGGTGATTCGGAGATTGGTATCAGCCTCACGTATAGCATTATGGAGCTGACTCACCCGGCGTTGTGCCTCGGCCTGCTGCTTCTCTTTTTCTATGAGTTCTTTGCGGGACTTTTCATCAGCCTCTTCAAGATCTTCAGCAGCTTTAGTTATCTCTTTCTTTTCCTTATCTGCATTGTTGATGCGCTCTTTCAGCGGCTCCAGCTCTGACTTTATCTTGTTGAACTCATGCAGCGTCAGCGCCTTGTCTTTGATCTCAAGTTCATCTTTATAAACCTTTGCCTTCTCAGCTTTTTCAGCCTGAATCTCAAGGGAACGAGTTTTTTTGCGGAGTTCAACCAATAAATCATCAACCCGCTGTAAATCCTTTCGCGTTGATTCCAGCTTACGGATGGTTTTCTTCCGCTGATCTTTATACTTAGTAACACCGGCAGCTTCCTCAAACAAACGACGACGATCGTTATTCTTATCGTTCAGAATTTCTTCAACCATCTTGAGCTCGATTACTGAATAGGCATCAGAGCCCATCCCGGTATCCATAAAAAGCTCCATGATGTCTTTTAGGCGGCAGGAAGTGTTATTGATCAGGTATTCACTATCACCGGAACGGTATAAGCGACGGGTAATGGTGACCTCGCTATACTCGATTGGCAGAATCCCTTTGTCATTCACAAAAGTCAGGGATACTTCAGCCATCCCGAGTGCTTTCTTCTGAGCAGTTCCATTAAAGATAACGTTAGCCATTGCTGAAGAGCGTAACAAAGACGGACGTTGCTCCCCCAAAACCCATCTCAGCGCATCAACAATATTAGACTTTCCACACCCATTGGGGCCTACAATGGACGTAATCCCACTATCAAACTTCACCTTTGTTTTATGGGCGAAACTTTTGAATCCCTGAAGATCGAGTTCGGATATATACATAGAATAGTATTAAGGTGTTTAGGTGTGTTAGTGTTAAGGTGTTTAGCAAATACTTAAACACCTTAACACCTAAGCACGGTAACACCTAAACCGTCATGATTTCTTTTTCTTTCTTCTCCAGTAACTCATCCACTTTGGCAGTGTATTTGTCAGTGAGAGACTGGATTTCTGTCTCAGCTTCAAATTTTGAATCTTCAGAAAGGGATTCGCTTTCTACTTTTTTCTTGATGGAGTCATTGGCGTCGCGGCGGGTATTGCGAATACTGATTTTTGCCTTTTCAGCTATGTCTTTAGAATGCTTAACCAATTCTTTACGACGCTCTTCAGTCAAAACAGGTAGTGGAATCAAAATGCGTTCGCCGTCATTATTTGGGTTGAGTCCCAGGCCGGCCGACATGATTCCTTTTTCAATTTCTTCCATTGCGCTTTTATCATAAGGTTGCACAACCAAAAGGCGCGCTTCGGGGGTACTCACATTAGCAAGCTGTTGCAGTGGAGTTTGTGAGCCATAATAATCTACTTTAATGCCATCAAGTAAAGCCGGGCTCGCTTTTCCAGCCCGTACATGGGATAATTCTTTTTTAAAATATCCGGTAGCTTCATCCATTTGGAGTTCACATTCATCAATAATTTCTTGTAATTCTTGCGATATCATAATGCCGAGTCTTTTATTTATGCTGAGTGACTAACTTTGCGAAGTTAACAAAATCATTAATGAGGACAAACCCGGAAGAACATTGAAGATTGAAAAATGAATTCGGCTTTTTGGGTCCTCGGGGTGTCGAAGTGCAAAAAAAATATTTTGTAAGGGATGAGTCTGTTTTAGCTCCTACTTAGAAAGGTAACTGCTAACTCAGGGATAATGGCACAGAATAAAATTCATTTAAAATCGGGGCGTACATATCATATTTGGACCCACGCAAACGGAGCTGAAAATCTATTCCGTACCGAGGAGAACTATCATTACTTTTTAAAAAAGTATCAATACCACGTGCATCCGGTAGTTGATACCTTTGCGTATTGTTTGATGCCTAATCATTTACACTTGATGGTTCGCATAAAAAGTGAGAAAGATGTACTAGAGTTTATAAGAAAAAGGAAAGAAGAACCAGATTTAACCCTCCAAGGGTTCGAAACCCTTGGAGGGTTATCTTCAATTATCAGTAGACAATTTTCTCATCTTTTCAATGGGTACACCCAAGCCTACAACAAAAGATACGATCGAAAAGGAAGCCTTTTTATCCCAAACTTCAGGCGTAAGCTCATTGATTCGGATGAATACTTTGTACGCCTAATCGCTTATATCCATAACAATCCCGTTCATCATGGCTTCACCAAAAAATTGAATGATTGGCCTTTTAATAGTTGGCATGCATATGTGTTGGACAAGCTAACGAATATCAACAAAGAAGAGGCTATGGAGTGGTTCGGAGGGTTGGATAACTTTAAAACAATTCATCAGGAAACGATTTTTTTGAAAAGCAGAACTTTGTTTCAAGATTGAAGGGATGAAATGAGGAACTCTCATGAGAAGATGCGTATATCATGTTTTAAATAAGTATGGGTTACCCAGTCCTCTAAAAAAGCGCTTTTCCTAATTTTAAAGGAACGATACTTATTTTGAACTAATTGGAATTATCATGAACTTTAGGGTCCGTTGAAAATTCCTTAAAAACCGCCTTACAGGCGAAAACAAAACAATTTTATGGCGAAGGTAGAAGTGGTTATGCCCCAAATGGGCGAATCGGTAATGGAAGGCACAGTAATAGAGTGGGCCAAAAATGTTGGCGACACTGTTGCAGTAGATGAAACCTTGCTCGAAGTTGCTACTGATAAGGTAGACACAGAAGTACCCTCTCCTGAGGCTGGCATACTCGTTGAAGTACTGGCTGAAGAAGGAGATGTGATTGAAGTAGGGAAACCGATTGCCATTATTGAAACCGATGCAGATGCTGCCGGTGATGTTTCAACGGGTGGAGCTGATGAAGCTAAAGCCGAGGAACCAGCCGCAGAAGAACCTGAATCTGAGCCTGAAACTCTTGAAGAGCCTGAAGAAGAGTCTGCTCCGGCAGCAAGCTCCGGTGGAGGAGATGAAGGCGAACGTATAGAAGTTCAAATGCCTCAAATGGGAGAGTCTGTCGTTGAGGCTACAGTAATTGGCTGGTCGAAGCAGGTAGGCGATAAGGTAGAGGAAGACGAAACACTTTTAGAGATTTCCACAGACAAGGTTGATAGCGAAGTACCTTCTCCAACAGCAGGTACGTTGGTTGAAATTCTCGCCGAAGAAAATGATACGATTGAAGTTGGTCAAACCATTGCGATTATAGCTACAGGCGCAGGAGCTTCGGCAAGCTCTAAACCAAGTAGTTCAACTTCTAAAAAAGAAGAAAAAACTGAGCCGGCTAAGCAGGAAACTCAATCTGCTTCAGTTTCTTCAAATGGAACTTCAGGCGGATCAGAGCCTCAGCGTGTTGGTGATGATGGAAGGTTTTACTCTCCGCTGGTTCGATCAATCGCAAAAGAAGAGGGAATCAGCCAGCAAGAACTTGAAGGTATTGATGGCTCAGGTCAAGGCGGACGCGTTTCTAAAAAAGATATTTTAGCTTATGTAGATGATCGAAAATCCGGAAAAGTTTCTGCTCCGGCTCAACAAAGTAAGTCATCCGGTGGCGGACTTAGTAAGCCGACTTCAACATCGAAGTCCTCGGATGGATCAATATCAGCTGGGCAGCTGGATGTTTCTCACTCACCTTCAGGTGATGTTGAGATTATTAAGATGGATCGCATGCGTAAGATGATTGCAGAGCATATGGTTCGGTCCAAGCAGACATCTGCTCATGTAACTACATTTGCTGAAGTGGACGTTACTAATATGGTGCGATGGAGAAACGCCAATAAAGGTAAGTTCCTGGATAAAACAGGCACTAAACTGACATTTACTCCACTATTTGTAGAAGCTATTATAACAGGGATGCTTGAATTCCCGCTAATTAACAGCTCTGTAAATGGAGATGAAATTCACCTTAAGAAAGATATTAACTTTGGCCTTGCGGTAGCGCTTGGAACCGGAGGCGATGGTGGATTGATTGTGCCTGTTATTAAGAAAGCTCAGGAGAAAAATCTGGATGGCCTTGCGAATGCAGTTAATGAAGTTGCTGAAAAAGCCCGAAGCAAGAAACTAAGTCCTGACGACTTGGTAGGCGGAACCATCACCTTAACGAATTACGGAAGTGTTGGTAATTTGATGGGTACACCAATTATAAACCAGCCACAGGTTGCTATTATTGGAACCGGCGCTATTGAAAAGCGCCCGGTTGTTCTGGAAACTGAAGCCGGAGATGTAATCGCGATCCGTCATATGATGTATCTATCTATGAGTTATGATCACCGAATTATTGACGGTGCTCATGGTGGAGCCTTCCTAAATCGCATTAAAGAGATTTTGGAAGATTTTGATATGGATCGTTCGGTTTAAATAGAATTCTCATCTTCTTAAAATTTGGAGACGCCCTGAAATTGGCGTCTCTTTTTATTTGAGCATGAAACAAATTGCATCCATAAAAGAAATTAGAAAGGCAGTTGCCGGTTTACGAGCCAATGGCAACACCATAGCTTTTGTCCCGACTATGGGTGCTTTACATGAAGGGCATATGTCGCTGATTCGGCTGGCTAAGGAAAAAGCAGATGAAGTCGTCGTTTCTATTTATGTAAACCCTGAGCAGTTTGGCCCAAATGAAGATTTTGACAGCTATCCCCGCCAAATGGAACAAGATCTCAAGGCTTGTGAAAAGGAAGGTGTTGTAGCGGTATTCACTCCAAATGATCATGTTATGTATGGCTCAGAAAATAAGCATTTCAGTATAGCTATAGATGAACTGAATGAACATATGGATGGGGTAAGTCGCCCCGGATTTTTTGAAGGGATTGCGTTGGTGGTAAACAAGCTCTTCAATATTATTGAGCCGGATTTTGCTGTATTTGGTCAAAAAGATATTCAGCAGTTCCAGGTTCTTTCCCAAATGGTGGAAGAATTCAACCATAAAGTAACGTTGATAGCCGGCCCTATTGCAAGAGCTAACGACGGGTTAGCACTAAGTAGCAGAAATGCTTACTTGAGTGATCAGGATCGTAAAATTGCGCCAAGCCTTTTCCGCGCATTGCAGTATGTAGAGAAACAAATTCGGGATGGAGTGGATGAACCTGCATTACTGTTAAAACATCAGCAAGATGAACTGGAAGCGAAAGGATTCAAAAATGATTACCTTAATGTGTTTTCAATGAAAGATATGCATCCGGTAGAGAAGTTAGAGTCCGGAAAAACATATATACTTGCCGGCGCTGTTTACTTAGGAAAAACTCGCCTTATTGATAATATAATTTTAGACCTCTGAATGTAGCACCATGAAGATCACGATGTTTAAATCTAAACTGCACCAAATGGCAGTGACCGAAGCCAACCTGATGTACGAAGGTAGTATCACTATCGATCAGGATTTGCTGGATGCCGCTAACCTTCTGCCCTATGAAAAAGTGCAAGTGCTAAATATTACAAATGGTTCTCGTTTGGAGACTTATACCATTCCGGGAGAGCGAGGCAGTCGTGTTTGTTGCTTGAATGGAGCTGCTGCTCGTTTGACTCAGGTCGGGGATAGAATTATCGTAATCAGCTATGCCGAGATGACTCCCGAAGAAGCTAAAGAGCATAAACCTCGAGTGGTTATAGTTGACGAGAATAACGACCCAAAAGAAATACTGGATAACACTCAGCCCGGAACATCTTATGATATGAAATCCGGATTGGTTGACAACACCCTTATTGATTAAACTGCTAACTTCCCTACATATCAGATTATTTAATTGTGTCCTGAGCATTACTTCATGCTATTTTGATGAAGAATAATATTTTCAGGAAAAATGTACCCGAGGCTCAAGAGGTAGTTAAATCTTCCAGCGAAGGGCTAGGTACTTTTGGAGGCGTTTTCACCCCATCTATTCTTACTATTCTTGGGGTTATTATGTACCTGCGCTTCGGATGGGTAGTAGGTAATGTGGGTTTGATTGGAACACTTCTCATTGTAACCATTGCCACTTCTATTACCTTTTTAACAGCCCTTTCTATTGCCTCTATAGCAACCGATCAGCGGGTAAGAACGGGAGGTGCTTATTATATGATAAGCCGTTCACTCGGTATCGAGTCAGGCGGAGCGATTGGGATTCCTTTATATCTTGCCCAAGCATTTTCAATTGCCCTTTATACCATCGGCTTTGCTGAAAGTGTGGTGGGAGTCTTTCCTGAACTGAGCATAAAAGTTGTAGGTATTGTCACAACCATAGCGGTGGCACTATTAGCTTTGATTTCAGCTAAGGCGGCAATTCGAGCACAATATTTCATTATGTTTGGGATTGTAATCTCCCTGATTTCTTTGATTTTCGGAAGTCCGGTTGAGCAATCAAGTATTGAAATGTGGGGAGCATCACCTGAGAATTCGGCCGGGTTCTGGGTTGTTTTTGCGGTATTCTTCCCTGCCGTAACCGGTATCATGGCCGGAGTGAATATGTCCGGAGATCTAAAGGACCCCAAAGAATCGATACCAAAAGGTACTTTTTATGCCATTGGTGTTGGTTATGTGATTTACATGGTTCTTCCAATCATCTTAGCAAACCGAGCAGATGCACTCACGTTGATTGAAGACCCATTAATCATGCGAAAGATTTCATATTGGGGTGATGCTATTCTGATTGGTGTTTGGGGAGCTACGTTGTCAAGTGCGGTTGGGAGTATTATGGGTGCTCCAAGAGTATTGCAGGCTCTTGCCCGAGATAAAGTATTACCGCGCTGGTTAGGCTGGCTGGGACGTGGTGATGGCAAGGATGATACTCCTCGCATAGGAACTGTAGTAACACTGGGGGTTGCCCTTGCGGCGGTTTATTTTGGGAATTTAAATCTGATCGCTCCAATTCTTACCATGTTCTTTTTGACAACCTATGGAGTGCTGAATATCACGGCAGGTATAGAGCGGTTACTTGAAAGTCCATCATTTCGTCCTGAATTTAAAGTGCACTGGGCATTTTCAATTCTAGGAGCATTAGGATGTGTTGGTGTTATGTTTTTAATCAATGCTCTGGCTACAGGGGTTGCATTTCTGTTTGTAATAGCGATTTATGTATGGTTGGAGCGTAGGGAACTACAGTCAGCTTGGGGTGATGTAAGGCGTGGAATCTGGATGGCTATTACCCGTGCGGGACTACTTCATTTGGGTTCCAGTGAGGAGGCAAAAACATGGCGACCTAATCCATTAGTACTTACCGGAGCTCCCACCAAAAGGTGGCACCTTATTGATTTTGCCCTTTCCCTTACCCATAATCGTGGATTAATGACGATCGCTACGGTTTTAACCAGCAAAAATATTCTTCCGGAAAAAATTACCAAAATGGAGAAATCTATAAGGGATTTTCTGGCAAGCCGAAGTGTACAAGCATTGGTTCGCGTTACCTCAGAACCCGATGCTTTTAAAGGGGCGGAAAGATTAGTTAAGGCATATGGATTGGGGGCCTTGGTGCCCAATACCATTATTTTAGGTGATAGTGAAGACCTGAAAATTCGAGAGCAATATTGTCAGATGATTCAAAATTTTCACCAGCTTAAAAGAAATATAATCATAGTACACGATGACAAAGAGAAAGGCTATGGTGAGAAGAAAACAATTGATGTTTGGTGGGGCGGTTTAAAAGGAAATGGCGGGTTGATGATGATAGCCGCCTATTTATTAAAGAGCAGTCGGGATTGGTGGGATGCTGAAGTACGTATCAAAATGGTAGTTGATTCTGAAAAAGCGGCAGAAGACGCTTATCGAAATGTCTCCAATTTTATTGAAAAAGCCAGAACCGGCGCAACTGCTGAAATCTTAGTTTCAGAAGGACGTTCCTTTGACGAAATTTTGCACGAATCTTCAAAAGATGCAGATTTAGTTTTTCTGGGGATGGCGCAACCGGACGAAAATTTTGAAGCCTATTACGAAAAAATGCAGGAGCGATTGAAAGGTCTTCCCACAACCATGCTCATTCTTGCAGCTGAAGAAATATCGTTTGGGGATGTTTTAATGCAGAGTCAGGAGTGATTTTCCCCTTTTCACATATATTTATTGTTTATAAGGCAATAAAATCAATACATTAGCGTACTTGTAAAACTATTTACTTAGTACACTCGTCAATGTATAAAAGAAGTATATTTAGCTTCACTTTTTTAAACTATTTATCACATGAAGAAAAAATATTTAATTCCGGCTATCGCATTTGTCCTCTCATTGGGGGCTTGGATCATGTTTGGAGGGGAAAATACAGAAGCTATTGAGCTTACAACCCGCCCATCACAAGGTGAATTTGTTGTTGATGTAACAAGCACCGGAGAGCTTCGAGCTAAAAATTCTACGGAAATAACAGGTCCTCAGGGCGTTCGGGAGTTTCGCGTAAATAACATAACGATACAGCGTTTAATCCCTGAAGGTACCATCGTTAAAGAGGGAGACTTTATTGCGGAACTTGATCGTTCCGAAATCATGGGTAAGCTTCAGGATGCACAACTTGATCTGCAAAGTGCTGAGTCTCAGGTTACTCAGGCCCAGTTAGATAGTACCCTTGAATTATCACAGGCACGGGATAATTTGATCAACCTGGAATTTGCCTTAGAAGAACGTCAGATTGAGGTAGATCAATCTCAGTATGAGTCACCTGCTGTACAGCGACAAGCAGAGATTTCTTTAGATAAAGCACGACGGCAGTTGGCTCAGGAGACTAAAAATTACCAGACTAAGGTCAAGCAAAATGAAGCGAAACTTCGTGAAGTGGAAGCTGAGCTTACCAAAAAACAAAATGAGATCAGAAAGATCAGGGAGTTGATGACTCAGTTTACTGTATATGCACCGGATCAGGGGATGATAATTTATCGCCGGAACTGGGACGGATCTAAGATTACGGAAGGAGAACAGATTAGTGCCTGGAGCCCCGTAGTTGCCGAGTTACCTGATTTTTCGGTGATGGAATCTGTGACATATATCAACGAGGTAGATATTCAAAAAGTAGCATTAGGCCAAAAAGTAACTATTGGGCTAGATGCAGTTCCGGATAAAAAGCTAACTGGTACCGTTACGGATGTAGCGAACATTGGAGAGCAAAGAAAAAATTACGACTCCAAAGTGTTTGAGGTGATTATTGAAATAAACGAGAGGGACAGTTTGCTTCGCCCGGCTATGACGACAAGCAACAAAATTCTGATCAACAGAACGAATGATGCTTTATTCGTGCCCCTCGAAGCTGTACATGCGGTCGATTCTTTAAGCTTTGTATTTAAGAAAAACGGAATTTACCCATTGATGCAACAGGTGGAGCTAGGTGAGATGAACGACAACTCGGTGGTTATTTATAATGGGGTATCAATGGAAGATGAGTTATATCTGACCGTACCTGAAGATACAGCTGGTGTTGAGAGAATGATGCTCAGTGAACCAATCACTAAGCGATAAAGGAACTTCCGTGCTGAATAAAATACTCTATAATTTTGATATTGCGATTGAAGCCATTCAGCGCAATAAACTTCGAGCCTTACTTACTTCTTTGGGCATTATTTTTGGGGTGGCATCGGTAATTGCGATGCTGGCCATTGGAACCGGAGCTCAGCAAGAAATCTTATCTCAAATGCAGCTACTGGGCACAAACAACGTCATCATTCAGCCGATAATGGAACAGGTTGAAGGAGCTGTTGGTGAAGGTGGCGAAGGAGAAGGGAATCAAAGAAAATACTCCCCGGGGTTGACTCTGCAGGATCTTAACAGTATCAAGCGAATTATGCCGGAGGTAGAGTATATAAGTCCTGAAATTATTTTTGATACCAATTTTATCCGAAATGCCCGGATGCGCAGTGGTAAAATTGTAGGTGTGAATGATGAATATTTTACTATTAATAATTTCACCATTCAAAACGGGAATAATTTTAGCCATGAACAAATAAGAAACTCATCTCCCGTTTGTATAATTGGTTCCGACGTAAGAGCCAAGTTTTTCGCAGGAGAGGATCCAATAGGTAAAAAAATCAAGGCGGGTAACCTTTGGCTTACTGTTGTGGGGGTGTTAGAGAAAAAAGAACTCACAACGGAGAATATCCAAAGCTTGGGTATCAGAAATTATAATCTCGATATTTTTACTCCTGCCACCACCATATTATTGAGATTTAAAAATAGAGGGTTAGTAACCAAAGATGATATTGACGCCTCAGCCGGCGGCGGAATGCGCGTAATGGTTTTTGGAGGAAATAACGAAGAAGAGGAAGCCGGAACAGAGAACTATCACCAGTTGGATAAACTCATTGTGCGCGTAACGGATTCAAAATACAGTGTTTCTATAGCTGAAGTTCTTTCCCGTATGTTAAAACGTCGCCATAATGGGGTCGTGGATTATGAAATTATTGTACCGGAACAACTTCTGCAACAAGAGCAGAGAACAAAGCGAATATTTAATCTTGTGCTCTCCTCCATTGCGTCGATCTCTTTGATTGTTGGCGGTATTGGGATTATGAACATTATGCTCGCTTCTGTAGTAGAGCGTTATCGGGAAATTGGAGTCCGCATGGCTGTAGGTGCACAGAAAAAAGATATTGAGCTGCAGTTTCTAACAGAAGCTCTAACCATTAGTATCTCGGGTGGAGTGATTGGCATTATCCTGGGGATGGCTTTCAGTTATGCAATTGAGGCCAGTGCAGAGATAGCCACGGTAGTAACACCTATTTCAATTTTAATTTCATTCGGAGTTGCCGTTGTTATCGGGGTAGTATTTGGATATTACCCGGCAAAACGAGCGGCCCAACACGACCCTGTACACGCATTACGACATGAATAAGCATTTTTTTGGATTTCTGATCATTGCCCTGACTTTCGGTTCGCTGAATATTCAGGCTCAAAATCAACGGACGCTTACTTTAGACGAAAGTATTTCCATCGCAAAAGAAAATAGCCCTCTGGCGAGAGCGGCGAACTTTCAGCTGGTTTCAGCAAAATGGAGGTTTAAGTCATTTCGAGCCGATTTACTCCCGAGCCTTGATTTGGACGGTGATGTTCCGGGTTTTAGCAGGGCGATTACAGCCAACAGGCTTGATGACGGAACTACAACATACCAAGAGGAGAGTCAGTCTCAGTCATCAGTTAACCTCTCGATTAACCAAAATATAATGCCAACCGGGGGGCGATTGTCTCTATCGAGTGGTATTAACCGGCTTATCCTTTTTGATGGAGGGATTAATGATCAAAACGTATATCGGTGGCAAAGTACCCCTTTAGTTGCCACTTATTTTCAACCGCTCTTTCAGTTTAACAGCTTGAAATGGAGAAATAAAATTGAACCGCTTCGCTACCAGATATCTCAAAAACAATTTGTGGAAGACATGGAAGACCTGTCTTTCAACGTAACACAGAGCTTCTTTGATTTTCTCTTAGCGAAGATCAATGTTGAAGTTGCGGAATTCAACGTCACTGTGAACGATTCGATTTATAATATTTCAAATGGACGATATCAGGTAGGAAGCATCGCAGAAAATGATCTACTCCAAAGTGAGTTGGCGTTAAGAAATGCAGAAACATCACTCACCACAGCAAACCTAAACTTCCAGCGAGCCGAAGAAAATTTTAAGGCGCTACTTGGGATTCCTGATCAAACCACGGTTGAAGTTATAATACCGGACGATGCCCCCATTTTGAACATCGATATTGACAAAGCTCTGGAGCTTGCTCGGGAGAATAACAGTACATCGTTGGAATTTGAACTCAGTGAGATTCAGGCTAATCAGTCATATGATCAAGCACGAAAAGAGGCCGGCTTTTCAGCAAGCTTACAGGCTAGTTATGGGTTAAACCAAACAGCAGAAGATTTTGCAGATGTATATAGCGATCCTCAAAACCGGCAATTCTTCACATTAGGTTTTCAAATTCCGATTTTTAACTGGGGTAAAAACACAGCAGAAATTCAGGCCGCAAGAAATCAACAGGCTGCAACAGCAAATACTATAGCTTATCAAAAGCTTCAGTTTGACCTAAGTGTAAGGAGTACAGTGAGGGAATTTTCTCAGCTTCGCAGTCAGGTTGAACTGGCGGAGACTTCTGATGAAATTGCAGACAGGCGATATGAAGTGGCCAAAAACCGGTACCTGATCGGGAAGATCGATGTAACGAACTTATTCATTGCCCAAAACGAAAAGGACAGTGCCAGAAGGAGCTACATTCAGTCACTTAGAAATTACTGGACCGGATATTATAATCTCCGCCGACTCACTTTATACAACTTTGAGCAAGGCAGAGCCATTGTTTTAGATACTGATATTTAGACCACCTTTATGAAAAAACCCTTCAATGATGCAAAATCTTTGAAGGGTTTTTTATTTGGATAGATCTCTTTGCTCTTACTAATACCTAAGAAGAAAAATCAGGAAGCAATTCCATAAATCGGGCGGAAGTTTTAATACCTCGGTGAAAATCTTCCAGCGAGAAATTTTCGTTTGGAGAGTGGATGGCATTACTTGTCAATCCAAAACCCATCAGTATGGATTCAACTCCAAGAACGCGTTTAAAATCAGCGACGATGGGGATAGAGCCACCTTCTCTGGAAAACAATGCTTCTGTGCCATAAATGTCTTCAAAAGCCTTGGCTCCTGCTTTAAGCCCGTAAAAGTCGAGATCTGTAACAGAAGCGAAGCCGCCGTGATGTTCACTTACAGTAACTTTAACAGTATCCGGCGCTAAGGACTCGACATGTTCTTTAAACAGCTTAGCAATTTCTTTGGGATGCTGATCAGGAACGAGGCGCATACTTATTTTTGCATTGGCTTTAGAAGGTAATACCGTTTTAGCACCTTCTTTGGTATAGCCTCCCCAAATTCCATTTACATCTAAGGTTGGGCGAGCCGAAGATCGCTCTAAAGTGCCGTAGCCTTTCTCGCCATGGAGAGCTTTAACATCTAAGGTGTTTTTATATTCTTCTTCGTCAAAGGGAAGCTGTTTATAGGTTTCTCGTTCCGTTTCGGTAAGAGGGATCACCTTGTCATAAAAACCGGGAATTTGAATAACACCGTCTTCATCCTTCAGTTTTGCAATAATTTCACAAAGTACATTTGCCGGATTTTCTACCGCACCTCCATATACACCGGAATGTAAATCACGATTTGGTCCTACCACTTCAACTTCCATGTATGCAAGGCCACGTAAGCCGTAGGTAATGGAAGGTTGGTTTTTACCAAACATTGCTGTATCAGAAATGAGAACCATATCACATCCTAGCAGATCCTGATGTGCCTCGAGAAAAGGAACAAGATTTGGCGAACCAATTTCTTCTTCTCCTTCTAATACAATCTTAACGTTTACAGGGATTTCTTGTCCGGTTTCAACAAAGGACTCAATGGCTTTAACATGGGTAAAAGCTTGTCCTTTGTCATCACTGGCACCGCGGGCGTAAATGAGTCCGTCTTTCACAGTTGGCTCAAAAGGGGGCGTATCCCATAATTCATCCGGATCAGAAGGTTGGACATCATAATGGCCATAAATTAATACCGTAGGGCGGTCATCATGAGGGCAATGTTCGGCATATACTATAGGATTTCCGGGCGTCTCAAAGGTTTTGACCGTCTCAAGATTCATGCTTTCAAGTTGTGAAACCAGAAAGCTTGCCGCTTTTTTTATTTCCTCTTTTTTGGTGGAGTCAGTACTGATGCTGGGTATCCGAAGCAATTCAAACAGCTCTTCAACAAATTTGTCTTTATTCTGATCAATATATTCTTGAGTAGTACTCATTAAGAGAAAGCGTTATTTATGGTTAGGCAAAAGCAATAATACTGCGGTTCAAAAATAACCATGCTGAGCTTAAACTTCTGCCTGCAATTAAAGTTTACAATATTTTAAGACCTTCGTTTTTCATCCACCCATATTGCCCGTTTCCTAACCTGACGTACAGCCAATCAGGATGTTTCTCACTTTCCCAGTGATCCACCGTCAAATCATAGCCTTCATAGGCAATACTTTCGAGCGTCCCTTCTGTATTCGGAGACTGCAGAACTCGCTTTGAATTGGTAACTAAAACAGCTTCGTCATATCGCTGATTTACATAGTCAGCATAAAAAGCTAATCCCGCCAAGGTGGAACCTATGATCAACAAAACCATAATGGTCGTGGAGGTTTTTTCAAGCGGAAGTTTATTCATCCAGCCGAGGTATAATAAAATCAGCCCTGAGAGGGTGATGAAGAACCCAATTAAAAACAATCCGGATGCGGTAAGGGCATCATTAATCCACTGCACAGCTGTATCCCAGGGCAGTTTGGGGAGTTTGGCTGACTGACGGCTAAACTGACTGTTTACATAATTGATCGCCGTTTCTGCTTGTCGCTCTGTGGTCTCAAAATCCCGAGCCTTTAAGAAGTAATACTTGGCCAGTCCCATGGAATCAAGCTGAACCGCTGTGATTCCCATATTCAGAAATAAAGCCCCGGAAACCTCACCGGACTTAGCAATGGACTTATACAAACTCATAGCTTCAGGAAGTTCACCATTTTCAAAAAAGGTGTTTGCCTTATCAAAAGTAGCTTGAGTGGATTGCTGAGACTGAATACCAAATCCAATCAACAAGAAGAAAATAAATGAAATGATGACTCGGCTCATACCAGCTTCCCAATTTTCTTTATGACTTCTTTGGTCTTATTGATATCAGTAGATAAGGTTTCTTGGGTGGCATTTGGGGCATAAGCGATAGTTTCACACTTTGTTAAAAGCTGCTTTAACTCGGTAGTGATTTCCGGCTTATTAAACTCTTCCACTTTTGCGATAATATCATGATGAGATAATCCGGCCGGCGGCAAGTTTAGCTTATCGGTTATAAACTGAATAAGTGCTTTTTCGAGTAGGTGGTATCCTTGCTTTATATCATGGGTCCCTTCAGCTTCTTTCAAGGTTTTGTCAGCTTTGTCTGAAGCGGTTCTTGAACGAGCAAAAGCAGTATCCGTGTTCATTCGGTCTTGGTATTGCTTAAAGCCAAAAGCACCACCTGTCAATAAAACCGGTAATATGATAAGGGTCCAAACCCAGCCTTTTTGGTAAAGTGGTTCGGGATTTGTGGAAGTCCATTGAGCAAGGCCGGTAATGGGTTTAATTTCAAACCGTAAATCTGTTTGGGCCACGGTATTGGCATTTGGATCGCGCTTTGCAATAAAGTTCAATGAGGATAATTCTGTTATCCGATACCGATTTCCGATAGGATCAAAATAAGCGATTCGAGCTCCGGGGATTGAATAGTCTCCTTCATTCCTTGCAATCACAATGTCTGTAAAAGTTCGAGTACCGGAAATTTTCCGATTTCTTCGATCAATAGCAGAGCTTTGCTGGGGATTGTATTTTTCGAGCTCTTCCGGAAATGCATAATCGGGTTTGTTGATCAGTGGTACATTTCCACTTCCTGAAATACGTGTAGTGATTTCAATAGTCTCACCTACAAATGCATTTTTCGGGGTGATTTCTCTGGTGATTTCAAAATCTCCAACGGCCCCTATAAACTCAGCATTTCCGGGATCGGGTAATGAGCGTACATCTAAAGCTACAGGTACAGATTTTATATTCATTCGCTCCTGCCCAAGCCCAAATCCAAATGGATCGGATGAACTTCTTTGCTTCCTCACAGAAAGGGTGATTTCAAAAGGGCTGAGTGTAAGTTCGCCTGATTTAGTAGGGAAAAGAGCATACTGGATAAGTCGTGCCCGCTGGTATCGAACACCACTAACAATGGTAGAAGATGTTTGAGCTCGTTGCGGATATTCGAGTTCTTCCTTCCAGAAACCCTCTGCTTTCCAACCGGGTGTAGGTTGGTAAGAAGATACTTCAATCCCATTTTTGAAATAAAGAACAACATCTACAACTACCTGCTGACCAACAACCGGAGAATTTGTGCTTGGTTCAAGCCGTGCATAAATCTCGGGGGCACGTTCAGCTTCCCCTGAATTGATAGTTGCAGGATCAAGTACGTTAAAATCTATCGGTTTGGTCCGATATTCAGATCCGTCAATTTCAACTTGAATAGAAGGCAGGGTATAGTTTCCGGGAGACTGAGCAATCAGGGAATATCCGAATGTGTAGGTTACGGTTGGGTTCCCATTGACCAGCGAGTATTTTTGTCCCCTAGAGGTGCTTCCGCGCAACCATCTGAGGCCTTCAATCTCGGGGAGAGATGGTTGCTGAACAGATCCCATGCTGGATCCTGAAATAACAACTTGAAGACTAACCTGCTCACCGGAATAAATATTAGTCTCAGTTAAAGAAGATGAAACCGTAATATTCTGTGCCTGAATTGTATTGGTGCAGGCCAGGATAGTCAGCAGTAAAAAAACAGAAAATAGCTTACCAATCTTTATCATGCTTGGCGCTTCCTTCCGATTTTTTCTTCTTGAATTCTTTAAGGAGTTCTTTTTCTTTTTGAGCTAGAGCTTGCAATATTTTTTCTGCATCCTCTTTACTGATTTGTTGTGATTTCAAATCTTCAGGATTCATTTCCTGTGGGTCTTGCTCTTCCTGATTTTCGCCTTCACTTTGCTGCTGTTCCTGCTCTTGCTCTTCTTGATCCTGTTCTTCTTGCTCTTGCTGCCGTTCCTGTTGTTGCTGATTTTGCTGCTGCTGGTCTTGATTCTGCTGCTGCTGCTGTTGTTGTTTCTCTTGTTCTTCCTGAAGCTTTTGCATCAGAGCATTTAGCTTTGGATCGTTGGGATAATTATTCAATCCATTTTGAACCTGTTTAATAGCCGTCTGAAGATCAGCACTAATAAAAGATTGGGCCCCGCCATGAAAATATTCATCGGCAGATTGAGCCCAAGCTGTTGAGGCAAGCAGAATCGAAAAAGTAAGAGTAAGTAAATTCTTCATACTGTCAATTAGAGTTAATGTCAGAAACATTTTTCGTTCTTTCTATAAAATCATTAAAAGCTCTCACCGTTTCATCGGCTTCAAGAGCGCGCTGCATCAAGTTGTAAGCTTCTGCATATTTGCGTTGAGCCACTAATTTTTCAGCTTGTTCTTTCATGGCAATAGCATATTGGCTTGGCTCGGGAGGGGGCTGATTTTCTTGATTCTCTTGTTGCTGATCCTCATTACCCTCTTCTTTCTGCTGTTCGGCAAGTGAACGCTCAAGATTATGTTTGGCGTCAAGATCTGTGGGATCTAGTTTGAGTGCGCCTTTGAAATGAGTAGCAGCAGGTTTCCATTTTTTAGTTTCGGCAAGTAGCGTCCCAATATTATATTCTGCTTTTGCTTTGTCTTGGGGTGAAGTTGCTAACCCACGAAATTCCATATAAGACTGAATGGCTTTTTCAACTTTACCTAGTTTTGCCTGGGCGTTACCCAGATTAAAATAAAGCCTGCCATCATCTGGATTTTGTTCAATAGCTGAAAGGTAAAGCTGCTCAGCCTCCTCATAATTCCCATTTTCATAAGCCTCATTAGCTTTTCTTCCGTCATTTACAGCAGAAGCCGTAAGCAATATGAAAAGGGCGATATATGAAAATATTCGAGTCAAGATATTATAGGTTTTCAGCTAAAGATACAGTTTCTTCGTCCATCAGCATGTTAGTGAATACATTATTAACGTCATCATTTTCTTCAAACTTATCCATCATCTTCAGGTTTGAGACAGCTGTATCTTCATCAACTTTAGTTTCAGTTACGGCTTCACGAATCAATATTGCATTTTCAATTTCATAATCGGCTTCTTCGAGACGATTTCGCACATCAAAAAGTTCTTCACGGGTAGTATAAACGACAAACATTTCGTCATCAGTATCTACATCTGTAGCTCCGGCGTCAATAGCTTCCAGCATAAACTCTTCATCATCCAGATCTCCTGAAGGAACCTGAATCATGCCCTTTTGCTCAAACATATAACCAACGGATCCGGTTGTACCCATATTACCTCCGTGTTTGGCAAAAATATGGCGAATGTCACTTACCGTTCGGTTGTTATTGTCGGTAGTCACTTCAATAAAATAGGCGATTCCGCCCGGACCATATCCTTCAAACGTGGCCTCTTCATAGCTGGTTCCGTCTGAATCTTCACCGGTGCCGCGTTTGATAGCTCGTTCAATGTTATCCTTAGGAACGTTATCTGCTTTGGCGTTATCTATAGCCAGTGATAAACGCGGATTTCCTTCGACATCACCGCCACCTTCCCGTGCGGCAACTGTGATCTCTTTAATATGTTTTGTGAAGACCTTAGAACGCTTTGCGTCCTCTTTAGCTTTTTTGTGGCGAATGTTCGCCCATTTCGAATGTCCTGCCATAGGAAGTTATCATCAAATTATTGCAATGTTATAATCCATGAATATACAAAATTGAGCGCATGGATTAGAAATGATGTAACAGATTTTTAGAGAGGTTTTAATCTGAAATGATAATGGGTGAAACCAAACTGTTAAACCTTGTGTTAAGCTCCTAATCACTACAATAGTTTGTGTATTTTTAAGTTCAATATATCAAACGAAATATTTCTAACTTGTTGGAATGAATATAGGAATTGTTTGTTACCCTACCTTTGGCGGAAGTGGTGTTGTAGCCACGGAATTAGCTAAAACTCTGGCTCGGAAGGGTCATAATATACATATGATGAGTTATGCCAAACCGGCCCGGCTCGATACCCTTCAAACCGGAATAACCTATCATGAGGTCTCGATAAACTCCTACCCATTATTTGAGTATCCGCCATACGATCTGGCGCTCGCCACTCAAATGGTGAATTTAATTGAGTACCAGAATCTGGATCTACTTCATGTGCATTACGCACTTCCCCATGCAACAAGTGCCTATCTGGCAAAACAGATTGTGGCTGAAAAAGGTATTCATGTCCCCGTAGTTACAACCCTTCACGGAACCGATATCACACTGGTTGGCAGTGACCCGAGCTACAAACACGTTGTAGAGTTTTCCATTGACAAGAGTGATGGTGTTACGGCGGTATCAGAATTTCTGAAAAAAGAAACATATGACCGGTTCAATATTAAGCAGGATATCAAGGTAATTCCGAACTTCATTGATTTGGATCGGTTCAAAAAGTCGAATAAAAGTCACTTTAAAAAGGCTATTTGCCCGAATAATGAAAAGGTTGTCGTTCACGTATCAAATTTCAGGAAAGTAAAGCGAGTACCTGAAGTGGTAACCGTTTTTTCAAAAATTTTAGATGCCGGAATAGAAGCTAAACTACTGCTTGCCGGAGATGGCCCTGATCGGCAAAAGGCAGAGCAACAATGTCGTGATTTGGGTATTTGCGATCACGTTAGATTCTTGGGTAAGCTTGAGGAAGTGGAAGAGGTGTTATCAATTGCTGATCTATTTCTTATTCCATCAGGTTCAGAGACATTTGGATTGGCAGCACTCGAAGCCATGAGCTGCAGTGTGCCGGTTATCAGTTCCAATATTGGCGGTTTACCTGAGGTTAATATACACGGAGAAACCGGGTATTTGTGTGACCTTGATGATATCGATTGTATGGTTGATTATGGAGTCAAAATTTTGAGTGATCCTGAGCTTCATCAGACTCTGGCTCAAAATGCCCGAAAACAAGCCGAACGGTTTAATCAGGATGTAGTTGTTGAGCAATATGAGCAGTTTTATCGGGAAGTAAATGAACGCATGAAAGTGAGTATATAAGGCAATTGAACGTCTCTTTATAGGTAAAGTTAACTTACAAGTGCGTGACAGATATGTCGTTATTATCCAAAGCTATTTCCGTCTTATTCTTTTCACTTTTTTTGTTTAACTCTCAAATTTATGCTCAGTATTCACTAGCAAACCTTCCTGATTGGGAAAACCCCCGCACCATTAGTATCAATACCGAGCCGGCTCGCTCTATTTCAATTCCCTACGGAGATGTAGAATCGGCATTAGCTGACAATGATTTTACCTTTAATTCTGAGTTTCATGAATCTCTGAATGGTAAGTGGAAGTTCAAGTGGTCCGAGAATCAAGCCAAGAAACCAGCAGACTTTTATAGAACTAATTTTGATGTAAGTGCTTGGGATGACATTCAGGTTCCCGGTACTTGGCAAATGCAAGGGTACGGAATGCCTATCTACTTAAACCAGGTATATCCCATGCAAGCATTGATGGGAGGGGAGCTACATCCACCGTTGGTACCAAAAGATTATAACCCTGTTGGGTCGTATAAAAAAACATTTACCACGCCTGATGGATGGGGTGATCGTCAAACCTTTATACATTTTGGAGGAGTAAAAAGCGGATTTTATTTGTGGGTTAATGGCCAAAAAGTTGGATACAGTGAGGGGAGTATGACCCCAACAGAATTCAATATCACACCTTTTCTAAAAAATGGGGAGAATACATTGTCTGTTGAAGTGATACGATGGACCGATGGTTCCTGGATTGAGGATCAGGATATGTGGCGATTCAGCGGCATTTTCAGAGATGTATTTTTGTACTCAAAGCCTAATGTTTATATCCAGGATTTTTTCGTTAAAGCGGGCTTAGATGAAGACTATCAGGACGGTGAATTAGAAGTAGAAGTGGAAGTTCGGAATAACACTAATACTGCCATTGCTCAACAAGAGGTGGATATATACTTATATGATTCATCCCAAAACTTAGTAACTCAATTCTCTGGCATAACCGGTGATGGCCTCCCTGCCGGCACGCATAATGTTGCCCATACTAACACAAGGGTTCCCAATGTGAAAAAGTGGAATGCAGAAACTCCTCATTTGTACACAGTTGTTATGGTACTGAAAGACGAAGCAGGAAGCGTGCGGGAAGTTGCCAGAACCAATACGGGTTTCAGAACTATCGAAATCCACGATAACATGTTTATGGTGAATGGAAATGAAGTGAAATTAAAAGGAGCAAATGTTCACGAACACGACCCTTTTAAAGGCCGGGCGGTTGATTTCAAGTGGGTTGAAAAAGACGTACGCATGATGAAGCAAAGCAACTTCAATAGCATGCGAATGGCACATTATCCTCACCATAGATATTACTATCAACTGGCTGATAAATATGGATTATATGTAATTGATGAGGCCAATATAGAATCCCATGGAATTTCATTTCGTAAAGAAGTGCTTCCAGGTAGCGACCCCAACTGGCAGGATGCTATTTTAGATCGAGGCCGAAGTATGGTGGAGGCAAATAAAAACCATCCATCCATAGTTATTTGGTCGCTTGGAAATGAGGCAGGTCATGGTGAGAATTTTGAACTTATGGCATCTTACATCAGGACTTTAGATCCGGATCGGCCCATTCATTATCAGCATATGAATTATATCGCTGACATGGCTAGCTATATGTATCCGCCTGTAGGGTCCTTAAAGAATATTTTGAATGATCCTGACATAAATCAGCCTGTAATATTATGTGAGTTTGCACATTCGATGGGGAACTCAACGGGTAATTTGGATGAGTATATGGAACTGATGGCGGAAAACAGGAACTTAATAGGTGTGTATGTATGGGATTGGGTTGATCAAGGACTGTATAAAGAAGACGATGACGGAAGTTGGTTTTGGGCTTATGGTGGAGATTATGGTGATGACCCTAATGACGGAAATTTTGGTATAAATGGACTGGTTTCTCCGGACCGAAAGCCTCATCCTGCCCTGGAGAAAGTGAAGTACTCGTATCAGTTTGTGGAGTTTAATGCCGCGGATCTGAAGTCAGGCTTGGTATCCATAACTAATAAATATGCAGATTATAACTTGAGCAACTTTACCTTGAACTGGAGCCTTAGTGAAGATGGTGAAGAGTTACAATCAGGCACGTTGGAAGAGTTGGAAGTAGCTGCTGGCCAAACAAGTCAGACTACCATTCCATTTGAAAAACCAGAAATTGAAGCAGGCCGAGAATACTTCTTGACGGTTAGCCTTCATCTCAAACAAGATCAGATTTGGGCAGATAAAGGATTTAGAATAGCTTGGCAGCAGTTTGAAATTCCCTACGCTGTATCTAAAGCTCCGATATTGAGTCAGCCAGAAGCAGCACCGCTCTCATTACAAGAGGATGATGCAATTGTTCGGATTGAGAATGATAAAATAGATCTTAGTATATCCAAAAAAACAGGGTCACTAATAAGCTATGCCCATCAAGGTGTAGGGTTGATTGAAGGACCTCTTGAGCCTACATTTTGGAGAGCCACAACCGATAATGACCGTGCCGGATGGGGGCAAGCGCTTGATGGGTGGAGAGATGCCTCAGAAAACAGGACTATCACAAACCTAGAGGTGAAGAATATTACCGATTATAAAGTTGTTGTAACTGTGGCCGGATCGCTTCCGGTAGGTCAAAGTACTTTCGGGGTCACATATACTATTCTTGCAGATGGAGCAGTTGAGGTTTCTTATTCTCTGCAACCGCTTGGCGAAAGTTTACCCGAAGTAATACCTAAAATTGGTATGCAGTTGCAGTTACCTGATACTTACCAATCTGTAACATGGTTTGGACGTGGGCCCGAGGAAACCTACTCTGACCGGAAGGCGGGTATTATGGTGGGGAAATATACGGCTGACATCGATTCAATGTGGACGAACTATGTATATCCTCAGGAAAATGGAAATAAAACAGATGTGCGATGGGCAGCTTTTATGGATGCTGAAGGAAACGGATTTGCTGTTGTTGCTGAAGAAGAAATCAATGTGAGTGTATGGCCTTATACCCTTGAAGACTTAGAAAAGGCAACCCATATTAATGAATTGCCGCGGCGTGATTTTTATACGGTAAACCTTGACTACGCACAACAAGGTGTTGGAGGTACAAACAGCTGGAGTAGGTCAGCCCGGGCATTACCCGCTTATCAACTACCAACATCTAGGTCATATGAATATAGATTTTCGATAAGACCTTTTAACCGGAAAATGGGATTGCTCAGGGATTTTACCAACTACAGGTTTGTAGATAAATAATCTATAGTTAAACCCATGATTCTACAATTAAGTGTAAAACAAGTAACCTATAACTTAACTAGCCTAAAACTAAAATAAACCCCATTTTTTTACCGCATTTGCCTGACCTACTGCGATATATTTGCACTTTTTAAAGTCGAGTTTAGCTTCAGTGATTACCGCGTCATTAATCACATAGGCGATAGCCACTACCACTTCTTTCATGTCGTTAGTTATAAATTGGCTCTTCTTTTTTGTACAAAGGATGAGATGGGTTACTTCTGTATTAATCTCTTGCTTTTCATCCACCCAAAAAACAGGTTTTTCCAATTCAGCCAAAAAATAATCCGGGCGATCTTTACCGGGAATCTGTTTTTGAATGTTAGCCTTGATAGGAAGCTGATAAGTGAGCTCTTTAGGCCCTTTAGTGATAGATCCTATTTCGATAGCAAATGACTTCATTTTGGTTCATTTGGTAGATGATTGAATCTATTATAAATAAAAAAAGCCTGATCTGTAATAAGACCAGGCTTAGAATTGTTTAATAAAAGGGGCTTTATTAAGCCAGTACCTTGGAAACTTCTTCAGCAGCTTCTTTAAGAAGTACAGCTGAAATTACATTCAGGTCACTGTTATCAATAATCTCTTTCGCTTCCTTAGCGTTGGTTCCCTGAAGGCGCACGATAATCGGTACGTTCTTAACTTTTTCAGCAATTTCGGGATCTTTAACGGCTTCAATAACACCGTTTGCAACACGATCACAACGAACAATTCCACCAAAGATGTTAATCAAAATGGCTTTCACGTTTTGATCTTCAAGGATAATTCGGAATCCGTTCTTAACAGTCTCAACATTCGCTCCGCCACCAACATCAAGGAAGTTAGCAGGTTCGCCACCGGATAGTTTGATAATATCCATAGTTGCCATTGCAAGTCCGGCGCCATTCACCATACACCCAACATTTCCATCAAGTTTGATGTAGTTGAGGTCGTATTTTTGAGCTTCAAGCTCTGAAGGATCTTCTTCTGCTTCGTCTTTTAATTCAGCAAGATCTTTGTGGCGGTAAAGAGCATTATCGTCAAACGTTACTTTAGCATCCAACGCATACACATCGTTGTCTGGAGTAACAATCAGCGGGTTGATTTCAAACATACTGGCATCGGTTTCTTCATAGGCTTTGTATAACGCCTGAATGAATTTGATGCCTTTTTTGAGCGCATCACCTTCAAGTCCCAGTGAAAAAGCAATTCTTCGGGCTTGGTTTGGCTGAAGATCCATTCCCGGTTCAACCCATTCCTTAACAATTTTGTCAGGAGTTTCTTCAGCAACTTTTTCAATTTCAACTCCACCTTCGGTAGAAGCCATGATTACATTCTTGCTAACCGCACGGTCCATCAAAATACCAAGGTAAAACTCAGACTTGATATCAACGCCATCGGTAACATAAAGCTTTTGAACAAGCTGGCCTTCTTCACCGGTCTGAATGGTGACAAGCACGTCACCGAGTAAAGACTCTGCTGCCTCTTTAACTTCATCAATCGACTTGCAGAGGACTACGCCTTTGGCATTATTCTTTTTAGTGCGGCCTTTGCCACGTCCACCGGCATGAATTTGAGCTTTCACAACAAAAAGTGAAGCGCCTTCATCTTTAAGTTTTTTAGCAGCATTCACTGTTTCTTCAACAGTAGTTGTGGCTATTCCGGCAGGAACGGCGACGTTATATTTCTCAAGAATTTCTTTAGCTTGATACTCGTGTATTTTCATGGATACAATTTTAAGTATTTAAAAGCGATTTTTCGGGTGACAATAATACCGAGATTAGGAGCTAAAAGAAAGGTAACTTTAGTGAGTCGGTGCTATTAGATATCCTTTTACAATAAGATTGTTTTCTATAAACGTGAATCTAGTAGAAAAGAGTTTTATTGTTACGGGCTTAAGTGGTCGTATTTAGATATTTAATACAAATACTTTCCTTTGGCATTTACTGCTTACAAACGCTAACTTTAGCGATCAAAAAAAGAAGGTAATCTCGCTTGAAGAAAGCACAAATCATGACGGCCGAAGATCTGGATCGCACGTACCTGCGGTTTGCTCATCAATTTCTGGAAGGTTATGATGATGTTGAACGCCTTGCCATTGTAGGAATGCAAACCAGAGGTGTGCACATTGGTAAACGCATTGTTGATGAAATAGAGAAATCGTTTGAAAAAAAGATTGATTTCGGTGTGCTGGACGTCACTTTTTATAGGGATGACTACCGGTCTAAGCTAAAGATGCCGGAAGTGAAAGTCACCGAAATCCCTTTTGATTTGTACGACCGCGATATCGTTTTAGTAGATGACGTACTTTACACCGGGCGAACCGTAAGGTCGGCAATGGATGCGTTAATGGCATATGGTCGTCCTCGGAGTATCAAGTTTTGCTGTATGATTGATCGTGGACACCGAGAACTCCCGATTTCCGCTGATTATATGGGAATGTATATCCCAACCTATGAAAATGAAGAAGTAAGAGTGAAGGTTAAAGAATTAGATGGAGAAGATGCGGTATATGTAGTTGAAGTGGAGGTCGAAGAAAATGAGTAGTTCTTTAGAAGATTATCACTTCAAACAGAAGCACTTACTTGGCCTTGCCGACTACTCTGCTGATGATATCAAGTATGTTTTGGAACAAGCAAAGTACTTCAGGGAAATTTTAGACAGGCCGGTACCAAAAGTTCCAACACTTCGTGACAAGACGATTGTTAATCTTTTTTACGAGAACAGTACACGCACACGTCTTTCTTTTGAGCTTGCCCAAAAACGGATGGGTGCTGATGTAGTCAATTTCTCGACCAGCTCCTCAAGTACAAAAAAAGGAGAGTCATTAAAAGACACCATTCGCAATATCAGCTCGATGAAAATTGATATGGTGGTGGTAAGACATGAAAGTCCAGGAGTTCCTCATTTCCTCACCAAGTGCGTAGATGCAGCCATCCTAAATGCAGGAGATGGAGCACACGAGCATCCTACTCAGGCACTCTTGGATATGTTCACCATGCAAACCATTCATCCGGATCTGACAGGAAAGAAAGTTGCTATTATTGGTGATATCGCTCACAGCCGGGTGGTTCGGTCTAATATTATCGGCTTAAAAAAGCTGGGCGCTGAGGTAATGTTATGTGGTCCAAAAACGCTGATCCCTGTATTTGTAGAAGAGATGGGCGTAGAGGTTTCTTATAATTTAGAAGAAACACTGGCGTGGTGTGATATAGCAATGGCATTGCGAATTCAATTAGAGCGGCAGGAGTCAGGAACCGAGTTTTTCCCATCACTAAGGGAATACCACGAAAGATTTGGAATAAAGCTTTCTCATCTGGAAAAATATCCCGAGTTTAAAATAATGCATCCGGGTCCGATTAACAGAGGCGTAGAAATGGAAAGCGAAGTAGCCGACAGCGATCGTGCTGTAATATTAGATCAGGTGACAAACGGTGTGGCTGTACGCATGGCAATTTTATATTTATTAAGTGGCGGGAATAGGGTATAATTTGATTGAGCTTAATTCAATAGAAGAGAAAAAAAACTCAACGGACATTAATACGGATAAAAAAGATATAATATCATCAACACCAAGCGTAACAGTTGGAATTCCCGTTCTTAATGAGGAAGACCATATTGAGCGGGTGATATCAGGCTTTTTAGAAACAGATTATCCCAATCTGATTGAGATATTAATAGCTGATGGTGGAAGTACTGACAGAACAAGGGAAATAGTACAAGAACTTTCGTTGAAAGATGCTCGTGTTAAACTTATAGAAAACCCAGAAAAATATCAGTCATTTGCCTTGAATAAGATGATTGAAAAAGCTGAAGGGGAAGTATTTTTAAGGGCAGATGGTCATTGTTTATATCAAAAAGATTATTTAGAAAAAAATATAGAGGTATTTTTAAAGACTGGTGCAAAAAATGTTGGTGGAGCTCAGCGTTATGTTGCAAAAAATAGCGTTCAAGCCGGAACTGCTTTAGCCGTTAAGAGTTTTTTAGGAAACGGTGGAGCTAAGTATATGGACGAGACTTATGATGGATATGCTGATACTGTATTTTTAGGATGTTTTTGGACTGAAGATCTTCGAGAAGTTGGAGGGTTTAATACAAAAAATATCACAAATCAGGATTCTGAGTTAAATCTTCGAATTATAGAAAACTATGGGGAAAGCATTTATGTAAGTCCTGATATTAAAAGCTGGTATTACCCGAGAGATTCTTTTATAAGGTTATTTAAGCAATATTTTCGATATGGTCGAGGGAGATTCTTAACAAAAGTATTACATCCCAAAAGTTCCCCAATACGTGGACTTACTCCCTTTCTATTTATTTGTGCATTATCCATTTACTTGATATTAGATTTAGTTATAGCTCAAAATTTATACTTCCCGCAAATTGCAACCGGGTTAGCAATAATTCTTTTGGTAGAATCTCTCCGGGTAGTATTAAAGAACCGAAAGTCATTTCTTGAAGAGAATTGGTCGGGAGATGAATCGAACCAACCCAGTGTTCTTTCCTTGTGGGTTCGGACAACTACAAGCATCCTGACAATGCAAATCGGTCATTTTAGTGGATTCTTATATCAACTGATGAGGAAGCTTGTTTTAAGAATTAAGGGTTGGTAAATAAATCAAACTTTATGTAGTTACAGACACTGAACTTAATTTTATAATAAATATTTGAAAGATTGGAATGTTGCTGGCTAGTGTGAATCTAAAAGCACTGTGATTTCTTTTAATAGTCACCGGAGGGAGTACAACTCAGAATGCCTTTTGGGATACAGAAAATAATCTTGATGTATGGTTTTCTCCACCAGTTACAAGAGAATAGCCATATTCTGTTTTACTTCTAATCCTTTTAATCCAAATCCCTGTCTATTGGCACATATCTTATGTTCGGAAAAGTGGCGGGGTGACCAAGACCAATAAGATGATTCTGATAAAGTGAATGGAAAGTTAAAACATGACTCTAAATAACTGTAGTTTTAAGTGAAGACTAGAATAGCATATTTAACATTTGAGAATCCACTTGATAAAAAATCTTGGTCTGGTATTCATTATAATATGCTAGAAAGTCTTGAAAGAGAAGGCTTTGAAGTTAATTGCCTGGGTCCTGTAGAGTCTAGCTTCTTAAAATTATTGAGAGGTATTTCTTTTTTAAGTAAAACAATCCTGAGAAAGAAGATTTTGTTTAGGCATACACTGATTTCTTCAAGAATCTATGGCAGGATATTTAGAAAAAAAATTGATGACTATAATCCAGACTTAATCTTTGCCGCCAATGCTTCAACAGAAATTGCTTTTTTGGGCGATCTTAAAATCCCTATTATATATTTGTCGGGTGGAACGGTAAAATTGCTTGAGGGTTATTACGAATCATTCTCTAATGTCTTTTTGTTTTCATCCAGAAATGCCAACAAAGTAGAGCAAGCAGCCATAGATAAAGCATCTGCGTTGGTTTACCCAACCTATTGGGCCGCTAATTCTGCCAAGAATGATTATGGAGCTAGTGAAGAAAAAGTGCATGTTATTCCATACGGAGCAAATGTTGATTTTGAAAGTTCTGAGCCTAAAAATCTTGATTTGGAAAAGGTCAGAATGCTGTTAGTGGGAGTTCGGTGGGAAGGGAAAGGTGCTCCAATTGCTATTGAAGCTGTTCAGGAATTGCGTAAAAGAGGTTATAATGTGACAATCGACATTTGTGGGTGCCAACCTCCGGAGCCAATTCATGAAGAAGGGATAAATATTCATGGCTTTTTAGATAAAAGAGACGGAAATCAAGCTAAAAAACTAAAGGAACTGTACACCAATGCTACTTTCTTTATCTTACCCACTCGATACGAAAACTTTGGAGTATCTTTTGTAGAAGCTCTGGCAGCGGGTTTACCCTGTTTGGGGACAAATACCGGAGGCGTGCCAACTATTATTGAACCTGGGGAGAATGGTTATCTATTTGAGCTATCTGATAGGGGAGAAGTTTATGCAGATAAAGTAATGGAAATGCTTAATAATCCGGGGCATTACACTGAGTTAAGTAAAAACGCACGTATTTCATTTGAACAGAGGTTCAACTGGAAAGTTTGGGGCAGCGAAATTAAAAAAGTTATTCAAAAAGTGGTGGACCAAAAAGAAGCATGACAACTGAAACGATACTTAATTTGAACTCGCCATGGGCGCTTGGTGAAGAAGTTTTTGAAATTATACTTAAAGAACTGGATGATTTTGACATAAGAAATTTTGTAGAATTTGGTTCAGGGAGTTCTTCAGTTCGACTTTGTCAGGCTTTTAAAAAAGCAGAAATTTATTCCTTAGAACATGATGAATCATATGTTGGAAAAAGCCAGGATCTAAAGGAAAAATATGAGGGTACTGATAGGTTGAGGATCATTCAAGCTCAATTGAGATGGCAAATTATTGACGGAAGGTTGTATAATTCATATTCAAAGGTTGAACTTCCCCAAGGAATAGACGCTGTACTCATTGATGGTCCCCCATATTGGACACGACGTGGAAGAGAAGCGTGTCTTTATCAGGTATATGAAAAAATTAAAATTGGGGGAAAGGTTTTTTTAGATGATGCTTCCCGTCCTGATGAAATGAAAATGGTTAAGAATTGGATGAGTCTTTACCCCAATAGCTTTAATATAGAAAAATATGATACGGAAAAGGGTTTGTTGGTTTTGACTAAAATCATGCAGGAAAAGCGTAAGGTACTGAGTGCGACTTCTTTTTTTGATAATTGGGGGGCAAATTTGAGACATATAGTTTCAAAAATCATTAAGTGAAAAAACAAGAACGAACTAAATATACGGGCCTTACAAGCAACAAAACATTGGTACAAAATACGATGCTAACTATTGTTGCCAAGGCGTTGCCCTTATTGGTTGGTTTATTTGCATTACCATATCTAATCTCAGAATTAGGAGAGAGTAACTTTGGGATGTTGGCTATTATCTGGCTGGTGATAAGCTATTTTTCCATGTTTGACTTGGGTATTGGTCGTGCTGTTGTGAAGCAAATTTCAGATCTGATTGGTGCAAAAAAATACGATGAAATACCCATTGCTGCATGGACGGGGATTATTTCAATTTTTGTGATGGGGGTAATAGCTGGATTGATTCTCTATTTAACCGGCGAATTGATTCTTTATCAAGCTTTTGAAAACAAAAATCTGGTAGCTGTTGATGCGTTGTTTTATACGTCCTTTGCCGTCCCCTTTATAGTGGCTACAACAGGTTTCAGAGCCGTACTTATGGCAGAGCAAAGGTTCTTGACAATAAGTCTGATTCAAAGTGTGAATTCTTTGCTTAATTACTTACTACCACTGTTATTACTTTATTTTTTGGGTTTTGAGTTTATTGAAATTATAGTTGCATTGTTAATTCTAAAAGTAGCTGCTTTTTTTGCATTTGCAATTTCAGGATTGATAATGGAGTCATCGTTAAGAAAGGGTATTTGGTTTAGTATGTCTTATTTGAGGGAGATGTTTCATTTTGGAAAGTGGGTAACTATATCAAATATCATTGGCCCACTTATCAGTCAGCTTGACCGGTATTTTATTGCGGCATTAATATCTGTCTCAGCGGTTACTTTTTATACCACTCCATTAGAAGTATTAACTAAGTTAATGATGGTACCCATGGCCTTTATCACCGTGCTTTTTCCTGCATTCTCAACACTAGCTTCAAAATCTCATGAACGCAGGGAGCAGCTTTTTTTGGAATCCGCGAAAGGAGTGATGTTAATATTATTTCCCGCTGTTTTGATGATTTCAACATTTGCCGATATTGGTCTTAATATTTGGGTGGGCGCTGAATTTGTAGAAAAAAGCACCTTTGTAACACAGCTTTTTTGTGTGGTATTCTTTTTAAGAGGAATTGCTTACATCCCTTCTACATATTTACCGGGTATGAACAGACCGGATTTGCCCGCAAAATTCCATATATTTGAGGTGGTCTTTTTTAGTGGAGGCCTATATATAGCTGCAAAAACCGGAGATATAAATATTGTGGCATTTGTGAGCCTCGGAGTAACAGCCTTAGATACAGGTCTATTGCTTTTGACCTCCTATAAGATCTTGCAGTACAAAAAAGAAATGCTCCAAAAGTTGATTAAGCCAATGTTGGGGGGGGGAGTAGTATTGCTGAGCTTGCCCTTTCTTGAGCGTACAATGGTTTATGTGACATCTGTATTAGCTTTAGTCATATATCTTAATACTTACTGGAAATATGTTTTGAAAACCACTAAAAGGTTAAAAGAAGAATTATGGGGCTTCAAATAGGAGCTTAAGGATTATTTTTTTTGAACCGTTTGTAAAAACTGTATGAGTCCGAGAGTAATAGAATTCCAGCTATACCTTTCTTTAACTATTTGTTGTGCAGCTTCTGACATTTTTTCCCTTTTTTTTTGGTTATCTAATAAAGATAAAATAGCATCTTCAAATTCTGCCTTGGAATTAGCTTGGTAATAATGGTAATTGTTTTCTATCTCAATTCCCTCCGCTCCGATTTTTGTTGTGATGATGGGCAAGCCACTTGCCATGCCTTCAATAATTTTTAATTTCATTCCAGAGCCGCTGAATAACGGAGCAATGAAAACAGAGGCCGATTGACGTAAGGGCTCCAAATCATCAACAAATCCTAGAAATTGGATCTGGGAGTGATTGTACTTTTCTATAAAATCATCTTCCAATCCTTCTCCAGCTATTAACAATTTAGCATAAGGTTTCTTCTCAATAAAATTTGGCCAAACTGTTTCTAAGAACCATTTTAGACCATCGAAATTTGGTTTCCATCTCCAGTTAGAAATTGCGAGAATGTGATCTTCTTTTCTTTGAATGCCAAGAGAGTCGGGTATTTCAGCTCCGGCAGGATTCACAAATACATTCAGGTTTGGTAAATCTTTAAGATAAATTTCTTTGTCATATTCTGTAATTGCAGTCACAGCATCCACTCGTTTCATAGCGGTAAGCTCAAATCTTTTCATAAGTCTGTATTGATCGTAATAGAATGCTTTTATGAAAGGATTTTTTGTGACGGTAGCATTTCGTTTAAGTAACAAATATTCAACATTTGACTGACGTAATACGATTGGGCTTTTAGGAAATAACACTTCCAAATCATCAATAAAAGCGGCAGTGTGTAAACCCTCGAGCAGAATAACATCAGGTTGAGTTTCTACCTCATTAAGTGCTTTACGCATAATGCCCGGTCTCATTCGGTGCTGAATAGTGACCGGTTTTCGGCTAAGCGTGGATTTAAAAACAGATGAAAGTGAATAAGGACTAAAGTTTCCATCTATAGGGTGAACTAAAGCGTGTACTTTTAAAGGTCCTGCATCTTGTTCATGCTTGTTTGAAATAAAAGAAACAATGGTTACATGGTTTCCAAGTTGTGACAAATATTTAGTGTTATAGTAAATATATACAGCTCCCCCATCATTAGGAGGGTAAGGGAGCCGAGGTGTAATTTGAAGGATATTCAATGCGTAACAATTTTAAGGTCTAAAAGGCCATCAATATAGCTGCCAAGAGTTATCTAGCTATCAAAAGAATATGGTTCGTTATTTATATTTAAAGCAGTACCAGATAAATATATTCCAAAACTGACTTACTTTTTTTTTATTAAAAGTAAGCAAACTCCCAAAGGTACGCCAAGAATATGCTAGGCAACCACTGATTCGATTAAGTAAACTCCAAGAGGGATAATGTTTTAAAATGAATTTTTTTTGCGAGCGATGTTTTTCTATTTCCATCGCAATAAAATATGGGTTGGTAGAGGTGCCAGATTTATGCATTATCTTTGCTTCAGCACAGTATATGACTTGTTTGCCCACTTTTCTTAGCCGTAAGCTGAGATCATTTTCTTCCCAGTACATAAAAAATTCCTCTTCCATACCTCCAATGTTATTAAACTGTTGAAGTTCAAAAAAAAGAGCATGGCCGTTTAATACAGGAACTGCTTGGGTTTTCAGGGGTTTGAAGTGTCCGGTTTTAGAATCTGAAGATAGAAGCCGATTCAAGAAAGGAAAGACTAATGAAATAAAATATTTTTTAGTGAGATGATTTTTTGCTGTAGGGACTTCTTTATTTCTATCATTTAGTGTAGCTGGTCCTATTAATCCAGGTTTCTTGATTGATTGATAACAGGAAAGCAACTTTGGAATTGCATCATTCAAAAAACGAGTATCAGGATTGAGAAAAAAAACGAAATCACCCTGCGCTAATTTAGCTCCGATATTACATGCTTTAGCAAAACCCAGGTTAGACGCATTTTGGTGTAATATTATATCAGCATTTATGGTTGGTTTTTGTTCTTTTAAAATGGAATGGAGTGGAGAGTTGGAAACCACAATAAATTCAATTCTGGCAGTATTAAATTCTTTAATTGAATGTAAACAGCCCAAAATTTCATCCTCTGAATAGTAATTAACTGTTATAATACTAACCAAGTTGCTCATGGTTTTCTTTCTTTCAGAAAATGATTCAAGTATGCACTGAATAAAGAAATAAATAGAACGCTCTCAAATAATAGAATCTGAGCGCTGGTATTGTTTACAAAAAGCACACCAATCATAGTTCCTGCAATTCCCAGAGTCAAGGCTTGATGGACTGGGTTCTGAGTCTGATTGTATAATTGTATGCTATATTTAATGTTCAGGATCCAAATACTAACAAAAGTAATAAGCCCAGGAAGTCCCAGTTTAAACCACGCGGCAAGATATCCGTTGTGGACAAAGCTTGTTTGGAAATAAATATCAAAAAACAATGAATGTCTTGTGAATGTATAGCCTAACCCATACCCAGTTATTGGGTTTTTAGTAATCAACGCAAAAACAGCCTGAGATTCATAAAGCCGATCTTTAAGTGATGAGTCCAGTTCTCCTGAGCCAATACTTTGAAATCGTAGGGCAAGTCCTTCCAGGACAGTGTCGAGTAATCCGCCAAAGAAAATGGAAGCAAATAAATAGGAGCCAGCTCCTAAGAAAAAGAGTGTTAACAGAATCCTTTTTTTTCCTACTGAATTGATAACGTAGAAAATAAAAATGGCCCCAAAGAAAAAAGCTAGCCAGTAACCCCGGCTTTGAGTTAAAATAAGGCCGCCTAAAAGGGCAGAAAATATTAGTGTAAAGCCTATTTGTCGGGTAAAAGATCGTGTTACAGCTGCTGCACTCATAAATAAACATGCTCCCATGAGCAGAACAAATTCATTAGCAGCTACACGAGCTTTTTCAGCTTGCCATGGTAAAACAGCTTGAGTTATAATAACTTGGTAGTTGACAATATTACGGATTAAAACATAACCTATAAAAACAACAACAATACCCAGTACTAAATACTGGAAAGTTTTATTGGTCAAATGTTTTCTTAGGGGAAAGTAAAAGAGAAGCCCCAAAAAGTAGGTAACCTCGCCGATAGCAGCCAGACTTGATACCCCATTGACAATACCGAACATTGAGGCAAAAGGTAAAAGTAGAATTAAGAATAGATAGAGCCTGTCATGTGTGGTGTTGCTCTTTATACGGCCGCTGATAATTTCAACAGTCAAATAAATACCCATCAAGATAGAGGCTAAATAGAATGGAATTTCAATAACACTAATTCCTTCTACCTGTTCTAATACGGGTATGGCTAAAAGTAGAGAAAAAAGAAAAAAAGCACCTTTTAATTTATTAGCCAAATATGTTGTGGCTAAAACTGATCCAACAGTTAAAATAAAGAGCGGGGCGTAAATCCCTCCTTTAATACTCAAAATCCCAAAAAGAATAGAAATTGAGCATATTAGAGATGCATATTCAAAATATGGTATTGCATCTTTGAAAGGGGTCATCTTAGCTTTTTAGATACGAAAAATATTCTCTGTTATTGGTAATGCTCAATTTGAGAATGAAGTACAAAACGATAATCAAAAATGCCGAGATTCCTGATGCAGCAACTATCAGAGATCTTTTTGGTGAGCTTTTCAATTTTGGGATTACCGGTTCATCTACTACACTAACGATAGGTAAAGATTTAGCTTCTTCCATTTTGGCTTGTTCATAAACCGGCAGTAAGAATTTTTGAATCTCAGCCTGAATCTCAGCTTTAAGAGTCAGTTCCAAATAAGTAGCACTGACTTCAGATATATTCCTGTAGTCGAGAAGGATATTGTTTCTGCTGGTATCCTGATAAACATTTTCCAGAGCTCTGCCTACGGAGTTATACTCAATAAGAGCGTTTTTATAACTGTCGCTCGATTTATTAATGGTCTGTTCAAGCAGTTCGAGCTTTAGTTCCGATTCAATCTTTCTGGCCGTCAAACCACCTACTATTCCAAAGTAAGTTTTGATTTGTTCAGGAAGTTCAATCACTCCATACTTGCGCTGAAATTTAATAAGTTCCTGCTTAATACTGTCAGCATCAGTGAGCGCTTTTTGATAACGTCGCTGAATAAATGCTCGGTATCTGCGTGCATCTTTTGTTACTATCTCTGTGTTCAATTCATTTAGCACATTGATATAGAATTCGGCCATGTTTTTTGCCAATTCAGGATCCTTAGCCTGAACAGAAATAATATAATTTCCCTCTTCCTTGCCCTCGAAAGTTGTACGTTCACTTAGAATGTCAATAGCAAACTTCATGGGGGCTTCTGAATTTCTTACTTCATATACATCAAGCAGGTTAAACTTTTCAACAACTCTTTTGCTGGTTGTATAGCTGCTGAGTAATACTGAATATCTGTTTGCTTCCTCGCTTCCCCCTCCACCTAAAACAGAACTTGCAATACTAGAAAGCCCTCCTTCATCAGAGAATAAATCAAATCCAAGAGTTGGTCGTTGGCTAGGGAGAAGGTTGGCAGTTGATGTGTATCTGTTTGGGATAAACAAGGTTATGATTGCCACAATTACCGCAACAGTAAAAGAGATTCCAAGAACGGCTACCTTGTTTCTGTATAGGTATCGAAAGATCTTGGGCCAAGATGGAGAATTATATTCAGGAGTGGTCATTATCTTCGAATTACGTCTATTGCAACCAGAGTAGTAATAATACTGGTTATGGTTGTTAGGGCGCTCATTATAAGTTGGATGCGGGTGTTTTTTAATTGTTCTCGCTGAACACGGTAAGATCGTTTGGCATTAAGCTCATCATAGGGCTCACGGTCTACAAAAATCATGTCGCCGGAGTTTAAAGAAGTGTTTTCTGGATTGTGCCATGTTTTACTTCCAGCTTTAATTACAAAAATTTCGTCTTCATCTGCGGCCAAAGCAAAACCACCTGCTCTGCCAATGTAAGAGTCTACCGAGCTAATATTAGGTTCAAAAGGAAAATAGCCTGGATTATTAACCTGACCAAAAACGAAAACCGTATTCTCGTCACGAGGGATGAAAAGGCGATCGCCATCAAAAAGCTTAACTTTTTTTAGCTGATTGTCGCTACTCAAATCTACATGAACTCTATTACGGCTTAGTTGATTTTCAAGCTCAAGGTACTGTAACCCCTGAGCGAGTTGATTTGAAGTTCTCTTCATTAAATCGACATTAAATTTATTTGGAACTTCATTCTCAACCGAGCCAGCTCTTATCAGATAGCCAGCAGCTGGCAGTGCCTTATTGGTGAAATCGCCAGCCATTTCCAAGAGTTCATAGGCTGTTGTAGAGCCATTTACAATAGGGAAGTTGCCGGGTAAGTTTACTTCTCCTTGAATCCATGCTGAGGCTGCTTCTGTTTTTTGTTCGTCAAGTTTAGCTATAAGTCGGTCGTTAGGCAGTAATTCAAATGATTTCCATTGGTCAGGGCTCAGATTGATCTGCTCAATGCTATCCTTAGACCGACGGAGTAATAGAAGGCTCGATGTGTCAGCATCAGAACTAAACCCCCCTGCAATTTGAAGTAATGAATAAGGAGTATCAGTTTTAATAAACTGAACCTCGAAGGGAGAGCGAACAGCTCCGGAAAGACTAATACGAGCATTATTAGTATTAGCTTTGTAAATAGTAATCAGGTCGCCATCTCTGACAAATGGGTTGTCTTTAAAAGACCCTGTGCTATAGTAAGTTATAAGATCTGCAGTATCTTTTTCCCCATTTGTATGAGAAATTTTAATGCTTCGAAAAGTATAATTTTTTTGGAGTAAATTTGACGCTGAATAGGTCGTATTTACATTAGGTGAACGTTGTCCATCGGTTACTGACTGATAAATAGCAAAATCAACACGAGACTGAGCCGGAATGACATATTTTCCGGGATGAGGAACCTCTCCATTAATATGAATAGTAAGTGGTCTTGGCTGATCAAGCGAGATAGAAACTTTAGGATCCTTGAAAGTTTCTGATACTCTTCTTTCGATTTCGACTTGGGCTTCTGTAATTGTTTTGCCAACAAGATTAATTACACCAATCACTGGGAGAACAACTTCACCCTGAGGATTTACAACAATCCCTCTCATCTGAACTGGCTTTGAGCCACTTATATCGATAGATATCAGGTCATTGCTACCTAGAGTGTAGGTGTCTTTATCGATTACACCCTCAATGGTAATTCCAGACCTAGCTATTTGAAGGCCGATTTGATCCTGAAAGAATAGTCCGCCAAATGATGAGTTTAAATTAAATTCAAAAGGGCTACTAGCTGTTCCATCCTCGCTACCTCCGCTTTGGGCAAAAACACAATGAGTTGTGGAAACTAACAATAGCAAAATCATTATCACTGATTTAACTATTCCTGAAACATATTCTATTTTTTGCATCAATTACTTATTGGTATTAAAAAATTTTCTTTTTTTTCTTACTTTTTAAACGTGCTAGTACAATTCCGGTAACAACAAGTGCAGCTCCAATATATTGAAGAACTGAGAGTTCTTCACCTAATAAAACGAGCCCAAAAATAAGACCTAATACAGGCACCAGATTTTGATAAGCTGCTGTTCGTACGGCTCCGATCTTTTTTACTCCGTTGTTCCAGATTATATAAGCGAGGCCTACGGATAAAGCCCCACTGTAAAAAACACCACCATATCCTATGATGGTAATTTCACTCCAGTCCAGTTTTATCAAAAAGGGAAGGCCCACTATAAGTAAGCTGACAAGCCCAACAACCGACATAAATGCAGAATATTGTATGGGGCTGTACACCTTCAAGTACTTCCTGGAAAGAATAGTATAGGTAGCCCAGCAAATGGCAGCGATCAGGGTGATGATGTTTCCTAAAAAAGTCTCCGACTCAAAAGATAGTGTCCCTTGACCTCCCATGATAATGAAGGTGACTCCTGCAAATGCAAAGAAAACACCAATCGCTTTAAGAGGGGTAAGTTTTTCATCCGTAAAAAATTGAGAGAGTAAAGCTACCCAAATTGGAATAGTACCTAACATCACAGCAGCGTTGGCAGCATAGGTATAGTTAACCCCGATGATGAAAAACATTTGATAGAAAAGGTTTCCGACTATCCCAATGCCCACCATTTTCCAAAAGTGCTCTTTTTCGACTTTAAGAGAATGGCCTCTTTTATGAGCGACAAACCAAAGCAAAGACGTAGCAAAAATGAACCTTAAAGCATTAAAGCTATACGGATCAATCTCGCGCAAAGAGACTTTCACAATGCTAAAGTTTAAAGCCCAAATAATAGCGACGAGCACTAAACTTAGGTCAATGAAGTAGGAGCGATTCAAATACGGTAAAATTTGGTGAGGCCAAAGGTAACGGTTAATGGCTTTTAAACCGAACGTATTCTTGATTGTGAATCATGGCTTTCGATTATAACAGGGATAAGTTTGTTAACAATTTATTTATCTAAAAAGATTGGGAACTATTTGGGAATGTCCGTAGTTTTGTGACCTCAATTCAAAAAATGACTTCAAGTCAATTTATGGGAACATCTGAGCGCAAAGAGCGCGAAAAAGAAAGAAAAAAAATGCTGATCCTTGAATCAGCTGAGGAGTTGATTCTTGAAAAAGGATTGGACAACCTGAATATGGACGAGATTGCTGAACGAGCAGAAGTTAGCAAGGGTTCCCTATATCAATATTTCAAGAATAAAACAGATCTTGTTCTTGGAATCTGCAATAAGGCAACGGATTTGTTATCAGGCCAAATTGCGGAAGTGTTGACCAAAGATATTCCGGGCATTGAGATGGTATATACCATAGGGGCTACTTTTTTGAACTTCGTTCGAGCTCATCCCGAATTTTTCCGCTCAATGCGTTTCTTTGATAATCTGAAAGACACAAATCAACTTGGCGACAGTGATTATGTAGAGATGTGTCAGGGCAATATGAATACCTCATTTACCAGTATGGTCAGGGCTATTCAGATTGGAATGCAAGATGGCACGATCAACGATTCTTACGATCCTAAAGAATTGGCTGTCTTACTTTGGAGCACCTCGCATGGACTGGTGAATATGGCTTACTTGCATCAAAACACTCCCCATTTTCAATTACTTGAAAAGAATAATATACAGATGAATTCTTTGTTTGAGGGATATATGAAGCTGATCGGCTGCGGGATTGCTACCGGAGTTAAAGATGTGCAGACTGACTCAAAGTCATTTTTTGAAACAGACCCGAATTAAAACCGTAGAAGCGTTCGCTTTTTTTTGAATCTAATTTTAGAACTTTAATATTCATGATACTCAACTCACTCAAGCAAGCTGCAATCATTACCGCTGCATTGCTTTTTCTTACTCCCTCATCCACATATGGGCAGGTTAAAGGTGATTCTCTTTTGAATGATGCTCAACTCAGTCTGGAAGATGCCATCAAAGTTGCGGTGGCTAATAATCCACAGGTCAACCGGGCTTTACTATCTGTTGAAGATGCAGATGAGCTTGTGAGAATTGCATACAGTGAAGTCTACCCAAATATTGCTTCAAGCCTTAATTATACCCGAAACTTTGAGATCCCTGTTCAGTTTGTGCCGGGGGAATTTTTTGGAGGTCAGCAAGGTACGTTAGTGCCCGTAGCCTTTGGAACTGATAATAACTGGCAAGGCGGATTTACCGTAACTCAAAACATCTTTCGGGGTGAAGTTTTTGTAGGTCTTTCAACTTCTGAAATTTTTAAAACCGTTCAGCAGGAAAACCTAAGAGCTACTACTCAACAGATCATCACACAAACTCGAATTGCTTACTATCAGGCATTGGTCGCTAAAGAGCAGCTAAGGTTGCAAGAGACTCAAATCAACAGGCTGGAGCAAAACCTGAGGGATAATAGAGCACGTCAAAAGGCAGGGTTAGTTGATGAATATGCGGTACTTCAGCTGGAAGTTCAGCTAAGTAATCAGCGCCCGCAATTAATTGAAGCCCAATACGGTGTTGATGAAGCCTACAGAAGTTTAAACGTAGCACTCGGAATACCTTTGGGTATCAGTTTTGAAATTGTAGGCGAATTAAATGACTTCGATATCATCTCTGATGAAGCCGATTCGGATGCAAATATGATTATTAAGAAAGTGGATCAGATGAATCCATTTACTTACGAGAAAAAAGAAGAGCAATGGCCCGACTTTATTGACTATCGCGGTGATGTTAGAATACTGGATGCCCGGCTCGATTTAAATGAAAAAGAGATTCAGGCTGTAAAAAGTCGGTTTCTTCCAACCATCACAGCTTCTTACAATCTTCAGTGGAGTGCTGCTGAGCCAGATGAGCCTACCTTCTTTGAGAACAATGCTCGATTTCAAACTTTGGGCATTAATGTAAGTCTTCCTCTTTTTGAAGGATTTAAAAGGCTGGCTGATGTTCAACGAGCTAAAATAGCCCGCAAGGATATTGAAGAACAGATTCGTGGTGCAGAGTTGGCTGCTGAAAATGAAATTGCTTCATCGGCAGAAGAGCTCAATAAAGCTTTTGAAACAGCTGAAGCCAGAAAACAAGCCCTTTCACAAGCTGAACAAGGATATCAGCGGGCATTAAAAAGATTAGAGAATGGTATTGGCTCACAAATAGAAGTCACAGATGCGGAAGTACAAGTGCGTCAGGCTGAAGTGAACTATGCGTTAATGGTATTTCAATATTTAAGTGCAAAAGCACAGTATGATCTGTCAACCGGTCAGGTGCCATATGTTGATACAATAGAAATGGATGTAGAATGATTTTTAACAAAAAAGACAAGAACTCAATCAAAATGAAAAAATTTAATTTTCTAATTACTCTTTCGCTGCTTGTTTTAGTCAGTGCTTGTTCAGGGGATGATGCACAGACTTCAGATAATGCAGAGGAACTTGTAAAGACAGTAAATGTAGTTACGCAGAATGTTAGCACAGGTACTTTTACGAGCTATGTTCGGGTTATTGGTACCGTGGAAACATCAAATGACATTATGATTTCTGCTGAAGTGAACGGACGGGTTATCTCCTATGCAGTTAGTGAAGGTGAGATTGTTCGTAAAGGACAAACCATCATCAAAATTGATGACGCTAAATTGATGCAGGAAAAAGCGCGTTTAGAGGCTCTTGTAGGCCAGGCCAAGGAAAATTACGAACGCTTGAAAAGAGTGTATGAGGAAGATGGAATTGGGTCAGAAATTGAATACCTGAATGCCAAGTATAACTACGAGCAAACGAAATCATCACTTGAATCCATAAAAATTGATTTAGCTAATACAAGTATAAAGGCTCCTTTTACAGGAAAGCTCGAGTCTAAGATGGTAGAAGTTGGTGAGATGGTTTCTGCAGGCACCCCTGTAGTGCGACTTATTGGTTCTGAAGACTACATCATATCAGCCGGAGTTCCGGCTCGTTACTCCGATGTTGTCCAAACCGGTGACAATGTAAGAGTTTGGTTTGATACTCAAGACAGTGACACACTAAATGCACCCATAGCTTATACGGGAAGCAGTATTAATCCTCAGAACAGAACATTTCGGATTGAAGTTGATCTGCCCCAAAAAGCGAATCAGTATAAAATAGATATGATTGCAAATATCAGGCTGAATACACTGAAAAGAGACGATGCAGTATTTATAAGTGAAGAATATATTTACTCTAAAAGTAGTGGATATGTGGCGTATGTGCTTGCGCAGAATGAAGAAGGAAATTCTGTAGCACGTGAGAGAGTAATAACATTGGGTCCATCTTATAAAACAGATGTAATCATTGAAGATGGACTGAGACCGGGTGATAAACTGATAACCATTGGTTCCGCATTTTTGGATGATGGCATGCGGGTTACTGAAAAGGAATCACCCAGCACAGAAATAGCAGCAAATTAATTTTATTCGGAAATCATTATGAGTACCGATCAACAACAAAACGGACAAAATTCTAACGGCGCCTCCTTGCCAGATAAGGAAAACCGTAAAGAATTTTGGTTGTCCACTTTTTCTATTAACAACCGCATTAGCGTGTTGGTATTGATAATACTGGTAGCGGTGATGGGAGTTGTTTCCTATATCAATATTCCTAAAGAGAGTTTTCCGAGTATCAACATTCCGAATATATTTGTGGTAACGGTGTACCCCGGAGTGTCGCCTGAGGATATGGAGAGTTTGATAACACGGAAACTGGAGGATGAGCTGAGTAACATCTCGGATGTAAAGACGATGACTTCTACCTCATCGGAAGGTTATTCGAATATCAACATGGAGTTCGAGCCTAGTGTTGATATTGAAGATGCCCTGCAAAAAGTGCGGGAAAAAGTAGATTTAGCTAAACCTGAATTACCCGAAGACGCTGAAGACCCGGTAGTGCAGGAAATCAACTTATCAGAGTTCCCGATAATGAACGTTAACCTCTCGGGAAAGTATGATGAAGAAATACTAAAAGAGATTGCGGAAGATCTGCAGGATAAAATCGAGGCCATCCCATCGGTTCTTGGCGTAGATTTAACCGGCGCCTTAGAGAGAGAAGTTCAGGTAGATGTTGACCTGGCGAAAATGAAGTATTACGGAATTGCCTTTGGAGAGATTATTGGGGCAATATCTGCAGAAAACGTAACCGTACCAGGTGGGGATATATCGGTAGGGACTAAAAAATTCTTACTTCGGGTACCCGGGCAATATGAAGACCCTGCTCTTTTAGAAGACATCGTTATTAAGGGTGAAAATCAAAGCCCAATTTATATTCGTGACGTGGCAGATGTGACTTTCGGTTTTAAAGAACGAGAAACCTATTCCGAACTTGGAACAGCGCCTGTAATTACGCTCGGTATTAAAAAACGAACCGGAGAAAACATCCTCGAAACCGGTGAACGAACCAAGGCGATTTTGGATGAAGCCCTAAAGACCCTTCCTCCTACAACAACCTATAAAATTACCAACGATCAAAGTGTTGATGTAGTAAATATGGTGAGTAACCTAGAGAATAATATTATTTCTGGGTTAATCTTGGTCGTAGGTGTTCTGCTGTTTTTTCTAGGTGTTAGAAATGCCTCTTTTGTGGGTATTTCAATACCGTTATCTATGTTTTTGTCCTTCATTGTTCTTTCTGCTATAGGTATTACAATGAATATGATTGTGCTTTTCTCGTTGATATTATCATTGGGGATGCTTGTAGATAACGCCATTGTGGTGGTAGAAAACATATACCGTTATATAGAAGAAGGCTACGATAATTTTGAAGCTGCCAAAAAGGGTACAGGTGAAGTAGCTGTTCCTATTATTGCAGGTACCATGACTACTATTGCAGCTTTTGCGCCTATGGTATTTTGGCCGGGTGTAGTAGGACAGTTTATGAGCTACCTTCCCAAAACTTTGATTATAACTCTATCAAGTTCACTTTTTGTTGGGTTGATTATTAACCCGGTGATCTGTGCTCTTTTCATGAAGGTTGACGGGCAAGAAAACAGAGCTACTTTAACCCGAAGCGGAAAGCGTATCTTATTTGGCGCAGTAGCCTTTTTTGCTCTAATTGCATTGCTATCAAGCTTTGTGAGCTGGATGATGGTAATTATTTTAGGTGTGGCTTTCTGGCTTTCAAATAAATATTTCCTCGAACCTGTTGGGAGATGGTGGCAAAGAGAGGGCTTAAATAATGTGCTTGATAAATATGAATTGTCACTGGTTTGGGCATTAGATCACAGAAAAAGTACCATTGTTATTTCAATTTTAGCGCTTCTTTCAAGTGTCGTTGTTTTGATGGCATTTAATCCGGGTACGGAGTTTTTTCCGGAAGATATTCCCCCAAAGGATGTATATGTGCAGGTTGAAACCCCTATTGGATCAGATGTTGATTTTACAAAATCGATTGTTGATCAGGTTCGTAACCGAGTTGAAAACCTTCCAAACTATGTTGATGTAAACAGCGTGCTATCCACATCCGGTGCAAGTATTACAGCTGATCCCGGTTCAGGCGGTGGCGGTAATACTCCAAATAAAGGTACCGTTGCATTGAATTTTGTGGATTTCCAGGAGCGTGAAGGCGATGTATTTGAAGCCATGGAGTTTCTGAGAAACCATATGACAGAAAATATTGTGGGTGCGAAAATAACCGTGGAGCAGCCGCCAAATGGTCCTCCTACGGGAAAACCGGTTAATCTTGAGATCTATGGCTCGAATATGGAACAGCTGTCAACAATCTCAGACAGAGTATTAACTATTCTTGAAGAGGATTCAGTGTTCGCTAAAATGGATGGACTTGAATCTAATCTACCTGAGCCAAGGCCGGAAGTAAGAGTTGAGGTAGATCGCGAGAAAGCTGCACTCTATGAGTTAAGCACCAATGTAATTGGGATGACGATTCGCCAGGCTATCAATGGTGTTGAAGCTTCAAAATTCCGTGACGGAAAAGAAGAATATGATATCATTGTTCGTTTGAGTGATGAATACCGTGATGATATGAGCACTCTGGGTGATCTTACCATCTTTCAAGAAGGAAATCAGATTCCCCTTTCAGAAGTGGCTACCTGGGAAGTAAGCGATGGATTGGGGGGTATCAATCACAAAGATTCTGAGCGAGTTATTACGATTAGTGCAGATGTTCGTTCCGGTTATCAGGCAAATGCGGTGCTTGCCGAAGTTCAAGGCGTGCTCTCTAATTACTTACAAGACCTGCCTGAAGGATATAACTATGGCTGGACTGGGCAACAGCAAGAGCAGGATGAGTCTTTTGAGTTCTTGGGAGTCGCATTCCTAATTGCCCTGTTTTTGATCACCTTTATTCTGGTATCTCAGTTCAATTCCGTTGCCAAACCATTAATTATCCTTAGCTCGGTAATTATGTCGATGGCCGGTGTATTCTATGGATTGGTAACTTTTCAGATGGCATTTGGATTGATGGCATTCCTTGGAATTATTTCACTTGCTGGAATTGTAGTTAACAACGCCATTGTACTCATCGACTATGTTGACATTCTAAGAGAAAGAGATGGCTTAAATCTGAGAGATGCTTTAATTCAGGCCGGTAAAATACGTTTCCGTCCAGTAATTCTCACCGCTATTACAACCACACTTGGATTGGTGCCACTGGCTATTGGTTTCAATTTTGACTTCATCGTCTTGGTTGGAAGTCCAATTGAGTTCTTTACCAACCTTGGATCTTACATTTATATGGGTGGTGAGCAAGCTGCTTGGTGGGGGCCAATGGCCATTGCCGTAATCGTAGGTCTTACATTTGCTACGGCATTAACGCTGATTCTGGTGCCTGTGCTTTACAGTGTGATTGAACGTACTCGCCGCTCTTTAAACAATACTATGTTTGGAACAACAGAGCCGGGTATTATTAAAGATCAAAGTGAGCTAAATGGCGAATCGAAAGAAAAGGCGGTCTTAGAATCAACCCCGGGGTAATTGGGATTACCTGAATTTATTCAAAGTCCGTACATGCAAAATGTGCGGACTTTTTTGTTGGTAAAAACTTTTATCTTAAAAGAAAACTCAAAAAAATATTTCTGTGATACAACGAATTCAAACGGTATTTCTGGCCGTAGCAACTCTGCTAAACTTGGCTGTCTATTTTACTCCGATCTATGAAAAAGCAATGAGTGATCCTCAACAATGGATTGGGATGAGCTTAGCCAGTTCGCTGCTAATCGCTATGGTCCTGAATGTGGTTTCTATCTTCTTATATAATAATCGCAAAAACCAGCTCTCCTGGGTGAAACGATCGGCCTTATTACAGGTTATTGCACTTGGTTTTAGCATTGGTGTATTGTTCTCTTTAGGCGGAATAGGGACTTATTTATGGGATGAAGCCCTTGGGACGGGACTTGTTTTCTTAGGATTAGTTGGCCAGATTTTAGCTCTTCGTTTTATCAAAAAAGATGAAGAACTGGTGCGGTCAATGGATAGAATTCGGTAGGTATTTTGAGCGAGGCGTATTCCAAAATTAAAGTTTATCTGATTCTTGCCTTTGGCTTAACCACCTTTGGCTTTGCTCCGATTCTGGTAAAATTTGCTACGGAATATTCAGCCTTACTTCTAGTTTCTGTCCGCACAGTAGGTGCATTCATTTTGCTGATTCCCTTTTATCTCTATCAAAAAAAGAGTAAAAAATATGATGTTAAATCAACGGGAAATGAAAGTAAATGGATCGCCTTCGCGGGTATTGCCTTAGGGCTGCACTTCATACTCTGGATTAGTTCACTCTACTACACGTCTGTAGCTTCAGCTTCCGTATTGGTAACCATCCACCCAATCATGCTAATTGTAGCTGAAAGAGCACTTTATAAGATGGAATTTGCGCCCACAGTTTGGGTTGGTGTATTTGTTGCTTTTTCCGGTTCGGTTCTTTTAGGTATTTCTGATTACAATACTGAGACCACCTTTTCCAGTCCACTATTGGGGAATGGAATGGCTTTCGCAGCTGCAGCTATCTTTGCTGTCTACTTTTTAATTGGTAGAAAAATACGGCAAAACAGATCATGGCTTGGCTATGTATTTCCAGTGTATGGCTATGCCGCTATAACCTGTGTAGCTATATTATTAGTGGTTGAAGGTATTCCAATGCAATTTGACCCACTGCTGCTGTGGGTTGGTCTGGGGTTAGCTATAGGTCCACAAATTATGGGGCATGGGTCTTTAAATTACGCCGTCAAGTATGTTTCACCAACACTACTTTCAACTCTAATACTAACAGAGCCAATATTTGCTACAGCTCTAGCTTTTTTTATACTCGGGGAATTACCGGCAATTTTATCTTTTGTTGCTATTTTTGTGACCTTAGTCGGGGTGACGCTTACCTGGAAGAAAAAACCGGTCCGTAAAAGAACATGACTGGTGTCTTAAAAGTATTTCTAAGGTTAAAGCAAGGAAATTTTTTATTAGATATACCCTTAAATTAATAAAAAATATTTAGTTGTTTAGTTAGATGAACCTTTATAGAAGTTAATGCGTTAGAAGCCTATGGTTAGATTAAACATTACTAAGATTGCTGTAATTCAGCAGAATTACGTGTATCATTAACTCAGCACGTGTAAATGTAGCTTCATTATAGTATTTGATTAATAATGAAAACAAAGTCACAGAATGCTTTTATATCGAAATGACATTATTGGAATATCTAAGTATTTGCTCCTCAGCGGATTTGTGGCCTTGCTTTTGCTTAGTTGTTCTCAAAACTCAGAAACGGCAACCGAGAGTGAATCTCTTACCGTTTCTGTAAGTGAGCCCGTCCAAAAAGATTTTGCTGAGATTAAGCGTAACGGAGTCTTGAGAATGATTACAAGCTACAGCTCCGGGTCTTACTTTTTATATAAAGGAATTCAGGTTGGGTTTGAATACGAGCTTCTAAAAGCCTTCACCAAAGAAAACGACCTAGCACTCGAGGTAGTCATCACGGGGGCTGATGAAAGCCCCTACGACCTTCTGAATAGTGGACGAGGAGATATCATCGCCGCTAATTATACCATCACACCTGAGCGTAGACAGCTTGTTGAATTTACAAGGCCCTATAATATGGTCGATCAGGTTATTGTGGTTTCTGAAGAGCTCGGCTTTAAGCCTGAAAGCATCTCAGATATGGAAGGTATTCAAATCAGTGTTCGTCGTAACAGTTCTTATTATGTTCGGTTGAAAGAATTAAGAGATGAAGGGTTTCCGGTGGCCATAAATATCATCCCTGAAGACATGGATACTGAAACCGTACTATTTCAGGTTGCTGATGGAACCTATGATGCCACTATTGCTGACGACAATATTTATGACGCGGCCAGTAAGTATATGACTGGACTGATAGAAGGTCCGCTTATCGCCGAGAGTGATACTATTGCTTGGGCTGTCCGAAAAAATGCACCGGATCTTGAGCATAAACTAAATCAATTTCTTTATAAGCATTTTCGTTTTAATGAAGATGGTGTGCCAAAGCGATCCGCTTTTCTAAATGTTCTTAGGAAAAAATATTTTGAGTCGGGCAATCAAATTGCTGACTATTTCAGCCCAAATTATCAGGGAGAACAATATGGTACTATTTCTCCTTATGATAACATGATTAGAGAAGCTGCAGAGGAAAAAGGGTTAGATTGGGTAATGCTGACTGCTGTAGCCGCTCAGGAATCGAAGTTCAACCCAACATCAGTAAGTTGGGCCGGCGCTGTTGGAATCATGCAGGTATTACCTCGATTTTCTGAAATCTCTTCTGACTCACTTTACATCCCTGAAGTTAATATCAGAGAAGGAGCGAAAATCCTGGAGTCCCATTTAAAGCACTACTCATATTTAGACTCTACCAATCAATGGTCTTTTGCACTTGCTGCATATAATGCGGGCTCGGGTCATGTTGCAGATGCTAGAAGACTGGCGATCGATCATAACGATGACCCCAATGAATGGGAGAACGTTTCAGAAGCTTTATTGAAATTGATGCAGCGAAAGTACTATCAAAATGCTCGCTATGGCTTTTGCAGAGGTATCGAAACGGTAAGATATGTGAATGAGATAATGAACCGATACAGTACCTACCAAACTATTCTGGCTTATAATGCAGATAAGACAAGACCTAGCTCAGGGGTATTAGGCTTTAAGACGCTTAATTGACTTTTAAAACCAGTATTGTGATATCATCATACTGAACGCCTTGTGAAAACTCAGTGATATCAGTAATAACAGCATCCATAATTTCCTTTGAAGATTTAGCCAGATTTTTCTTTAAACAGGAAATAAGTCGCTCTTCTTCATACTCTTCCGTGTGATCAGGATTCATTGCTTCTGTGACGCCATCTGTATAAAAGACGAGCACATCTCCGGATTCCAGCTTTACTGAAGCCGAATCATATGGAGTTATACTCGGCATAGCTCCCAAAATTAGACCACCGGCATCCAGTTCCTGAGGTTCTTCTACCCCTTCTCGAAACAAGAGTGGGTTGTTATGCCCCGCATTTACATAATTGAAGTGTTTTCCATCAGTAGAAATTTTCCCCCAGAAAAAGGTGATAAATTTATCAGCCGGAGTATTATCGTGGATGATATCATTAATGCTACCTGTTGCTTCTGCAAGAGAAATGTCGATCGGAGCCAGTGCATGCAACATAGACTGGAGATTGGCCATTAATAAAGATGCAGGCACACCCTTCCCGGTAACATCAGCAATTGCTAAAATATGGCCTTTGTCAGGAGTCTGTAAAATATCGAAGTAATCTCCACCCACTTGCCGGGAAGATATATTGGTTGCTTCAAGGTCAAAGCCTTTTATTATGGGAATTGGTGATGGTAACAAGCCTTCCTGAATCGTTTTGGCAAGGCTGAGTTCTTCTTCCATTCGCTGTTTTTCAATACGCTCTTCCAGTAGCAGCGTTTTTTGAATGGTAAGTAGCGCAAGATTTCCTAAAGACTGAAGAAAGTTAACCTGCTCTTTTCCATAGGCATCATTGTTTGCAGGAGCTCCCACTCCAACAACTCCAATCTTGTCATTTTGAAAACGGAGCGCGATAACAAGGCGAATACCATTTTTCTCAAGGAATGGACAATCATGATTGTCATCACAATAATAAACATCCTCAAGCTCAAAGAGTGTATTCAGTTCTTTTTTTGATGGTTGTTCTTTGAGCCCGCTGCTGGCAACAATCGACTTTTCGTCATCAACATCCAGCACAAAAAAGAAGGTTCGGATGAGCATTTGCCCCAGCATCGCAAATTTAAAGGTGCGGGCAATTTCATCCCGATCAACCATCATGTTAAAGTCTTTGCTCAGTTCCAGCAAGGTGTGGAGGTCATGGACTTTCCGATCCAATTTTCGGTTTATCAGCCGCAATTCCTGGAACATACGCGAATTAGCAATAGCCACCGACGAAATAATTGCAAGGCTCTCGATGAATTCGAGTTCACTGCTGGAAAGCGCTTGCTTATTGCCTTTTGGTCCGAGGCATAAAAAACCGAGATGATGATTTGTAGTGCGCAGATTAAAAAATATACTACCCTCAGGAAGGCCAATTTTATCCGATAATGCTGGATGATTTTCGGCAAGCAGCACCGAATGCTCTAAAGCTTCTTTGTCGAATTCGAGCTTTATCGTATCATTCTCTTCAAGCTCGTTCCGCCCCTTAATACGGCTGACTAAATATTTGTCATCCATACCTTTATTGATCAAAATCATACCTCTGGGCACCATGAGTTTTCCCATGGTAATGAGCAGTAGGTTGTTCAGAACAAAATCGGGTTCTTGAGATTCGATGAGCATCCGGCTGGTTTCAAGCAGTGTTCTAAGCTCAAACCGGCTTTGGCGTTCTTCGGTATTAGATAAGGAAAGAGGGGCTTTTTTTTCCACTTTACGTCAAAGTTTTTTGACCATTCGTATCTCGTTGGTTTTACCAGTACGATTGTATTGGACTTGATCCATAACCTTTTTGATGAGATAAACGCCCATTCCACCACGTTTCTTTTCTTTAATGCGCTGCATAAGGTCGGGCTCACTGTAGGTGTTTGGATCAAAGCTTTTGCCCTCATCCATTAGTGATATCCATAATTTTTTGGCATCAGATCCAATTTCAATGCTAACTTTTTCAGTCGGAGAATTTTTATAGGCGTGTTTGATAATGTTGGTATATGCCTCGTCAACAGCCAGGCGAATTTCAGAAATATCTTTTTGGCTGAGCCCGATGCTTTCGGCATGGGCAGCTACAAAATCCCGCACCTTTGCCAAGTGCTCTGTAGAAGCTTCAACAGAAAGGGTTTGTATTTGATTAGTTCCTGCCACTCTCTTGGTTATTTAGTTATCAAAGCTTTGAAGGGCTTCTCTTTCGTCCTCGAGAATATCATATAACGTTGGGAAACCCAGCAGATCAAACACGTTGTAAACGCGGTCATTCATATTGGTCAATTTGATGTCGCCACCTAAACTGCGAACGTCTTCGATGTAAGCCATGAAAACTCCTAATCCTGCACTGGCTATATAGTCCAGCCCTGAGCAGTTTACGATAATAGCATAACTTTCTTCATCGATAAGCGACTTAAGTGCATTTTCTAAATGTGAAGCCGTGTGCGCATCAAGTTCCCCACTGATATCCAGTATACTTACGTTTTCATTTTGCCGGGTAGCGATACTGAAATTTTTCATTCCGCCTGAATTAAAGTTTCTGAATAATGTTGAGGTTGCATAATAACGTAAACCGGAGAATTAGGAAAGTTTTTTGGAGAGGAAGGTTACGAATCATGGATAAAAAAGATGCAAAAAAATAGGCCATCACATTTTTCATATGTGATGGCCTGACTATTCATCAAGAGGGGCGCTACTTGAGCGCACCCACAATTAAGCAAATGCTTGGGAGAGATACAACTATAAATTATTTTACAGTGAAATATCTCTTAGCTGCCGGAGCGTTGAACCTTGGAAACCCAATAACCTGTGTTGAGTTCGGCTCCCAATTCTGCACCAAATTCTTCAGCATCAGCTTTTTCTGCGAAAAAGCCAACTCTTAACCTGTACCAAACGTCACCGGTTTCTTCGTTCCCAATTTTAACCGTATATACATGAGGATAATCACGATCGCTTAACTTGGCCTTGTAATTATTGGCCGCATCTTCTGAGCGAAAAGCTCCAACCTGAGCGATGTAGGTTCCATCTTGAGAAAAATTTGGACCTTGCTCTTCTTCTATAACTTCTTGCTGCATTTGAGCCTGGGCAATACTGTCTTCACGAGCCTGCATCATTTCAGCGATACGCTGTTCTTCAACCTGTCTGAGAGAGTCAAGCCGTGCTTTTTCAGCGGCTCTTCGTTCTTCTTCGCTAGGCCCACAAGCCTGGAAGCTTAACATTACCATGGCCAACAAAATGGTGTAGATGCTGAGTTTTTTCATAAGAATAGTAGTTAGTTAATTATAAGATATACGTGTAATCCCGAAACGAATTAAACTTACGTCTTCCCGTACTGTTTCACAAATATTGACGCATCAAAACTTTCACAAGTATTAGAATAGTGCGTATCTTATGTAGACTGAATCTAAATGAAGATAATTTGGTTCAGAAACTACCATGGAAAATCCTCTTTTAAACATATCCGGATTAACAAAATCTTTCGACCAGAGCGGACCTGTTGTAAACAATGTCAGTTTTGAAGTTGGGAAGAATGAAATCTTTGCACTTTTGGGACCCAGTGGGTGCGGTAAAACCACGACCTTGCGTTTAATTGCTGGTTTTGAGCAGTGTGAAGAAGGAGAAGTCTATATTGAAGAAGAACTGGTTGAAAGCACCCACAAGCGGCTGTCACCGCAAAAGAGGGAGATAGGTTTTGTATTTCAGGACTATGCGCTTTTCCCACATATGAATGCTCTTGAAAATGTGGCTTTTGGTTTGCGTGAAGTGGAGCGTAAAAAGCGATCTGTTTTAGCGGAAGAAGTGCTTTGCCGAACAGGAATGGAAAAATATAAGGATCGTATGCCGGATGAACTTTCGGGTGGACAGCAGCAGCGGGTTGCTCTTGCACGTGCTATTGCACCAAAACCTCGATTAGTTTTGATGGATGAACCTTTTTCAGGACTGGATGCCATGCTGCGGGATACAACGCGAAAAGAAGTCCGTGCCATTTTAAAGAAATCCGGGATGAGTGCAATCTTGGTAACTCATGACCAGGAAGAAGCATTATCATTTGCTGATCGTATTGCAGTAATGAATAACGGGCAAATTGAACAAATAGGGACTCCTGAGGAAGTTTATTATCACCCTAAAACACAATTTGTAGCACAATTTTTAGGCAGAACGAATCTTTTTAGAGCACACGCTGATGGATCGGATAATGTAGAAACGAGATTGGGTCCGGTAAAAATCAATAAAGAAGCCGAAGGTTTGATCCTCTGTTCTATCCGACCTGAGCATCTTACTATTGAGCGATGCAAAGCCAATGGCAGCGAAAGTGGAATTATCACGGGGAGAGAATTTCGAGGACATGACATTACTTATCATGTACTTTTCAAAGGCGACAAATATATTGTACACACTGACAACAGGTTGCTTTTTGATGTGGATGATCATGTGATTGTGAAACCTCTGGAGCCAGCTGTAGTATTAGAACAGAAAGCCTGATAATCTTAATCAAAATTCTGAGCAGATGTCATTTTTTGGATTTTTAGTTTTACTTCTTATTGCCGCAATTTGCGGTGGAATCGGTCAAAGTATAAGTGGCTATAGTTTTGGAGGCTGTTTAATCTCGGCCGGTGTTGGGTTTGTGGGAGCTATTATTGGTAAATGGATTGCCGGTGAATTAGGACTTCCCGAACTCTGGACTATAAACATTGATGGGAGTCCCTTTCCTGTAATATGGTCAATAATTGGTGCCGCATTATTTACAGCTATTCTCGGTGCCGTAATGCGAGGCAAAACAAAGCTTAACTAAACGAACTTAATCTTAGTCACTTACTCACTCACTTTGTAAATGAATAATATCGCTGCGGTTATTTTTGATATGGATGGCGTGATTGTGCATAGCAATCCCACTCATAAAACAACAATCAATGAATTTTGCACTAAATACGGGCTAAAGGTTTCCGATGAAGAACTCCGGGAGAAAGTTTACGGAAGGACGAATCAAGACTGGATACCGGCTGTTTTTGGAGATATCACACAAGAAAAGCTGGACGAATTAGCCGACGAAAAAGAACAAATGTTTCGGGATGTATTCGACCCTAATGAGCATGAGGTTTCCGGAATCATCGATTTTCTGGATCGGTTAAGAGATAATGATATAAAGATGGTTGTGGCAACTTCTGCACCTGCAGATAACGCTGATCATATTCTTAAGGGGCTGGGAATTGAGGACTATTTTGATGCTGTTTTGAATTCCTCTCACGTCAAAAAGAGCAAGCCGGACCCTGAGCCATATCTGAAAGCAGCAAAAGCGGTAGACGTATCGCCGAAAGACTGTATAGTTTTTGAAGATTCTATTTCCGGAGTGCAATCCGGACTTGGGGCCGGCGCTAAAGTGGTTGGGGTAGCAACAACACATTCGCATCAGGAATTAGATGCCTGCCAGTTAGTTGTGGATGATTTTGACGGGCTGGAAATTTCAGAAATTGAGAAGCTGCTTCAGTAAAAAAAAATGACCCCGCCGGGAATCGAACCCAGATCTAGGACTTAGGAGGTCCCTATTCTATCCGATTGAACTACAGGGTCAATGTAGTTGAACAATGATTCTTTAAAATATACGTAGGTTAGTGTAACAAATCACCATTACATAAGTAGAAGTTCAGTATCTGTTTACACTTAATCTAATTGAATAGGGATGCAAAAATCTGCGATTATCGTTTTTCTTTTTCTAATCGGCAGTTCGGTTTCGGCGCTAGCTCAAAGACAGGTAACGGGAAAAATTATCGATGCTGAGACAGGAGAGCCTCTTCCTGCTGCCCACGTCATTATCAAGGATACCTATAAAGGCACGATTTCAAATCAGGATGGGGAATTTAGCATCATTGTTCCGAGTTTCCCGGTTACTTTGGTCGCTCGGTTTATTGGGTTTGAAAGTCAGGAGAAAGCGGTCAGCTCAAATGCTGATCCTGTCGATTTTATAATGAAGCCCTCAGTAGCTTCTATGGGTGAAATTGTGGTGACGGGTGAAGACCCAGCCATCGCTATCATGAAAGAAGTGATAAAAAGAAAGAAAATTTGGCGTGCCAATCTGAAGACCTATAAAGCCGAGGCCTATACCCGACAACAGTTAAAAAATGATACATCTATCGTGTCTATTTCGGAGAGTATTTCAGTTGCCTATTGGGATAAAGAAAAAGGATCCCGTGAAATTCTAAAATCGAAGCGACAAACAGCTAATATTGATGCTGCAAGCAATTTTGCCGGAGTAAGTTACCTGCCCAATTTCTATGACGACAATTTAGATATAGCCGGCTTTGATGTAATTGGGGTTACTCATCCTGATGCATTGAAGTATTACACCTTTGCCTTAGAAGATATACGGGCGCTGGATGGACAGGTGGTCTATGAGCTTTCCGTGAAATCAAACCGAAAGCTTCAGCCTCTTTTTGAAGGGACTATTTTTGTATTGGGAGAAGAATATGCACTGCTTGAAGTGGACCTAAAACCAAACTCAGTTGTCGTTTTTCCTCCGCCGGTTCAAGATTTTGATCTTTCCTACTCTCAACAATTTAGCAACTTTGGTGGTGATTATTGGCTTCCTGTTGATGTACGTATAAATGGCTTGATAGAAGTTGGGCTGGTGGGGTTGCGTTTTCCTCCCATTGGCTTTAAGCAGGTTGCTAAGATGAATAATTATGAAGTAAATATTTCACTTCCTGATACTTTGTTCAAGTCTAGCAATACACTTTCTGTTGATTCGACAACGATAAATTCAGGCGATTCACTCTTTGTAACGGAAGTTGATATCATCCCGCTGGATACCGAGGAAGAAATAGCCTATAAAAAAGTAGATAGCACGGCAACTTTAGAAAAAGCCTTTAAACCGACTGGTTTTTTGACGAGGTTTTTAGATTTAGATGATGACGATGAGCCGGGGTATTCGATAGAAAGTGAAGGTGGAAGTAGTAAAAGGAGTAGTGATTCTTCAAATACCAATCAGGGCAATGGCCCCTCATTTTTTAGTAAAATCACGCGAAACCTAAGTCCTCAAGCTCGCTTCAATCGGGTAGATGTTTTCTACGGAGGGTTACAACATCAGCGTTATTATGTTGATAACCGAATCATGTCGAAGGTATTTGCCGGATTCAGTACGGGATATGGAGACGGTACTT
>Ga0306868_1000084_pt1 | contig 83999 bp, 77 predicted proteins | sample AntRauTorckE6832_FD_190411 | JGI IMG/M metagenome (GOLD analysis project Ga0306868, IMG submission 190411) | Saline lake microbial communities from Rauer Islands, Antarctica - Metagenome Torckler E6 #832 (v2) (version 2) | ecosystem: Environmental > Aquatic > Non-marine Saline and Alkaline >... | reverse complement strand
CGGTGTGACTTTAGTTTTCAGCTTTGCTGTGATGCCTTTAAGATAAGGAACTTAACAGACGGATATAAGAAACAGTTATCAGGAAAAAATAAATCCTGCAAACCTTCATAGTTTTTAGAAAATTAAAGATTCACTCACTATCTAAAATAGCTTTGGTAGAAATCGGAAAATTTACATCTTTAGGTTCATAAAAAATCATCCCTCTATCTATGTTCCGACTTTTTCTATATCTATTGCTTACAATGATCGTTTTTGGTAGCTGCTCGACAGGCTCAAACCCAAAAAAACCTCCCCTTTCAATCGATAAGCCGAGCCAAATCTTTGAATATGCTGCTGAGCAGTATGAGCGGTTAATGTTAAACCTTCCGGAAGACAAGTTCCCTCGCAGTTACGAGAATGGTGAACTTATTACCAGCAACTCTGACTGGTGGTGCAGTGGCTTTTATCCCGGAACTTTGCTCCACCTCAACGAACAAACCGGAGAAGAATCCCTCAATGAAGAAGCGATGCGTATGCTTCAGTTGTTGGAAAAAGAGCAATACAATACTAATACCCATGACCTTGGCTTTATGATGTTTGACAGCTTTGGTCATGCTCACCGCTTAAATCCCTCCGAAGAGTATGAACAAATAATCGTGAACAGCGCAAAATCTCTTTCGAGCCGTTATTCACCAGCAACTAAAACAATCCGGTCCTGGAATTCCGAACCTGAAAACTTCCTAGTCATCATCGACAACATGATGAACCTGGATCTGCTCTTTTGGGCTACCGAGGTTACTGGAGACAGCACGTATTACGATATCGCCGTTACGCACGCAAATACCACTATCGAAAATCATTTCCGGTCCGACAATAGTTCTTGGCATGTAGTTAACTACCATCCTGAAACAGGTGAAGTACAGAATAGACGTACTGAACAAGGGCTTAGTGATGAATCGGCCTGGGCACGCGGACAAGTATGGGGCTTATATGGTTTCACCGAAACCTATGGGAATACCGGAGATCAAAAATACTTAAATCAAGCCGTTGCCATCGCCGAATTTGTGCTTAATCATCCCAATCTTCCAGAGGACAAAATACCTCTTTGGGATTTCAATGCCGAACCTGATGCCCTTCGTGATGCTTCAGCAGCTGCAATTATGGCTTCAGCATTATTGGAACTCCAAGGGTATGTACCGGATTCAAATTACCGGGAAACTGCCGAAAATATCCTGAAAACACTTACTGAAGAGTATATCGCTGCGCCCGGTGAAAACGGAAATTTCATTTTAAAACATGGAGTAGGACACCTTCCTGCCGAAAGCGAGGTGGATGTTCCCTTAACCTATGCTGATTATTATTTCATTGAGGCACTTACCAGACTCAAGTAGTTCTCGGCCTTTGTATTCTGGAAAATCAGCCATTATCGATCTTTTCTAATAATTATCTATGTTATGCCGATTTTTGATCAGCAAAACCTTACCTTTTGTCTTATCAAAAACGGGGATATTGGGTTGTAGTTCATACCGGAAATTTTAAAACTAATTTTAATTTCATTCATGTCTAAAAAGACACCTTTCTATTCTATCCATGAACAAGCGGGGGCCAAACTGGTTGACTTTGCCGGATACCAGATGCCCGTTCAGTACAACGGCATTAAAGTGGAGCATAAAGCTGTACGCGAAGCCGTAGGGATTTTTGATGTTTCGCACATGGGAGAATTCTACATCAGTGGGCCCGAAGCACTCGACCTCATTAATTATGTCACCGTAAACGATGCTTCTAAGCTTGTGGAAGGAAAAGCTCAGTACACCTGCATGTGTTACGATGATGGTGGCATTGTCGATGACTTGATCGTATATAAGCTTTTTGATGATAATGGCTACATCGTGGTTGTGAATGCGTCCAACATTGAAAAAGATTTTAACTGGATTGCCGACAATAATTCCTTTGATGCTGATATTCATAATCAGTCCGATGATACTTGTCTCTTGGCTGTTCAGGGACCGAAATCAGTGGAGACACTGCAAAAGCTAACCGAGCTTGACCTCAGTGACATTGGTTTTTATTCCTTTAAAATGGCAGATTTAGCCGGGCTTGGAGACGTTGTTTTCTCTGCAACCGGCTACACCGGTGAAAAAGGGTTTGAACTTTATTTTGACAAAGGTCACGTAGATCCGGAGAAAGTTTGGAATGCTATTATGGAAGCCGGCGAAGAATTTGGGATTGAGCCTTGTGGCTTAGGCGCCCGAGACACCCTTCGTCTTGAAATGGGGTATGCCCTTTACGGAAACGACATCTCTAAAGACACCCATCCTTTGGAAGCCCGACTTGGCTGGATCACGAAATTTGATAAAGGAGACTTTATTGCCAAAGAGATCCTTCAACAGAAAAAGGAAGCCGGATTAGACCGCCAGCTCGTAGGCTTTGTAGTAGAAGGCGAACGCAACATTCCGCGACAAGGATATGAGATCCAAAACGATGCAGGAGAAGCCATTGGGGAGGTTACCAGCGGAACAATGTCCATCACTTTGGGTAAAGGTATAGGTATGGGATATGTTGCTAAAGAATATGCAGCGGAAGAGACAAACATTCAGATCAGTATTCGTAAAAAGACGGCTTCGGCAACAGTGACCCGCCCACCATTTATCAAAAAAAATTAAAGAGAGAAATAAAAAACATGCCAGATTTAAGTTATATCGACGTTTTCTTTTCCGTTCAGGCTTTTCAAGAAGAAGAGCTGCGTGGAAAAACTGCGGTTATCATTGACGTTTTAAGGGCATCTTCATCCATCACCACCGCCATTAGCAACGGAGCAAAAAAAATCATTCCGGTTGCTGACATGAGTGATGCCATGAAAATTGCCAATACGATGGATCAGAAAGATTTTCTGCTTTGTGGAGAGAAAAACGGATCTAAAATTGAAGGATATCATTTAGGAAATTCCCCGGCCGAATACACACCTGAAGCAGTAAAAGGGAAAACCCTGATTTTTAATACTACGAACGGAACCAAAGCGATCAAGAAAGCATCGCTCGCTAACCAGATTTATGTAGGTACTTTTCTAAATCAGCAAAGTATTTTAAATGCACTGAAGGAACACGATGACGAAATAGTATTGGTTTGTTCAGGCTGGCAGGGACGTCTTTCGATAGAAGACACTTTATTTGCCGGCTCTATTGTGCATAATATTTCGGGTGGCAACCTTCCTGATTCGGCAAAAGATGGGGCAAAAGTAGCATTTGGTCTTTTCGAAAAATTTGGAGATGATTTAGAGGCGGCCATCAGTAAAAGCGATCATGCAAAAAGATTGGCTGAACTGGTTCCAAATGGCGATATTTCACTCTGTTGCAAAGTAAACGAATTCGATGTACTTCCCGGAATGCGGGACGGCATCCTTACAAATTTGAATGGCTAATAAACTAAATACATCTACAACTACGGGACTAGACTCTAATCGCAAAGTGGAGATTATTGGCATCATAGTGATGTCGATTGCCATTTTATTAGGATTGAGCATCTTCTCTTATACCCCTGAAGATTATCAGTATGCCAAGAGTATATCCTTTATGGATCTCTTTAATCCCGATGCTTCTTCACGATTAGTTAAAAACTGGCTGGGCCCCGTTGGTGCGTATCTATCTCATTATTTAGTTCACAGCATGTTCGGTTACACCAGTATTATTCTGGCTCTGATTACCGGATACCATGGCTGGCATACCTTTCGCCGACGGGATTTCAAAGATTTGGGCTGGCTTACGGTTCTTTCTGTTTGGGGAATGATTCTCCTTTCTACCTTTATCGGCTGGTTGAATATCAACGCTGATTTTCCTTCTGATTCTATCTGGAGTGGCTCAGCCGGAATTGCTATTTCTCAGGTCCTTCAAAACATAACAGGACTGGGTTCTATTTTTATTCTTTCTGTTTTGATGATAGTCACCTTGTTGATGTTTGTGGATCGTGATCTTCAGAAAACCATCGACAGCGTTAAGATCTGGATGGATAATCTCCGCGATAAGATGGAAGACTGGCGGGCTGAACGTCAGCTTAAAAAAGAGCAGAAGGCTAAAGAACGTGAAGAACGAATTGCTGCCAAAAAAGCTGAAAAGGAAGAGAAAAAAGCTCAGCAAGAATCAAATAAAGAAGAAAAGGCTGCAGCTAAAAAAGAGGAGTCGGACAAAGACCTTCAGAAAAAAGAAATTGCCGAACCTAAAGATCAGAAAGAGGAAGTAAAACCCGCTCCATCTATTGATGAGTTAGTTGAACAGTCGGAGGAGGAAGAACGGAAGCAGCGCGAACATGAAAAAGAACAGGTTAAATCAATTGACACCCGTCAGCGTGCTTCTCTCGAGAAAGAAGAAGTGGTGGATGAAGACGAGGACGATTTAGAAGTTTCCGTATTTGTAGGGAAAGGCGAAGAACAAGCCGATGAGAAGGACTTGGACAAGCAAAATCGAGAGAAGGCTAAGGAGACTCCTGTTATCAAGTATAAATTCCCTAAAGTTGACCTCCTCGATTCTCCACCGGACGAGGGAAATGAAGTTGATCTTGAAGAGATCAAAGAGAACAAGCGCATTATCTTAGATAAGCTGAAGCGGCACAAAATTGAGATTATAGGCATTAATGCGATTGTAGGTCCAACGGTAACGCTTTATGAATTAGAGCCAGCTCCAGATGTTAAAATCTCCAAGATTGAGAGCTATTCCAACGACCTTAAGATGGCCACGGCATCTAAAGGATTGCGCATGCTTTCGCCCATTCCCGGCAAATCGGCAGTAGGTATTGAAGTGCCAAACAGTACACGCGAGACAGTGTATATCAAACAGGTCATCAATACTAAGAAATTTGTAGAGACTGATTTTGTACTGCCCGTTGCTTTCGGTAAGACGATTGAGAACGAAGTGTTTATGATCGATCTCACTAAAATGCCTCACTTGTTGATTGCCGGTGCTACTGGTTCCGGTAAGTCGGTAGGTATAAACACCATTATTACCTGCCTGCTTTACAAGTGCCATCCGGATAATCTGAAGTTTGTGATGATCGATCCGAAGAAAATCGAGCTTTCTCTGTATCGAAATATTCAGAACCACTTTTTGGCTATGTTGCCTGATGCAGACGAGCCCATTATTACAGATACCTCCAAGGCACAGGAAACGCTGGAAAGTTTGTGTAAAGAAATGGATGACCGGTACGATCTCCTCAAAATGGCGATGGTTCGTGACATCAAGTCGTATAATGAGAAATTTAAAACCGGCGAACTGGAAGAAGACCTTGGTCACCGACACCTCCCATACATCGTCGTTATTATTGATGAGCTTGCTGACTTGATGATGACTGCCGGCAAACAAATTGAAGAACCCATTTCCCGACTTGCACAGTTGGCTCGTGCCATTGGTATTCACCTGGTGGTTGCAACTCAGCGCCCTTCCGTGAATGTAATTACCGGTACCATCAAAGCTAACTTCCCGGCCCGAATTGCTTATCAGGTGGCTTCAAAAGTGGATTCCCGAACAATCTTGGATCAGGGTGGAGCCGACCAGCTTATTGGTATGGGTGACATGTTATTTAATAACGGAACCGGGATGATCCGTATACAGAATGCTTTTGTTTCTACGGAAGAAGTTGAGTCTATAAACAGTTTTATCGGACAGCAGGCCGGATACAAGGAACCTTTCCATCTGCCAATCATTAAAGATGATATAACAGAGATTCCCGATCCGCTGGAAGATATCGACGAATACTTCGAAGCCGCTGCAAAGCTGGTTATTCTCCATCAGCAAGGATCCGTTTCTCTGCTACAGCGTAAATTAAAAATTGGCTACAACCGCGCCGGGCGAATTATTGACCAATTATTTAACGCCGGCATCGTTGGACCTTATCAGGGAAGTACAGCGCGCGATGTACTTGTCAGTGATGAAGAAGAACTACAGGAAGTATTAGATGGATTGGATGAATTTTAAACGTATCAGAACCCCTTTTTTAGTCCTCATTTTTGGACTGTTAACAACCTCTCTATTAGCCCAAACACCCAACTTCGACCGGCTCAAAAACCAGTTCGATGATGGCCAAGTCTTTAGGGCTATTTTCAGCCAAACGTTCACTGATTCATATACAGGTGAAGTAACTGAAAGTCAGGGAGAAATCTGGCTGGATAAAGTTCGCTACAAGTTAGAGGCAGACGGACAAGTAGTAGTTGTAGATGGAGAAACATCGAAAGTTTATGACCCTTCCCGAAACCGTGTCATCATTGATTTTTATGACTCTGAGGAGGACGATTTTGCTCCTTCACGAATGTTAGGTGGTATTGACTCAACCTATTCCGTTACCGAAAAGGAAGCCGGTCAACGTACTAAAATCACTCTTACAACAAATGATGACTTCGCTGTATTTTCCAGGGTTGAAATCTTAATTGATCGTCAATTACGTCCGGTTAAGATTACTGCATGGGATATTTCGGATAATGAAATTGAAACTAATTTCACCAACGGCTCTTTTCTTGATCCGGCGAAAGGTCTTTTTCAGATCACCTATCCCGAAGATGCCGAAGTAGTAGATATGAGGTATTAAGTTCGTTGAATCGTTTATTCGTTAATGGCCGAGTGTACGAATAACGATTCACGAATAACGAATTCACCAAATAGTAATGGATATAAAGAAAGTATTAAAGACCGTTGGCAGTGTTTTACTTGGGATTCTTTTCCTCTGGTTGGCTTTTAAGGAAGTAGAGTTTTCGGAAGTGATTGAGTCTGCCCGCGACATGACTTGGTTCTGGATTTTACCTTTTGCCATTACGACCCTTTTGGCTCATTATATCCGGGCTCTCCGCTGGGAAATGTTGTTTACCAATAAAGAGAAAGTCCCTTCAAAAACCACCCTTTTTACCGGGGTGATGTTTGGCTACCTCGTGAATATTCCGCTGCCAAGGGTTGGTGAAGTTGCCCGTCCCGTTTATGTTGCCCGGCAGGTTGATGAAAGTAACAGCAAAATCATCGGCACTATCGTTTTGGAACGGGTTGTCGACTTACTTGGGATGTTATTATTAATGGCTTTTGTCGTTGTTTTCTTGGTTGCCGATCCACAAGTTTTATCACGGCTTTTTGGAGTTGATATCACCAGTTCAGAAACTCAACTGAGTTTCTTTTTAACACTGCTTAAGTTTGGGCTGATTGCAGCTGCAGGCCTAGCCGGATTATTCTGGCTATTCAAAAAGGCAGCTGAAAAAACAGACGGAAAAATTGCTGATTTTGCACATAAAGTTCAGCGTATTATCAAGACGTTTGTAGATGGATTATTGGCTATAAAAGAACTCAAGAACTGGCCATTATTCATCTTTTATTCGCTGCTTATCTGGGCTTTCTATATTGCCATGACCTACATCGGGTTTTGGATGTTTGACATGCAGGAAGTCTTTAACCTAGGTGTTACTGAAGCTATCGTTCTAACGGTAGTCAGTGCGGTTGGCCTTTCAATTCCAACTCCCGGCGGTGTGGGCACCTACCACCTTTTCATTACCAAAGCACTCTTCATTTTTTACGCTGTACCCGAAGCGACCGGACTTGCCTACGCAACCATCGCTCATGCTTCTACACTTATTATAATCACGATCACTTCTCCGACTATGCTCGCCATCAATAAATATATGATGATGAAGAAAGAAGCGGATGAACATTGAATGGTGAACTTTTTAGAGAAGCGTCATTCCAAACCAAGCGGAAAGTAAAGTTGATATGCAGCAGATTATGATACTCGTAATCTGTGCTTTTTTTGATTCAGCTTTCAGATATCCATAGAAGCTTAAAATTGTCGCCAATATACTTTCAGTAAAAAAGAATAAAGTGGTTTTATAAGGATCACGAATGGGTTCCGGGAAGTAGCTCATCAACATTTGTACCTGCTCGAAGTATGTTAGGGATTCATCCGCTGAAATGGAGAACCACAATCCCATGTATAACACCGGCAAGACAAGAAGAAATAAACTAAATCGGATATAATTTCTACTTTTTTTAGATGAAGATGATCTCATTATGAATCAGCGGATTTAAGGCTCAACTTATAATTGAAGTCCGAAGGTTCTTCTTTGAAGAAATCTAATTCAAAAAGACCTCCGGTTCGCCATGTTTCAATCATAGAGTCATAATTGGGGGATCCGGGATTGCCCGAAGGCCCTCCGGGATAGACGCCCCAGCCTTTTACTTCAGGACCCAACTCAACCACCATTCGCCAGGAAGGCCCATTGCCACCACGAGTAGCATTAATGGCATCAGAAGCACCACTGCTAAATAGATTCTCTGCTCCTAATCCAGGAATGTTTGCCAGATGATTTATATCGTTATTAATGGCAACGCCCCATTTCCAGGAGTCATCCATCTCACCCCAGGCCTCCGTCAATTCCGAGACTGTTTCTTTGAAAGTAGCCAGAGCAATATCTTCACGGGTTTCAACTTTATCGGTTTCGATATTATCGATGAAGGCAAACTCCGGGTCGTTTTTAATCACCTCTACAAAAATATCCCGAGAAGGATAACGCAAGCGGGCTTCGGTCATCTCATACTCATCATACATCACTGCTCGATAAAAATTACCTGACCACTGCCTGAATATAGAAGGAACCTTCTCTTCGGCCTTCATATGATAATTCCATTCATCCATGAGCTCATAAACCGCTTGTTCATCGGCATTAAGTGTCTCCTGATTGGTCCACGTCAACAGGCTCGGGAGTAACGTTGCAGCATAATAGCTGTAATCATCCATCTGCATTTCCTGCATGTCTTGTGGGGTGATGTCATCCATAGACTCAAGCAGATCATTGATCCTGCGACCTCGCTCAAAGGGCGCAAAGTCGTCATCTAAATAATAGGGATAATCGGGAGCAGCTGATTCCTGATTGGCCGAACTCACAAAGCCTCTTTCCGGATTTTTAATATGCGGAACCTGGTCGCGGGGAATCCATCCTTGCCAATCATACGCAGGGTCCGTGCCGTCGCTCACCGTTCGCCCCTGGTGCTCCCACTTATTTGGGAACAAGCCATTTACCCAAATAGCTATGTCACCTTCGTTACTGGCAAAAATAAAGTTTTGGGCCGGAGCCGTATATTCTTTCAGAGCAGCAACGTAATCATCATAACCTTCCGCACGGTTCAGTTCATAAAAAGTTCTGAATTCATTAGAAGGTTCATGAGCAATCCAACGCATCGCATGATACACCGGAGCCCGTTCCTCATTTACATTAGATTGAACTTCCGTCACTGGTCCATGATGGGTGTAAATAACCGTATCCATCACCGTTTCCTGCCCGCGCACTTTTATCTCTTCTATTCGGGTTGATGTGGACTTCCATTGCTCATCATGCCAGTATTCTTGCTTGGTATCATCTTTGAATTTGATTTCATACCAATCCAACACATCAGAGCCTACGTTCGTAACGCCCCATGCCACATCTTCATTAAAACCGATAACCACTCCGGGTGAACCTTGTAAACTTACCCCATATGTATTTACGCCCGGGGCGTGCAGCTGAACTTCATACCAAATTGAGGGAAGCGTCAGAGAAAGGTGGGGGTCATTAGCCAAAATAGGATAACCGGAGGATGTCTTATCTCCGCTTACAGCCCAGTTGTTACTTCCTATGCCTTCTTCAACAGTAAAAGCTTGAACCTCTTTAGCTGAAGCCGGAACGTATAAACTATCTGGAGCTTCCGGAGTATCCGCTTCAAAATCCCATTCTCTGGAGGGAGGAATGACCGGATCATTAAGTTTAGGATCGCGGGTAAAAAACTGCTCTACAAAATTTTCGCCAAAGTAAGCAAGTGTATTACTGGTTTGGTCGTCACTGCTTCTTCCTGCTAACGTTCGTGTCATGTTTTTAAACAGTAGTGCCGTTTTGAGTGGCTCCCACTTTTCAGGAGCGAAGTCCAGAATTTTATATTCAATAGGATAATCGGCAGGGGAAAGTTCATCGATATAAGCGTTCACTCCATCTGCATATGCTGTAATAGCTTCAAGCATGACCGGTTCTTTTTGAACTTCTTCCAAGGCCTTTTCTGCTCCATATGGCATTCCCCAGCGACGGGTATTTTTGTCCCGGTTTAGTAGTGATGGTCCCACAATTTCAGCTAATCTTCCTGCCGCATCATACGTCTGCATTTCCATTTGAAATAGACGGTCTTGAGCCACTATATAGCCCTGAGCTAAGTATAAATCATGATCATTTTTAGCAAAAATATGTGGTACTCGGCGATCATCATAATACACCGAGACCTCTTCCTTCAAGCCGGGAATATCTAACTCATCTGAGTTTGGAACCGAAGTCTCAGCATTCGCCCAAAACCCAGCATCCGGATCAAAAAACTTACCTACCGGCGGTACTGCACCAAATTTTGTGTTTAAAGAGATGATGAGGGTGAGGAGAATTATTCCGGAGATGGATGGTTTAAGCCAATTCATATATTATTTTTTTGTGCTTAGTGCGATGTTCTTTGTGCTTCATATTATAGCTACAAAAAAACTTTGTAAGGAATATATTTGAAATCGCTCTTAAGTAGAAAGAGTAATAAAGAAATATGAGTACTGCACAAAGGTTTGAAGATTTAGAGTGTTGGCAATGTGCCAGAGAGCTTGTTAATATGGTTTATAAGGCTTCACGAGATGGTTCTTTAGCCAAAGATTATGGATTGAAAGACCAAATAAGAAGAGCGTCTGTTTCTGTAATGAACAACATAGCCGAAGGTTTTACAAGATATGGAAGAAAAGAGATGATTCGATTCTTCAATATCTCTCAAAGTTCAGCTTCAGAAGTTCAAAGTATGACCTATATATTATCAGATTTAGAATATCTCCCCACTGAAAAATGCAGAGAAATTAACCGAAAGGCTCTCGAGTGTAGAAATAAAACCATTGCATTTATGCGCTATCACAAAGACAAATTATAACAGAGCACACCGCACAATGTTTTAAATTACCACAGCAGCATCTTCATGCAAAAAACAGAGCCGCCGCTTTTCAGGAATTGATATGTACTGAATTCGTGAATTTTGAAACCGGCTTCTTTCAGCTTATGGTTTACATCTACACAGCCTTGCTGAATAAACACATTTTTCCCATCAGGGCAGGTAGCGTTACAGGCGAATAGCTTTTCAGCCTCATATTTAGAGACCTCAATTACATTTTTGAACAGAGTATGGATTAGTTCTTTTCCACCATCAGCAAATGCCTTCGGATAATACATCACCGTTTCAGAATCGAGCATACACAGGCAGGTGTCCAGATGATAAAACCGCTCATCAACCAGTTCGAGTGCTATCACAGGTGTATCAAATGTTTCTGAAATCACATCATACACTTCTTTGGAAGATCGGTATCCATATCCTCCCCAAAGCAATCGCTTTTTAAAATGCCAGATGGCATCACCCATCCCTTCAAAACTGGAAAAGCGGGAGTTATCCAGATGTACGATTTCATAGCTGCTGTCCTCATACACTTTCTGGATGAATGGCACTTCACCTTTTCTTTGCTCTGAGTTCATCACGCTCATAATGACTTCTTTTTTGCCGTCTTTGGTGATGTTCGGCAAACTTTGGTTGGCACAGAAAACCATATCAGGATATCCGCGCCGGCCTTCTTCCACATGCACATAAAACCCCAATTCTTTGTAGGCGGACTTAAGATGCTCCCATTCATTTTGTGCAGCCAGTTTATCAACGTCGCCAATATGACCTTCCATGTGCGGATTAATTACATACTCCACTGAAAAATAGGTTGGCTTTACCAACAGAACTTTCTCCGGCGCCGGCATATTTTCCAGCTCAGAGACGTTAAAATCCAGTTGATTGACGGATGTAATTACCTTACTCATGCACGATTGTTTTAAATATTGATTAGGACAACGAATATTGAAAATATCAGTTTGAGGAACAAGATCAAGTTTTAGGAATAGGTATTAACCTGAGTTCGATATTAGGTCTTCGAAATTGTCATCCTGAGCGCTTTAATAAGGAATATTAAATATACTTGTTGAACGCGAAGGATCTCAAACTATAATACAACCGGACAATGTAGACTTTGAGACCCTTCGCGGAATACAATGCAACCCTAATTATATATTATAAGCACTCAAGGGTGACAACCAAGGGCTAATTTTATATCAAACTCAGGTTATTAGTAACAAGGTTCAGGCATACAAACCGACATCTAACACCTTGTCACTAAAACCTTTCAATCTATTAACAATTGAACGTAAACAATCCTATTTTCGGCTATAAACTTATTTAAACAATATGTCTCAAAAAAATCTCATTGTGGCTTTTGGTGGTGTTTCGCCTGAGCACGAAGTTTCAGTTTTAACGGCTATTCAGGCCATTTCTGCCCTTGAAGAAAGTGAATATAACTGCATTCCTCTTTACGTTACCAAATCGGGGCGATGGCTTACCGGTGAGAAGCTTTTGGATCTGAGTAATTATAAAGAGATCTCGAAACTCCAAAGTGACTCTGTTTCTTGTGCTTTCGTGAAGGACGAAACCGGCAAAACTCACCTTAAAGAACAAGACGGTGGCGGGTTTTTCTCCAAACCCAAGAGTTATCCTGTTTACGCTGTACTCTGCGCATTTCATGGAAGTGAGGGCGAAAACGGTTCCTTCCAGGGTGTTTGTGAAATGATGAATGTTCCTTATTCCGGAAGTGGAGTGTTAGGATCTTCCCTTGGGATGGATAAAGTAAAAGCCAAGCTGGTTGCAGCCGCTAATGGAATTCCGGTTACCAAGGCCGTGAATTTCTATGAAAGCGATTGGGAAAAAGAGCAGAAAGATATTATTACGGTAGCTGAAGATTTTGACTATCCGCTGATTGTAAAACCGGTAAGCTTAGGGAGCAGCATCGGTGTGGCGATTGCCAATGACAAAGCCGAACTGATTGATGCAGTCGAAACTGCTTTCCGTTATGACGCACACATATTGATTGAAGAAGCCGTAAATCCACTGATGGAAATTAACTGTTCTGTAATGGGAACCCCCGATGACTGCCGGCCCAGTGTTTGTGAAAAACCATTAGGGCATACGGAAACCCTTTCTTTTGAAGATAAATACCAAAGCGGTGACGGTGCTGATAAAGGCATGGCTTCAGCTGATCGTGTTATTCCGGCAGACATTTCTAAAGAGCTCACTAAGAAAATCCAGAATCTGGCTACAAAAACTTTCTCTGCTCTGGACGCTTCCGGTCTGGCTCGGTTAGACTTTCTAGTGAATGCCAATACCAAAGAAGTATATTTCAATGAGATCAATACCATTCCGGGTTCTTTCTCTTTCTACCTTTGGGATAAATCGGATATCAATTTCAGGCAACTGATTGAAGAGTTGATTGACATCGGGCTTCAGCAACATCGGGCAAAAAATGGCCGGGTAAGAAGCTATGAAACCAATCTTTTGAGTGAAAAAGCCCTAAAAGGTATCAAAGGCTTAAAAGGGAGTAAAAATTAATTCTCAGCTATGTTAAAAGGAATGATTTCTACGTTGCATATTTTTTGTTACTAAATCTGAAAAGGAATAACTCCATGAATAAATTTGTCCTCTTTTTATTGCCGCTGCTTGTTTTCGCTTCCTGTGGTAAGGATCTAGAAACGGTTACGGTAAAGTCGGACGCTAAAGACCTTTTACGAGCTCCATCTGATTCTGTTTTTAACGTACCTGATTCTAATAGTGACGATTTTGTACAAGTCCGGCTCGGTGAAATTGCAACCGTTGAATCTCTTGACCCTCTTTACGCTTCCTCAAATAGTGAATACCGGACGGTTAGCCTTTTGTATGAAGGGCTCACCAGTTTAAACAGCTTAGGTTCACCTTCACCCGGATTGGCAAAAAGCTGGGATGTCAACAGTGACTCAACCCGCTTTATCTTTAACTTAAGAAACAATATTTACTTTCATGATTCTTCCGTTTTTGAGGGTGGAAATGGACGTCGATTTATAGCGTCAGATGTCAGCTATATTTTTAAGCGGATGACCGACAATAATGTCCCTGATTTTACAGCCGATCATTTCAAAGATATCCGTGGATTCTCTGCTTATCACAATGAACAGACCTATATAAAAGATCCTGCCAAACGGGTATTGAATTCTATTGATGGAATTGTTGTCCGAAATGACTCAACCGTTATTTTTCAAATGAATAAGCCAGCCCCTGATTTCTTAGAGCGCTTAGCTCACCCCATGGCTTCTGTGTATGCCAAGGAATCTGTCCCTGTAACAGGCCACATCCAAAAAGCAGCAGGTACAGGACAATTTGCTTTCATCAAAAAAGAAGGAAACGCATACCTTTTAACCACCAACAAAGGTTATCGCGGATTCACCCCCGCAATAAGTCGCCTGGATATTGTATCAGGACTGACTGAAAAGGACTTATACCAACAATTTGCGCAAGGCAACATTGACGCTTTAGTAGAATTAGGAGCCTCGACATTACTCACAGTCGCTGACTCCACCGGCAGGCTAAATCAAAGTTTCTACAATCAATACAATCTTAGTAAAGCGGAAGCCAATTCAAGCTATGACTTTTATTATAACTCTAACTCAGGTCAGGGCAATCAGCTAAGCGAATTTCTTACTGCTTTGGACTCTGAAAATCTGCTTCAAAATATTGCTCTAGGATCTGTCAGGATTGATTCAGTCAATTTAACTTCAAATCAAAACACCGGCAGCCGGCAGTTTATTGTTACACAGACTGAGCATCCTTTCGAATTGTTTTTACTGAATAATATGGCTCCCCAGGCGACCGGAGTAAACTTTTCGGTTACCATGAACGCCTCTTATGCCATTTCAGATAACGTCACATTTACCACAAAACCCTATCCCGGAACTCAGAAATTTTTAAGCTGGGAATCACCCATTTATATCCTCAGCAATAATCGTATTTCCGGTTTGAAGATTGAGAATGAACCTTGGAATCTGAGCTTTACTTCTCTAAAAATTTCCGGTACAAACTGATGAAACTTGGAATCATTGCCAATCCTCAAAAATATGAAGTACGCGAAGTACTTGCCGGAACAATTAAATGGGCGGAAGAAAAAAACATTCCCCTATTCATAAACACTGAAGTCTGCGAGCAAACAGAACTGAAGCACTCAGAGGTTATTCAAAAAACGGACTCTGACCTTGATTCCATAAAAGCTTCCGATATTGTTTTGGTGATGGGAGGCGATGGCACCATTTTATACACAGCCCGTATTTCAAAAGATATCAACAAACCGATTTTGGGCATTAACAGCGGGCGGCTGGGGTTTATGGCCAACACCCAAAACGAAGATCTGGAACGGGCTTTAGATTGTCTACTCAATAATGATTACAAACTTGATAAGCGCTCATTCCTAAGAGCTACGGATTCCCAAGGAAATGAATATCACGCTTTAAACGAATTTTTATTTACGCGGAAGGATTCCATTTCAATGGTGAATGTAACTGCGGAATATGACAACAGTCTCATCAATACTTATTGGGCAGATGGTCTGATTGTAGCTTCACCAACGGGGTCAACCGCCTACAACCTTGCTTCCGGCGGACCAATTGTAGCTCCTGGAACTGAGGTGTTTTTGGTTACTCCCATCAACCCGCACACGCTTACTACACGTCCACTGGTATTGAACTCCAATAAGCCGTTAAGAATCACTATTGAAAAACAACAGAGTGAAGTCCAATTTTCATACGATGGGCAAATTCATGAAATCAAAACCTTTCCTTTTGAAGTTGAAATTCTGAAATCAGATTTAACGTTTGATCTTGTACATCTTCCCGGGCAGGATTATTTTGAGACCTTGAGGAATAAGCTGATGTGGGGCATGGATAAAAGACGAAAATAGAAGTAAGAGCTAAAGAGTTTGAATAATTCTGAGTTCTGACTCCTGAGTTCTTATTTATTATCTTTATATCAAATTCACATAGAAGAAGTATTTAATTGAAAACTGAACATTAAAAACGAAAAGTAATGAAAGTAACAGTAGTTGGAGCTGGAGGAAACGTTGGGTCAACCGTAGCACATGCAGTCGCACAGCGCGATTTTGCTAAAGAAGTGGTTGCCGTAGATCTCGAGCGTAAAGACGGAGACAAAACATTTTATCCTTCAAAAGGGCGAGCTTTGGACCAATGGGAATCTTCTCCTATTCACCTTTTTGATACCCGCATAAATGGAACTGTTGACTATGCTGACACTGCAGATTCTGATGTTTGCGTGATTACAGCCGGTGTTCCACGCCGTCCGGGAATGAGTCGCGATGACCTGCTCGAAACCAATGCTAACATTGTGAAAAGCGTTACTGAGGAACTCGTAAAGTACTCACCGGATACCATCATTATTGTAGTTTCTAATCCTTTAGACGTGATGGTTCAGGTAGCAAAAGATGCCAGCGGACTTCCACATGAAAAAGTAATGGGTATGGCCGGAATCTTGGACACTGCTCGCTTCCGCTCATTTATTGCACAAGAGCTCGATTGTTCTCCAAAAGACATTCAGGCACTGCTAATGGGTGGTCACGGAGACACCATGGTTCCACTTCCACGCTTTACAACATTAGCCGGTATGCCTATAACGCACTTCATCGACGAAGACCGTTTAGATGAAATCGTTAACAGAGCTAAGAAAGGCGGTGGCGAAATTGTTGGGTTGATGGGAACATCAGCCTGGTATGCTCCCGGTGCTGCTGCTGCGCAAATGGTTGAAGCTATTTTGCTTGATCAAAACCGAATTTTCCCGGTATGTGCTCACATCGACGGACAGTACGGAATTGATGACCTTTACATCGGAGTTCCGGTTAAACTCGGTACCGGTGGAATCAAGGAAGTAATTGAAGTTGAATTAAACGAAAAAGAACAAGATCTTATGATTGAATCAGCCAAAGCCGTTCGCGGTACTTTGGAAGAATTCAAAAAACTAATGAACAAGTAAACTAAACAAACGAGGACTAAGGTCTTCACTACTTGCATTAATCCCTCACGCAAATTCGTTTGTGTGAGGGATTTTTTTTGGGACAAGCATAACACTTGTACAATTGTTATATTCATTTATGGACCTAGTAATTGACACATCGGCTATATTAGCTGTATTACTTAATGAAGATTCAAGAAAATCGATTCTTTCTACTACCAAAGGAAAGAATCTGATAGCTCCCATTAGCCTTGATGCTGAAATAGGTAATGCTTTGTCTGCAATGTTCAAAAGAAATCGCTTGAAAACAGATCAAGCCCAACTGGTCATCCATCAATACAAACTCATTCCAATTAGAAAAACAGCGTTAGATCTTGAAAAATCTATTGAGCTAAGTAAAGAATTAGATATTTATGCATACGATGCATACATGCTTCATTGCTGTATTAAGTACAATAGCCCGCTGCTGAGCTTGGATCGAACATTGATAAAGCATGCGGAAAATATGAGGATAAAAAATTTAGAGGTTTAGAATGAAAGTGTACACCTACTCACAAGCCCGGCAAAATCTCGCACGTCTTTTGGATGAAGTTAAAGAAGATGGAGAAATCCGCATTAAGCGTAGAGATGGGAGAACCTATGTTGTTAAACCCCTTGAAGAAGAAAGCTCTCCACTAGATGTTGAAGGAATAGATACAGATTTTACACGGAATGAGCTAAACACTATTGTGAGAGAAGGAAGAGAACGATATAACTCTGAGGAGTAAATGAATACCATCAAATGGGGAATTATTGGCTGTGGGGATGTCTGCGAGGTTAAAAGCGGTCCGGCTTTCAGCAAAATTGAACATTCTGAATTAGTAGCAGTAATGCGAAGGAATGAAGAGAAAGCCGCAGACTATGCGAAACGGCATAATGTGCCCACATGGTTTTCTGATGCTGACGAACTCATCCAGCATCCCGAAGTAAACGCGATTTATATTGCAACCCCTCCCGGTTCTCATGCAATGTACACCCAAAAAGCTGCCTTAGCCGGAAAACCCGTATATGTTGAAAAACCAATGGGGCTCAATCATACAGAATGCAAGGCCATGGTCGATGCTTGTGAGAAGGCAGGTGTTCCACTTTTCGTGGCTTATTACCGCCGGGCACTTCCTTATTTTCTAAAAGTAAAAGAGCTGATCGATAGTGATGCTATTGGGACTGTAACTTCTCTTCAGATTAATTTAGTCCAGCCTCCAAAACCTGATGACCTTAAAGATTCATCAGAGCCTAACAACTGGCGTACTAAACCCGAGGTTTCAGGTGGTGGTTATTTTCATGATTTAGCTTCGCATCAGTTAGACTTAATTGAATTTTTATTAGGTGAAATAGAGGATATATCAGGGCATTCCACCAATAAAATGGGTTGGTATAACGCTCCGGATGTTCTCACCGCAAGTTTCAGATTCAAAAATAATGTGTGCGGCTCCGGGCACTGGAACTTCACGGCACATCCTCAGGAAAAGAAAGACGAGGTCATTATCAATGGGAGAAAAGGCTCTATCCGGTGTAGCACCTTTGATGGAAACAGCCCTGTTGTGCTTCAAAATGATAACGGCATCGAAAAATTTAATCTCCCTTATCCTCAGCATGTTCAGCAACCTCTCATTCAATCTGTTGTTGATCATTTACGTGGAGTTAGCGAGTGCCCCAGCACAGGGTATTCAGGATCAAGAGCAAGTTTACTGATGGATGAGATCACTAAAGAATCTTCCTAAACGTTTTTTTGCACAACACTTTTCTCATTATCCGTTACATTCATCCATCACTTTAAAACCAGATTTTCAGATTATGAGTACATTCAAGAAATTTACACTCTCACTCACTGTACTGACACTAGCTTTATTGTCAGGCAGTCCACTCACCGCCCAGGATATTCAAATTCCTGTCATTGAAGATGGAAGGGCGCAAGTCATCCCCGAACTTGAAAATCCTGAAAACTGGATTCGCGAAGATCTCTGGGTTGAGACTGAATTTGATTCCGATGGGAATGGAGAATTGGACAGAGTGCATGTAGATGTAACCCGTCCGAAACAAACAGAAGATGGACTGAAACTCCCTGTAGTGTATGAAACCAGTCCATATTATTCAGGAACAGCCGGTTTTGTAGATGGCTTATTCTGGAATGTTCGGCATGAATTGGGAGAACTTGGATCGAATGAAGTTGGCGAAAATGCACAACGCCGTGCTCACCCGGAAGTTATTCGGCGGGGTGAACGTCCTGTTATTTCAAATTCACAACTTAGAACCTGGATTCCGCGTGGATACATCGTTGTCCACTCCTCTTCGCCCGGAACCGGACTTTCTGATGGCGCTCCAACCGTTGGCGGTGATAACGAATCGCTTGCCCCAAAAGCTGTAGTTCAGTGGCTCACCGGCAAAGACAATGGATATACCTCCCGTGATGGCGATGAGAAAGTGATGGCTTCTTGGTCAACCGGAAAGGTTGGAATGACCGGGACTTCTTATAACGGAACCCTTCCACTTGCCGCTGCAACCACCGGAGTTGAAGGTCTTGAGGTTATTATTCCCGTTGCACCCAACACTTCCTATTATCACTACTACCGCTCCAATGGGTTGGTTCGAAGTCCGGGCGGTTATTTAGGAGAAGACATCGACGTGCTTTATGATTTCATCCACAGTGGGGAAGAATCGATGCGTGCGAGAAATAATCGGGTCGTTCGTGATACGGAAATGGCTAATAATATGGATCGCAGAACCGGTGACTACAACGAGTTCTGGGCCGGCCGGGATTACCTTAACGACATGGAACCCATGAAAGCTGCTATGCTCATGAGTCACGGCTTTAACGATTGGAACGTGATGCCTGAACACAGTTATCGCATTTATGAAAAAGCGAAAGAGATGGGGCTGCACACCCAGATTTACTATCATCAATTTGGCCATGGCGGACCTCCTCCGGTAGAAATGATGAACCGATGGTTTACGAACTATCTTTTTGGGGTTGATAATGGAATCCAGAATGAAAGCGGAGCGTGGATTGTACGCGAATATGATGAGCCTGAAAATCCCACTTTTTATGCTGATTTCCCCAATCCAGCCGCTGAGCCTGTTCAAATGTATTTGAATGCAGGTGCTCCTCAACAGGGAGAACTTTCACTGACTAAACCTGAAAATCAGGGAACAGAAACTTTGGTTGATAACTTCTCTTTTGAGGGGGAATCATTGGCTCGTGCGGAGATTACCGATCATCGCTTGCTATATCTCACACCCCCGCTTCAAGATTCTGTTCATATTTCAGGATTGGCTGAACTAACAATCAAACTAGCCAGTAGTAAACCGGCAGCTAACCTTTCCGTTTGGGTTGTATCATTGCCTTGGGATGAGCGCAGAAACGGACGAATTACAGATAACATCATAACTCGAGGCTGGGCTGATCCACAGAACCATGAATCGCTTACAGAAAGCGAACCTTTGGAGCCTGGAAAGTTCTACGAGTTCAGTTTTGAACTTCAGCCCGATGACCAGATTATTCGCTCCGGACAACAAATCGGACTCATGATTTTTAGCAGTGACAAAGAATTCACCCTTCACCCAGATCCGGGTACAGAACTCACCGTTGATTTAGATGGTACGGTTTTGACTCTGCCTGTTGTAGGCGGGAAAGATGCCTTTGGCTGGTAGAATTTAACCCGCCTCTGTTGTCATCCTGAACTTGATTCAGGATCTGAATAAGTAAAGATCCCGGATCAAGTCCGGGATGACGACTTTATCGGCAGAGCCCTATAGTTTAAGAGTAAAGGTCATCTCTTCACCATCACGTAAAACCGTAACGGTCGTTTGCTGGCCGGCTTCCAACTCATTCAGAGCTTCCATGTATTTGTAGATATCGGCGATATCCATTCCGCCAATATTGATGATAATGTCACCGCCTTTCATTCCAGCTTTATCAGCAGCACGACCGTCACTTACACCGGTAATACGGAAGCCTTCTCCATCATAGCCATAGTCAGGAAGCACTCCTAAGGTTGGGCCATCCATGGTCATATTTCGCTGCTGTTCGCCCGGAGCTTCGGTGAAGGCCAACTCTTCTTTATTTAGCCCGTCCAGTTGTTCAATCACACGAACAAGATGTTTAAGCATCAATTCTTGTCCTTCCTCATTAATCCATTCGGAATCATCTGAAGGGCGGTGATAATCAGCATGGGTATCTGTGAAATAGTGGAGTACCGGAATATCCTTGTAGTAAAAGCTGGTATGATCGCTAGCACCGGTTCCGTCAGGAATCAAATCCAAGTCCAGTGAATCAGAATTCGCTTGGGTTAGGATGGACTCCCAATTATCAGCGGTGGCAACCCCAAAAATCATGAGTCGGTTATTATCCATTCTCCCGACCATATCCATGTTAATCATGGCAAGTGAATTCCCTAACTCAACCGTAGGGTTTTCAACAAAATACTGAGAGCCGAGCAGACCCATTTCTTCACCCGAGAAGGCAAGAAATAAGATGTCCGTTTCAGGGCGGTTTGCTGAAAAATACTCAGCTAATTCGAGCACTCCCGCTGTTCCGGAAGCATTATCGTCGGCACCGTTATGAATTCGCAGGTCTTCACTGCTGCTCAACGAACCAAAGTTACCCATGCCCAAATGGTCGTAATGTGCCCCGATAATAATCAGTTCATCCGAATCGCCCTTTCCCTGTAAAAGTCCTGCTACATTTTTGGATAATCTTTTTTCTGCGGTTGTATCTGAATCTGAATCTGACGCATGCGGATTATTCATCGCCGCCATATTTACCGTAAACTCCTGAAAGTAGGTTCCCTCACCACCGACCGGATCTAAACTATAGCTTCGGAATAAATCTGCAATATAGTTCGCCGCCGCCGCTTCTTCTGCTGTACCCGTTTCCCTTCCTCGCATTTCTTCACTCGCTAAAAATGTGATATGCGTCAACACATCATCTTTCGATATGTCGGTGGTTGTAATCTTCTCTGTTTCAGTGGAGGAACAGGAAACAAAGGTAGCAGCCAGTAAAACGATTGGAAAGTATTTGATCATTATTAAATCATTAATTGGGTTTTTGAGCTTATCTAAGATAACATTTGAGAGGCGTTTTTAGAATGATAAAATTGTCCTTCAGAAATATGCCTGTCTGCCACTTTCAGTGTTCAATGTTGAATGTTCCTTGTTCAATGTTCTAAAGCCTCGTATCTTATCATTTCAACCAAGGTTGGGGGTGCTTGCATAGCGGGCTGAGATTACACCCTAATACCTGAACCGGATAATACCGGCGTAGGGAAACCTGTTTACCGCACAGTAACGCAAGTTAACCTCCTCCATTAATCAAGAAGTACCAAATGGAGGATTATGTTTAATCTATTCTTATTAAGGAAATCAGCTTTCGCTGCTTTTCTATTCACAATACCACTACTCTTTTCACCTGATATTCAGGCCCAAACCGTTACCGGAAAGGTCCTTGATGCTCAATCCAAAGAACCGCTTATCGGGGCGGCTGTACGCCAGATGGGGACTTCCCGCGGCGCAGTAACACAAGACGATGGCTCTTTTGAGCTCCGGCTTTCCGAAAACGGGGAAGAGGGTTTACTTATCACCTTTCTGGGATATAAAGACCTGGAAGTTAATATCACCGATAATAAACAGGATTTACGATTATTCCTGTATCCTGAAACCTACATTGGCGATGATGTTTTTGTCAGCGCCGTTCGGGTGGATGAGTCGTCTCCCATCACCTTCACCAATATTGACCGCGCTGAAATTGAGGAGCGCAATTTAGGACAAGATGTTCCATATCTACTCCAAAACACCCCTTCAGTCACGACCACTTCTGATGCCGGAGCCGGCGTTGGATATACCGGAATTCGCATTCGTGGAGTTGACCCCGCTCGAATTAATGTAACCATCAACGGAATTCCTGTTAATGACGCCGAATCGCATGGTGTGTTCTGGGTCGATCTTCCTGATCTGGCTTCTTCCATAGAAAACATACAGGTGCAGCGCGGAGTGGGGACATCCACCAATGGCGCCGGAGCTTTTGGAGCGACCATCAACCTGCAAACGAGTTCATCTTCACCCGAGCCTTATGGTGAAATTAATACCGGAATTGGTTCTTTCAACACCCGAAAATATAATGTTCGATTGGGTTCAGGTTTGATGGAAAATGGATGGCAATTTGAAGGCCGCCTTTCCAAGATTGATTCCGATGGCTTTATCGATCGTGCAAGCTCTGACCTGGATTCTTATTTCTTGTCAGCTTCTCATCATGGAGAACGAAGTTTGCTTCGCGCTGATGTTTTCACCGGAAAAGAACGGACCTACCAAGCTTGGTATGGCATCGAAGAAAGTGTGCTTGAAAACGATCGAACCTTCAACGAAGCTGGGACTGATGGAGGAGCAAAACCTGGAGATCCTTACCAAGATCAGGTCGATGATTACCAACAAAATTATTATCAGCTGCATTACTCTTACCAGCTCCAGAAAAACTGGACTGCCAACATCTCTGGGTTTTACACTAAAGGTTTTGGTTACTACGAAGAATATAAAGTTGAAGAGCCATTAGCAGATTATGGCATAGAGCCTCTTTTGCAAACCACACCTGAAGAGTCTGATTTAGTCCGGCGACGCTGGCTGGATAATGATTTCTATGGTACGATCTTCTCTACGAAATACACGCATTCCGATACCTGGAATGTAACTTTTGGCGGAGGCTACAGCTATTATGACGGTGCCCATTTTGGGGAAGTCATTTGGGCCCGTTATGCCGGCGATAGTGAAAATAATGATCGCTATTACGACAACGATGGCATCAAAAAAGATTTCAATGTGTACGGAAAGCTACAGTATAAGCTTACCGACAAGCTGAATTCCTATCTGGATCTTCAGGTTCGAAGCGTGAATTATGAGTTTCTCGGAAACGACGTCATTCAAACCGGAAACCCACCAAATGTTGAAGACAGCCTCATCACTTTACGACAAGAAGATGACCTTACTTTCTTCAATCCTAAATTTGGGTTCGTTTACAGCATTAGTAAAGGCCAGCGAGCGTATGCTTCATTCGGCGTGGGAGGGAAAGAACCCACTCGTGATGAGTATGTAAATTCTACTCCTGACAGCCGACCTGACGCTGAAAAACTTTACAATATCGAAGCCGGTTACCGCGGTGACTTTAGTACCTATTATGTTGGGGCTAATCTGTATGGAATGTTCTATGAAGATCAACTGGTGCCAACCGGAGCTATCAACGATGTAGGGGAGATTGTTCGCCAGAATGTTCCTGAAAGTTATCGCGTGGGAGTTGAGCTGCAGGGTGGAGTGAGTCTGAATCAAAATCTGAGTCTTTCAGCAAATGCCACTTTTAGCCAGAACAAGATCGTAGAATACACTCAGTTCACGGATCAATACGATGCAAACTTTGCATTTCTTGGACAACAGGAAACAGTATATGAAGATACCGACATTGCCTTTTCACCATCGGTAATAACCAATGGAGTAATAGGATATAATAAAGGTGGGCTTAACGCCGAGATTGTCTCGAAATACGTGTCTAGGCAATACCTGGATAATACCGAAACCGATAGCCGATCCCTTGATCCGTATTTCGTAAATGATCTAAGACTAAGCTACAAGCTCGATGAGATTGCAATTCTTGAAGGAATAACTGCAACCTTGCAGGTAAATAACATCTTCAACCACGAGTATGAAACCAATGGCTATACCTTTGGCTGGTTACAAGATGGAGACCCCGTAAATTTCAATTACTACTACCCGCAAGCCGGAACGAACTTCCTCTTCCAGGTTAAGTGGGAGTTCTAATTAGTTAGATAAGAATTTTGACCTTCCAAAGCCTTTAGTGTGAAAACTGAAGGCTTTTTTGGTTTATGAAAAAGTGCTGGAAAGAGAATACTTTAGTTTACCAAGGACCTCAAGGTTGACGTCAGAGACAGTAGTAGAATTTGAGATCCTTCGCGTTTTCCACCCCAAGCATAATTCTATAATTTTGCACTCAGGATGACAATGAGCCTGAGAAGCCATTATTCTTCAGAAAAAGCTAAAAGCTAATGCCTGAGAGCTGAAAGCTTCTCCTACAAATTCTCTTCAATATGACTTGCAATCTGATCCGCATGAATACGCGAATTTTCTATAAATAAGCTACTGGTATCCATTCCTCCACAAACAACACCGGCAACGTAGATCCCCTTTCGCTTTGTTTCCAGGCTTTCATCATCATGAATGGGCATGCATTTTTCATCATCCGTTAGCTCAATACCCAAGCTCTCCATCAGCTCAAAGTTGGGATGATAGCCGGTCATAGCCAGCACAAAATCATTCTCAAGCGTTACTTCCCCATCAGGAGTATCAATAACCACTTCTTTTTCCCGAATTTCTTTGACTTCAGAATTAACATAAGCCGGGATCTCCTCATTCTTAATCCGATTCTCTATATCCGGTTTTACCCAGTATTTTACGGTAGGCTTAATTCCTTCATACTTCAACAGCATGGTTACATCGGCACCGCCTCTCCAGCATTCAAGAGCAACATCCGCACCGGAATTACCGCCACCTACTACCAGCACTTTTTGCCATGCATAGGGATGCGGCTCGTCATAATAATGCTTCACTTTAGGAAGATCTTCCCCCGGCACGCCCATCATATTTGGCTTTCCATAAAAGCCGGATGCCACAATTACTTTCTCAGCTTTATACTCATCTTTGTCTGTTTTGATGGTGAAATTACCGTCTTCACCTTCCATTGTTTCAACGGTTTCATATAAATTGATCGGGAGCTCATAATGCTCGGCTACCCTGCGATAATACTCAAGTGCTTCAGCTCGTGTAGGTTTTGGGCCATGCGATATGAATGGGATGTTTCCAATCTCGAGCTTATCGGAGGTGGAAAAGAAGGTCATATTGGTGGGGTAGTGAAACAGCGAATTCACCAAACAACCGCGCTCAATAATTTTGAATGGAATATTTTTTTCCTGAAGTGCAATTCCCGTTGCAAGTCCAATTGGACCTGCTCCAATAATGATAACCATATCAGATTTTGTATTTAAAAATGTATGAATGAGTGAATGTATTTAACAGCCTGAAGATACGAATCGTTTAGCTCTTTAGTGAAGGCTTGGATACTTCAAAAATTTCCTATTGGAACTTTTCCAGATATCGTACCTTTGACTCTATAAATTACTAAAGTCACTTCACCTTATTGCTAATGATTCAGCACGTTAAGTATTTACTACTCAGCTTTGTAACAGTTTTATTTTTATCAGTACCCGGGCAAGCTCAGCTTTTAAATGTTGAAAGCGTAAGAGCCAATGCTGACACAACCGGGTGGTACGGCCAGCTTAATTTTGATCTTTCGTTTAGTCAGTACAACGAACAGGTGCTGCAGTTCACGAATAACACTAACATTTCCTATTTCTCTAAAAAACATGCCTATCTGTTTTTGAATAAACTAAAATTAGTGAATCTGGATGGTGCCTCAGTTATTAGCAGTGGATACAGCCACCTGAGATCAACTTTTGTTAGAGAAAATAGATTTTCACCTGAACTCTTTCTTCAATATCAATACAACAACAACCTGGGATTGCAGAATAGATTTTTGGCCGGAGCCGGTTTCAGATATACCCTTTTTGATACCGATAGCTGGGTAGGAAGTTTTTCCTCAGCTCTGATGGCTGAATATGAAGAATGGCAGGTGAGCGGACTTCCCTCCGTTGAGAATGAGTATCTCAAAAGTTCCAGCAACCTTTCATTGAGAGGTATTTTAAATCCTCAAACTTCATTTTTACTCATCGGATATTACCAAGCCCGGCCGGCGGCCTTCTTTGAAGCACGGTCTATTCTTGAAACTCAGCTGGAAGTCAAAATTAATAAGCATATCTCACTTAGCGTTCAGTTTGCTGCTTCCTACGATGCCGCCCCCGTTATCGCCATCCCAAACTGGACGTATGAGTTGAGTAATGGCCTAGTCATTAAGTTTTAAGTTTAGACACCCTCTCTTGACATCCCGAGTGGAAAGTACATGCATAGGATAAGCTGTATTCTACGAGGGATCTAAAAATGTATACTACAATCCATCAAGTTGTTCTTAAAAAGAAATCTTTCAACCGTCTCCTCTAACCCCACACAAATATTTTTAGATTTCTCGCTCCATTCGAAATGACAACTAATATAGATCAGGAATTTGAAACTGAAAAACTTCAATAAGCAAATTATTGATCCAACCACTGCAAAAGCACCCGAAACAGCCAGCCCTTTTGAGAACTCAAAAACCCAACATGTCCGCCTTCATCCGTAAAGCATGTTCTTACATAAGGGTTATCAATCATCACCTGAAAAGGAGCAAACTCGAAAGGACACAGTGTATCTTCCTTGCTGTGGATGACCAAAAGATCCGTCTTCACCCCTTCATAAAAATGCTTGCTGGAACATTGGCGATAATAATCATCGGCCCCATTAAAGCCGTGTAGCTCCGCTGTTACCTGATCATCAAATTCATATATCGAAGAGCCTGTGAATTCCGGCATGGGCATCTTTTGTCTCTTTTCCTCCAGTTTCTGAGTCAAGGTTTTCAGGAAGTTGATTTCATAAAGCCGGTTAAAGCCTTCATTCAATTTTAGTGATCCTTCTTTCAGGTCGTAAGGTGGAGAAACAGCAGTGGCTCGCTTAACGCTGCTTTGGGTCCCCTCTTCCCCCAGATACTTCACCAAGGCATTCCCTCCTAATGAAAATCCAACGGCATAAATTTTTTTGTCGGGGTAGGATTCTGAAATCCATTTTAAAAAAGTCCGATAATCCTGTGTTTCTCCGGAGTGATAGAAGCGAGGCTGATTATTCATCCGGCTTCCACATCCCCGAAAATTCAATGCCGCTGATGAGTACCCGGCTTTCTCTAATTCGGTCATTAGATTGCCGATGTAATAGCGATCGGTAGAGCCTTCAAGCCCATGAAAAAGGGCTACTATTGGTTTGTTCGTTTCTTGTATGCAGACATCTATTTCCAAAAAATCATCATCGGGAGTATCAATCTCGATTCGTTTATGCTCGGGCTTTACCACTTTTGAAAACTGCGAGGCCACAATAGTATGAACATGCGCATTCCACGCCCACCAAACGGGCTTGAATGGCTCCAGTGATATTTTATCTTGAACTTCCTTTTGCATAGGCTTTTTAATTTCAGCACAAAACTATGTAGAAATGAAGTCGTATTCCATTTCCGATTTCCCTCTCGTTCCCGCTGCTCTGCTGCGGAACATAAAATGGAGGTTTGATATTCCCACCTTTGCAACCCCGTCAATTGCGAGGCGCCCATAATGTAGAATGCAGGATTGGGAAGTCAAACAATGAAGCAATCTCCGTGAATAGGCCTCCCAAGTAGTGCGTGGAGATCGCCTCGTCGTAAGGCCTGGGCCTTTCAGAAATACAGGCTCCTCGCGAATGACGGGCTTTCTAATTTCCGATTTTCAGCCAAGCTTTCCTTGCCCTATATTCGGATCAAAATATATCCTATGGCAACATCTCTTACTCCTGTAGAATACATCCGAAGCTTTTTGGCCGTCATCGTGTTTTTCATCATGTTTGCCATTTCAACTCCTGCTATCGCCCTTCTGCTTATTCTAACTTTCGGGAAAGCCACCAACTTTACCATTGAAAATTTTGGGCCTTTTATAGCTTATCCTGTTCTGTGGACACTCGGCATCAAGTTCAATATTATTCAGCATGGACAGCCCGTAGAACCTTCTGTGATCTACACCATTAACCACAGCTCAACCTTAGACCTTGTTACCATGATTGCCCTTGGCATGCCGCATATCCGTTTTGTAGCCAAGTGGGAACTTCAGTACAATCCGCTCTTTTTCATAGTGGGAAGGATAACAGGACAGGTTTTCATTCAGCGCAGACAAAGTGAAAAAGCCATACGGCGAATTCAAAATGCCTACGACCGATTAAAGCGTGATAACCTTTCAATTATGGTGGCTCCTGAGGGTTCAAGAAAACATCCCGGCATCATTGGACCATTTAAAAAAGGAGCTTTCCACATGGCCGTGGATTTAGGTTTCCCCATTGTCCCTATTTATTTTGAAGGCAATCAGGAGCTGAGTCTTGGCGGATCTCTCCTCGCTAAAAGCGGAACTATTAATGCTCACATTCACCCACCTATCGATACTTCCGATTGGTCTCGTGAAACCATTGATGAGCACGTGAAAGAAGTCCGGCAAAAATACCTGGAATGGGCCGGGGTTGAAGAAGAGTAAAACTACTTAGGCTCTAGGTATTGAAGACTGAATAGATTATCCTCATCCGTCCACACTTTCTTCACTTCAAACCATGGGGATACAATTTCAGCAAATTCTTCAAGAGCATATTTGTGGGAGTTTTCGGTATGGATGAATTCCCCTTCCTTAAATGAGATTGATGTACCTGCTATATTGACTTCATGAGCTTCAGTGGCGATAAGGCGCATCTCAATACGACCTTCGTCATCGTTCCAAACTGACTCATGTTCAAATTTCCTTAGGTCAAAATCTGCTGATAAAGCTTGGTTGATATGTCGCAAAATGTTCTTGTTAAACTCTGCTGTAACGCCTCTCGAATCGTTATAGGCAGCAAGTAAAATCTCAACATCTTTCTTCAGATCAACTCCAATCAAAAAGCTTCCCTGTGATCCAACAATGTCTGCTACCACACTCAGAAATCGATTTACAGTATCTCTCTTAAAATTACCGATGGTGGAGCCGGGAAAGAAAACTACTTTCTTGAGTGAAGGATCTATTTCCGGTAAATCAAAAGGGAAAGTATAATCGGCTTGTTGAGGAATAATCTTTATATCCGGGTACTTGTGCCGGAGGCTTTCAGCCACCTTAAACAGATAGTCCCCGGAAATATCAATAGGCACATACGCTGAGATATTGCTAAGCTTATTGAGAAGAATCCGGGTTTTATCACTGCTTCCGCTGCCGGGCTCGATAAGTGCGATTTGATCCCCAAGATACTCGCCGATCTCACATACATTTTCAGATAGGATTTTTCGCTCTGTTCTGGTCGGGTAATATTCTTCTAACTCTGTAATTTCATCAAAAAGCTCAGATCCCCGTTCATCATAGAAAAACTTACTGGGGAGCATTTTCTGTGGGCGACTCAGACCCCGCAACACTTCCTCGAGCATTGCTTTTTCCTGTTCAACTTTGGTCATGTATTCTGTAGATGATTTTCGGATGTATTATATCAACAGATGTCTTTACCCGAACATTTATTACGCAATCATTTATTTGGCTAGGCGAATTCCACTAAACTGCCAGCGGGCATCTGCATGAAAGAAATTACGATAGGTTTTGCGAATATGAGTTTGAGAAGTTGCACAAGAGCCTCCCCGAAGCACATATTGATTCGCCATAAACTTACCATTGTATTCACCCAAAGCTCCCGGAAGGGGCTTATAGTTTGGATAAGGAGCGTAGGCACTCATCGTCCATTCCCAAACATCACCATACATTTGTTTTAGCTTTTGAGCTGATGATTCAACATCTGCGGGATGAAAATTTCCCTTCTCAACAAAATTTCCTTCTATTTCTAAATCTCGGCATGCATGCTCCCATTCTTGTTCAGTGGGAAGTCTAACACCTTTCCATCTGGCAAAAGCATCGGCTTCATAATAGCTTACATGTGTGACCGGCTCATTGAGATCAATTTCTCTTGCTCCCGAAAGCGTAAACTGCATCCATTCTCCATCTCTTTTGAACCAATAAAGCGGAGCCTTCCATTCGTTATTATTTACGGCTGACCATCCCTCATCCAGCCACAACTTGGATTCAGAATAGCCTCCCTCATTCATGAATTCAAGATATTCTCCATTTGTAATCAACCGATCAGACAGCTTAAAGTCCTGAACTAATGTTCGGTGCTGAGGGTGTTCATTATCATACGTAAACTCACCGCCTGCACTTCCTATTTCGGTGATTTTTTCTTCAAAAGAAGTCCAATTAATAGATTCCACTTTCGAAGCTGCATCATGTTTTGTCTCACGGTAACCCGGGAGCAGCGGGTTTTGCCCCAGCATGTATTTCAGGTCTGTTAAAATAAGCTCCTGGTGCTGTTGCTCGTGGTTAATCCCGATTTCTACCACTTTAGCCGCTTCTTCCCAAACGTCGTCAGAAGCAGACTCTATGAACAATTCTATTTGTTCGTTCACATACTCCCGATATTCAAAAACTTCTTTAACCGTAGGGCGTGACAGAACTCCGCGTTTTGCCCGGGTAAATGGAACGCCTGTTTGCAGATAGTATGAGTTAAAAAAGTAAGCGTATTGGGGGTGAAGACTTTCAAAGCCATCTTCAAATTTCTCGAGTACAAAAGTCTCAAAAAACCAGCTGGTGTGGGCAAGATGCCATTTGGTGGGACTGGCAAACTCAGAAGCCTGAATGACAAAATCCTCAACCTCGAGCGGCTCAACTAAATAATTACTAAAAGCCCGAACATCTTTAAAGTGCTGTAATAATTTCTTTTTTGAAAGACCCTCTCTTGGGATAGAATCCTTTTTCTTTTCGGTAGTAACGTTCATGAAACGATATGCTATTTAATTTTTATAGAATGTACCGAATGAAACCGAAACCCGAAATTTTGTTTTACCTACTTATCCCGATAAAAATAAATCTTCTTATTGTCTGCGTCCCTTCGGCTTTTAACTTTAAAATCGTTTTTCTTACCGAATTGGTAAACAGCCGTTCGCATCGAATTGATGTTCTTCTCGTTCGTGTAACTTACTTCTACGGCTTGTCCGCCCGGTTTCAACTTTTCAATGGCATCTAAAAGAGGCTTGAATTTAGAGGTCCTTTTCTTAGAAGACTTTACATTATCACGTTTAACAAATTTAATATCCATGAGAGAATTTACTTATTAATAATACTATCAATAATAAATATAATCATAAATCATGAAATGAGGAATTTCCTTAAGAAATTTAAATAATAGAGTCTATATGAAATACTAAATAAAACTCGTTTTGATATTTATTTTCTGTTTTTCTTACTTACAGCTTCCGGGATCAGGGAGCTTAAACAGCCCATCAAAACTCTACTTCATATTTCACCACTTCTTCAGAATAGTACCGGACATTTAACTCAACGGCATAGGCATAATTTCCCTGAATCGTCTTTACTTGTGACTTCCTTGGAAAGTCAAAAGTGCCCAATACTTCTCCCGTATTCTCCAATACATACCATCGATAGGTCTCAAGGTTTTCGGTGATAGTGGCTACCCAAAGCCGGTCTTTGTCATCAACCAGAAAACGCGCCACTGCCGGCCACTTAGAAGGTAAGTCAGCCCCGCGGATTGCCCGTCTCTGAAATACATTTGTGAACATCTCAACTACATCCGACTTTGCCAGGTCTCTCTTTTGAAAGGGATATTCATAGGCTCGCAAGTACTTGCCTTCCGCATCCCAAGCCTTAATCAGAAAGTCTTCCGTGTATAGGGTGTATATGGTGTTTTGTGAATCGGTGGCCAAGAGCGTTTCCTTTTCATAAGGCAGCATCATAATCACCTGATTGGTCATGGTGTTATCTATGTAAAGGCTTTTACTTTTAAATGTCATCAGCTGATCAGATACAACTTGACCAACAGCGTTCACTTTATAGAAATGAAGGGAGCGATCATCAGGAGCATTCACTTTTTGAAACGCTACCAAATAGCTGCCATCTGCCATCGCATAAAACTGTTTTGGAATCGTATTTTGAAGGGAGTCCACTCCAAGGCTGTCAGAGATATTTAGTTGTGTATAATCTTCAAATGCCGAACGAGTCAGATCATAATTATACACCCGATACAAAGATTCATCATACGCGTACAGTGTATTCCCGACTAAGGTGAGTTTACCCGGCTTCAGAAATTCGCCCGGATCGCCCCCGGCTTTTCCAATACTTCCAATATTTAATCCGGAAGAATTATACACCTCAATCCTCTTTCGATATTCATCCACCATGTACACGTTGCCGACTGAATCAACTGCTACATCTCCAATTTTCTTTACAGCAGACTGTGAAGCCCCAAAGTAAGTCCGGTCTTTTGTTACGGTGATTGGATTTGCTTCTTCAAGACTGAAGCGGGTAACATTTTCCAACGCGATGGAGCTCTCTTTTTCACATCCGTAGCAGGTAATCAGTACAAGTGAAATAATAAATAGCAGGTATTGAATTCTCATTCAGCCAAACTAATAAATATAAAACTATTTACATAGTAGGGGTGAAATTCAAAGAGTTGAGATTAGCTAAAACAAAAAAAGCTTCTCATTTCTGAGAAGCTTTTGTAAAGTAGGCGGTGAGGGACTCGAACCCCCGACCCCCTCGGTGTAAACGAGGTGCTCTAAACCAACTGAGCTAACCGCCCGACTTGTTCGAAGGGCGACAAATATAAGAACATTTCTATCTCTGACAAAGAAAAAAGGTAACTGATCTTGATTTATTAGTTAACACTGTTAACTTAAGGCAAACAAATCAGCCTTATTCTATGAAGAACAATTCAGAACATTCTTTCAATGCCGTCCTTGTCGATGGCTGCAGAATCCCGTTCCAACGCTCAGGAACCAACTATAATGACCTCATGGCTTACGACCTGGGGCGAATGGCTATCGAAGGCCTGCTTGCTCGTAATGCAGTTGATCCTGCAACCATAGACCGAGTCATAATGGGAACCGTAATTCAGGAAGTTAAAACCAGTAATGTTGCGCGTGAAAGTGCTCTTGGTGCGGGCATCCCAAATTCCGTCCCGGCTTTTACTACCACCATGGCATGCATCTCCTCAAACCAAGCCATAACCAGTGGTGTCGATTTAATTCGATCCGGTCAGGCTAAAATTATTTTGGCCGCAGGGACTGAGACCATGTCAGATATTCCCGTGCGCTTCAAAAAGAAATTTCGCCAAAAAGTGTTAGAGGCCCGCAAGTATAAATCTCCGCTCGATTTTCTGAAGTTTTTCAAAGGACTGGGGTTTAAAGATTTTCTTCCAGAACTCCCTGCTATTGCTGAGTTTTCAACCGGTGAGGTGATGGGGGAAAGTGCCGACCGTATGTCTGCAAGGTTTGGAGTGAGCCGTGAGGATCAGGATGAATATGCGCTCCGGTCTCACCAAATGGCTGCCAAAGCCACAAATGAAGGTTTGCTGGATCAAGAACTCATTCCCGCTAAAATCCCTCCAAAATTTGATGTGGTAAAACAGGACAATGGATTTCGGGAGGATACCTCCATGGAGAAATTAGGGAAACTCCGTCCGGCTTTCATCAAACCCCACGGAACCGTTACCGCAGGTAATTCCTCTTTTCTAACCGATGGTGCTTCTGCCAGTTTTATTATGGAAGAACAAACCGCGTTGGAGCTGGGGCTCAAACCAAAAGCATACATCCGGGAATATAACTTTGTGTCTCAAGATCCGGGAGAAGAACTATTACTGGGCCCGGCCTATGCCATTCCAAAAGCTTTGGATGCCATGAATCTCTCCCTCACTGATATGGATGTCATCGAATTACATGAGGCCTTTGCCGGTCAGGTTCTTTCGGTATTAACAGCCTTGAATTCTGACGAATTTGCTAAACAGTCATTAGACCGAGACAAAAAAATTGGTGAGATCCCCATGCATAAGTTGAACACGATGGGAGGTTCACTTTCTCTAGGTCACCCATTCGGAGCAACCGGCGTTCGGCTAGTGACCACGGCTGCAAACCGCCTCATTCATGAAGACGGCACCTTTGCAATGGTCTCTGCTTGTGCAGCCGGGGGCCAAGGGCATGCAGTAGTGCTTGAGCGGTATCCTGATTAAATCCCAAGCTCCAATTTTCAACTTCCAAATCATACCATCATGAGCTACTTAAACATCACACATAAAGATTCTGTTGCCATCATCACTCTGGATTTACCGGGTGAGAAAGTGAATAAACTGAATGAATCCATGATGGATGAGTTCTCCTCTTTTCTCGATGATCTGGAAGCAAATGACGAACTGATTGGAGCCGTTTTAATTTCCGGCAAAAAAGACACCTTCATTGCCGGAGCCGACATCGACATGTTTCAGGCTCGTGATACCGCTGAAGAAATTGAGCAGCTCAGTAAAGACGGACATAAAATCCTGAATCGAATTGCTGACTTCAAGAAACCAATTGCTGTAGCCGTTCATGGAAGCTGCATGGGGGGCGGACTTGAGCTCTCCTTGGCTTGCCACTATCGGGTGTGTTCTGATAGCTCTAAAACCATTTTTGCCCTTCCTGAAGTGAAACTGGGAATTTTGCCCGGAACAGGTGGAACACAGCGACTCCCCCGCCTTATCGGTTTGCAAAATTCTCTGCCATATATGCTGGCCGGTAAAAACATTTATACCCGTCAGGCTAAACGAATGGGGTTAGTCGATGAAGTAACCCATAAAGATGCCATCGAGAAAGCAGCTATTAAGGGTGTTCACAAAATTGCAGAGGGTAAATTCGATCGTAAAGATAAGCGGCCTTTAATGCATAAGCTTCTTGAAGGAAATCCGCTCGGAAGAAAAATTATCTTTTCTCAAGCTCGTAAGGAAACAGCCGGACAGACCAAAGGAAACTATCCGGCCCCACCTAAAATTATTGATGCTGTCGAATACGGATACAAACACGGCATTGAAAAGGGACTGGAAAACGAAACGGTTTTATTCGGGGAACTTGGAGCTACTCAGGAATCCCGAAATCTGGTGAATTTATTCTTCGGCATGAATGCTTCCAAGAAAGTCCCAAACCCCGATCTTGTTAAGCCGGTTAAGAAAATTGGTGTTTTAGGAGCAGGGTTAATGGGATCAGGCATCGCGGAAGTAAGCGTAGATAAGGGTGATTATCGCGTGCTGCTCAAAGATCAAACCATTGAGAATGCTGCTGAAGGAGAAAAGGAAATCTGGAAATCCCTGAATGAAAAAGCTGAAAAGAAAATCATCTCAAAATTTGAAAGAGATAAGACTGCAAGTAAAGTAACCGGAGTAGATTCCTATGATGGATTCAATTCTGTAGATGTTGTCATTGAAGCCGTATTTGAGGATCTGGATCTCAAAAAAAATATTGTTAAACAGATTGAGTCTTCAACTCCTGATCATACCATTTTTGCTTCTAACACCTCTTCATTACCCATTTCTAAAATAGCTGAAGGGGCAAAACGACCTGAGAACATCATTGGGATGCACTATTTCTCTCCTGTACAAAAAATGCCTTTGCTGGAAATTATTACCACGGAAGAAACAGCTGACTGGGTTACTCAAACGGCGTTTCAGGTTGGGGTGAACCAGGGTAAAAATGTGATTGTAGTGGGGGATGGCCCCGGCTTTTACACCACCCGAATTTTAGCTCCATATATGAATGAAGCTTTGCTGCTTCTTGAAGAAGGAGCCTCCATAGAGTTCCTCGATAAAATCATGAAAGACTTTGGCTATCCGGTTGGGCCTATGGCTCTTTTTGATGAAGTTGGAATTGATGTGGGAGCACATGTGGCAGAAACCATGGCGCCAATGTTTGCCGAACGTGGTGTGGAGTCCACAAATAAAGCAGATGAACTTCTCGAAGCCGGCTTTAAAGGACGAAAAAATAAACGAGGCATGTATAAATATGCTTCCGGTAAGAAAAAGGAAGTGAATACCGAGATATATTCCTATTTCGGAGGTTCAAATCGAACCAATCCCGACAAGGGAACTGCTCAGCAGCGCATGGCTTTAACCATGATCAACGAAGCCGCGTGGTGCCTGGAAGAAGGCATTCTGAAATCGCCCACTGACGGAGACCTTGGCGCTATCCTTGGCTTGGGATTCCCTCCTTTCCTCGGCGGTCCTTTTCGATACCTCGATCAAGAAGGCGTCCAAAATATCGTTGATCGACTCAATACTTTTACCGAAGAATTTGGCCCTCGCTTTAAACCTGCTCAAATTTTGTTGGATTATGCGAAGGAAGGGAAGAGATTTCATGGGGAATAGTTCTTATTAAGGAAGCTCATTATCTATGGTTTGATTTTTTGGGAGCCACGTAAAATTGTTCCGTCTAATCCATATCACAAAACTAATTTTTAACAAGATTATAGCTGATTATTGGCCCCTTAAATTTCCTCAATAAAGCCCCTGATTGCTAATTTGGAATAGTCCTATGCAATAAGTAAATGTTTTTATTAAGTTAATGATCGTTCAAAATTTTAACTTTTGTATAAAATCATGAACTTGCCATTATCTTTTTTAAAAAAGGTCGTTTTCTCTGCTCTGTTTTTCTCTGTAGCCACTTTTGGATTTAGTCTGCAGGCGCAGGAATCCGAAGAATCAGATGACTTTCTCGACATTGGTGGCGCCCTTCGCCTGAACTACTTTCATACTGATTATGGGGGCGACAAAAACCCTAATGATACCCAGTTTACTTTTGACACCTGGAGAATCAATGTGCAAGGTGAAAAAGATGGAGTAGGGATAAATTTTGAGTATCGATTCTATCCCACTTTCAATACCCATTTCATAAAACAGGGTTGGTTCTACTATAATTTTTCAGAGCAGACTAATCTTCAGGTGGGAATTACGCAGGTTCCCTTTGGCAACCTTCAGTATAATTCTCATAACTGGTGGTTTCAGGGGGGATATTATGTAGGACTTGAAGACGATCACGATATGGGCTTTAAGCTTACTCATTCCAGAAATAATTGGACCCTCATGGCGGCTTACTTTGTTCAACCAGAGCCTTCCGGTCCCGCTTATGGTTCAGCTTCTTTTGGAACTGGAGGATCCGGTCGCTACTCCTATGATATTATTCCAATCACCGGAAACAACCCATGGGATTATGTGCTCGACGGGAATGAAATCCCTCAGTCTAATCAGGAGAAAAATCAATTTAACCTGAGATACACCTATGACATAGCCCACGGAAATAATAATACCAAGCTGGGCGTATCTGGACAACTTGGTGGCTTGTATAACATGGTGCAGGAAGAGACTAACAAGCATATCGCTTTAGCTACTCATTTAGATGGCAATTACGGAAACTTCAATATCAAAGCCCAATACGCTTTCATGGAGCATCAGGTTATTAATGATGCAGGACAAGGTGTAGATTATTTATATATGGCTGCTTATGGTGACCCATATGCTGTGGCTTCTGAAATGTCTATCTATACGCTTGGAATCGCTTATTCCTGGGATGTAGACTTTGGCCCGGTTTCAAACTTGAATTTCTATGACGACTATACTTACTTCGACAAGGCTGCTCCAGGATTCAACGATACTCAACAAAATGTGTTGGGAGTCTTGGCATCCATGGGAGATATGTATGTTTATTTTGATATAGCTTCGGGACTTAATCATCCTTGGTTAACCGATCAGTTTGGAACCGGCTTGGGACAAGGTTCAAATGATCCGCGGCTAAATACCCGCTTCAACATCAATATCGGTTATTATTTCTAACGAGTACGGTTAGATAGATGGTGCAACTTCTCTAATCGGAAAAATCTAATTTTAATTATTATTAAATAAGATTCTATGGCAATTCGTGGTAATGAAAAGGACACCGGTAAGAAAACCGGGATTAACAAATATTTCGATATTCATAAGCCTGTTTTTTGGCCGTCTGTAATTCTTATTACAGCTATGATTGTAACCACACTGCTACTGGGCGATCAAGCGGAATCAATTTTTAGCGCCGTCCAAACAGCTATTACGGATGCTGGGGGATGGTTTTTTATTATTTCCGTTAACGTTTTCCTCATCTTCTCTTTATTTATCGCCTTTAGCCGATTTGGGAATATTCGCTTAGGTGGGGAAGATGCCGAAACTGATTTCAGCACAATGGCTTGGTTCGCAATGCTCTTTAGTGCAGGAATGGGAATTGGGATTATGTTTTGGAGTGTCGCAGAACCGATTTTTCATTTCCTCTCACCACCTATGGCTGAAGGGGGAACGGTCGAGGCCGCACAGCAGGCTATGAATTTAACCTATCTCCATTGGGGATTTCACGCTTGGGGAATTTATGCAATTGTGGGACTTTCGCTGGGCTTCTTTGCCTTCAACAGAAATCTTCCGCTTTCTTTTCGATCTGTTTTCTACCCGCTAATCGGAGATCGTATCAAAGGCTGGATGGGAGATGTAATTGATACTCTGGCTGTTTTAGCCACTTTATTTGGATTAGCCACCTCGCTTGGACTTGGTGTTTTGCAAGTCAGTGCCGGCCTAGATCATGTCTTTGGTCTGCCTGATAACATCTATATGCAGGTTGGTATTATCATAGCCATCACGGCTGTAGCAACCGGATCGGTGGTTCTCGGAATTGATAAAGGAGTTCGGGTTTTAAGTGAATTGAATATTCGTATTGCTGCACTTTTCCTAGCTTTTATGATTTTAGTAGGGCCCACAATTTTCATTTTTGATTCCTTCATCCAAAATTTTGGTGGATATCTGAGTTCCGTCAGCACGTTTAGCTTTTGGACCGAATCCTATTCAGGCACCGACTGGCAAAGTTCCTGGACTATTTTTTACTGGGCTTGGTGGATTTCCTGGTCTCCTTATGTCGGGATGTTTATCGCTAGAATTTCCAAAGGTCGTTCCGTTAAAGAATTTATACTTGGCGTGCTTATTGTCCCAAGTATCATCACCTTTTTATGGATGTCTGCTTTTGGCGGATCAGCCATCAACCTCGAAATGTCAGGAATAGGTACTATCGGCGATGCCGTTAACGAAAATGTAGCTACCGCACTTTTTGTATTCCTTGAACAGTTTCCGTTGGAGATGATCACTTCCATAATTGCGATAGTGCTTATTCTAAGTTTCTTTGTAACCTCTTCCGATTCCGGCTCACTGGTTATTGATGGCCTTACCAGTGGAGGTAAACTTGATGCCCCCGTAGGCCAACGAATTTTCTGGGCTCAAACCGAGGGGTTAGTTGCTGCTATCTTATTGGTTGGTGGAGGATTGAATGCTTTGCAAACTGCCTCTATCAGTACCGGCCTGCCTTTCGCTCTAATCTTGTTAGTGATGTGTTATAGTTTATATCAGGGATTGAGGCGCGAGTACAGAGAAAATCAGCAAAAAATAAAAGATAAAGATCGAGACGATTATAAAGAGATCGTTAAAAAAGCAATCCAGAAACAAAAAGAAGAACAAGAGTAAAGGAGTCCTATTATGAATTCGTTTGACCATTGGTTTGTATGCTTAGACTTATCCAAGATGGATGATATTCTTGTTGGATATAGCAAGTTTTTAACCTCTGTAATTGAACCTAAAACCATTTCATTTTTACATGTGGTGGAGTCCGGCTCAGTTGCAAAAGAGATGGTAGATTTATTTCCTGAAATTGAAACCACCGATGATTTTGAAGAGGTAATCCGTAAAGAATTATCAAGCAAAATCGAAGAGCATTTCGAAGATTCAGACATTGAAACCCGGCTAATAATTAAACAAGGCAGGCCCACAGACCAAATCATCGAGATGATGAAAACCATGGATCCTGACCTGATTCTGATGGGTAAGAAAACCGGATATGTTGGCGAAGGAGTTATCGCTCGCCGGATTGTGAAATATGTCCCATCTTCCATTCTATTTGTGCCTGAGAACAGTCGCTATGCAATGGAAACTATCCTGGCTCCGGTCGACTTTTCTCCGCAATCTGCTAATGCCGTAAAATTGGCCCGAAATCTGGTAGACTCACAAAATGGTTCAGTGAGGGCACAGCACGTATTTAAGTACCCTTCGCAATTTTTCCCCTACATGCCGAGTGACGATGAGACTAAAAAAATCCGTAATCATATTGAGGAGCAGAAAAAAGAATTCATCGAAGAAAACGATCTCCATGATGATGTGAAATTCACCCTTACCCTCCATAAAGAAGGTCGCATTGGCGATGAAGTTTATGATGAGGCTGTTCGTAATCAGGCTGACTTAATCATTGTTGGCTCTAAGTCAGATAAGAAAATAGCCAGTATCCTACGGGATGACTTCATCGATAAGATGACCTATTATTCTTTCGGCATCCCATTGCTCATTGTTAAGAATAAACAGAAGCACCAGAAATTCCTGAAGACCTTGTTTAGTTAGGATTATGATACAGATCAAGTGTCCTACCTTTCTATTCCTCTAAACATAAATGATACACGGTTTATAGAAAAGGTTTTATATCGTCATTGAGTGTAGGAATTTGTATCTTTTACACGCAAAAAAGATAAACGCACACTAATCAATGACTATGCAATTTCTACCTTTATTTTTTATGGGAAATCCCGGCGACGAAAGTTCCGGTATCATCAATCTGGTATTCCTTGGCGCTATATTTCTGGTATTCTACTTTTTTATTATCCGCCCACAGAGTAAACGCCAAAAAGAGGTTAAAGAGAAAGTTGATGGGATGAAAAAAGGCGACAAAGTCGTGACTTCTTCAGGTATCATCGGCATTGTTGATAAAATTGAAGAAACTGAGCTTCTTGTAGATGTTCACAGTGGAACAAAAATCCGCATGTTGAAATCAGCGATTTCCGATGTGAATCCAAATAAACAAGACAAAGACTAAACGGTCAGTCTTATGAGTCAGGAATTTCGCTTTAACACCATCCCGGAAGCCATTCAGGAAATTAAGAATGGCAAAATGGTCATTGTTGTAGATGATGAAGACCGTGAAAATGAGGGAGATTTCCTCATGGCCGCAGAGATGGTTACTACCGAAGCGATTAACCTGATGATTACCCATGGGCGTGGCTTAGTCTGTGCCCCCATCACCAAAGAAAAAGCGGATAAACTCCACCTTCGCAATATGGTGCAGGAAGGAGCAGATCCCGATGAAGCTAACTTCACGATTTCAGTAGATCATAAGCGACAGACGACTACAGGAATTTCTGCGGCAGATCGTGCAAATACCATCCGCGAGTTAGCCAGCGACAATTCCAAACCCGTTGACTTTCGCCGACCGGGGCATGTTTTCCCACTGCTCTCTGCTGAAGGCGGAGTGCTTCGCCGTGCAGGACATACCGAAGCTGCCATCGATCTTGCCCGGCTTGCCGGATTAAAACCCGTGGGCATTATTTGTGAAATCATGAAGGATGACGGCGAAATGGCCCGCGTCCCTGATCTCATCAAAATGGCAGATAAGTTTGAAATGAAGATCATCACCATTAAAGATCTCATTGCATATCGTAATGAAAATGAGACTCTGGTGCATGAGGTAATGGACGTTAATCTCCCGACTATGTATGGAGATTTCAGTCTGCGCGCCTTTAAAGAAAAGCTTACCGGTGATATCCACCTTGCGCTTACTAAAGGGGCCTGGAGTAAAGAAGAGCCGGTTCTCACCCGCGTACATTCTTCAGATTTAATCGGGGATATTTTTGGTGCCCGAAATAAAGATACCAGTGAGCAACTTCACCAGGCTATGCTTCAGGTTGAAAGAGAAGGTAAAGGTGTGGTTTTGTATATGAATCGCAATCAGCGCGGTTCCGTTTTAGTAAATCAGCTGAAGACCCTCAAAGCTTTGCAACAAGGTAAATTGGGTAGTAGTGAAGAAGATATCAGTCCCCGAAGTGATGCCCGAGATTACGGGGTTGGAGCCCAAATTCTGCGCAGCCTGGGCATCAGAAAACTGAGGTTGATGACTAATAACCCGGTTAAGAGAATTGGGATTAAGAGCTTTGGGCTTGAAATAGTAGATCAGGTTGAGATTGAAGACAACTTCGATTTTTCCACTCAAAAATATCCCTTCGAAAAAGAATAGAAAGGTCTTCTTCAGTTAATTAAATAATCCCTTTTGGGTCTTTAGTAGGCTCATCTATTTCCATCTCGGCCTCTTCTTGAGAATCGCTTTCAGCTTCCGGTGTAATAATGAACCGTTTATTGAATATCAGAAGTACAATAATGGAGCACGAAATAGCAATATCAGCTACGTTAAAGATATAAGGGAAAACCGTCCAGTCGCCAATTTGAAGAGAGAAGTAAATAAAATCTACGACGTGGCCATCCAGCACTCCGCCATAGTCCATGATCAAAGCCATAAAAAGCCGGTCAGAAATATTCCCGAAAGCTCCGCCTACAATCAACCCCATACAAACAAGATAGCCCATACTGGCTTCATTTAGGCTTTTTAGTATATAGATAAGAATTCCGGAAACAGCTAAAATCGCGATAGTGCTTATCACGGGCGTAGAAATGAAATCTAAACCCAGCGCCATACCTGGGTTTTTGGTAAAATAGAACTGCAACCATCCTTCAATCAGGACTTTATTTTGCAGTTCAGGAGTCGTCCGAACCATCCATTTCGTAATCTGGTCTATAACCAGCACAATAATAGCCGGAACAAATAAAGCGAGCAGTTTTTTTCGGGTCAAACCGTCTGGATTATCGGCGTTTAAGTTTTGCATCGATGCTAAGCTGGGTATGAGGCACAGCTTCTAAACGACCTTTGGCAATTTTATTGCCGGTCACTTTGCAAACACCATAGGTTTTATTGTCGATGCGATTGAGCGCGTCATCCAAGTATTTCACAAACTTGCGGGTTCGATTGAAAAGCATGTATGTCTTTTCACGCTCTTGAGCATCTGTTCCTGCATCAGCCATGTGGTATGAATAAGCGGATTCATCCGAAGCATTTTCCATACTTTCGCGTAATGTTCGCTGCAAAGCATTTAGCTCTTCTTCGGCATCTTCCATCTTTTTGATAATGATTTCACGGAAATATTCCAGCTCTTCATCACTATATGGAGATTTTCTTTCGTCGGTATTTGAATCTTTTGTAGCCATAGCTGCTTAGTTATGAATTAATATTTCGTCGGATGGAGATGGTGCACTCTTCCTCTCCAATTTCCCAGGTTTTTGTAAAGTCTGAAACTTCTAGTTCTGAGATTTGAATTTCTTCCGCCAGTGTCTCTTTCTTAATATAGTCACTCATTGAAACAACGGCTTCTTTGATTTTGTCCGCCCCGGTAAAACCAATAGAAATACGATCTGTGACTTCAAAATTAGCCTCTTTACGCATATTCTGAATTCGGTTAACGAATTCACGGGCAATACCTTCCTGAACAAGTTCTTCACTGAGATCAGTATCAACAGCAACACTTAAGCCGCCTTCCGTTTCTACCGTCCAGCCTTCAAGACCGGTTCTTACAATCTCCAACCCTTCAGAATCGATACGAATGATTTCGCCATCAACATCTAAATCAATCCAACCTTCTTTCTCAAAGTTGGTGATCTCTTCGGTTGAAAGTTCTCCAATTTTCGCGGCAACTGCCTTCATTTTTGGTCCGAGTCTCTTACCTAAAACAGGATAGTTAGGTTTCGCCGACTTATGAACAATTCCGGAATCGTCATCCACAAACTGGATGTCTTTAACGTTCACCTCTTCTAATATTATGTCACGAACTGATTCAATGGCTTGCCGTTCGCTTTCGTCCTTAATAGGAAGGATAATTCTTGAAAGCGGCTGTCGAACATTCATTTCAATCTGGTTTCTGACCCGCAATACGATATATGATATCAGGCGAGCCATTTCCATTTTATGTTCCAGCGCTTTGTTAATAGCTGTCTCCTCCACGGTTGGGAAGAATGAAATGTGTACCGACTCTTCATCTTGGCCGGTAACCTCGTTTAATTTCTGATAGAGCCATTCACCGACAAATGGTGCAATGGGGCTAATCAGCTTGCTGAGATTACTGAGGCATTCATAAAGTGTTTGGTAGGCCGCCGTCTTATCCAGCGTATTTCCTTCCTTCCAGAAACGACGTCGATTTCGGCGTACATACCAATTGCTCAATTCTTCTACAAAGTTCTCTAATTCGCGGGCCGCTTTTGTAGGCTCGTAATCTTCGTAGTGCTCTTCAACCATTTTCACGGTTGTGTTGAGTTTTGAAATCACCCACTTATCTATCTCGGGGCGGTCCGCAATTGGGATCGCTGTTCCTGAAAAAGTAAATCCGTCAATATTCGCATACATCGCGAAAAAGGAATAGGTGTTTACAATGGTATTGAAAAATTTACGCTGAACTTCTCTCAGTCCGTCATGGCTGAATTTGAGATTCTCCCATGGGGAAGAATTACTCATCATATACCAGCGTACCGTATCGGCTCCAAATTCCTGAATGACTTCAAAAGGATCTACCGTATTTCCTTTTGATTTACTCATCTTCTCACCATTCTCATCCAGAACCAGCCCGTTGGAAACTACATTTCTGTAAGCCTCCTCATTAAAAAGCATGGTTCCAAGTGCGTGAAGGGTATAAAACCAACCACGGGTTTGATCTACACCTTCAGCAATGAAATCCGCGGGGAAGTTATAGCTGAATTCATGATCATTTTCGAAAGGATAGTGCCATTGAGCAAACGGCATCGCGCCGGAATCAAACCAAACATCCAGTAAATCCGGGATGCGACGCATCGTAGCGCCATCCGGGCCTTCCCAAGTCAATTCGTCTATAAAAGGTCGGTGAAGATCAATTTCAGCATCTTCTTCAAGGCCTGCTTTTTCTCGAAGCTCAGCCATGCTTCCAATACATTCCACATAATCAGGATCTTTATCACTTACCCAAATTGGAATTGGTGTTCCCCAATAACGCTGGCGGGAAACAGCCCAGTCAACATTGTTTTCCAGCCAGGTTCCAAACCGACCGGTTCCGGTACTTGCCGGCTTCCAGTTAATTTTCTTGTTCAGTTCTACCATCCGGTCTTTTACCTTCGTAGTCTCAATAAACCAAGACTCTACGGGGTAAGACATCAGCGGAGTTCCCTTCCTCCAGTCAAACGGATAGTTGTGAACCATCGTCTCATGCTTAAACATGAGGTTCTTTTCTTTAATAGCTCGGGCAATATCTTTATCTGCTTCTTTAAACCACTGCCCTTGAAAATCAGGAGCTTTTTCGGTGAATTTACCGTCTCCATCAATGGGGTTAAACATTGGGATATCAGACTTTTTGCACGACTCAAAGTCATCTGCACCAAAAGCAGGAGCCGTATGCACAACACCTGTACCGTCTTCTGTAGTTACATAATCAGCAGGAATTACTCTCCACGCATCGGATTTTTCATATTCTTCGAAAGCAAAATCAAAGACCGGCTCATAGGTTTTATGAAGCAGCATTGATCCCTTCATTTCCTCCTGAATGATATAATCCTCACCCAAAACCTCTTCCACACAATCCTTAGCCATGATAAAGGTCTCATCGAAATGACCAACCTTCACATAATCCAGATTTGGATTAACGGCCAACGCCATGTTAGAAACGATTGTCCAAGGAGTGGTTGTCCAGGCAAGGAAATAAATGTCTTCCTCGCCATCCATCTTGAATTTCACATAAATAGACGGATCCTGGGTTTCTTTATAACCCAGACTCACTTCATGAGAAGAAAGCACGGTTCCGCTACCCGGAGAGTACCATTGGATTTTATAGCCTTTGTAAACAAGGTTCTTCTCAAATAACTTATTGAATGCCCACCAAACCGATTCAATGTAATTATTATCGAACGTGATGTACGGATTCTCTTGGTCTACCCAGTAGGCCATTCGGGATGTAAGTTCATCCCATAAATCCTTGTATTTGAGCACACTTTCGCGACACTTGGCATTATATTTTTCAATGCCATATTCCTCAACCTGTGCGCGACCTTCAAGGCCTAGCTCTTTTTCAATCTCGATCTCAACCGGGAGTCCGTGAGTATCCCAGCCGGCTTTCCGTTCTACCCTAAACCCTTTGAGGGTTTTGTAACGGCAGAACATATCCTTAACCGTACGGGCCATCACATGATGGATACCCGGCTTTCCGTTCGCGGTAGGGGGACCTTCATAAAATGTAAAGGGAATCCCGTCCTCACGCGTTTGGAGGCTTTTCTTAAATATCTTGTTCTTCTTCCACCAATTCAGAGTCTCTACTTCTGATTTAGGGAAGCTTAACTGCTTTATCTCTTCGAATTTTTTTGCCATAAAAGACTTAGTTCAGGCGAATCGTTATAAGCCTCAAATATACAAAATATCAGAGAAAACCATGTACTCACTTCACCCAAAAAAATCTAGGACTTGACGATAAGACTCAGGGGATGGTTAATCAGTATCTTTTTTGGGATGAAATGCTGGCTTTCAAGACCTACCTTTCAGAAAAACTAAATACAATTATCTGTGGCTAAACCTTATCATCATCCCATTTCAAAAGAGAATCCCTTTAAGCTCGTCTTTGTTTGTTTAGGCAATATTTGCCGAAGCCCAACTGCTGAAGGGATCTTCATACATAAAGTTAAAGAGGCAGGACTGGAAGATTATTTCTATATCGACTCTGCCGGTACTGCTGCATACCATGTCGGCGAACCAGCTAACAGTAAGAGTCAGGCTACGGCCAACAAGCATGGTATTCACTTACCATCAAAAGCCCGTAAATTTGAATATGCAGATTTTGAAGATTTCGACCTTATCCTTGCTATGGATTCCGAAAACTTATCAAATATCAGGGAGTTAGACAGAAAAAATCGGTTTTCGGATAAAATTAAAATGATGCGCGAGTTTGATCCCAGCCCAGGCAACGGTGAAGTTCCTGATCCCTATTATGGTGGATTGGAAGGTTTTGAAAATGTGTTTCAAGTCTTGAACAGAAGTTCCGAAGCGTTGCTGGAAGAACTTGAACCACTCATAAAAAAAGAGTCATGATTCCTGAGGAAATTATTGAACATCTGCAATCAGAGCTTAATGTGGAGGTAGCTTCACAAAAGTCAGTCCACGGCGGAGATATTAATCAGGCCGGGAGGATTGAGTTGTCTTCTGGTGATAAGCTATTTGTGAAGTGGAATGATTCTGCTCCAAACGATATGTTTGAAGTTGAATCTCGAGGGTTGAAGTTGCTTAACTCAGCAGACTCGGGGATTGAAATTCCATCACCCTTATTAGTTACAAAGTCTTTTCTTGTGCTTGAATGGGTGGAAGAAGGAGGAGGAAACAGTACTTCTGCCTTAGAATTTGGGAGGAAGCTAGGACGACTTCATATGTCAAGCTCTGACTACTTTGGGCTTGATCACGACAATTATATCGGCAAGCTTCCTCAATCAAATAACAAGCACACCAACTGGTACGATTTCTTTGCCTTGGAGCGACTAGAACCTCAAGTACGGATGGGGATTGAGTCCGGCAAGCTCTCACGACCTATTCTTAAAAAAGCGGAAGGATTCTATAAAAAGCTGGGGTCCATTTTGCCAACAGAGAAGCCTGCTTTACTTCACGGAGATTTGTGGAGTGGAAATTATATGTTTACAAAATCAGGTGGAGTTAGCATTTATGACCCTGCTGTGTATTACGGTCATCGAGAAATGGATATAGCAATGACTCGCTTGTTCGGCGGTTTTTCAGCTAACTTTTATGAAGGCTATAGTGAAGAATTTCCCCTCTCCGGTGGATTTGACAGCCGAGTATCTATCTATAATTTATACCCCATTTTAGTACACGCTAATTTATTTGGCGGGAGTTACTGCCGCCAGGCTGAAAACATCATAAATCGTTATGCCTGATTTACCTTTTAACCGCATTATTTGTTTAGTTCCGAGTCTCACCGAGCTTTTAATAGACTTAGGGTTGAAAGATCAGCTTGTCGGAAGAACCAGGTTCTGTATTCATCCTGAAAGTGAAGTTGAGGATATTGAGATTATTGGAGGTACAAAAAATCCTAATCTGGAAAAGATTATTGAGCTAAAGCCAGACTTTATCCTCGCAAACAAAGAGGAAAACCGGAAAGAAGATATCGAGGTACTGGAGAAGTATTCTGAGGGGATGGTTTCTGAAATTGAATCGATACAGGATGCTATTCTTGAAATTAGTGCCCTCGGCGAAAAGCTTGGGGTAAATACACAGGCACAGGTTCTGATTCAAAAGATTACCGGCTTGTTGAATGACCGACCTGCAACGGAAACACTTTCTGTAGCTTATTTGATCTGGAAAGATCCTTGGATGACGATAGGAAACGACACGTACATTCATGATGTCCTTCACAAGTACAATCTTAATAATGTGTATGGTCTGCATAAAAGATATCCCAAAACTACATTGAAGGATTTGGCAGAGAAGAATCCTGATTTGATTTTGTTGAGTAGCGAGCCTTACCCGTTCAAAGAAAAACACTTGAAAGAGTTAAAGGAAAATTGCCCTGATTCAAAGATAAAACTCGTGAATGGAGAATGGTTTAGCTGGTATGGATCAAGAATGATTGAAGCTTTTTCAGAGCTGAATCAATGGCGATCATCTCTTTAATTTTCTTTCTGCTATATTGCTGGACATTGATAACGTAATTTCACTTTCATGAAAGCTGCTTACCACCTGATAATTCTATCAACCTTATTCATTGTTACTCTATTTTCTTCGGGCTGCCAAACCGATAAACTTGAACGAGTATCTTACACAAGTCAAATTGAAGGAGAGGAACGAGACTACTACCTCTATCTTCCCAACGGATATGAATTCTCAGAAAAGGATTGGCCTGTATTACTTTTTTTACATGGAAACGGGGAGCGCGGAAATGGCAAGAATGAGCTTGAATTCGTTTTAAAGCACGGTCCTTTGATGGAGGCTTGGGCTTATAAGAAAGACCTGCCTTTTATCATTATTTCGCCACAGCTTCATATGTTTGGAATGGATGAAACTACTTCCTACCTAAATGACCGAGACTCAACTACTATCCCTCGCAGGCTGGAGGAGGGCTTCCCTGATAGAGAACCTTTCTTTGGTACTCCCGAAACTATGGATGGAGCCGAAAGTGAACTAGCAGAATATGTAACACTGCCCAATGGCTGGGATAAAGTTGATCAGGATCTAATGGGAATGATAGATCAGGTACTTGGTAATTACAGAGCAGATTCAAGCCGGGTTTATCTTTCAGGACTAAGCTATGGGGGGTTTGGAACATGGCATTTAGCTAGTTCCTATCCAGACCGCTTTGCTGCGATTGTACCTATTGTTGGCTGGGGACATCCTGATTTAATGGGACCAATTGCTGAGTATGATATTCCGGTATGGGCCTTTTCCGGTGGCAGAGATCCTGTTGTCAGAACCAAATACTTTTATCCGGGGATCAATAAATTAGAAGAGTTGGGGCATACTAATGTCCGCTTTACAACCCATGAAGATATGGGGCATGATGCCTGGAAGCGTATTTATGGGGGCGATGATTTATATAACTGGCTTTTAGAACATCAACTCGAAGAGTAACCGACAAGAAATCAAGCCAATGTCAGCGGTAGTAAACTTCATTGAAAGCCACGAAGGTAATCAGCGCGAGGTGATGCTCTACTTTCATAACCTGCTTACCGCCTTTCCTACAGTGACTGCATCCATTAAATATCGGATTCCATTCTATGATCAAAATACCTGGATGTGCTATCTAAGCCCGCTTAAAAATGGGAAGGTTTCCCTGTCTTTTATAAGGGGATACGAGCTTTCCTATGAGCAGGGTTTGCTGGAAAGCAAAGGGAGGAAACAAGTACTAAGCGTAGATTTTGAAGCGGTTGACGAAATCCCGAAAAACACAATTTGTGAAATCATCAACGAGGCTTTATTTCTCGACGAGACAATACCCTATAAGCCAAAGGGTAAACGAATTCAGGAATAATAAGCCGTCAACAAGTTTTTCCATTTTCAGGATTGATATAGCACCCATCTCCACTAAGCGAACGCTGCTGATTTAATTCTGTCCTTAATTCATCAAGCCACTCTTTTATATCTCTCGCTCCTCTATATATCCTACCACTCTCTTCGATATAGGGTAAGCCCTTTTCTTCGGAATCATGGACTTCTTTTCTATAAGAAATAACCAACTCATCCAGTTGCTCTTTTAGCTTCATCGAGCTTTGATCTCTTTCTTTCATGTGCAATAGAATCATATCGTAGTCTACTATTTAAATTTTTCCAAGCTTAGTTCACACACCTTCAAGGATAAAAATTTTCGCCCGACATTGCTTTTATTAAAAAACTCTAATATATTAATATTAGAAAATTTTAACGTTGTGGGTTTAAAAAATTAGGACAGTTATGAGAAGGGTAATGATCATTGAAGATGATCCACTACTTTCAATAGTAGAGGAGAAATTGGTACTCAAGCTTGGGTACGAAGTGGTAGGAAAAGCTAAAAGCGGAGAAGAAGCTCTTTCTAAAATTAAAGAATATAATCCCTCCATTTTGTTAATGGATATCCAGCTTTCCGGATGCCTTAACGGCATTGAAACTGCACGGGAGTTGAGGTTGCAGAAGTTTGACGTTCCCGTCATCTTTTTATCCGGTGATGACAGCGCTGTGGTAGTAAACCAAGCTAAAGATATTGAGTTTATCGACTTCTTGCTCAAGCCGGTTTCAAAAGATGACCTTTCTCTTTCACTGCATAAAGCTGAACACAGTCTTAATCCCCAAAACCAGTTTGCTGCTTAAAAATTTAGATCAAACATATACCCATAATTACATAAAGTAGCTTGATCGCTGCTTTTATGTCTACCGAGCCGGTGCAATTATTTGTGCCGGCTTTTTTTATTTAACCTGTGTCATGCTTTACAACTACTCTTCCGGTTTGCCCGCCTTTCAGGATGCTGTCAATCTCATTCTGAAGATCTTCTAGACCCACAACCTTGGCATAATCTTGTGGAAGCTTATCCCAATTTTGTTTCGCTATGGCTTCCCAAATCTTCAGCCTCATAGGCATTTTACAAATAGCCGAATCGATACCCAACAAGCTTACCCCTCGAAGTATAAATGGATAGATACTCGTTTCGACATTGTGCCCTAGAATGTTTCCACAGCAAGCCACAGCTCCATCATGATTAGTCTGACGAATTACGGCATCCAGCATTTTGCCACCTACCGTTTCGATAGCTCCATTCCATTCCCTGCTTAACAGAAAGCTGTCTTTAACATTTGTCACTTTATCCCGGTGAATAACTTCTGCTGCTCCAAGATCTTTTAGAAAATCTTGCTCATCCATTTTACCAGTTGCAGCAATTACTTCATATCCCAGTTCCGATAAAAAGAAAACGGCCAGCGATCCCACTCCTCCTGTTGCTCCGGTTACTAAAATTTTACCGTCTTGGGGTGAAATTAACTCCCGCTGCAATCGCTTAATCCCATACATCGCTGTAAAGCCGGCGGTACCAAAAGTCATTGCTGTTACTAAATCCAAACCTTCGGGAAGTTCTACAGCCCAATCATTAGGCACCCGGATAAGTGCTCCATATCCTCCCGGAGTATTAGAACCCAAGTCCTGCCCGGTTACAATGACTTTCTGCCCTTCTTCAAATGTCCCGGATGAATCCTCTAACACCACTCCGGAGGCATCGACTCCCGGAACATGCGGATAATTTCTGGTCACCCCTTTATTCCCTGATGCAGAGAGCCCGTCTTTATAATTTAATGAGGAATAGTGAACCTGAATAAGCACTTCATGTTCAGGTAAAAAAGAAAGGGGAATACTTTTGATGGATGATGAAAATTCACCCTCTGATACTTCTTCAACATAAAATGCTCTGAATGTTTCTCTATTCATTTTAAGACTCGTTTTACCCATTTCAGCTTCCCTTCATATGGTGCATATCTAAAAGGAATATCCAGCCAAAAGGATTTTTTCATGATGCTTTTAATGTGTGAAAATGTCTCGAAACTTCGCTTCCCATGGTAAGCTCCCATGCCACTACTCCCAACTCCTCCAAACGGCAGGTTATGATTCCCAAGGTGCGCAAGGGTATCATTTATTGCTCCCCCGCCAAATGAGCATTTTTCTAGTACTGCCTTTTCAGCTTCCTTTTTCTTCGTGAAAAGATACAAGGCTAGCGGCTTGGGTTTTGATTGTATCATATCTATAGCTTCCGGCAACTCTTTATAAGACAATACGGGAAGAATGGGCCCGAAAATTTCTTCTTCCATAATCGCTGCTCCCTCCCTTATATTTGTTAAGACCGTTGGAGATATGTAACAGTCTTTCGAATCAGTATCGCCTCCTAAAAACACCTTCCCATCATCTAAATAACCGGCTAACCGTTTGTGGTGATCTTCATTCACAATCCTCGGATAATCAGGACTTTCTTTTGGGTTTTCGCCGTAAAAGTCAGTGACTGCTTTTTCAAAATATTCCAGAAATTTCTTTTTGATAGATGACTGAAGTAAGAGATAATCAGGAGCTACACAGGTCTGTCCTGCATTTACAAATTTCCCCCAGGCAATTCTCCGCGCGGCTGTTTCTAAGTCCGCACTTTCATCAACGATACACGGGCTTTTCCCGCCTAACTCCAAAGTTACCGGCGTTAAATTTTTAGCAGCAGCCTCCATCACAATTTTGCCAACCCGTGTGCTTCCGGTAAAAAATATATAATCAAAATCCTGAGCAAGTAGCTCTTGGTTTGTTTCTACCCCTCCTTCAACAACAGCTACAAATTCTTCTTTAAACCATTTTCCCAAAATCTCTTTTAATGCCTGCGAAGTATGCGATGTTATTTCAGAAGGTTTGATCACTACGGTGTTTCCTGCAGCTATTGCACCCACCATTGGAAGCAAAGCCAACTGAACGGGATAATTCCAGGGAGCAATAATTAACACTGAACCGTACGGCTCAGCTACGGTATAATTTTTAGAGGGAAAGTTGACCCATGATCCGGATACTTTTTGTGGGCGGATCCATTTCTTCAGCTTTTTAAGGACATAGCTGATTTCATTTTGAAGAATACCCATCTCCGTAGCGTACATCTCCAACTCAGGCTTTTTGAAGTCATTATACACTGACTGATTAAACTCTTCTTCATGCTCGGTAAGCACTTTCTTCAAGGTTTCCAGCTGGTGAATTCTAAAATCCACCGACTTTGTAGCACCGGATCTAAAGTAGGTCCGCTGCCGCTCCAACAATTTCTTTCCGTCCATTTAGTGATCCGTTTTTCTGCCAATAAAAGTATTCATGGAATCATAAACACCAAAAACTTTATCTGCTATAAAATCATATGCCTTGGCCGGCAGTATGCCTTTTAGGAAAGGCGTCAGCTTCACCATGAAAGGCTCTCGCAAGCGTGCTTTACCTCGTTCTACCGCATCCAATATTTTCGTTGAAATATCTTCCGGATCAAGAAGGGGCATTAATAGAGGGGCTGTTACTCCGGCAAACATTCCCGTGTTAATATAGCTGGGCATCACGGTTAACACCTTTACCGGATGTTCATTTTTTTGAAGTTCGAGATTTAAAGACTCTGACCATCCAACAGCCGCCCACTTACTTGCAGCATACACCGTCATTCCCGGGTTTGGAGTCAGTCCGGCAGCCGAAGCAATGTTAATTATGTACCCATATCCACTCTCAATCATAGCAGGCAAAAAAGCACGAGCTACATACATCAAACCAAGACTGTTCACGTCCATAGTTTTTTTGATGTGATCCATGGTATGGTTTTCAAACTTCTCACCAACAACAATTCCGGCATTATTGAATAAAATATCTACGGTGCCGTGCTCTTGAAGTACCCGATCGGCAGCTGCCTGCACCTCTTCAGCATTGCTCACATCCACCAAGTCGGTTACTACGGTATGACCCTCTTTCGAAAGGCGCTTTGCTGCTTCCAGCATTTTATCTTCATTAACATCCCAAATAACCAACTTTTGCGCGCCACGTTCCAATGATTTTCTCCCCATGAGAAGGCCTATTCCGCTAGCTCCGCCAGTTATTAGAACTATTTTATTATTAAAAGAAGACATAGAAAAACCGTATATTTAAGGCTTGAAATTAAACAATTACCGGACACTTTTTTGAATACCAAAGTGCAAGTGTTCAGGCAGAATTAAAAATCAGACTTTAAGTCAATTATTTATACAATGAAAAGAATCTTATTACTTTTAACACTATCAATTTTAGTTGCCTCGTGCCAACAGGCGCCTAAGCAGGTTACTCTGAATTGGTCCCAGGCAGACTCCCTTCCTACAGAAATTGCCAATAATGCTGTTTCTGCTGCTCAGGTAGATGGCGACTGGTATTTATATACATTCTTAGGGCTTGAAAATGGAAAGACCCTTGAAGATGTCAGCGATTATGCCGCACGCTATAACGTTACCGAAGGCATTTGGAATGAAATCCCCGGAGTGCCTGATGAAACCGGCCGACTAGCAAGTACAGCAGAATATGTAGATGGCAAAGTCTACATTTTTGGTGGTTATACCGTAGCAGAAGATGGCTCCGAAGTTTCTACTGAAGAAGTCTTTATGTACGACCCTGTTGCCAATTCTTATGAAGAGGTAGCAAATATGCTACTTCCTGTAGAAGATGCTGTATCACTTGTTTACCAAGATCGCTACATCTATCTCATTAGCGGATGGAACAACACGAACAATGTATCGAATGTACAGGTTTACGACACGCAAACTAATTCCTGGAAGCATGCTACCCCATATCCCGGCCCTCCGGTGTTTGGACACGCAGGTGGAATTGTTGGAAACTCTATGGTTTTATCGGACGGCGTGCAGTCTGTTATTGATGAAGGGGAACAGATTTTCCTAATGTCGCCCGGCAGTATTAAAGGTGAAATTGACGGTCAGAATCCGGAAATGATTAACTGGAGTCGAATTAAACAACATCCCGGAAAAGCACGCTATAGAATGGCTGCTGTTGGGGTAGATTCTCCTGTAGAAATGGTTGTTTTTGTGGGCGGCTCAACAAACCCTTACAACTACAATGCTATAGGCTATAATAAGCAACCCGCCTTTGCTGAAGGTTCAGTATTTGCTTACCGCTTAGACACCGAGCAATGGGTAGAGCTTGGAGAAATGCCAACTGCTACTATGGATCACCGAGGCATCGCCAAAGCCGGTAATGAATTTTACCTTATTGGTGGGATGCAGAATGATCAGCGCGTGAGCAGCTTGGTTCAAAAATTTACAGTTGAGCTGAAAGCAGCAAACTGATTCTTGTGGTTTTGATTAAAAATCAATCTTTCTAAGATCTCAAACATTCCGGATCGAGACATTTTTAACAAGACTGCTAAACTTATTTAGGCGAAAGGTGTTGATATGTTTTAGCACACCTTTCGCCTTTTTTTGATACCCTTTGAGTGCTATATCAGTTACATTTAGTATATCAACCAAGCCTAACAATTCCTTTATGAAATCACTTTTTCCAATAATCACGGCTTTATTATTTTTGGCTTCCTGCAACAATTCCCCGGCGGATCAAGCTGCTCAAAGTATTAACAAAGATTCGCTGCTCCGTCATATCGAAACCCTTTCTTCTGATGAATTTATGGGGCGTGCTACAGGTACTGAAGGGGAGCAAATGACGGTTGATTATTTGGTTTCTGAATTTGAAAATATGGGTACTGAACCTGCAGCCGGCAATAAGAATTACATACAGAAATTCCCTTTACTTGGGCAAACAACTTCCAACGCTGAAATGTCAGTGGCTACAGACGGTCGCACTCCGTTTGCTTTACAATACTATGATGAGTTTATGGCGTGGCCGGCAAATCAAGCTGAAGAAGTAGACGTACGAAATGCTGAGTTGGTTTATGTTGGATATGGAATTCAAGCTCCCGAAGAAGAATGGGACGATTTTAAAGGCGTGGATGTAGAGGGTAAAATCCTGGTTATCAAAAATAACGATCCCGAATTTTCTGAAGATGTTTTTGCCGGAACTACTCGTTTGTATTACGGTCGGTATTCTTACAAATATGAGAAGGCTAAGGAAATGGGTGCTTTAGGTGCCATTATTATTCATACAGACGAGACCGCAGGCTATGGCTGGAACGTGGTAGCTAATGGCTGGAGCCGTGAACGTTTCTATTTGGAAGGACAAGGTAATGCTTCTACTTCCGCTACTGAGTTTAACGGATGGCTAACTTATCAGGCTTCGCGGTTACTTTTTGAAGAAGCGGGGCTTAAGCTACCCGACTTGATGGAGGCTGCTGATAGCCGTGATTTTGAACCTGTTGTATTAAACGGTGTTCGAGTAAACGTGAAGATGGATGCCAACTATCGTAAAATAGATGGGCAAAATGTAATTGCTAAAGTAGAAGGCAGTGATCCTGAGCTTAAAGACGAATACCTAATTCTTACTGCTCATTTAGACCATCTCGGCATTACACAATCTGTGAAAGGGGATTCTGTGAATAATGGCGCTTCAGATAACGCAGCCGGAGTTAGCGCTTTACTTGAGATGATGGAAGCTTACAAATCCATTCAACCCACCATAAAAAGAAGTGTAATTGGGTTGGTAGTCAGCGCCGAGGAAGTTGGACTTTTGGGTTCACAATATTGGGCTGAAAACCCCACGGTTGCTCCCGGAAAGGTTACAGCTAACATCAATTTGGATGGAATGAACGTCTATGGAGAAACAAAAGATGTGGTTATTATTGGCTATGGCAGGACTTCCTTCAGCGACTTACTTGAAGAAGAAGCTCAAAAACAAGGACGTACCGTAAAGCCTGACCCATACCCAGAACGTGGCTATTTCTACCGATCCGATCATTTCAACATGGCCAAAGTTGGGATCCCTGCCATCTTCCCAAATGCGGGTACAGAGTACATTGGCAAGGGTGATAACTTTTTAGCTTTAAGAGACAGTGTGTCGGATGCAAACTACCACACCGTAAATGACGAAATTAATCAATACTGGGATTTAGCAGGAGCTGAAGTTGACACCCGGCTCTTTTTTCTGACCGGATTCAGAGCTTTGAATGCCGATAAATTACAAACCTGGGATGCAGGTGACGAGTTTGAGGCTACCCGTTTGCGTATGATTGAAGAAAGTGAGTAAGGAACAATCCTTTTTATTTCTACTAATTATTTATGAGAACGTTTTTCATCTAAGTGAATAAATGAGCATAAATTCAGCATTATGAAAGATCTAAAACCCCAAAAATCTCCTACTGACCAAGCTTACTGGTCTTGGAATGTCTCTGAGAATACTTTATCACTTAGTAATACTTTTTCTTCTTTTTTCGGGTGCGCACCTGATGACTTACCATCTCATTTCTATGAGGCCTCTTCATTTTTTAGCAGTGAAGACCTGGAAAAAGTTAAGGCAACTCTTGAAGAACATGTTTGCAGTGACCACCAAAAGCCTTTTCAGGTAAAAACCACTCATCATGATATTCAGAATACCGAAACATTTACACTGAAATTGAAAGGAGAGGTCATTGAGTGGTCTGGGAGAAAACCTCTAAAAGTTGCTGGAACTGCACAAAAAATAGTTGCCTCTAAAAATAAAAATATTTCCCTCAAAGATCAGGCTGCTCTTTTTGAAAAGCTGATGAACTACCTGCCGGATAGCATTTATTTTAAAGATCTGCAAAGCCGGTTTATTGTCATCAACAAAAGTTGTGCTGAGAAATTTGGGTTGGATAGTCCGGAAGAGGTAGTGGGTAAAACGGATTTTGACTTTTTTGAAGACCGCCATGCTCAGGAGGCTTATGATGATGAACAAAGAATTATAGAGACCGAAAAGCCTATTATCCATAAAATTGAAAAAGAGACCGCTTCGGAAACTGGAGAGGGGGAGACTTGGGCATCAACTACAAAAATGCCTTTGTACAATGATGAAGGAAAAGTAGTGGGTACGTTTGGGATTACACGTGATGTAACGAGTCAGCATAAAGCAGAGGAAGAATTAAGGCGCAATGACGCTATGATTTCAAAGCTTTCGGAGCAGGTTCCAGGGTTTTTCTACCTCTACCACCAAAAAACAGAAGATAGTGCTTGCTTCCCATATGCAAGCGCTGGCATTCGGGATATCTATGAGCTAAATCCTGAAGATGTAAAAGAGACTATTGCTCCCATTGCTAGCCGAATTCATGAAGAAGATTTAAGCCGGGTAGTCCAATCTATTCAAGAATCATATCACACACTTAAAAAATGGGAAATTGATTATAGAGTATTACTTCCCAAAAAAGGCCTCAGATGGGTTAGAGGAAGAGCCCGACCTGATAAACAAGAGGATGGATCTGTAATTGGATATGGATATATCACCGATATCACAGAAGAAAAAGAGACTTTTGAAAGTATCGCCCGTCTTCGAAAGCAGCTTCAGCAAGTAATTGATTCTGCTCCAAACCTGATGTTCATCAAAAACCTTGATGGCGAATACCTCATGGCTAATGAGTCAGCTGCAACATTTTTTGGAGAAACAACTGATGGAATTGTTGGCAAAACCGATATAGAAATCGGCGTTGCTGAAGAACGGGCACAGCGCTTTATTGAAGCCGATAAATCAGTTATTGAAAATAAAGAAGTACTTCTTGTTCCTGAAGACAGAACTACACTGTCTGATGGTTCTGAAGTTTGGCATCAAACCATTAAGGTACCTTTCCTGAATACTGATTCCGGCAAGCCCGCTGTACTCTCTGTTGTTACCGATATTACTCAGCTAAAGAAAAAAGAGATTGAGCTAAACAATACCCTTGACATTATTGGGGAGCAGAATAAGCGCCTGATGAATTTCGCGCATATTGTTTCTCATAATCTCCGGAATCATGCTGGCAACATTTCCATGCTCTTATCTCTTTATAACATGGAAGAATCAGACGTTGAGAAAGAAGAGTTGCTGGAGCACCTAGGCACAGCTTCAAAAAGGCTTAATGAGTCCATTTCAGATCTAAATGAAATCATTGACCAGCAGTATAGCACCAAAGATGATAGGAAGGTCTTAAACCTCAAGGAGACCGTTGATAAGATTGAGGAAATACTTACTACAGAACGTCTCGCTAGTAATGTGAATATTCAAAAAGAGATTCCTGCCGATCTTAGTTTGAAATATAATCCTGCTTATCTGGAAAGCATTATCCTTAACCTGTTATCAAATGCTATAAAATACCGCCACCCTGATCGCAAGCCTGAGGTTTCTATTAAAGCTGAAGAACGGGAAGATAGCATTCATCTTGAAATTTCGGACAACGGTTTAGGAATAGACCTCGAAAAAAATGGGGAAAAATTGTTCGGTATGTATAACACCTTCCACCAAAATGAGAATTCGAAAGGGATTGGCCTTTTCATTACCAAAAATCAAATTGAGTCTATGGGAGGTTCCATAGACGTCCAAAGTAAACCCAACGAGGGTACAACTTTTAAAATTAAGCTATTATGAGTTCATTAAAGAGTGTTTGTATTATTGATGACGACAAAATTTACACCTACGGGGTTTCAAAGATTATTAAGAATCACCTTCCTGATAATGAAATTATGACCTTCGAAAATGGCCAAAAAGCTCTTGAAGGTATCAAGCAGATGCAGGATGACAATGAAGAGCTCCCGGACTTAATTTTACTCGATATCGATATGCCCGAAATGAACGGCTGGGATTTTCTGAAGGCTTTTCAATCCATAAGAGACAAAGTGAATAAAGAAATCCAGATTTTTGTCATCAGCTCGCAAGTTGATAAAAGAAGTGAAGAGCTTTTCCGTGTTGAGTGGGATGAAAAAGTATCCGACTTTATTCAAAAACCCGTTGGAGTAGATAGCCTGAAGAGCTTGTTGGCCTGACCAAAGCGCTTACATAGAGTGGGTTTATAATGAGCATAGAGTAATACTGCCACCTCATAATATAGGTTCAATGTAAATAGCGGTATCTTTGGAGCTCATTCACTCATAATATTTTAAGTACGCTAACGCATTGAACTACATCAGCTTCGTTCTTCGAGAAAGAAAAGTTCTGAGCTTTGGATTGTCTTTCACCTTTTTTTCCAGTTTCGGGCAGACTTTCCTGATTTCACTTTTTGTCCCTTTTTTCCTTGCGGATTTCAACCTTTCTAATGCCGCTTTTGGATCTATTTATTCTTTAGCTACACTATCAAGTGCAGCCATACTGCCTTACATGGGGAAGTGGATTGACCACCTGCCCATTGGCCGCTATAGCCTTTATGTTGCTTCGGGCCTGTTTGTCGCTGCATTAACAATGTCCCTATCCTGGCATATTGCCTTTCTATTTGCTGCCATCTTGATGCTCCGATTGTCGGGACAGGGATTAAGCGGTCATACTGCTGAAACAGCGATGGCAAGATATTTTAAATTACAGCGTGGAAAAGCACTGAGCGTATCAAGTCTCGGTTATCCACTTGGCGAAGGCATCTTGCCTTTATTAATGGCTGCTTTATTAGCGGTTGTAAGCTGGAGAATGGCTTGGGGAGTGATTGCCGCTGTAATCGTCTTGGTCTTCATTCCATTTTTACTTTACGTTCTGCACAAAACCGAAATTGAGGAAACCAATCAAAAAGCTAAAGAAGCTTCTGATCAGGACGACTCTTCAACTGCTCACGTATATAGAAAAGTACTGACTGAACAGAGGTTTTGGTTAATTCTTCCCGCAGTATTACTCCCTCCATTTTGGGTAACCGGATTATTCTTGTACCAAGTTTCCATTGCTGAACAACTCGGCTGGACGGCCGCCATCATCGCTTCTGCTTTTGTGTTTTTTGCAGGCAGTAGAATTATAAGCTCACTCAGCATTGGTCCCTTAATTGACAGGTGGAGTGCTTCTTCCATCTATCCTTTTTATTTGATTCCTTTTGGCGCAGGCTTATTCATAGCATTCCTTCACTCAGGCGTTTGGTCTGCTTTTGTTTATATGGCATTAGTCGGTATTACTATGGGATTGGGAAGCACCACAAAATCAGCCCTTCTAACAGAACTGTATGGTGAAAATGTAATTGGAACCGTGCGTTCATTATTTGCCTCTATTATGGTATTCAGCACCGCCATCAGCCCTTTCTTAATGGGTTGGATGCTTGATCAACATATTCCCATGGAGACGATCTTCCTAACCGCTATTGGTTCGGTTATAGTAGCTACAGGGATGGCATTTATTGGACTTTCATCCGAGAAGGAGCAATCCATAGCAAGTTAATCTTTTTCCTTTTTGAACCTTCTGTTCCGCCTTGCAGTTATTTAGTAAACACCATCACTAAAAAGAGTATTCGGAATGAAAATTGAGATTTGGTCAGACGTTGTTTGTCCCTATTGCTATATCGGTAAAAGACACCTTGAGCAAGCACTCGAGCAACTCCCGGATTTAGATGTAGACATTACTTGGAGAAGCTTTGAACTCGACCCCAATGCGCCGGTAAATTCTGATCTCGATATCTACGACACCCTTGCCAAGAAGTATGGCCGAGATCGCAGCTGGGCTAAGCAAATGAATGATAATATGATTCAGATGGCATCTAAAGTCGGGCTGAATTACGACATGGATAAAGTCCAGCCTACCAACTCTTTCAATGCTCATCAACTCATTCACCTTGCCCAAGAAGAGAACAAACAGGATGAGATGAAAGAAGCTTTACTTTCAGCCTATTTCGAAAAAGGCAAACATATCGGCGACACCGAAACGCTTACTGAAATTGCTGAGCAGATTGGCATCGATAAATCTAAAGCCAAAGAAGTGCTTCAAAACAACTCCTATTCTAACAAAGTTGTGGAAGATGTAGAGAAAGCTCATAAAATTGGCGTTCAGGGAGTGCCCTTCTTTTACATCAACGAGAAATATGGCCTTTCCGGAGCCCAACCGGTCGAAGTTTTCGTTGAAGCATTGACTGAAATTGCTAACGAAGCTAATTCCTGATACAGTTATAGATTTACTATCCATTGCCCTGCAAATGATTACAGGCTAAATTCTGTTGACTAATTAACATTAGTTCGTGATAAGGTATCTGAAATTGTCACCCTGAGTGCTTAAAAAGCTGAAAATGAATAATTTGTAGAACGCGAAGGATCTCAATGTATAATACAGACGGGTATTTCGAACTTTGAGACCCTTCGCGGAATACAGCTTAACTCTAATTATAATTGGTAAACGCTCTGGGTGACAACCAAGGATAATTTAATCTCTAACTCACATTAATTAAGCAAGACAAACAGCATTTCCGTTTTGCAAAATTTAATCTCAGCTGTTTGTTCGCATACAGTTTTTAGAATAGATTTTAATTCTAATTGAAACCAACTTTTTGTTATGAGAAATCTTGTATTAGCTATTTTTTTAACCTCTTTGATGGCAGCTTGCGGGTCTTCTGAAAATCCCGATAACGCTGCGTTTGTGACTTTACTGGGCAATGACACCCTTGCGGTTGAGCAGTTTGAGAAAACAGATTCAACTTTATCAGCTCGTGTTATTTTGAGAAGCCCGGAAGTCAAAATTTCTACATACCTACTTCACTTTGATGAATCAGGCGGTATTGATCGAATGGTTCAAACGGATCATTCTCCACTAAATGGTTTTGAAGGCATGGGGGTTACCTCTCGCTCTATAACTCGTATGGGTGATAGCTTGGAAGTCGAGACACTTCAGGATGAAGAACTTAATTCCTATATGGCGCCTTACGAAGAAGGAATATTACCTTTTATAGATATGATTCACTGGCCCTATGAATTGGCTTTTAATCGTGCGGCCGAAGTAGATCAGGATACGATGATGCAGCCACTACTTTCCGGAAATCGTATTATGAATTTCACCATTGCACAAATCGAGGGTGATTCCATGACTATACGCCATCCTTTTCGAGGAGTGATGGGTGTGACTGTAGATAACGATGGAGACATTCAGCACCTTGATGCCGGACTTACAACGAGAAAGCTTAAGGTAAACAGAACCAGCGGACTTGATATGAACGCATTAGCTCAGAAGTTTGGCAATCAACCTGTTGGCGAACTATCCGGAGCCGTAAGCGCTGAATTCTCATTTAAAGGAACCAATTTCAGGGTAGATTTTGGATCTCCGAAAAAACGAGGGCGCGACTTATTTGGCGGAATCGTGCCATGGGGCGAGCGCTGGAGAACCGGAGCAAACAGAGCAACTCATTTTTATACCTCTGAAGACTTAATTTTTGGAGACCTTGAAGTACCTGCCGGTGAATACACGCTATTTACTATTCCTGAATCCGACGGCGGAACTCTGATCATCAATAAGCAGACCGGCCAAAACGGACAGTCTTATGATGAAAGCAGAGATTTAGGTCGTGTCCCTATGGAAATTACAACCACGGATGAAATGGTTGAAGCATTTACTATTTCGGTTGAAGAAACCGAAGAAGGTGGAGAGTTGAACCTGGCTTGGGGCAACACCGTTTTAAAAACTGATTTTACAATCCAATAAATCAGTACTTATTTAAAAGTTTAAAGGGCGCACTGTTTAAGCAGTGTGCCCTTTACTTTTTCTTACTCATAAATTGCTCTACGCGGGCAAGGTGCTTTTCGTCTACCCAAAGATTTGCAAAGGGCTCTATTTCAGCTTCCAGCGCTTCTTTCCTATGAGGTGAAAACCTTGAAGCTCCTTCCTTCAAGGTTTTAATAAATGCTCGGTCATTTTTGGTGAGGTTATCAGCCCAATCCAAAGTCTCTTTCTCTAAATCATTTCCTGGCAGAATACATTCTATCACACCATTCTCAAGAGCGTTTTCAGCAGATATGATCTCAGACTTCCCACACCATTCTAATGCTTTCGCCTTGCCAACTTTTTCTACCAGTCGCGTTAAACCACCCCAGCCCGGAACCAGATAAAACCGGCCCTGTGTAAAACCAAACTTCACATTCGGAGCTGAGACCCGGAAATCAAAAGCCAACATCAGTTCAATTCCGCCACCATAGGCATCACCGTTAATGCACGCAATGGTCCAGCAAGGAAGGGCCTCGATTCTATTGAAGAGATCATGCATCCGCCCCGACATCTCCACCGCTTTTCCTTTGGATTTTATGGTGTGAAATTTTTTAAGGTCTCCACCTGCCACAAAAGATTGGTCTCCTGCTCCGCTTAAAATCAGTACACGGATTTCAGGATCTTTCTCAACCTGAGAAACTAAGTCTTCCAACTGTTCAATAACTTCAAAGTCGACCGCATTTCGGGCTTTTGGGCGATTGATCGTAGCCCACATCACGTGATCAGAAATTCTTTTTTGTAGGATGCTCATTGCCTTTTTTGTTTCAAAATAGAAATAATCAGGATTCAGAAAGGCTCAATTCCAAAAAAAACTTAACCCATTTCCAAGGCAGCACCGAGGAAAAGCGCTTACAGCGACTCAGAGCTGTTTTTCTATGTCTAAATGATTGAAAATTCCTGTTAAATGTGGCATAATCAGGTCATGAATTCCATCCCAACAAAGCAAATAAACCAAACCCTTTCTTCCGCACATAACGATGTGCGGATTGCTCATATCCTGAATAAGTATCGGGAAAAGGTTTTAATTACTACCTCTTTTGGGACAACATTGGCACTGCTGATTCATATGATTAGCCGGATTCGGCAGAACCACCCCATCCATTTTATCAATACCGGATATCTATTCCCGGAAACCCTGGAATATAAAAAGCAGCTTGTGGAGCGATATGGAATTAATGTTATTGACCATGTGCCGGACGAGGAAAAGCATCGCATCACCAAAGAAGACAAACTGTGGAATTCGAATCCTGATTTATGCTGCAGTTACAATAAAGTGGAACCGCTTGAAAAAATTAAAGAAAATCACGCCGTCTGGATTTCAGGACTGATTAGCTACCAAAACAGTTATCGTAGTGGTCTCGAAATTCTTCAAAAGCGAGATGACCTCCACAGATACTACCCACTTATCGATTGGGCACCGGAGTTAGTGGATGATTATTTTGAGAGCTATGGAATTCCACGGCACCCGTTAGAACGATTTGGGTTTGACTCTATCGGCTGTACACACTGCACCAAGAAAGGCGATGGGCGAGATGGCCGCTGGGATGATTCAGAAAAGACAGAGTGCGGTCTTCACCTATAAAATAAATGCTATAGCTCAAACGGCTCTTTTGCTATCTTTTCAAGCCATTCCAGATATTCCAGATTCCCTTCATCTTCAGTAATCGTTAAAGAAACAATAGCTGGTACCTCATAGCTGTGCAATTCCTTTATCAACCGGGTTACTTTTTTAACCCGGGAATAATGCGTTTTAATTATCAGCACGCATTCGTTACTCTCTTTTATTTCTCCCTCCCACTTATAAATGGATTGCATTCCATCAATGATATTGGCGCAAGCCGCAAGATTTTGCTCGACCAGTTTCCGGCCAATTTTTTGGGCTTCTTTTTTATCCGGAGTTGTGATATAAAGGAGGCGAAGGTTTTTATACATAGTGATCTAAAATATTCTATTTCAACGTCCAAATTCCAATCCTTTTTCATGACTTTACCTCTGAAGTGATAAAGTTCTTTTCAAGTATCACTTTATATGGGTAAAAAGTTGAATTCAGAAAATGAAAGTCTTATCTTTGCAAGCTCTGAATTTTGCGAGAGTGGCGGAATTGGTAGACGCGCTAGATTTAGGATCTAGTATTTTAACCGATGTGGGGGTTCGAGTCCCCCCTCTCGTACTTCCTTCCTAATAAAAATTGAAATCCTGTTCATTTATTGAATTGCATAATTAAAGCGGAGAACACGTGGATATTTCTGTAGAAGAGCTCACATCTGTAGATAAAGAAGTTACTTTAAAAGCCAATCGAGAAGACCTTCAAGAAGACTTCGATAAAGCCTACAAAAAATATAAAAGCCAAATTCAGCTTCCGGGATTTCGACCGGGCAAAGTGCCTATGGGGCTTGTAAAGAAACGCTTTGGCAAAGAGATTGAGCAAGAAGAAATCAGCAACATTGTTCAAAAGGTATTTGAAAAAGAAGTAGTGCCTGAATATGAACCCGTTGGAGAAACGGAAATGGTTGATTTCCAGTGGGAGAACGATGAGCTTGAAGTGAAGTTCAAAATTGGTTCCAAACCTGAAGTTGAAGTTTCTGATCTGAGCAAGATTGAAGTGAACAAAATGGTTCACGACGTTACGGATGAAGAAGTTGACGAAGAAATAGAACGCACCCTTGAGAGAGAAGGCAACTGGGAAGATGTTGACGAGAAAGCAGAAGAGACATCAAAGCTGATTGTTGACGTTCGAACCTTGGATGCCGATGGAAATCCTGTTGAAGGAGAGGCGGACGAGAACCAGGAAATAGATCTCCGCCAGGAAGGCGCCAAAGAATTCCAGAAAGAGTTAGTTGGTAAAAAGCCTGGTGACGTGGTAAAAATGGAAATGGGTGACGGTGATGACACTGATCGTTTTGAAGTCACTGTCAAAAAAGTTCAGAAGCTTCATAAAGCTGAAATGAACGAAGAGCTCATGAAAGAGCAAAGTAATGGCGAAGCGGAAAATGAAGATGAGTTCAAGAGCTACATCAAAAGCCGCATGCAGCAGTATTATGATAAAACAGCAGATGATCTTTTCAAGAATGATGTAGCCGATGCGCTTGTTGAAGCTCATGACTTTGAAGTACCGGACACTTTCGTTGCTCAAATTCAGAGTTCTTATGTAGATCAACTGAAACAACAGCAGGGCGGACAGCTTCCGGAGCAATTTGATGCAGCCACTTATAAGGATGGAATGAAAGACCGAGCAGTGCGTGAAGCCAAGTGGTCATTTATTAGCAACAAACTGCAAGAAACATTTGAAGAAATCGAAATAAAACCCGAAGATATCGATGAGCACTTAGCTGTTGAAGCTGCCCGTTATGGAATGGGTGCTGATCAGCTGAAGCAGTATTATGCTCAAAACCCGGATATGCTTGAGCAACTTCGAAGCAGCATTCGTGAGAACAAAGTTTTTGATATCCTTCAGGATAAGGTAGCTATTAAAGAGCTCGGCAAAGATAAGTACCGCGAATTGCAGGAAAAGAAAGAAAAGAAGAACAAATAACCGATCATTCAGGACATTATGATTAAAGATCAACCGCTTTTTGAAGACCCGAATTTAGATTCAGTTCAACCCGTACAAAACAACTTGGTGCCTATGGTTGTTGAGTCAACCAGTCGGGGCGAGCGTGCTTACGATATTTATTCTCGCCTGCTTAAGGACCGAATTATTATTATGGGTTCTCCGGTAAATGATACCGTTGCGAGTTCAATCATGGCTCAGTTGCTGTTTTTGGAATCTGAAGATCCTGAGAAAGATATCAACTTTTATATTAATAGCCCGGGTGGCGTTGTTTCAGCCGGTTTAGCTATTTATGATACCATCCAGCACATTAAGTGCGATGTTGCCACCACCTGCATGGGAATGGCTGCAAGTATGGGTGCTGTATTGTTGACAGCCGGAACCAAAGGCAAGAGAAGCTGCCTTCCCCACTCACGCGTTATGATTCACCAGCCACTCGGTGGCACAAGAGGTCAGGCCAGCGATATTGAAATTGAAGCACGAGAAATTCTCCGTGTCAAAAAAGAATTGAGTCAGATTCTGGCGGATCACAGTAATAAAACGGTTGAGCAAATTATGAATGACTCAGATCGTAATAACTGGATGACAGCACAGGAAGCAAAAGACTACGGTTTGATTGACAACGTGCTTACTAAGCCTAACGGTTCTAAATAATCGGCATTTTCATTAAATTGAGCTTGTTATGAGCGACAAAGAGAAAAATAGTGATATAGTACACTGCTCCTTTTGCAGCCGTTCCAGCCTGGAAGTGAACAGTATGGTAGCCGGTCCCGGCGTGTACATTTGCGACCGCTGTGTAGAGGATGCATCCAGCATTATCAAAAGTGATTTAGCTTCTTTAGCCCGCCGACGGGAGAAGAGTTTCAAACCCATGCTGAAGCCGGTTGAGATCAAGAATAAGCTGGATGATTATGTGATTGGTCAGGAGCTTGCTAAAAAGACCTTATCTGTAGCGGTATATAATCACTATAAGCGTATTTCTGCAGAAACGGCTGAAATTGATGATACTCAGATTGAGAAATCAAACATCATGATGCTCGGGCCAACAGGTAGTGGTAAAACATTACTGGCCCGAACGCTTGCCAGAGTTATCGATGTCCCATTTACCATTGCTGATGCAACTGTTTTAACAGAAGCAGGTTATGTGGGTGAAGATGTTGAAAGCATATTGAGCAATCTGCTCCAAGCTGCCGATTATGATGTTGAGCGTGCAAAGCGTGGAATCGTATATATTGACGAGGTGGACAAGGTGGCTCGCAAGAGTGACAACGCCTCAATAACCCGCGATGTAAGTGGAGAGGGCGTGCAGCAGGCCTTGTTAAAGATTTTAGAAGGTACTGTCGCCAACATTCCACCAAAAGGCGGACGAAAGCATCCGGAACAAAGCTTCATCCAATTAGATACGGAAAATATTCTTTTTATTTGCGGTGGTGCCTTTTCCGGATTAGAAGAAATTATTTCCCGAAGGCTTTCTACCAGTTCAATGGGTTTCCATTCCAAAGATCAGATTAAGTTCAACAAAGAAGATCCTGAGATTTTCACACACGTTGAGCCGGAAGATCTACAGCATTATGGGTTGATACCTGAGCTGATTGGACGACTTCCCGTTATTTGTGGATTACATGAACTCTCTGATGACGCCATGTTAGACATCCTTCAAACCCCAAAAAATGCGTTGGTTAAGCAGTATAAAAAACTGTTTAGTATGGAAGATGTAGAGCTCGAAATTGAAGAGGAAGCTTTAAAAGCTATTGTTAAGAAAGCAAAAACTCGAAAGACAGGAGCTCGTGGATTGCGTTCAATTATGGAGGCTGCCATGCTCGAAATTATGTTTAGCCTGCCTTCCATGAAAAATATTGCTCGCTGTGTAATTACAGAGGAGACGATAGAGAAACAGGCTCCTCCTGTATATGAAAAGCAAAAAGCATCCGCTTAAAAATCAGCCTCTCACACGAGAGGCTTTTTTGTTCTATTCCTTTCCTATATTCAGCTAAAGGATTATTCTCTGATTATGAAATTATTTGTTCCTTCTAATCGCATAAAGCTGATTTTGGTATTGTTGCTCATTTTTTTAGGGGTGGGCTCGGTTATCTATAACCAATATCTTGTAGCTAAAATACTTGAGCAGGAACGCTCCAGTGTTGAATTGTGGACGCGGGCTATTGAATTCAACAGTCAGCTTGTAGATGAACAGGCCTCAACTAAACTACTTAATGCTATAGAAATCTTAGAAAGCATTGAAGAAGTTCCTGATAGTGTTATTACTCTTATAGAAGATGCTGAGTCAACTAAAAGCTCCACCGACTTTGTGACGGATGAGATTATAGTTAAAGACCGGTTTAAGATCCCTACCATTGTAATTGATTCAAGTGACTTCATAGTAGCCTCAAAGTATATCGATTCTCTTCGACTAGAAACAAACGTTGCCCGAGAAGAATTAATCCGGGAATTTAAAAGCTTAAATACACCTCTTGAATTTAAAATCGGTGATGAAAAACGCCAGCTAACTCAGTTTGTATACTACGGTGAAAGTCCTACGGTGCAGATGCTCCGGTATTTCCCCTACATCCAGATTTTATTGTTGGGATTACTTTTGGGAATCGGATATACCACTTATCGAAGTATTACCCGGTCTGAACAATCCAACCTTTGGGTGGGAATGGCTAAAGAAGCTGCTCACCAGCTTGGCACCCCTATTTCCAGTTTATATGGTTGGCTTCAGCTTTTAAAGGATGAATATCGCTATGAGGAAACAGCCACCAATATTGCTAATGAAATCGAAAAAGACATTCAACGGCTCCGTGGTGTTGCCGAACGTTTTGGGAAAATTGGGTCTGAACCGGAATTAAAGTCTACAGATATTGAACCAATTTTAGAGCAAGTCATGATTTACATGGAGCGGCGGCTTCCTCGGTTAGGTAAGTCAATTGAGGTGAAAAAGAGCCTGAATGCCAAAGCTAAAGTCCGCACAAATCCCGAATTGCTTCAGTGGGCTGTTGAGAATCTTGTTAAAAATGCTATGGATTCTCTTAGGGATCAGAAAAGTGATGCTTATATCTCTATCACTTCAAAAGTACAAGAGGGGGAAGTCATCATAGATATTGAAGATTCGGGAAGCGGAATAGAAATTCAAAATATTAAGAATATCTTCAAGCCGGGTTTCAGTACAAAGAAAAGAGGGTGGGGGCTAGGGTTGAGCCTAACAAAAAGAATTATTGAAGAATATCATCACGGCAGCGTATTTGTTTTACGATCTGAACTTAATGAAGGCACAACAATGAGAGTTACGCTGGATATTGAAAACAGTGCAGATGAGGTTCAGCCACTCATTGATCAGTCGCCAGTATAGCCACGTTTTTTAGCGTATTCCAAGAGTTCTGTTTTGAGAAGATTTCTGCCACGATGCAGCCTTGAACGAATGGTGCCGATAGGCACATCCAGCATATTTGCTATTTCCTCGTATGTATATCCATCCACATCACACAAAAGAACTACGGTTCTGAAATCTTCCGGTAGCCGGGTCAAAGCGTTGGATAAGTCATCATCCATCATTTCACGAAACATCAGGTTTTCTAAATCTGACGTTTCCGTTCTTTCTGCCCGAATTGATTCGTAGTAGGAAGAAACCTCATCATAATCTACCTGTGAGGGTTTCTTTGACGTTTTACGATAATTGTTGATGAATGAGTTTTTAAGAATACGGAACATCCATGCCTTTGCATTGGTGCCTTTCTCATAACTGCTAAAAAACCGATAAGCTTTAACGATGGTGTCTTGAACTAAATCTTCGGCATCGTTAGGATCTGTGGTGAGCCGAAGTGCAAAATTATATAGCGCATCCATATGAGGAATAATTTCCTCATCAAAGTCCTTCTGCTTCTGTTTTTCATCTCTTGTTAACTGAGACATTTATCCATCCCTTATTTCTTCAATATATATGGTAACGTATTTTTTGCTAGTACGTTCATATATCTTTATTGGATCCCTATAGTACCCAAAGAATACTTTAATATTAAATAGATTATATTGATCGACTCATTCAGGTTTATTTTATCCCATAAATGTGATAACCATAATATCATATATGGCATGAGTCCAGGCTGCCACACCAAATCCTCTCCAAACATAAATCCCATTGAGTATTAAACCAAATAAAAAGCGATATAGAAAGGATCCCATAGTAAAGGCATCACCCATATCGCCAATGTAATGCACCGCAGAGAATAACAGCGCCGAAAGGACAACAGCGGCGGTAACTCCGGCCCATTTCTTTCCTAATATTTTTGTAAAAATAAGTATAAACGCCGTCACTAAGATCACTCTAAAAAACAATTCTTCATACAAACCGGCCCCTAAAGATAAGGCCAATTTTTGCATCATTGAGAGTGTATTAATAGGATCACTGGCGGCAAGGTTGAGTACCAAGGACACCAACGACTGACTAATCATAGCTACAACAATGGCATAAACTGTAGACTCTAATATCAGTATGGGGAAGTAGGAAAACTTAAGGGTCTTTAGCCGATCTCTTTCCCTGTAAATAATAAAAAGCCCCACTATTACTACAACCAGTAGAGAAAATGAGACTGCATTCACTCCCAAATATGTAAACAAACTTTTGATCCAAACATCTACGCTAATTCGGACAATAGCATCACCTGTTGGCTGCGAAATGATAATCAGGAGTTCATAAAGAATGAAAAGAGGAAGGCTTACCAGAAAGCTATAGAGAAGATTGTTGGTATCCTCAAAATATGACTTGACGGGGTTATTCATTCACTTCAGTATAAATGGTTACAGCAGGCTGCGCCGATTGATTGAGCCTTAGTGTACTAAATGCATTCTGTGAAAGTTTCAGGCCTGAGCTGGTAACCCGATCGTTAATGCGCACATAAACGCCATTACCTGTTTCCGTATTTTCTAAAAATATGATGCTTCCCAATGCAATATTTGAGTGTGCTGCTGTAAGTCCTTCCGGGTCATATAACTCGCCATTTGTTGTTGTTTCACCAACTTCGGAGTTGTCATACCTTGTCACATTTACTTCCCCTAAATCCTGAAGATTTGCTTTCTGCAAGTAAGGGTTCTTATAGGTTCTTGAGGGAGGGATTAAAACCGTCAGTTCCTGACCTTCAGCTAACAGGTTAGGTTGAAGGTCAGGATTAAGCAAAGTGAATTCTTTTTCAGTCATCTTAAACTTTGACAGTAAATCATTCAATATCTCCCCTTGCTGTACTTCATAAGTAGAAAAAACGCCCTGAGGTGAAGATTCTTCTGAAAATTTTGAGATTGAAGGAGCCGCACTTGCTTGCTTTTTTACCGCCAGCTTTTGCCCAATACTTAAATTTGACCCTGAAATATTATTCAAAGCCTGCAACTGATCGACCGTCATATTGTGGTCTCTCGCAATTTCGTACAAGGTATCTCCGCTTTTAACTATGTAGAAAACATTTTGGGTATTGGATGTACGATTTACGAGAGGATCCGAAGGTTCTACAACGGGCTCCTCTGTTTGAGCCGTTTCTTGTGATGGAATATAGTAGACCAACTCTTGCCCCAACTCTATATCATTGCCCTCTATGTCATTCCACTGCTGTAATTCAGCAATGGTCACATTCAACTGTTTAGAAATGCCATATAAGGTATCTCCCGACTTTACCTTATAAGTAGCTTGCTCTTGGGCAATTGCAGTAACACTTATGAAAAACATTAAGACACATACACTAAGGAATGCTTTTCTAAAAAAACCTTTTTTTCTCATGACTAATCTTCCATTTCTATTTCAAGATTCAATAAAGCGGCAGATAACTCTGATTTTGTATGACTATCATTCTGACCTTCAGCCACTTTTATACCTTTTTTATAGGTCTCTAATGCCTTTTTGTTCTCTCCTAATTCAACATATAATTTTGCCAAATGATAATAGACGCCAACATATTCTGGGTCTGAGTTTTCAATGGCCTCAAATAACACACTAGCCTTCGAAGTCTCATCAATCTTCAACATTTCTAAAGCTAAGGTAAACTTATAGAAGGAATCATCCGGATGTTCCTTCACCGCTTTTGCTAACGTTGAAATCCGTGAGCTCATTGTGTGGCATTCTTAAAATTAGCTTCAATTTCAGCTAATGAATCTCCACCAAATTTCTCTAAAAATGCATTGGCTATGACAGGAGCAACCACGCTTTCAGCAACCACAATTGCCCGCGGTAGAGCACAAACATCTGACCGCTCATATCGAGTCTCGGTCTCTTCTTTGGTGATCATATCTACCGTGCTTAAGGGATTTAGCATGGTTGGGATAGGCTTCATCACTCCTTTGATGATGATAGGCATGCCCGTACTCATTCCGCCTTCGATTCCGCCCATTCTGTTTGTTCTCCTTTTAAAAGAAGACCCATCATGCGTAATCTCATCATGCACTTCATGTCCGGGCCGGTGGCCTGCTTCAAAACCCAAACCAATTTCTACCCCTTTCATCGCCTGTGTTCCCATAATTACTTGGGCCAACTGGCCATCTAACTTCCGATCCCAGTGCACATAGCTTCCCAGGCCTACGGGTAAACCTGTAATTACAATTTCATAAATACCACCAAGTGAAGATCCTTCTTTACGCCTCACTTTAATCTCTTCGCGCATTGCCTCTGAAAGATTATCATCCAGGCAGCGTACATCTGATTCGTCAGCAGTTTTATAAATAGTTTCTGCTCCGTTTTCTATCAGCGGGTCCGCAATATTTCGCACATCCTCCCAGCCATCAAAACCGACAGAGCCAATTCGAAGTACGTGGCCGCCAATTTCGATTCCAAAATGCTTTAGAAATTGTCTGGCGATGCTACAGCAGGCTACACGCATGGCTGTCTCCCGAGCACTGGAACGTTCAATAACCGGCCGAATGTCGTCAAAGTTATACTTTTGAGCACCCACTAAATCGGCATGACCCGGACGAGGCAGGGTAATTTTTTCGATTCCTTCAGCCTCTTCCTTTTTGTTCATCACCGTTGGCCAGCCGGCATCATCTTTTTGGAAAGCCCGGTTCGGCATTGTCATCGCAATCGGACCGCCCATAGTTTTTCCAAAACGAAGGCCGGAAGTAATAGTGGCAAAGTCTTTCTCAAAAGCCATTCGCCCACCACGCCCATACCCTTGCTGGCGCCGAACTAAATGAGTTGCGATATCTTCTTCAGTAAGTGGTACTCCTGCCGGCATTCCTTCTAAAATACCCGTAAGTGACGGGCCGTGTGATTCTCCGGCTGTTATATATCTGATCATTCGTTCCTTTACTATTGTTGAATTTGTTCTGCGCGCTCCGAAAGTGATCGCAAATCTCTGCACACTTCGGTTCTGAATCTCTGAATTTTAGCAGGATCACCTAAGATAATCATAGAATCACCTGAATTGATAATCGTATCACTCTCTGGGTTGAAATTCATCCCCGTAGTTTCGGAAAGAATTGCAATAATCAGTACGGAATATCTATTCCGCACATTGATTTCAACAAGTGACTTCCCGGATAGTTCAGAATCCTCAGCAATCATCACTTCTTCAAAGGTGTGGTCCTGCTGATCTCCACGAGTCATCTTATCTATAAATTGGTCAACATTTGGGCGAAGAATAACATTGGCCATTCGGTCAGCTCCAATATCATATGGGGAAACTACTTTATCAGCACCGGCTCGTAAGATTTTACGCCGATTCTGCTTCTCATTTGTTCTTACCAGGATAAAGATGTCTGACCTAAGTTCTCTGGCAAGCAAAGTCGTAAATACGTTGTCTTGATCACTCGAAAGCGTACATATTAGTGCTTTTGCTTTCATAATACCGGCTTCAATTAGTGATTCTTCACTTTGAGCATCCCCTTCTACAAAAGTCAGCTTATCCCTTTTAATTCGATCAATACTCGAATCTCTATTCTCAACAATAACTAAAGGCAGGTCAGCGCTTCGTAAATCTTCTGCTATACGATGACCAATTCGGCCGTATCCACAAATAATGTAATGATCTTCCATTTTCTGTAATTGTTTTCTCATTGCTCTTTTAAAGAACAATTCACTTTCAAAAAGTAGCTGTGTAGTCTGTGAGGCAATGTAAGAAATAACACCAATGCCCATCACAAAAATCCCCACAGTAAAAAGGCGCCCTTCTACTGATAAATTCTTTAACTCAGTAAACCCAATAGTCGAAATGGTTATAAAAGTCATATAAAAGCCTTCAAACCAACTCATGTCTTCTAAATAGTGATAACCGGTAGATCCAACTACAAAAATTGAAACCATAACCAACGAAGCTGTAGTAATCCTAATTAGTGCGGGATTCTCAGCCGAATATGAGTAAAATCCCTTCATTCAGTACTTAATTTTAGTTTAGGTCTGTTTTCAAACTCAGCCTTGTAATGCCACCTAATCTGGAGTATGAACTTCTACTTATATCGATGGCAATTGTTTTCACTTTAAAGCCAATACCGAAGGCAACCCCAGCTAAATCAAAATCCTGGCCTGTTTGGGTCTGCTCATGCAAGTAATGGTCATACCCAAGGCGTACGGAGACATTCTCTCCAAAATAAGTTTCCCCCCCAAAGATGACATGACGAAAAGCATTATCAACCATTGAGGGCTTCTCGGTTTCTCCAACAACTCTCAAATCCCAGTCGTTTAATTTTTTTAGGGTTAGACTCAATTGAAAAGGAAAGGCTTCTGGCTTTTTGGTTACACCAACGGAAATGTCTAAAGGAAGTGGCTCTCGCTCATCTTCAAACGTTGTAATTTGAGCTCCTACATTTCGGATAGAAATACCCGCACTAAAATGACTGGACGTATCCTGATAAAACACGCCTCCCGAAAAAGCAACCGCACTCGACTTAAACTGCGCATAGGACGCATGAATAAAATCCATTGAAGCTCCTGCTCTTAGGTTGTCAATTACTTCAAGACTGTACGCTCCGGTAATTGCTAGGTCTCCAGGATTGAATGTGCCCAGGCTTTTCCCATTTTCATCCCACTGATTAAATTCACCATAACCAACATAGCGGATGGCGGCAGCAAAAGTACCGGCCTTTTCAAAGTTATAAGCACCGCTGGTTAAAGCCATATTTGCATCAGAGAAGAAGTTGAGATAAGACGCTGAAATAGACCCTGAGTTTGCGCTGCTTAAATACGCCGGATTAATGTGAAGAAGGCTAAAATCAGCATCGTACAGACCAACATGATTACCTCCCAAACCCGCCGTCCGGGCAGTGGGTGTTACATCCAAAAACCTAAAAATACTTGATGTATTTGATTGTGCCACTGTACCTTGAGTAGTCAGAAAAATCATCAATAAAGGTAATAACTTTCGCACGTTATTTAACTATTTATAAATCACAATTGGCTGAAATGTTTTGTAATATAATCAAATGCTTCGGCAATACGTCAAGAATATTGATTAACAAATGATTTCGAATTTACCAGGGGCTGCCGGATTAAAAGAATTCGGACAATATGCCCAGCTATTATATCAGGCATTACGTTCATCTACTGAGTTTAGTACCTATCGCAAAAACCTGTTTCAGGAGTTTGTTAAGGTAGGGTATGAATCTATTCCTATTATTTTTCTCGTTGGGATTTTTACGGGAGCAGTACTTACTCTTCAAACTGCTTACCAGCTTGATACCGACATTTACCCCAGCACTATAATCGGCTCTATTGTTGCTCAGTCCATTTTGATTGAGTTAGCCGCTGTAATTAGCGCACTGGTTTTAGCCGGAAAAGTAGGGGCCCGCATCTCCACTGAGCTGGGAACCATGCGAGTGAGTGAGCAAATTGATGCACTCGAATCTATGGGTTTTAACTCGGTTTCTTTTTTAGTTGTACCCAGAATTTTAGCCGGTCTGTGTATGTTTCCGATACTTTATATCACAGCGGGTGTTTTTGGTATTATTGGGGGTGTAACAGCCGGTGCATTAGACGGAATTCTGCCGGCAGCTGAGTTTATGGAAGGTGCACGAGCCTTCTTTTTCGAGTCTGATATTATTTTCGGTTTTATTAAATCCATTGTTTTCGGTTTTGTTATTACGTCTATTTCCTGCTTCAAGGGTTATTATGCTTTTGGTGGGGCTGAAGGAGTTGGAACTGCTACCACACAAGCAACGGTTTTAAGTTGTATCTTTGTGTTGCTGTCCGATTTTGCACTAGCAGCTATACTATTATAAGCCATGATTGAGATTAAAAATCTTACTAAGAGTTTTGGTGATAACCTGGTTTGGAGAGATGTTTCTTTTGAAATTCAGGATGGCGAAACTACGGCTGTGATTGGTAAATCCGGTTGTGGAAAATCAGTGTTACTTAAACATTTAAATGCTCTGCTGTACCCTGATGAAGGAACTGTACTGGTAGACGGAAAGTGCGTTTTTGAACTCAGTTATTCAGAGCTTAGAAAAGTGCGGCAAAGGTTCGGGATTCTTTTCCAAGGTGGCGCTTTGTTTGATTCCATCAGCACTTTCGAGAATATTGCTTTTCCACTTCGATATTTTACGGATCAAGGTGAAGAGGAAATTGAGCATAATGTACTTGAAGCACTCAGCATGGTAAACCTGGAACATGCCGCTGAAAAATCCACATCTGCTTTATCAGGAGGGATGAGAAAACGGGTAGGTTTGGCCAGAGCTATTATTTTAAAGCCGGATTATCTGCTTTACGATGAGCCTACTTCCGGTCTCGACCCGCGGACTTCCGAAGAAATAAACGAACTAATAAATGAAATGGCCGACAGCCTTGAGATTACTTCAGTAGTAATTACTCACGACATGCACAGTGTGCTGGAAGTGGCGGAAAGAGTGGCCTTTTTAGATGAACAAAAATTAAGCTGGTTCGGTAAAACCGAAGACATGAAACACAGTGATAATAAAAATTTGATTGACTTCATCTCGGCAAGTGAATATCAAATAAATTCTAAATCTGCATAGGAGACCTGTTTTGGCAAAAGTTTCTAACGAACTTAAAATTGGCATAACCATAATTGTGGCCATTGCTGTAGCCTTTGTCGGATACAGCTTTATGAAAGACATTCCGTTGTTCAAAACTTCAACAACAATCTACACCAAGTTTGAACAGGTTCAGGGACTTATTCCCGGAAATGTCATAAACGTAAAAGGCTTCAAAATTGGAACCGTTAAGAAGATGGATCTCTTAGCCTCAGATTCTACCAAGGTTACATTGAATATTGAAGAAGGATACGGTATTCCAAAAGGATCTGTCGCTCTACTTAAATCAGGTGGGGTTTTAGGGGGTAAATTCATTGAAATTCAGAAATCTGAATCCAGTGAAATGGTCCCTAACGAAGGCTTTATAAAGGGTGTTTTTGAACCGGGCATGATGGATACTTTTGCAAAAGAAGGTGAAAAGCTCAGTAGCGATATTTCTGCCTCAATCCAGGGTGTTGAGCGGTTGGTAACCAGTTTAAATGAAACTCTGAACGAGGAAAATAAAGATAACATCAGCGGCATTGTCAGTGACCTGAAATCAACGACCGGTTCTCTGAGTTCACTTATTCAGAAGCGACAAAATGATTTGGACACGATGATCATGGAAGCTAAAAGCACCATGCAAAACCTCGATGATATCAGCTCAGAAAACAAAGAAAAATTAAACTCGATGATCACTAATCTGGAAGCTACAAGCGCGGAACTGGAGACGCTCAGCACCGGATTAAACGAGACTAACCTCACTCTTAATGAGGTTTTAACCAAGATAAATAATGGAGAGGGTACACTTGGTAAAATGGTCAACGACCCTTCCCTATACAACAACATTGACAGCCTGTCTGTCAACATAAACCAACTAATTAAGAATATTAACGAAGACCCGGGAAAGTACCTGAAACACATGCGCCTTATTGAGGTATTTTAGACCTCACCTTAATGTTTAATGTGCTTTCAATTCCTTTTGTATTCGCTTATATTTCCAAGCTTACTGCCAGAGGTTAATAGACACCTGCAGTAATCAAATCGCAATTTAATTAATGTTTTTTAGAGGTAACCTTTTATGGGTGTAATGGAAAAAATGAGAAACAGCACCGGTGTCATCTTATGGGTGCTGATTGGATCTTTCGGCCTTCTTTGGGTTTTATCCGATGTGGACTTTTTTAACGCCATGCAGGCCGGCCCAAGTTCATTAGGCGCTGTAAATGGTGAAAAGATTTCAAATGAAGAGTACCAAAGCCGCATACAGTACTATACTAACGCGTATAGCCAGCAAACCGGAAATTCTTTAACTCCGGAAATGCGCGCTTATTATGAAACACAAGCTTGGAATGAGTTAGTGAACTCAAGGCTCCTCCGCCAAAAAATGGATGAGCTTGGCATCACCGTTTCTGACCAAGAAATTCTTGATATGGTATATGGTGATAATCCTGCTCCGGTAATTCGCCAAAACTTCACCCGTGAAGACGGTACTATTGACCGTGGTGCTATTCAGCAGGTGATGTCATCCAGCCAATTTAGCCAGCAAGCAATAGCTCTTGAAATGCAACTCCGGGAGCAACGTCGCCAGCAGAAGCTGAATAATTATATTTCTGCCGGACTACAAATCACCGAAGCAGAAGTTGAACGAGAGTTCATTAAGAGCAACAGCCGCGCGGAAGTTAACTATATTCGCTTCCCTTACAGCGAAGTGACTGAACAACAGCTTGAGATTTCTGACAGCCAGCTACGAGAATTTTACAATAATAATAAAGAGCGCTACAGCCGTGACGAAAGTTATCGCATTCAGTATGTTACTTTTAGCAAGTTGCCTACAGCCAGCGATACTGCCCAGATTATCGAGGACATCCGTGAGTTAAGAACTCCTTTTGCTGAAGCTCAAAACGATTCTTTATTCCTATCAAGACAGGGCTCTTCTACAGAATATCGCAATGCATTTGTAGCTACAGATGATATTCGTGAAGAATATAATGCTGTTCTTGATCTTGAAGTTGGAGAGGTTTCTGACATGATTTTGACAGCAAATCAAGCAGCTATTCTTAAGAAAACAGGCGAAGAAGGCAACGAGATTAAATTTCAGATCATGAGCTATAATATACAAGCTCTGCCTTCTACCGTTGATGCTGCCAATGAAGCCGCTGCAGATTTTGAGTTTTTCGCTTCAGAAGAAAGTAGTTTTGATGAAGAAGCTGAAACACGCGGGATGGAAGTACGCGAAGCTTTTGCTACTAAAGGGAATCAATTTATTTCCGGATTAGGAAGCAGCCAGCAAATCATGAACTTCCTTGAAACGGCTGATGAAGGCGATGTTTCTACCGCCATTGAATTAAGTTCAGAATTTGTAGTATTTGAAGTTTTAGAAGTCACTCCTGAAGGTTATCGTCCTTTTGATGAAGTTAAATCTCAAGTTGAGACCTTAGTCAAGATTGAGCGACGTAAAGAGCTTACTGAAGAGAAAGTTCAGGGATTGATTGATCAAAACCCTACCTTGCAAGGCCTTGCAAATACTACCGGCAAGGAAATAGTAAATGAAAGCAACCTGCTTGCAAGCGCAACTGTAATTCCGGGTGCGGGTCGTGAGCCAAAAATTATCGGCTCTATTTTTGCCATGAATGAAGGTGAAACTTCAAAGGCTTTAGTCGGCAATAGTGCCGCATTTGTTGTGGAATTGGTAATTAAGTCTGAAGCAGACCTTGCCAACCTAACTCAGTCTCAGCGACAACCGATTCGCCAGCGACTAGAGCAGCAGAAAAGTCAAGAGTTCACTTCCATCTGGTTAGAGCAACTCCGAGCCGAAGCAAGCATCACTGACAACCGTGCTCGATTACTCCGTCAATAATATTTTTTAGATTCTATATATAGGGTGAGAAGATTCTTCTCACCCTTTTTTATTTACGCTATATTGAGATAACAGCTACACTGCTTTAATAATGAGCAACTCTACATTAAATAGCCCTGAATACTGGATGCAGCAAGCCCTAAAACTTGCCGTAAAGGGAAAAGGATATGTCGCCCCAAATCCAATGGTAGGCTGTGTGATTGTTTCTGAAGAGGGAAAACTCCTCGGCGAAGGTTACCATAAAAAATTTGGAGAAGCTCATGCGGAAGTCAATGCCGTTCAGTCTGTAAAAAACAAGGCTGACCTAGAAAATGCTACTGTTTATGTGACGCTTGAACCTTGTTCACATCAGGGTAAAACTCCTCCTTGCGCACCCATGCTGGCTAAATTACCTATCAAAAAGGTGGTAATAGCCATGAAGGATCCCAATCCTTCAGTAGATGGCAAAGGCATTCTGCATCTTAGAAACAATGAGATTGAAGTGGAAACAGGGTTGCTGAAAGAAGAAGCCGAAAAACTGAATGAATTCTTTATTCACCATCAAACCTTTGGCCGACCGTTTATCACTTTAAAAGTTGCTCAAACTGCTGATGGATACCTTGCTGCTGCCGATGGTGAGTCACAATGGATTACCGGGAAGCAATCCAGGAAGTTAGTCCACAAATGGCGTTCTGAATATGACGCTGTTTTAGTAGGAAGGACAACCGCCATGGTTGACAACCCAAGCCTTACAGTAAGGCATGTCTCCGGCCGACAGCCTCGCCGAATTGTTATTGATGGACCCTATGAACTCCCCAAAGAACTCAACCTATTCTCCGACAAATTTGAGGAAAAGACATCTATAATCACGTGGAACAAAGAAGCTTCTGCCACTGATGCCGATCCCATGCTTAAAATGATGCAGCAAAATTATTTTCGGGGCGAGATCCTGCAGGTTTCTAAAGTGGATGGACATGCAGATCTTCGTCAAGCTTTTAAGCTCCTTGGTGAAAAAGGAGTTGCCTCAGTATTGGTTGAAGGCGGGCAGCAACTATCTTCTGCATTGATACGACAAGGCTTGGTTGATAAGCTCGAACTATTTATCGCTCCTAAATTATTAGGTGCCGGAACCCGATCACTGATCAATATTGGCATCAACAAAATGAAGGAAATTGCCTACCTTAAAGACATTAGTTGGACACCCATTGGTGACGACATTTTATTAACTGGTTACTTTTAGGATCATGTTTACAGGAATCGTTCAAGAAGTTGGGAAAGTAGTAGAAAGCAAATCATTAAATGGCGGAGGACGCGAAACTAAGATCGCCTGTTCGTTTGCAAAAACCTGCCATATAGACGAGAGCATCTCCATAAACGGAGCCTGTCATACTGTTACTGCTTTTGATGAGGACACCTTTACCGTACAAAGTGTAGAAGAGACCCTTAGAAAAACCTCAATGGGAGACTTGGTTACAGACAGTATCGTGAACCTGGAGAGATCTCTAACCTTAGATCAAGGCATCGAAGGTCACCTTGTTCAGGGGCACGTGGACACTACCGGCACTGTGACCGAAGTTGAAAAAGAGGAGACCGGCTGGCTCATGACTATTGAATACCCAGACGAGTTTACCAATATGATCGTTGGGCGAGGAAGCATTACTTTGGAAGGTATTAGCATGACTATTGCCAGGGAGCAAGAGAATAAGTTCGTTGTTGCCATCATCCCTTACACCTGGAATCACACCAATCTTAATGAAAAATCAGTAGGCGATACTGTTAACCTTGAGTTTGATATAATTGGTAAGTATGTGGTTAAATATTTAGCCAACATTGGCCGGGATTCGCTGTAGACCTCTCACCTAGCCATGAATAAGAAGCACCTCATCAATACGTTTCTGATTATTTTTGGAATTATTAGTGGTTTAATTATTGCTGAATTTAGCGTCCGGCTCATCCTCCCCCAAAACCGTATGGTCACTTGGTTAGAAATGCATCCCGAAGGGTTTATGATGAATCAATCTGGTGGAAACTCCTTCCAAGAACTTAGTGAACTAACAGCTTACTACCGATTTACGAAGACCAGGCTTCGGAGCGAACAAATAGTTAAGGACAAAACCAAGATTCTTGCCATTGGAGATTCTTTCACTTTTGGGCTTTTGCTTAATGAAGAAGACACCTACGTCCAACACATCCAAAATAAGTTAGACGCTGAAAACGATTCAGTTCAATTACTGAATGGTGGTGTTGGTGGTGCCGGACTCGCCGATTGGCCGGCATGGCTGGAGAACTTTGGTGGAGATGTGAGTCCTGATATCATCCTTTACTTCATACATGTAAAAGACCTTGACCGTGCACTTTCAAAAAATATCTATGTAGCTAAAGGTGACAGCTTGATCAAAACTCAGCGCTGGAAGCCCCGGCAATTTATGTTCGATATTGGCCAACTAACCTGGTATCGCTGGTTACAAGCTAATTCTGATTTAGCTAATCTCGTTGTCAAAGTCTTATGGAAACACGTCTACTATCAGGATTTGACGAATAACTTTAGGGGCTGAAGTAGCTAAGACCTGAATAAGGTACTAAATTTAGCTACTATGTATACACGTAAAAGCCGATTAACATCTCACCAGCAAAGCCGGTTACTCGAACACTTTGTAGCAGGAACAACGGCCCGTGCGGCATCGGAATTGATC
>Ga0306868_1000081_pt1 | contig 84597 bp, 74 predicted proteins | sample AntRauTorckE6832_FD_190411 | JGI IMG/M metagenome (GOLD analysis project Ga0306868, IMG submission 190411) | Saline lake microbial communities from Rauer Islands, Antarctica - Metagenome Torckler E6 #832 (v2) (version 2) | ecosystem: Environmental > Aquatic > Non-marine Saline and Alkaline >... | reverse complement strand
TTCTAAAATTATATGCTTTATTTACTGTTTCAGTTTGCATAATGCACCGCCTTAAGGTTTTTCTATTTTAATTATACACTAAAGCGAACATTAGTTCAAAATATTTTTTTAATGTCATTCATCCACGGGGCAAGCCCACGTGGTTTTCTGGCACTGATATTTATAACCACTTTTCTCCTAAATAACGAATACCAAAGGCACCTAATGGTGCTGTTACAATAATAGATAAAACAGCAATAGCTAAAATTAATTCTCCTGACTTCACCCCATAGGCAATTGGTACCGCCCCGATCGCCGCTTGCACTGTTGCTTTAGGTGTATAAGCAACGACACAAAAAAGTTTTTCTCTAAAATTAAGTTTTGACCCCATTAAAGAAATCATCACACCAATACTTCTAGCAATTAATCCAATAAAGATAATTAACAGCCCAATAGCACCTGCTTCCAAAGCTACGTAAATATTCACTTCTGCCCCTACTAAAACAAATAACAATAGTTCAGCAAAAACCCAAATGCCGTTAAATTTTTTGGCTAATCTTCTACCAAGGACACCGTATTTTTCCATTATAATAAAACCGATGGTCATAATTCCAATAAGTGAAGCAAAATTAATTGGCGTTGTAATAATGTCTTCAATTAACGTTAAAAGAATACCACCACTAATGAGTAATAAAACTTTCTTTGTATCTCGCATATGAAACCTTTTAAATAAATAAATTAATAATAGCCCTATTAATACACCAATTAGAATACCTAAAATAATAGATACCGGTATATTTAATAGCTTCAGTCCAAGATTAACATTCTTTCCACTATAAAAGCCAAGGAAAGTCGAAAAAAAAGTAATGGCTATGACATCATCAATTGATGCCCCGGCTAAAACTAAAGTAGGAATACCTTTTAATTTTCCTTTACCTTCCTCAATCAATATAAGCATTGAAGGCACAACAACTGCCGGAGAAACAGCTGCGACGATAAAAGCTAACATACCGGCTTCAATTTTAGGAATACCTAATAAATAACTACCAACAAATAAAATGGTAAAACCTTCAAAAAGTCCTGGAATAAAACTCATCTTTATAGCCGGTAAACCTACTTTAATAAGACTGTCTTTATTAAGGCCCAAACCTGCTCGGATCAGTATAATAATTAAAGCAATTTTTCTCAAATCTGCAGAAACCGCTAATACTTCTGGACTGATTAAATTTAAACCATAAGGACCTATTATAATCCCTAATATAAGCATTCCTAAAAGCCCTGGCAAACTAATCTTATCAAATGCCTTATTTAGAATTAATCCAAAAATTATAATAATTGCTAAACTTAATGACATTTTTCACTCCTTTTAAATTTTCTTTTGTTGATATTGTACCACATTAGTGAATTCTAATGAATCTTTAATGATAGATATTCATAATATGTTATAATATTTTTAGGAGGGATAACATGTTAAAAGTTAAGAATTTAACTAAAAAGTACAAGGATTTTGTTGCAGTCAACAATATTTCATTTACAATTAATAAAGGTGAAATCGTCGGATTATTAGGCCCTAATGGAGCAGGTAAGTCTACAACAATTAAATCAATTATCGGCTTACTTAGAATCGACTCCGGCCAGATACTGATTAATCAAAAAGATCATACTTCAATTGATGCCAAACGAGAATTCGCTTATATTCCTGAATTTCCAAATCTTTATGATCAATTATCCATTTGGGAACATATAGAATTTATTGCTAAGGCCTATGGTAAAAAAGACTATGAAGACATTGCATTAGATTATTTAAAACGATTTGATTTGATTGATAAAAAAGATGAACTCACAACAGAACTTTCAAAGGGAATGAAACAAAAATTATCAATTATTTGCAATTTAGTCATTGACCCTAAAATTTATTTCTTTGATGAACCAATGATTGGCTTAGACCCAAAAGCAATAAAAACATTAAAAAACCTTTTAATTGAGTTAAAAGATAAAGGCAAATCTATTTTCATCTCAACACATTTACTTGATTCTATTGAACACATCTGTGATCAAATATTAGTTATGAAAAATGGTTCCATTATCACCAGAGGCAGTTTAGAAGAATTGAAAGGCACGCAAAAAATTAGTCTTGAAGAACTATTTTTACAGGTGACTAAGGATGAATAAATTAAGAATTTTAATTGACAAAGATATCCATCAGGTAAAAAACTATCTTAAATCTTTTAATAACAACAGAAAAAAACTTATTCCTGTGGTTTTTTATATTCTATGGTTTTATTTTATGTTTAAATCTCAAACAGATAATAATTTTTATAGTGTGAACTACTTTAAAAATTTTTCTTTTGGCATTCTAACTTTTTTACTCATCATTAGTTTGATTAACATCTATTTTGAACGCACCAGTTATTTTAATATGGCAGATGTTAATTTGTTATTTACAGCACCCATTGATTCAAAACTTGTGCTGATTTATGCTATATTTAAAACCAGTTGGAAACAAATGCTTGCAGCACTTTTTATGTTTGTGTTTCTGTCACCATCTTTAATCAATGCTGGCATCCAATTTCCACGTTTACTCATTGGCGTTCTAGCTTATGTACTTTTTATCTTTGCAATAGAACCAATTGGTTTCATTGTTTCCCAACTAAGTAAAAAATATGATTTAAAAATTCTGCTTTCAGGGTTAGTCATTTCTTTATTAGTTATGGTGTCAATACCTATGATCCTTTTAAAGTCACCCGTTGAAGGCATCCAATCAAATTATATGAACTACGTTCCAATTATTGGTTGGTCACGGGGCATTTTTATGGGTATGTTTCAAATAGATTCATTTTTCTTTTTGTACATTTTTGCCATGGTAGTATTTAACGTTCTTATTAACTTATATATTATTAAGACGAGTGACAACTATTATGAAGATGTCATCACTGCAACGGAAAACAAAGAAAAATATTCTTCAAAGAAAAAACAAGGTAAAGCCTCCCTTAACATTAGCTTTAATTTTAATAAAAACAAAAATATTAGGATTAAAGGTGATTATCAAGGGGCAAAGGCTTTTCATTGGAAGAATAAATTGAAAGCTATAAGAGAAGATTTCCATTATCTATTTGGTGTACAAACATTATTGTTCTTAATCATTAGTGTGGCAATGGTTTTTGTTAAGGGTTATAAAAATATTGAAATACCATATCCTATTATGTATATGTGGGCTACTGCAATTATTTTATACATCTATACACTTTTTTCACTCAATGCCGGTGGCGAAGACGAATTAGAAATGCACTTTTTCTATCTAATACCTGAAAACAACATAAAAAAAATAATTGCACTGAACCAATTGAATTTTCAACGTATGGCCATTAATAGCGTTGCTTTTTTCATTATTCCAATTATTATTGATTTTAGAAATTTTATAAGCTACTTGTTATTGTTTCTAGTATTTAATTCTGTTTATTGGATGATTAAATACGCTTATGTACTCGTTAAATCTATTTTCAGAAATGAAACTGATTTTACATTTATGTTGCCTTTAATAAAAGTATTTCAGTTACTTCTAGTGATTTTACCATCGGTAATCGGTGGTTTTATTGGCGCTGCTTTTTCAGAAGTAACGAAACTTAATCCCGAGTTTATAGTTCTTTCCTCAGTCTTTACAATCAACTTAGTTGCAGTATTGCTAATTCTTGTCTTAGCCGATACAATTATCAATCGAATAGAACTTTAAACAAAAAAATACACTATACTCAAATAATTGAGTATAGTGTATTTTTATTTAAAATTCATGTTTTGATACTTCATTTGTTTCAATATAAATGATTCGTTCACAGATATTTGTTACATGGTCTGCTATTCTTTCAAGATATCTAGAAATAAACATTAATTTCATGGCTTGATTGATTATTTCAGAGTTTTTCGAAATCATTTGTAACAGTTCCTCGTTGATTTGCAGATGTAAATCATCAACAATATCATCTTTTTCAGCTACTTTTATTGCTAAATTCATATCATTTTCAACAAAAGCCTTTAAACTGTTGGACAGCATCTCTCGAACCATTTCGTACATTCGAGGCAAATCAACTAGTGGTTTAATGAAATCTTCTTCCCCAATTTCTATGGAAAGCTTTGCAATATTAACAGCTAAATCACCAATACGTTCTAAATCCGTTATTATCTTAAAAACTGATGAAACCCTTCTAAAATCCCTGGCAACAGGGTTTTCTAGAGTTAAAAGTCTAATAACATCCATTTCTATCTGAATTTCCATGTTGTTAATAATAATATCATCGTCTACGACTTTTTTTGCCAATTCTAAATCCCGACTGATCAAACTCTTCATTGCTTTTTCAATAGATTCTTCAGATTTTAATGCCATTTCGAGCATCTGATTTTCCATACCTTTAATTGTTTTTAAATATTCTTTTCTCATAATTTCCTTTCTATCCAAATCTACCAGTTATATAATCTTCTGTTTTTTGATCTCTAGGATTTGTAAAAATCACATCTGTTCTATCGACTTCGATTAAATCGCCCATTAAGAAAAATGCTGTTTTATCAGAAATACGCGCCGCTTGTTGCATTGAGTGGGTAACAATAACAATTGTGTATTCCTTTTTTAGATCCTCAATTAAATCTTCGATTTTATTTGTTGCAATAGGATCTAATGCTGATGTTGGTTCGTCCATTAAAATAACTTCTGGTTCAACAGCTAAACATCTAGCAATACACAACCTTTGTTGTTGGCCACCGGATAAACCATAAGCATTATCATTCAGACGATCTTTTACTTCATCCCACAATGCTGCATGCTTTAAGCTTCTTTCGGCAATCTCCATGAGTACCTTTTTATCTTTTATACCATGAATCCTAGGTCCATAAACAACATTTTCAAAAATTGATTTTGGAAAGGGGTTTGGTTTTTGAAAAACCATACCTACTTTCGTTCTTAATTCTTCAACTCTTAACTTTTCATCAAATATATTTCTACCATGGTAAAGGACTTCACCTTCAGTTCTTGCAATGGAAACATTATCTGTCATGCGGTTAAGGGTTTTAACAAATGTAGATTTTCCACAACCAGATGGTCCAATAATGGCTGTGATTTCATTTTTCATAATCTTAAACTCTATATCTTTTAAGGCATGGTTTTCACCATACCATAAATTTAATTTTTTTACATCAAATACGATTTCTTCTGTTTTCACTTCTTCGCCTCCTATTTAGTATCGCTTTTGAAATTTATTTCGAATGATAATTGCAATTGAATTCATCAGGAACAATATAGCCAATAAAACAACGATTGTTGCAGCGGCTAAATTAGCATATTCTCTTGTTAATACTGCATCTAATGTCCAGTAATATATTTGAATCGGTAAAGCTGTAAAATTATCCATAGCACTTGTTGGGTATTTCATAATGAGTGTTGGAATACCTAATACAACAAGTGGAGCCGTCTCTCCAATAGCTCGTGATAAAGATAAAATCGAGCCTGTTAAAATGCCTGGTAAGGCAACAGGTAAAACAACTTTTCGAATTGTAGTCCATTTATCAGCACCTAGAGCATAGGATGCTTCTTTCATATATGATGGAACAGATTTTAATGCTTCTTGACTGGAAACAACAATTATTGGCAAAACCAATAATGACATGGTTAAACCACCAGCTAAAATACTTGAGCCTAAATTCATTAATCGACCAAAAACCGTTAGACCTAATAATCCAAAAATAACTGAAGGTACACCGGCAAGGTTTGAAATATTTACTTTTAAAAATGCTGACAGCTTATTTTTTTCGGCATATTCTTCTAAATAAATTGCTGTAATTACACCAATAGACATTGTAATCGGTGCAACAATAAGCATCAACCAAACGGTACCAATAATTGCACCTTTAATCCCAGCTTTTTCTGCAAAAATCGATAAATTACTTGTTAAAAATTGAAGATCAATCCATCCCTTGGCATCAATAGCAATACGATAAAACAATAATCCGAGCACTAGTAGCGCAAATACTGTTGATAGAGAAAATACTTTTTTAAGAATATTGTTTAGAAGGATTCTATTATTAATTCTCTTTCGACTGATTTCAAAAGTATAATTATTTTGTTTTTTATTTATATTGGTTTTCTCTTTTTTTATTTTTTTTATATTTATTTGCTCTTGATAATCCATCTTAATATTCCTCCCTATATTTATGAGTAATATACTGGGCTAATAAGTTCATCCCCAAGGTAAAGATAAATAGTAATAGACCTACTGCATACAAACTATAGTAACCAACTGTTCCACTGCCAGCATCACCACTGGTGAATTCTACAATATAAGCTGTCATTGTTTGCATAGACTTTGTCAAATCAAAGGTAAAATTCTTTGAACTACCACTAGCAATGGCTACGATCATTGTTTCACCAATGGCTCTAGAAATAGCAAGTACGAAGGAGGCCATAATACCAGAAATTGCTGCGGGAACAACTACCTTTAATGTTACTTCTAATTTTGTTGAGCCTAATCCTAGAGCCCCTTCTCGCATAGCATCCGGTACTGAACTCATGGCATCTTCAGATAAAGAAGCCACCAAAGGAATAATCATAATCCCCATGACAATACCAGGACTGATGACATTTTTCGCTCCAAGACCTGGTATTACTTTCATGAGTAGTGGTGTCACAAATGAATAAGCAAAGAAACCATAAACAATTGTTGGAATACCAGCAAGTAATTCCATAATTGGTTTTAATACTTTTCTTGCACGGTCCGTAGCAAATTCGCTCAGATACATAGCAGCTGTTAAACCTATAGGCGCAGCAACTACCATGGCTATCAGCGAAGTAATGATTGTACCGTTAATAAGCGGTAAAATACCAAAGGATGGGTCTTTACTTAAAGGGTTTAAATCTGTACTAAAAACTTCTCTTAAGGGTACTGCACTGAAAAACTTTGATGCATCAAATATTAAAGTGAAAATAATACCAATAGTCGTTAGGATTGATATGGAGGCTATTATCAAAAATATCTTTGGTACTACTTTCTCATTTATATGATTGCGTTGACCAGCATTCTTTTGAATTAGTGATCTAACGTTAGTTTTATCTTCCATTTTAATCTCCTTTCGGGATAACTTTTTTCCTTATTTTATAAACATGCTTAAGATGAGGCTCTAATACACCTCATCTTAGTACATTTCTATAATATAATTATATGGGTAATTATTTAATTGCGTCTAATTGCGCTTGGTATTTAGCATATAAGCTTGCTGGCATTGGTGCAAAACCATTAGCACCTACTAATCTAGCCGCGCCTTTTTCAGAAACAACATACTTAGCAAAGTCTAGTACTTGAGGCTTTTCCTTTGCATAGTTTACATTTAAGTAAGTAAATACTGGTCGCGTAAAGCCTGCATAATCTAATTCTTCACCAATTGTTTCTAATGCTGGCGCCACTGGCCCATCACCAAAATCAATATTTACTGCTTGTAACTTATCTGTATTACTTACATAGTATCCAAAGCCAAAGAACGCAATAGCATTTTCATCGCTTGATACAAGATCAACTAATGTAGAGTATTCTTGCTGTAAGTTTGCTGTCGCTACCATATCTGCTTCATCTAAAATTGTTTCATAGAAGAATTCATAAGTTCCGTGGTTTTCATTTGGACCATAAAACTTAATTTCTTCTGCTGGCCAATCAGCATTTAAATCTGACCATAATACTTTATCGTCTGCTTTAAAAGCACCTGATGTATACATTTCAACGATCATGTCATCAGTCATTTCTGTTGCCCAATCATTATCTTTATTGATTACCATTGTTAAACCATCATAAGCTAATTTGATTTCCATAACATCTTCACCCATTGTTAAGCCTCTTTCTTCTAACTGCTCAACTTCAGAATCTTTAATGGCTCTTGAAGCATCTGAAAAATCTGTTTCACCTGGAATAAATTTCTTAAATCCAGCACTTGAACCTGCACGACCAACTTGTACACTTACGCCTGATTCTTCATTTACCATATACTCTTCAGCAATATGTGCCATTAATGGATAAACTGTTCCTGAACCATCAACAATTACTGATCCTGATAATTCTTCTTCCATTGTTGCTTCTTCAGTTTCAGCTGCACTTGTATCATCAGCCTCTGTTGAACAACCAACAGCTACTACCATTAAACTTGCAATGACTAAAAAAATTCCTAACTTCTTTAACATGTGTTAACCTCCTGATTAATTAATTGAATTTCAATTTTTTTATATATTATTTCTTAACTACACTTATTACTATAAACTATGTCTTTTAAGGTTATGTTATGGAAATGTTAAGTGTAAGTTAACTCATTATTAATTTCTCTTTATTTGAAAAACATCTACTAGTTGATGTAAATCATCTGAGCAATGTCGTAAATCTAAAGTGACGTAACTGACTTGCCTAATGGAATTATTTTGTTCGGTTACATAAGCTAAAACCTCTTCCGTACTTGTCGAATTTTGTTCTCCTAAGGAAGCCAGTAATTCAATCATATTCTCTACAGAATCAGTTTTTTCTTTAACCAAATAACTTGAATCTCTCAATTCATTCTCCATTGCTTTTACCCCATTAATGGCATTAGCTATTTTTTCAAAACTTTCATTTGTTAAAGCAACACTTTTTTCTTGTTCATTAGATATTTCAATTAAATCTTTAAGGGTTTCATTGACTTCTTTATTGTCTTCTTTTAACTCAACAGTTATTTTATTAATTAATTCGGTCGCTTCCTTCGACTGATCTGATAATTCTCTAATTTCATTGGCAACCACAGCAAAACCTTTTCCATGTTCCCCGGCTCTTGCCGCTTCTATAGAAGCATTAAGTGCTAACAGATTTGTTTTCTTAGCAATTGATTGAATAAACTCTGTGGCTTCTTCGATTTTATTAGAATTCTCATTTGCCGTTACGATGCTTTCTTGAACATTTTCATTGGCTTCTCTTGAATCCGCTGTAATATTTTTTAATCGCACAATAACATCAATACCAGAATTGACCATACGATTAACTTCTAATGTCAGTGTCATCAATTCATCTAAGTGCTTTCGATCTTTTTTTATGATTCTACTTAATTCGTTGGTCTCATTAAAACACGCTGTTGTATTTTCAGCTTGTAATATGGTCACTTTTGATATTTCATCCATAGCTATTGAGATGCCTGGAGAAATTTCAGTGGATAGATCGACTGTTTCTTTTACTTCTTTTGAAGCAGTACTCAACTCTTTTACAGAAGCTTCTACATTTTTAACGATATTTTTAAAATTATCGCTAATTTTTACTACAGCATTTTCTAAGTCGCCGATTTCATCTTTTCTTTTGCCAAGTTTTTCTTGATTAATAATTGTTAAGTTAAAATTTGATATTTCATCCGTTAAAGCAATGATTTTTTGAATCGGCTGTCCAATACTTTTGGCTAAAACTAATGCAATAACTAAACTGATAAGAAGAATAATCATAACAATCAATATTAATCGATTTTTTATCATATTTACATTTTCTAGGGCTGATGGTTCTTCAACCTCAATAATTAAACCTGTATGCATATCGCCTATTTCTGCTAAGGATAGTGTGCCTATAACATTTTCTCCAGAATAACCTTCATAAGCATAGGTTTCATTAAAAGATAAATCATCAGCTTTAATGGCATCCATTAATACTTGGGTACCTTCTGTATTGATACCTTCTTTTAATGCACCCACTTTTGAAAGCTTACCCGTCATTGTATCTGTTAGCAGATTGCCATCTTGGTCAATGATATAGGCGTCACCTGTTGGCCCAATTTTATCAATACCATTTTGTACAATCTTATTAATAGCTTCCTGATTTAACACAATATTTAATGTACCAATAACTTCATTTGTTTTTTCATAGCCATAAACTGGTGTTGATATAACCATTAAATTATCATCTATAAATGAATTTCTTAAAATTGGCGACCAATTTTGTCGGCCTTGACTCGCTTGGTCAACAAAATCTCCCGTCGCTGTTAGCGGAACCATATCTAATAATTCATATTTCATTGAAAAAATAACTTCCTTATATTTATTTGTAAGAAGAATATCCGTATAATCATACTTTTCTAGTGCTACATTTAACAAACATTCGAAATCGCTATCGATTGCTATTTCTTCTCTGTCTGTTAAATTAAATGTATTCAGTTGTTCAATACCTTCCCGCATGATTCTTGATTCCGTTAATAACTTAGCATCCCCTTCTCTTGATAAAAAGTATTCATTGATTCGTTCTTGGGTCATTGTTGTAAATAATTGATTGCTCTTATAAACCTCATCTCTAATATTTGTGCTGACACTATCAACAGCTATACCACTTAGTAATAAAATGGGTAAAACACCTGTAACTAAAACCATTAATAATAATTTCCATTTAATTTTAAGATTATTGAGTCCTATTAAATCCATTTCAAACAATTTACTAAAGAACTGATCTATTCTTTCTTTTATTTTTACTAAGTAAGAAAATCTTTTTTTTAGTTCAAAATTCAACTCCATTAACAACCTCCAAGTTTATTTTCCCCAAATGAATACATTTCTAATCTTACCAGTAATTTAAAACTATAATGTAAATTTAAAGTAAATTTACCGTTAAGAGTTCATTAACATTTGTTTTTATGTTTGTCTTTGAATTTTTTTGGGTATTATTAAAATATACTTCAGAAAGGAGATCTATGACAATAACAAAATTAAAAGTTATATTACTGATTATTTCTATTTTATTATCATTTCAAATATATAAAAATTTAACCACACCTAACACGATTGGCTTGATTAATGATTCATTTAAGCCTTTAAAAAACACGCCAAACGGCGTTTCCTCACAAGCGAGTACAGAAGATAAGAAAGTAAAACCTTTTAAAATGAATACTTCTATCTCTGACGCAAAACAAAAGATAAAAAAGTTAATTCTTTCATATGAGAATACTAAACTCGTGAATGAGGAAACAAACTATTTACACTTTGTCTTTACGACAAACTTTTTCCGATTTAAAGATGATGTGGAATTTTACTTTGATTCAGAAAACAATTTAATTGAATTTAAATCACAGTCGCGCATTGGTTATGGTGATATGGGTACTAATCGTGAACGGTACGATAAAATTAGAGAAGATTACATTACTTTAAAGTAAAAGATCAAGGATAGATTTGTTCAATTAATAAATAACAAAAAATAAAAAAGAGACGGACTCAAATATAATGTATCCTATAGAGTGGACAGTTGAAAAAAAGTCTAACTATAGGATATTTTTTTGTATAATGAATATAATAACGGAATGTTACCAAGAGAAATATGGTTATGATGCAAATATAATTGGAAAAACCAGAATTAAATCAAATACATATCCTTGGAGAAGTTTCACGGTCTGGTTACTATAATTACTTCAGCCAAAAATCCGTTGCTGCAAGGAAAGTTCGAAAGTTAAAGGATGAAATAGCTTTTAAAAACATCCTAAAAGCTTATAAATACAAAAATCGCAATAAAGGTATTAGACAAATAAAAATGACGCTTAATGAGCATTTTAAAATAAATTACTACAATGTTAAAAGGATTCAAAGATTGATGCACAAATATGGATTAGAATGCCCAATTAGAAAAGCCAATCCTTATAAGCGAATGATGAAGGCAACAAAAGAACATAGAGTTTTGAAAAACAAATTGAATAGAAACTTTAAGCAAAATATAGTTGGGAAAGTATTATTAACCGACATTACTTATATAACTTATGGTTCTCAAAAGAAAAGAGCTTATCTGTCAGTTATTAAAGACTCATCAACAAATATCGCTTCAGCTTATTACTTATCAAAAAACATAAAACTCGATATCGTGATCAAAACTATTGATTAACTATTGAAAAATCCATATTCCAAAGGTATGTGAAAGTTAATAAACTTGGACAATCTATGTCTCGGCGAGGTATTTGTTGGGATAACGCACCAATGGAATCATTTTTTGAGCATATGAAAGATGAGTGTCATTTTGATCTATGTGAAACCTATGAAGAACTTCAAAAGGAAATAGAAGATTATTTTGATTATTATAATAATGATAGAGGTCAGTGGAATTTAAAAAAGATGACCCCGGTTAAATTTGGGAATCATCTTTTAAATGTAGCATAAAGTCTTTTTTTATAATTGTCCTTTACATAGGGTACAGATTAAAAATCCCTCTCTATTTTTTATGAATTTATTTATTAATTGCGCGCCATATTTTTTCTGGTGTGATTGGTAATTCCTTCATACGTACACCTATGGCATTTTTGATTGCATTAGAGATTACCGCTGGTGGTGTATCGATACCAATTTCGCCGACGGATTTTGCACCAAAAGGGCCCGAAGGTTCATAGCTATCAACAAAGCTAACATCTAACTTCCCAAAATCCATTTTCGTTGGTCCTCCATAATTTAGGAAGGTATTGTTGTAGAGTTGGCCCTTTGGCCCACGATTGGCTTGTTCCGTCAAAGTCATACCTAAGCCTTGTACTAAAGCACCTTCTACTTGTATTTTTGCCAAATTTGGATTAAGGGTCACGCCACAATCCACACTGGCAACACATTCTAAAACTTTCAAAACGCCAGTTTCTTTATTAATTTCTACTTCACAAGCACAAGCCATATAAGGCGGTGGAGACTTTTTACCATAGTAGGACTCTGATGTAACGAGTTGTTTCATATTTTCTCCATAAAACAATTCATTGGAAAGTTCTACTAATGTAATACTTTGATCATCACTAGTGAACACACCTTTTTTATAAGAAATTTCATCTACTTTTAACACTTGTTTTGCTCTTTCTTTTAAAGCTTTTAACATTTCTCTTGCTGTTAAATAAACACTATTACCTGATACATATGTCGTTGAAGAAGCATAAGCTCCAACATCATAAGGGGTTTGGTCAGTATCTGAGGAATATACAATTATTTTATCCGTTGATACTTCAAGTACTTCAGCGGCAATTTGTGCAAGAACCGTATCTGATCCAGTCCCTAAATCCGTTGCTCCCACCTGCAAATTAAAGAAGCCATCATCATTTAACTTTAAAACCGCTGAACCCATATCAATATATGGTATGCCAGAGCCTTGCATAGCAATGGCTAAACCAACACTTCTAACAGTTTTTTCATCTACTTCTACAAAAGGATATTTTTCATTCCATTTAATTTTCTCTTTGACCACTTGAATACATTCTTCAAGTTTACAGGACTCTATCATTTGGGCTGTACCTTCTGTGCCTTCCCCCATGACTTCAAATATTTTTGACGTTTCATTTTCTTTAATCATATTCTTGCGTCTAAATTCAATAGGATCCATGTCTATTATATTTGCCATTTCTGTTACTGCAGATTCCAAAGCAAAATTCCCCTGGATGGCACCATAACCTCTAAAAGCACCTGCTGGTGTTGTATTAGTATAGACTACATCTCCAGAAAATTTTACTGCCTTTACTTTATTGTATAAAGGTAAAGATTTCGAACCAGCAACCATTAAAACAGTTAATGAGTGCTCGCCATAAGCACCAGTATTTGAAAGAATCTTCATTTCTATTGCATTCATCATACCATCAGCCATGGTGCCAATTCGCATCTTAATACGCATGGGGTGCCGTGTGTTAGTTGCTTGAAAAACTTCTTTTCTAGTATAAATAAGTTTACATGATTTTTTCGTCTGAAGTGTCACGAGACTAACAAAAAATTCTCCATGAATAAATTGCTTACCGCCATAACCGCCACCAATTCTTGGCTTAAAGACGCGTATTTTACTTAAAGGAATGTCTAGTGTCTTTCCCAAAATTCTTCTTACATGAAAAGGGGTTTGAGTAGACGTTACAACGTTTAATCGGTCTTGTAAATCTAAATAAGCATAAGCTGCATGGGGTTCACTCATTATATGCGCCTGAGCTTGAGTATAGTATACATCTTCATAATAATAATCAGACTTTTGAAATTCTTCTTCTACATTACCTATTTCCATTGCATAGCTAGCAGCAATGTTTTTTGTTGCATCTCTTCCGATATCAAACATCACTATACCATGGTCTGGATCATGTACCTTCGAATGATTTTCAATGGCTTTTTCATAATCTAAAACTGGTTCCAACACTTCATATTCAACTTTTATTTTCTTTAAAGCTTTCTCAACAACAGATTTATTGATACCCGCAACAACTGCTACTTCATCACCAATATACCTTACATATTCATCTAAGATTTTTTTATCATAAGGTGAAGGTTCTGGAGAACCTTGACCTGCCCTTGTATAGACAGTATCTGGTACATTTTTATGTGTGAGTATTAATGAAATTCCTTTTACTTTTAGTGCTTTTTCTGTATTAATACATTTGATTTTTGCATTGGCATAAGGACTTCTTAAAACTTTAACAATCAAAGCATCCTTTGGCGCCAAATCATCTGTATAGGCTGGTTTTCCTGTAATTAATCCCAGTCCATCAACTTTTGGTATATTTTGATTAACTGACAATTAACTCACCTCCAGATATTTTTTGATTGATCTTAATTGTCCTTCATAACCAGTACACCGACATAAATTGCCTACAAGGTAATGTTTTATACTCTCTTCTGTATAAACCTTTAAATCATTTTCCATGGCAACAATGCTCATAATCAAGCCAGGTGTACAAAAACCACATTGGTCAACACCTTCTTCTAATAAAAAATGACCAATTTCTCTTGCTTTTTCCTCAATACCATCAATGGTAAGAATCTTATGTTCTCTTGCTTTCATTGTAAATAAAGAACAAGAAGGAATCACTTTGCCATCTAAAAGTATACTGCAAACACCACAAGAACCAGTATCACAACCTTTTTTAACACTTGTAAAACCTAAAGCTCTCAGGGTATCTACTAACATATCGCCACCATCAACCATAACTTCATAATCCGTATCATTTATGTTTAAAGTGATTGCTGTCATTTAAACCACCATTTCCTTATAAGCTTCTTTTAGTAGCGACTGGGTGATGCTTTTCCTATAGTCTTCGCTGACCCGGTAATCATCATTAAAGGTCAGTTCTTCTATTAGAATTTCACAAGCTTTTTCAATATCTTTCTCTGTTGTCAAAATTTTACTAGCCAATTTTGCATAGGCACCACGACCAGGTCTTGCGCCAACGGCAATTCGATACTTTTCTTCTTTTTTTGCTAAAGCAACATTAATAAGGGAATATTCCTTATAAGTCTTTTTTAAATATTTAACGTTTGCTTCTTGATTTAAATCAATGATTATTTCTAATAGAATATCTTTTTTTAGATCCTCAGCTAAAAATTCATCAATACTTATTTCCCCTGCTTTATAAAATCTTAGCGTAGTATTCAATACAATTAAGGATGGTAGTAAATCAGAAAAACTGTACTTGCCGCAAATACTGCCACCAATGGTAACAATGTTTCTTAATTGCAAACTCCCAATTTGTTTGACCATTTTGGATAAAATACCACTGAGTTCATTAATGCAATCTTTATTCACTTCAATGCTTCTCAAAGTCGTCATGGCACCAATTTTTAAATAATTATTTTCCTCAATAATATAGTCAAGTCCAAGACCATCTAAATCAACAGCTAAAGGAATTTCTCTATTTTGTAATCTTAGATAAGCACCACCAGCTACCAACATAGCCTTTTTGTTGTTATTAATCAATGCGTAAGCTTCTTTTAACGATTCCGGCCGCTTATATTCCTTAATTATCATTTAAACGCCTCCTAACTTCCTTTTCTGATAAAAAATCGTTTTTAATAGAACCTTTTAAAACATCCGGATCTTTCAATCCATTGCCTGTCACTAAAATACAAACTTTATCTTTTTTCTTTATTTTTTTATCTTCAACAAGTTTTTTTAGACCAGCGTAAGTAATAGCCCCGGCTGGTTCAGCAAATATACCGGTTTTATTCCCTAGTTCTATAATAGCTTCCTTGATTTCTTCATCAGATGCAGTAATGAAATAACCCTTTGATGCTTCGACATAATGACATGCCTTGATTACATCTCTTGGCTTTCCAACAGCAATAGAATCTGCGATTGTTTTACCAGTTAAATCCACAGGTATATAAGGTTTTCCTTGATCAAAAGTTCTTTTAACCGCATCTAAGTTTTCTGACTGAATACCAATGATTTTTGGCATATAATCAATTAAGCCTATTTTTTTAAACTCATAAAAACCTTTGTAGATTGAACTGATGACTGTGCCGTCGCCAACGCTTACAATAACATAATCAATTGGTTTATAGTCATTTTGCACAATGATTTCAAAGGCACCGGTTTTTTTCCCTTCAAGTAAATATGGATTGATTGCTGAATTTCTTAAATACCAGCCTTTTTCTAAACCAATATCCATTGACAAATCAAAAGCTACGTCGTAATTGTCATCAATTGGCAAAATTGTCGCCCCAGACACTTCTAATTGAAGCCGCTTACCAATAGGTATTGTATTCGGAACAAAAATATATGTCTTTAATGGTGTACTGGCACTTAACATGGCCAAAGATGTTGCCGCATTACCGGTGGATGCACAAAAGATTGTATCTTTTTTCTCTTCGAGGGCTTTATTAATAGCAATAATACTGGCCCGGTCTTTATAAGATGCACTAAAGTTTGTCCCATCATATTTAATCAAAACTTCTTTAATCCCAAGGAAATCTTTAAATTTTAATAATGGTGTTGGTCCAATGAATTGATCTAATTGGGTATGACTTGATGTGGGTAGTAATTTTTCAAATTGAAAAATACTTTTGTCCTTAGAAAAATCATCTCGTTTTAATTTTATACGATTGTAATCATAAATAACTTCCAATGTACCAAAGCGTTCCCCACAGTCAGGACAAAAATAAAAATCTGTCTTCGGTTTATATTCTTTTCTACAAGTGATACATCTTAAAAAATGTTCCATTATAACACCCCACTAATGGCTTCGACTGGGCATCTAGACTCACAAGTGCCACAACGAATACATTTATTCTCATCTAAATGGAATCTCTCATTGTGTATTAACGCAAAGGTTGGACAAACATCTACACATCTAAAACACTTAATACACTGATCTAAATCAATTACAGGAAAATTGTTTTCTTTTTTTGTTGTTCCTAATAATTTGCTGTTTTTCACAGCTATGATAGACTCGAAATTATATTTTTCCAAAACATCTGGTAAATCATCAATAATTTTTTGATATCTGCTTTTACCATGAATCAAAGCGCCGGATAACATTTGAACACTATCTGCGCCGGCTAATAAAAATTCAACAACATCCTTAGCACTTTCAACTCCCCCTACTGCTATTAGCGGAACGTTAGGAAAATTTTGACGTATAGATCGAATCCGTTGTAAAGCATAAGGTTTAATGGCTGGTCCAGAAACCCAACTTTCACCGGATGCATTGCCAATTTGTAGTTTACGTTTCTCTAAATCTATCTTGATCCCTGGTCCTAAAGAGTTGATTGCCACAATACCCGTAGCACCTGCTGATAAAGCAATTCTAACAAAGCCTATGTAGTCTTTAATATGCGGTGACAATTTCATAAAAACCGGCTTCTCTGTGTGCTTCAAAATACTCTTCACAACACTTTCTAAATCTGATTGGATATAATGGGTGGAAATTTCAAAAATATCTGCAAAGGGATCAAGCTTTGGAATCAACGCATTAAAATCCTCTGTATTATAACCAACAGAAATAATTAATGGTTTATTCTTTGCTTTTGATACCTTAGGCAGAATATTATGAATCCACTCTTCAGGTGGTAATTCAGACCAAGTTTCAGAATTATATACCATATGTTCGTCTGCAAAAATACATGGTTTATTCACTTTCGCGCCAACAGTTGAAATTGTTTTAGTCACCAACGCTCCAACATCTATACTATTAAAAAATAGAATGTTTTCTGCAGTTGAAGTTAATGGTCCACTCGCAGGCATTAATGGTGATTGAAGAACATAATTTAAAAACTTTGTTTCAATATTTCTTTTCATTTTTTATCACCAAATTTCTTAAATAATTTTCTCGAAATTTTTACTGATGCTTCATAAAATTCAGGCTTAATATGGGCTTTGTAATTTGATAAGACTTCCTTACCATTAATAACCACTTTTTCGGGTCTCATTTGGTTAAATACGCCATGAAGCAAATGACTAAAAGCATTCTCTTTTGTCATGGGTGTTGGATTATTATAATCAATTAACAAAAAATCCGCTTTATAATGCTGTCTAATCTTTCCAATTTTTATTCCTAACATACTATTCACAAGGGTATAAGAATTTTCAATAATACTTTTTAACTCTAACTCGGATATTCCTAAAGGAGAGTTGAGACTCTTTTTTGCCAATAGATTAAACAAATAGATCTCCCCTGCAATATTTGAGCCCAAGCCATCTGTACCAATGATTAGTTTTAAATCTTTTAACAACTCATAATCGAAAAGTCCTACATTATTATTAATATTTGAAGAAGGATTTAATGCAATATATGCATTCTTCTTTTTTAAAAGCGCCGCTTCATCTTCATCAATATGGGTACAATGGGCCAATATAGAGTAATCATTGATTAAATCAAAGGCATCAAACCGCTGAATAATTGATTTTCCATATTTTTCCATGGCATCTTTTTCATCTTCCATGCTTTCGGCTATATGCACATGTATTGGATGGTTATCTAAATTTTCTTTAATTTTACTTAATGTTTTATCCGAAAGAGTCATGGATGCATGCATACCAAATAAACCTTTATAAAATTCGTTTTTTTCATCTAATAACTTTTTATTTTCTTCTATACATTCAGAAATATTGTATCGATCAGATGTTTCAAAAGCCAATAGTAACCGCATGTTCAGTTGATCTACAATCGCCTTTCTAATTTCATCTAAGGAGCCACTGATGACACCACTGGCATGGTGATCAATAATAGTCGTCACACCATTTTGAAGACTTTCAACACCATACATTAAGCCTGATATATATATTTCTTCTATGCCTAACTTCTGATCAAACTTCCACCACAGTTGTTCTAAAATGTCCTTAAAGGATTTAGGGTCAAAAGGAAGATCTAATCCCCTAAACAGCATAGAGTAAATATGTGTGTGTCCATTCACAAGACCCGGGATCACTAATTTACCTTTACCATCAATGACTTGGCCTTCAAAGGTATAATGCTCCATTCGTCCAACTTCTTCAATTTTATCCGAATAAACAATGTATCCATTTTCAATAAAATGCTCATAATCATAGATTTTTACATTTTTAATTGCTTTCATATTTTCTCCTTAAGAAATTTCCTTTTATCTGACCAACATAATTGTAATCTTTAACAATAACTTCGCCTCTTAAAAGTGTAGATTCTACCTTTCCTTTCAAAGAGATGCCTTCATATGGACTATAATCTGCATTCGAATGACCTGAATCAATGGTAAACTCTTTATTTGGATTAAAAATCACTAAATCCGCATCTGTATCTAGTTCAATTTTTCCTTTTTGAGGATAAAGTCCGAAAATCTTTGCTGGATTTTTAGTAAAATAATCAATAATTTTTTCTCCAAAAATGTTATACATTAAAGAAAATGAATACTCAATTGAACCAAACCCCTTAGGAATCTTTGACACCGCGTCATATTTTTCTTTATCTTTCTTTGTAAAAGCGCAATGATCCGTTCCAATCGTTTGAATATGATCAATATTACTTTTTAAATAAATCATCTCTTTTTTGCTTCTTAACGGTGGTGCAATCAAAAAAAGTTTACTGCTTTCTTCAGTATATTTCTCCTCATTTAGATAGAAATATTGAGGACAACTCTCAAAAATAATTTTATTTTGAGCCAATAAATGGTTAAATTTTTCTGCAACCATTTGTATAGCCGAACCACAAGTCGTGTGTACGAAATAAACGTTTCCTTTTTTTAACTCAGCTATACCAGCTATTTCTAATATTTGCAAATACTCACTAAACCAAGGTCTTGCATTTTTATAATTAAAAATTTCATCTGCTTGAGTAATTAATTCATCTTTTTCAGCATGAATAAGAACTAAAATTTCATCACCAATTAACTCATACAGTTTGTTTAAAGCAATCTTCCGATTAGAGTCTGAGTAAGTTGTAAAAACCTTTATAGACGGCAAGCCTAAAATTTTTGCCTGATTAATTAAATCGGTTATATTATCAGTGAAATTTCCTAAAGTCACATGAAAAGAATAATCAACTAAGCTTTTTTTAGCTAAGGATTGCCTTTTTCTGAAGACTTCTTCAAGGTCTTCATTTCTTAAAATTGGATCTAAAAAATCAATGAAGGTTGTCACGCCACCAAGAGCAGCTATTTTACTCCCTTGATAAAAATCATCTCTGGAACTAAACTCACCAAGGTCTAAATCAAAATGTACATGGGGATCAATAAATCCAGGCATGATTAATTTATCTGTACAGTCGATAGTTTTTTTAGACGCCAAAATTTTATCTGTGATTCTCACAATTTTTTCGCCGTTAATATATATATTCTTTTTTAAAAAACATTGATCAATATATATTTCACCATTTTTTAAAACCAGGTCATAAATCATCTTAAACTCCTATAATTTTATCTAGGGCGTCCTTATGTTCTTCCTTATATTTATTAATCATTTGATCAATTATTTTTACCTCATATGCCTTTTCTTCCCAGTAAACTTGTGATTTTTGAAGATTTAACTCTTCAACTTTTTTCCCTTGTTGTTCAACCCATGTGTAGTATTTTAAATTATGCCATCTGTTTCTGTTTTCAACAGTTCCTTCAAAGAAATAGGAAGGCTCTTGGTATTTGAAAATTCGTTCATAACGATTTATAGCCATCGTTCTTGTGAGTTCACCAAATTCTTCAGTCATATCTCTCATCACAGAATGGTACCGTTCAATACTATCTGTAGCGATTGTTAAAACATTTTCTCCTGGTTGTAAATCATAATGCTTTGCAGTTTTAATAGCCGCTATAATGTTCGCCACACCAGAAATACCTAATTTATCAGATATAAAATCAATTAAATCTGAATTCACAAATTCTTTTAAATAATTTGTTCCAACGTCACTTGAAAGAACTTGAAGCATCTTTTTACAATCCATGTCGTCTATTTGTACAACGGCATCATTATTCATGACGTTATGAATCCAAGTGACATGTTTATCACCAATGCCTTGAATATCATGACCACCATAACCATTAAGGGATAACGTTGGACATTGAATAGGCTCACCTGCAACTATTTTTGCTTGTGGGAAATACTTTTTTACACGATCCCCTGCAGCAATAGTTCCCGCCGAACCGACAGTTAAGGCAACCGCTGCAATCCCTTTGTTGCCAATTTCTTCTTCATTCACCAGTTCTACCATGGTATTGCCAGTTACATACTCATGAAATCTGTAATTACCAAAGGCTTCAAATTGGTTTAAAACTTTTACAACTTCTGGATTTTCTGCTTTTAGCGCCTTTGATTTATCATAGATTTCTTTAACATTTGATTCACAGCCTGGTGTTTTAATGACATGACCACCATAGGATTCAATGACTTCAAAGCGCTCATCGCTCATTTCTTCTGGTAATAAAACAATCGAATCATACTTCATTCGCGAACTTACCCAAGCCCCACCGATGCCGTAGTTACCAGTAGAAGGCCAGATGAGTTGATTTTTACTAGGGTCCACTTCTCCAGTAATGGCTTTTTCCATTAAAACAGAGTACGTAGGACCAACTTTGTGACTACCAGAAGGAAATTCCTTAGCATACATGACAACAATATTTGCCTTCACACCAGTTAATTCTGGTGGTAATACAAAATGATAAATTCGGTCTTCTGCGTCTCGCCAGTTAATGTTATATAGATTAATTGGATGGAGTGGGTCTTGATCTTTCATTTCTAATGCTCTTTTTCTAATTTTTTTATCAATTTTCCATGGGTGTAACATTTCTTCATAACTTGGACCAATGACAATTGATTTATCCATTCTCTCCCCCTTAAAGTGTTAATGCCATAACAGCTTTGGCTGTATGCAATCTATTTTCAGCTTCTGTATAAACCACTGAAGCCGGACCATCAATAACTGAATCTTCTACTTCATTCCCTCGATCTGCTGGTAAAGCATGCATATAGATGACGTCATCATGTGCCATTGCCATTTTTTCTTCAGTACATTTCCAATCTTTAAACTCTGAAATGTCAACATTTTCTTCTTTTGATGACCAAGCACCCCAGTTTTTTGGAATAACGATATCTGCATCAATAAACGCTTCATCCATGTCATGGGTTATTTTGAAGTAACCATTATGTTTTTTAGCATTTTCTTTTGCTTCTTCGATGACCCAATCCGGTAATTCAAGTCCCTTTGGATAAGCCAAAGTTACATCCATACCATACCTTGGAAATAACAAAGCTTGGGTTAAGGGTACACTAATAGGTTTTTTATGACTTTCAGCGTATGCCCAAATAATTGAAACTTTTAAATTGTTTGTATTGCCTTTTATCTCTTTAATCGTCATTAAATCTGCAACACCTTGCATCGGATGGTATAAATCACATTGTAAATTCATCACTGGCGTTGAAGCATATTTTGCTAGTTGATTAATGTATTCATTGCCAATACCCCAATCACAATTTCTACAGGCCAGACCATGGCCATAACTTGATAAAATAACCCCAGTATCCTTTGCGACTTCACCATGGGAAATCTGCATCGTTGAGGTATCTAGAAAGTTTGCATGTCCGCCGAGTTGAAAAATACCAGCTTCCATTGAATTTCTCGTACGTGTGGACTCTTCAAAAAACATCAGAAATATTGTTTTATACTCTAAATAAGGTGTGTGAATACCCATGGCAAATTTTCTTTTTAAATCAAAAGATACATCAATTACTGTATCAATAGCGTCATTTGACCAATCTCTTAGTGTAATAAAATCTTTGCCTTTAAGCTTTGTCTTCATACAATCCATCTCCTTCAACAAATTTAGGTATTAATGCGTAGACTTGTAAAGCTTTATATAATTCTTCTTTTAAAATTTTCTCATTGGGTGCATGTGCTTCATCTTCATGTCCTGGACCAAAACCAATACAAGGAATCTTGTAACGCCCCATAATCGAAACACCATTGGTAGAAAAAGTCCATTTATCTAGTTTGGTTTCTTCATCAAACAAATGCTTATAAGCATTTAACACCCCTTGACATAAGGGATCGTCTTCTTCAATGGTCCATGTGGGAAAATAACTTTCTACATCAGGTTCATAACCAGTATAAGACGGTCTTGTATAGTTATACATCTCAACAGTAGCATTTGCTTTTTTCACACTTTCCAAACTTTTAATCTCTTCAAGGACGCTGATCATGGTTTCTCCTGTTGTTAATCGTCTATCAATTGATATGCTACAACCATCTGCTACAGCACATCTAGACGGAGAGGTATGAAATATTTCTGAAACGACTAAGGTTCCTTTACCTAAGAAGTCATCATCTTTTAATCTTTCATTAAGCTGTTCTAATTCTAATAAAATTGGCGCCATCTTATAAATAGCATTTTCGCCACGCTCTGGTGCAGATCCATGAGCAGAAATGCCCGTTGTCGTCACCTTAATTTCCATTCGCCCCCGATGGCCTCTATAAACATTTAAACTTGTTGGTTCTGTAATGACAACATATTCTGGTTTAATAATCTCATGGTCTAAAATATACTTCCAGCAAAGACCATCACAGTCTTCTTCCTGTACCGTTCCAGTAATCCATAAAGTAAATTCCGGAGCTAAATCTAAGTCCTTTATAATTTTACCTGCATATACGATTGAAGCGAAGCCACCAGTTTGATCCGAAGCCCCTCTGCCAAGAATCACTTCATCATCTGCCATACCTTCAAAGGGATCATAACCCCAATTATCAATATTGCCAACATCAACAGTATCTACATGTCCATCCATGGCAATGACTTTTGGTCCATGACCTATACGGCCTAAAATGTTGCCAAAACCATCAATGAATACTTCATCATAGTCTAATTTTTCCATTTCTTCTTTTATTCGTTGAACGACAGCTTTTTCTTGAGTACTTGTTGAAGGAATTAATATAAGATCTCTTAAAAAACTATATAACTCTTCTTTGTATTCGTCGGCTTTTTTTCTAACTTTTTCTTTTAGAATCATAAAATTAACCAACCCTAATGAGCTTATAATCCCTTGTTGATAAATCATATTTTTCAATGAAATCATTTAACAACTCTTCTCTCACTGTGATGTAAATTTCAATGCCAGATTTCAATGCCTTCAAAAGGGCTTCATGAAAAACCTTACCATCCATTTCCAACTGTCCTATTTCATCAATTACTAAAATCTTATCTTTTTCAATGCCCTTTAAAATTATTTCTTTTCCTTTTTTTATACCTTCTTCAAGGACAACAAAATATTCTAACTTGATCCCTTCACGACTTAAATCCGTTGTAATAAATTCAAATTCTTCTTTTGTTTCAAGATCATAAAGACTGTAACCAATAAATTCATCATTCTCATCATATTGTTTATACTCTAAAAACCCATTAAAGAATTTCGAATCTCTTACTAGATACCTTAAATAACTTGTTTTTCCTGAGTCTCTTTTCCCTGTAATTATTTTAATCATTCCATCACTCCTAAATCTTCTATTTTTTTGACGTTATACTTTATTGACTGTATCTGAGATAGCACTGAAATGGCAATCTCTGGTGGCGTTGGCCCACCAATATTTAACCCAATAGGCGAATAAATCCGCTTTGGTTGTTTACCTAAATCTTCTTTCAATCGCCCAAGGAGTTCTTCGATCTTATTTTCTGATGCCAGCATACCTAAATACTTATAAGAAAGATCTTTTCCCATTAAATTCTTAAGAATTTCGTAATCCACTTGATGAGAGCCCGTTGCAATAACATGATAATCATTTTTTTGAAAGTACTCTTTTTTTAAAGAATCGTGCCCCTTATGAAAAATATAGTCAAAATCATACCCAGGATCAAACTGATCAACAACATGTAATCTAAAATCTAATCCTACAGACTTCTGACAAATTTCTTTGCCAACATTTCCGGCACCACCATAAATATAAAGGTTCTCCTTTGGCTCAAAATATTCAAAAAATATTCTTGCTTGCCCACCACAAATCATCTGAGCATTAATATTTACTTCTTCAATAACTTCTGCTGATAAATTATAAAGAATCAGCTGGTTCTCCTTTGTTTCTAAGATCTCTTTACACTTTTCAATAATCATTAATTCTAAATCTCCACCAGCAATAGTGCCTAAACGATGAAAATCTTCATCTAGTAAAAGTTTCCCTCCGGTGGTTAAAGGCCCATCACCTTTTTTTTCTACAACAGTAGCCAAAACACATTTTTTGCCTGCTGCTATTTTTTCATTGGTTTTTTTCAATAAACTCATAAATCACCTACAAAATAAACTGTACACTAATGGCTAATAAGAACACTAAAAATCCATAATTCGGGTTCAACTTAAATTTACCTTTAAGTGAATATTTATGAATTAGAGTGATTACAACTGTATTAATGGCTGGATTGATTAATAGAAAATTAATTATTCGTGAAGGCCCTCCAGATAAGTAATAAATATTACTTGGGCTTCCAAATTCAACTAGTAAAATACCAATAAAAGCCATTCGCCAAATAAAAGCAGCTGCAAAGACACGTTTTATATCAACTAATACATCTTCTCTTAATAAAACAAACACTAAACAGCCTTGCAATAAAATCATAAATATTGGATTTAATGCCTTATATATCATAGGATTAGGCATAAACAAATTCACAGATTTAATTGCCGCAGCAATGACAGCTACCTGAAAAATACTACTGCTTTGCTCATTCTCTTTTTCAGCTCGTTTCATGAAATAAAAACCAATAGGAAACATAATCATACCAGATATTGGAAAAAGTATCCAGTGCAGCAAATAACCTAAGGTAGCTTCAGCAAAGCCCCATAAACTTCCATAGAGTAGATTTGTTTTAAAATTCTTAGTCATACAATTCCTCCTTCAAATAATTGTGTAATATTTTTATTGCAGTTTCTTCACGATAACGTCTTGTTGACCTTTTATCTGTTTCACCATGTAATAATAAACGATAGTCTTCAATTAAAGTATATATTAAACTTTGTCCTTGAGAGAGTTCTTTATTGATTATTTTTTCTTCAATAAAACGGTCTCTTATAGGTTTGTCATTAATGGCGCCAAAGGCTACTCTAAAATCCTTGATAATATTGTCTTCTATGGTTAAAACACTACTGATGGATAGTTTGGATAAAATATCCCCATGTCTTGTCCCAAGTTTATTAAAGTAACTCACCCCAAAGCTTTTGTTGGGTATAATGATTTGATAAAGGAGTTCATCTTTTCTCAAATCTGTATCATACTTTCCTTTAATAAAATCTGACACTTTTTCTATTCTAAAATCATTTTTACTTCGCAGCTCAACCTTTGCATCTAATAAAAAGAGCACTGGTAAGGTATCCCCTACCTTTGCCGCATTTGCAATGTTTCCACCAATGGTCGCCATATTTCGAATGGCAGGATTTGCCATGGTAATCACTGCTTTTTTTAAAATTTCTGGTATAAATGGACTATTATAAACTTCTAATAAGGAGTTACATGCTTTAATATATATATAGTCCTGGTCAGCAGTAATTCCGTTGAGTTCTTCTAAATCATTGATAAACATGACCGGAGACTTAAACTTACGACTGGCACCATGCCATTGTCTTTTACGAATCATTAAATCCGTACCACCAGCAAACAACCAATAATTTTCTGTTGACAACTCTTCTAAACAATCTTTTAGATCTATAGGGATATAACTGTCGACGACCATAAATCACCTCCCTTTTCCTTCGCTAACATAACAGCTTCAAAAATCGATTGATAGCCTGTGCAACGGCAAATATTACCGGATAAGCCTTCTTTTATTTCTTCTAACGTTGGGTTTTTATATGTTCTTAAAATATTTTCTGTTGCCAAAATCATCCCTGGTGTACAAAACCCGCATTGTACAGCGCCAGCTTCAAGAAATGATGCCTCAATCACTTCAAATTGTTTTGTATTTTTAAAACCTTCGATTGTGATGATTTCTTTATTGATAACATTACCCATTGGCACCATACATGAATTAACCAACTGGTTATTAATAAAGACAACGCAAGCACCACATTCACCTTCAGAACACCCTTCTTTCACCCCAGTCAAATTAAAATTTATCCTTAAAACATCTAACAATCTTCTCACAGGATCTACATCGATGGATACTTTTTCATTATTTAAAGTAAAATTAATTGTCTTTAGCATATTCTTTTACCTCCAAAATGTACTCTGGTGTCACGGGTATTTTAAATATCTTATGACCAATTGCATCTTCAATAGCACTTGCAATGGCTGGTGGTACACCGACTAATGATAACTCCCCAAGGCCTTTCGCCCCATAGGGTCCATCATCATATTTATTAATAACTAAATCAAAAGCCATTTGAGGAATATCCTTTGATGTGGGTACAGAATATGCTTCAAAATTATTCTGCTGAATTAAACCTTTTTTAGAAGTCATATTCTCCATCATTCCAAGACCCATGCCTTGAATCATTCCCCCATGAATTTGACCTTCCACTAATTTAATGTCAATGGGATTTCCTATGTCATAAACCCCATAGAGTTTATCAACGGTCACATCATAAGTGATTTTATCTACTAATACTTCCGCTACGACTCCTGACCAAGAATAAGCCATATAGGCATTCCCTTTAAGGTTCTTTTGATCCCACACCAAATAATCTGGTGCTTTAAAATTTTCTTCTACTACAAAACTTTCTTCATCAAAACGTTCTTTCACTTTTAATGCGGCTAAATACAGTAATTGTCCAACAACCATTGTTGTTCGCGAAGCCACTGTGGGCCCAGAATCTGGTACATATTTTGTATCTGGATTGTCATAATGAACCGCTTCAATGTCAATACCTATAACAGAAGCAACAATTTTTGATAAAGCCGTTTTTGCCCCTTGCCCCATTTCTACATTGGCAACTAAAAGATCTACTGTATCATCTGCATTCTTTCTTAGTTTGACCTTTGCTTTAATATGGGTTGCTTCACCATCCCCAGTAAAACCACCCCCGTGGGGAACAAAGGATACACCGATTCCTCGATAATACTGATCATCTTCTTTTTTATTATTTAATTTTTCTTTATAATTTGATAGTTTCTCTAATTGGTCGGCTAATTGATCTAACATTATTTTCTCAACATAAACGCCACTTGTTGCTGTTTGATCCCCTTGCTTCACAAAATGATTCCGTTTTAGTTTAAAGGGATCAATTTTTAATCCCTTTGCAATTTGATTGATGTGCTGTTCTAAAGCAAACATAGATTGTGGGGCACCAAAGCCTCTAAAGGCTCCAGTAAACACATTATTTGTTGCCATCACGACCCCTGTTACATCTAAGTTTTCTATAAGGTAAGCGCCTGTTAAGGTAAATAATGACCGTTGTAATACAACATCTGATAAACCAATATATGGTCCCCCATCTAAAGAAATATCTACCACCATTCCTTGTATTTTATTATCTTTGACATAACTTTTTATATAAGTCTGGGATGGGTGTCTTTTAGTTGTATACATAATATCTTCTCGACGATCAAATATTAAACGTACAGGCTTTTTAATTTTTAAAGCAGCAGCAGCCACTTGACAAGCGAGAAGAGAAGGATACTCTTCTTTTCCACCAAAGGCACCACCAGTATCACTTTGAATCACTCGTATTTCATCTTCGGGTAATTTTGTTGAATGTATTAAAGCATTTTTAACATAATAAGGACATTGAATAGAACCATATACTTTCAATTCTTCGCCATCGTAGTCTCCTACAACACCTTGTTTTTCCATATATAATTGTTCTTGATAAGTTGTCTCATAATATCCTTCAAAAATCCGACAATCACTCAAAGTACTAATCGAACCCTTTGAAAAATGATGTTTTACAAATATATTGTTATCTTTTTTATCTAAAATGTTTACTTGATTGGCTTTTGATTCTTCAATGGAGTAAACAGCTGGTAATGCTTCATACTCAACAACTACTTGTGCCATGAGTTCTATAATTTTGTCTTTGCTTTTACCAACAATAAATGCAATGGGTTCCCCAATGTAATTAACCTGATCCTTAGCAAAAATAGGCATATCAAAATCGATCATCGCCACTTCATTGGTATGAATATCCCTATAATCGACTATGTAATAATCCTTTGGCATTTCTGGATATACAATATTTTTAATGATACCGCGACTAATCTCACTTCGCAATGTCCTTGCGTAGTGTAAATTTTCAAATTGTAAATCTTCTAAAAACTCATTTTCTCCACGCATTTTTTTAACTGCATCCACTCTTAAAGTTCTCTCATCAATTTTCATTTTTTATACACTCCAATACATTCAAATAATCTTCAAAAGTATCAATATCCATTAATATACCCGGGTCATTAACTGTTACATAAATCACTTCTTTGCTTTTCACAAAATATTTTAGGGATTTAAATTCCGAATTTTCTGAAATTTCACCTAACAAAGACCCTTCTATAATAATCGGGTGGCCTGATTGGTAATCATAACTTGGTAAGATGACATCACCAGAAGTTTCTAATAATTTTTTCACGGTTCTTTTTTTGACATGCCCATAGTCTCCCGGCATAAAAATCAATCGATCACATACCATTTTATTTATACCCAATTTTATCGAACTAAACATACCATCTTCATATTTTTCATTGTAAACTAATTGAACACCTTCATAATCTTCTAGCACTTTTTCAATAAATTCATGATTGTGTCCGGTCACTACTGTCACTTCTCGACAAAAGGGTTGAATTGTTGTAACAGCTTGCTCAATTAAAGTTTTTTCTTCAATTTTATAGAGCATTTTATAACCTAAAGCTCGCGAAGATAATCCTGCTGCAACGATTAAGCCATTAATCTTCATTTCCATCACCTCATTATTTTCTATTATATCTGTTTATCAAAAAAAATTCATTATCAAATTGTAACAAAATATTAACAAATTCCTCTATTTCCTTTATGATATACTAATTAAAAAAGGGGGAGTTTATGAATCTTAGTCAAATAGTAGAAACATTAGAAAAAGAATTAATTAGTAATACACAAGCATTAATTCGTATTAAAAGTACCGAAGAAGAACCCTATGAAGATATGCCCTTTGGTCAAGGTGTCCAAGCATCTCTTGAATTCACACTCAATTTATGTGAGTCGTTGGGTTTTAGAACAAAAAATATTGACAACCAAGTGGGTTATGCAGAAATTGGGAGTGGTGAAGAATTAATTGGTATTTTAGCTCATTTAGATGTTGTACCAGCGGGTGATCTATCCACATGGGACCACCCACCATATGAAGCCATCATTGAAGACGGCAAAATATATGGTAGAGGAACCATTGATGATAAAGGTCCTGCTATGGCCGGTATTTATGCGATGAAGGCGGTTTTAGATAGTGATATTCCATTAAATAAACGCATTCGAATTATTTTTGGATTAAATGAAGAAACCCACTGGAAAAGCATTAATTATTATTTAGAACATGAAGAAATACCAAGTTTAGCTTTCACACCAGATGCTGATTTTCCTGTCATTCACGGTGAAAAAGGTATTTTAGTTTTCAATATGAATGCCACCCTTGAAGAAGCTTTAGCCGATGGTGGTATAGAAATTTTATCCATTAAAGGTGGTAACCGACCAAATATGGTGCCAGACTTTGCAGAAGCAACATTAATTGAAAATAAACCTTTTAAACATATTTTAGAAACTTATAGTGAAGAAAAAAATATTAAAATCGATTATGTCAAAGAGAATAACCATGTAAAAATAAAAGTGCATGGCGTTTCTTCTCATGGTGCGAAACCAGAAACCGGTGTTAATGCCATTACACATTTATTAGATCTTCTAAATTTATTTGATCTTCAAATTGGAGATTTAGCGAACTTTATTCGGTTTTTCTCAAAGCACATCGGTACTGAAGTGAATGGAGAAAACATTGGCTGTCATCTATCAGATGACCTCTCTGGTCCATTAACTTTTAATGTAGGTACCATTGATTGTAATCAAGAACACATGAGTCTAGGTATAAATGTCCGTTACCCAATCACGAATACAGCTGATGATGTGTATAACGGGATAACTGAAGTGTTAAATAAAACGGTATATAATAACAAAAATTATATTACCCTTGAGAAAAAAGATCATATGCAACCAATTTATTTTGAAAAGGATCACCCTTTAATTAAAGCTTTGATGACCGTTTATAAAAAACATACCGGTGATACTTCAGAACCAATAACCATCGGTGGCGGCACATATGCTAGGAGCATGCCAAATGCAGTTGCCTTTGGCCCACTACTAAAGCACCGAGAAGAAACTGCTCACCAAGCGAATGAACATATTTACATTGAAGATTTAATTTTAGCCACTAAAATCTATGCCGATGCACTCAAAGCACTACTTTAGAAAATTAATATACCTATGGTTCAAAAACCATAGGTATTTTTTATTTGGTAAATTAAATTTCAATAGTTTCTATACCATCTAAAACTGCGTTGCCTCCAACATATACTTTTTTAATATTTTCTTGATCAACTTCTAGTTTCACTCTAATGGCTGAATGCACACCCATTTTTTCACCTTGGTAAAAAATAATTTGATCCAGTACATTCTCATCTAATTGCTTGTAATGGTAAAGATAGGACGCTAATGCTCCGGATGCCGTACCTGTGGCACTTTCTTCATCAATGGCATAATATGGCGCAAAGTTTCTACAATTCGCCTGTTCATTTTCATTTTGTTCGAGAGAAAACACATGGTAGCCCGTCACATCATATTTTTCAGAAATCTTATATATTTTTTCTGAGAAAGGTGATAGATCATTTAATATCCCATTATTTTTGACACCAACCATTAAATCCCTAAGGCCTGTGGTCACAATTTGTACAGGCAATTCTTCTATTAAATCCTGAACTGAAATGCCTAAAGAATCTGAGATTTCATTTCTTTCATCAATAATATCTAAAAATTTTGGTTGGCTTTGTTCCATTAAAATTTCATTTGACTTCGTCACAATAACCGACAAATGCCCAGCTTTTGTTTTTTGTAGATAATTTCCTTGATTAATCACGCCTTCGTCTAAAAGCAGTTGAAAGGCAGCAATGGTTCCATGACCACACAAATCTACTTCTTTATTTGGTGTATAAAAGGATACATCAAACAAATCTTCCGTTAGCTGGTTAACAAATACTGTTTCTGACAAGCCCACTGCTTTAGCAATCTTTTGTTTTTCAGCATTACTTAATTCTTTTTCATTAATGACAATACCAGCTGGATTGCCACCATGGCCATCCTTCGCAAAAGCTTTCAGTATTTTAACTTCTATTTTCATTTCCCCTCCATCACTAAGGTTTATAACTTGGCTGCTAACACTTTCAAATAAGCCTTAAAATCATCTTTTATCTCATCGTGTCTTAAAGCATATTCCACGGAGGCTTCCATAAATCCCAGCTTATTACCCGCATCATAACGTCTACCAATAAAATCATAAGCATAAATTTTTTGAGTATCCCCTAGTTTTAAAATAGCATCTGTTAATTGGATTTCTCCACCTTTACCTTTGTCCGTTTCTTTTAATACATCAAAAATCTCAGGGGTTAAAACATACCTTCCCAAAATTGCAACGTTTGTCGGCGCTTCTTCTATAGAAGGTTTTTCAATCATACCCTTTACCGCATAGGTACGGTCTTCTATTAAATCACCTTCAATGATGCCATACTTACTAACATTTTCTTCTTTCACTTGTTGAACCCCAAGTACTGATGCTTCATATTTATTGTATACATCAATTAATTGACCAATACATGGTTGGTCTGAATAAACTACATCATCACCCAACAAAACAGCAAAGGGTTCATCTCCAACAAAGGTTTTAGCATATAAAATCGCATGACCTAAGCCTTTGGCCTCTTTTTGTCGAATAAAATGAATATCAACCATCTCTGAGATTCCTTTTGAAATTTCTAATAAATCATTCTTACCTTTCTGTTCTAAAGCACTTTCAAGTTCTGGTGAATAATCAAAATGGTCTATGATTGATCCTTTGTTTCGACTAGTGATAATTAAAATTTCTTCTATACCCGCATCAATTAATTCTTCAACATTATACTGAATCGTTGGTTTATCAACAATAGGTATCATTTCCTTTGGTTGTGCCTTTGTTGCCGGCAGAAACCTTGTCCCAAAGCCCGCCGCTGGTATCACTGCTTTTCTTACTTTTTTCATATCTTAAGCCCCCATTTAGTCTTCAAAATGCTCTTCTTTTATGACACGGTCTTGATACATCTTATTGGTGTCATCTAACTTCATATACATTCGTTCTAAAAATAAGGTCATAATCTTATTACCAATCACAGGATTTTCTTTAATTAATTCTTTTAGTTTTTCTTTAGAAATTCTCATCAGTACAACAAATTCATCAGCAACACCTGTTGATGAGAACTCATCTTTTAATAAAGAAGTTTCTCCAATAATCGAATTACTACAGATATTTGCTAAAATAATTTCTTCACCCTTAGAGTTGCATTTTACAATTCTAACACATCCCCGAACAATGGCGAAGGCATAGAGTTTATTATCCTTATTCCTAAAAATTATATCATTTTCATTATAGACTTTCAACTCTGACATTTCTGCCAGAACCGTTATTTCATCATCTGTAAAATTATTAAACAATGCATGCTTTTGAAATTTATCAATCTTGTCTTCTAAAGTGATGTTAGAAAATTCTTCCATGTTGATTTCAATTTTTTTACGAGACAAATTATATTCTTCAATAATCTTTCTTAAACCCCTTCGATATTTAATGGTTTCATTAATTAAGGTTACCCAATTATCTTGCACTTCAATATAATCATCAAAAACATCAAAATGGGGTTTTGCTTCATGCTTTGATAAATAAACATTTTTTATCGATTCTTGACATCCAATGACATCACCTTTTGCCAAGTAGTCAAGAGCTAATAAAACATTCGTTTTAAAAATTTTGTCTTCCAAATCATCCTTTAAAAAATGTCCTGGATAAGGATCAAAGTCTTCAGCCGTAACATTACTCATATAATTTAAGTCTTTCTGATTTTCAATTTTATTTTTTTCAAATAAAAAACGATAAATATCTTCTCTAAAGCGCTTCCATACTGGATGATTTTTTTTCGGTGGCAAATGTTTAATGTTTAATTCATTGTCTAAGAAAAAATCAAAACCAAACATTTTTGCGTTCATTAAATAGTCAATATCTTCTCCTCGTCTAATTTTAGGGTCAAAGGGTACTAACTGAAACAAATTTTTATGAATTGTCATGGCGCCGCCAAAGGCGAAAGGCGTTACTTTCATTCGTGGCTCCTGTCCGATAAGCTTATCAAAGGCTTCTGTTTTTGAACCAAAGCGATTCCAATAAGTCATCCATGGAACGATATCCACATCATCATAAAACTCATCAAATTTATTTAAATAATAACCAGCCACACCATAAATCATTTTTCCATATTTTCTTTTACCAATATATTCAATTGCCATATCAACATAATTAGGATTTTCAAAAACTTCATCATCATCTATTAATATAGCTACATCTGCATTAATCATTTGTGTTGAGTAAATACACATATTTCTAATATTTGAATAGCCATCGAGAGACAATAAACTTAAATCTCCATCATAACCATTTTCAATTAATTTCATTTTGACATCTCTCAACGTTTGAGGTGTAAAAACATAGGTTTCAATATTAAAATTTGATTTTTCAATGATACCAATCACTTTTTTAACAACTTCCGCTTCAATTTCTGGCGTTGTTGGGCAAATCGGAACAATTAAACTAAAGTCTTTATTCTTTAGAATACTCATACTCTCTAACGTTCGTTGTAGCGTACCCTCTTCATCTAAAGGTGTCGGATGGTCGTAAACTCCATCACCTTCCTGCCACCCAACTGATTTTTTTCTGCCCCAGTATGTTGGAATTACAACACTAACTCTCATTTTCTTACCTCCTATTTTGTTATTTCTTTATAAATTGTTTTAACTTTTTCTAATGACTTCTTCCAAGAAAAATTCTTTAAGGCATAATAATGACAATATTCCCCTCGATCTTTCTTATTATCATTAAAGATTTCATTGATAATTGCCTGAGCCAATGCTTTATGGTCCTCTACAGGTACCAATTGTCCAACTTTAGGATTAATAAAATCAGGTAGCCCACCTTGATTTGTTCCTACAACTGGTGTACCACAAGCCAAAGCTTCAATTGCTACGAGACCAAAGGGTTCTGTTCTTGAAGGTACTGTACTTACATCGGCTAAGTTATATAAATCCACTAGTTGCTGTTGTGTGACATGTCCTAAAAAATATACATTTTTTAAGCCTAATTCTTCTTTTAAAAGCAATAATTTTTCTCTTAACTCACCATCACCTGCAAGTATTGTCGTTACATTATTATTTAATTTCTTTTCATAAATAGCTGCAGCTCTAAGCAAAATATCTACACCTTTAAAATCTGCTAATTTCCCAGCAAAAGATACAATATGATCCGTCACTTTATCAATACCAAAACTTTCTAATGTTTTTTTATAATCTAATGTTTTTGGTTTAAATAAATTCTCATCATAACCATTCATCACCAGTTCTTTATTTTCACTGATGCCGTAAAGCTCTGTTACTTCTCGATCGACTTGTTTGGAAATTGTTATAATTTTACTTGCTTTTCTAGCACCTTCTAAAGCATATTTATGGTACCGTTCATCTTTAATAAAACCTTTTAAATCTGTTCCATGAGCAGTAACCACATAGGGAATATCAAATTTTGATGCCACATAAGGCGTAATCCATAGATGCTGAGCATGTATAACATCTGGTCGTTTTTCTTCAATGGCTTCTTTCGTTGCTTTATAAAAAGCATCAATATATTCCTGTATTTGTTTTTCATTTAATGCATAATAAGTATTATTAGATATTGGATGTGTTGTAAAACATGGAAAATTAAAATCTAAATCATAATCACTATTTTTTCCATTGTTAAACTTAATTATTTTTGATTCAAATCCTTCAAATACTTGTACTTCATGTTCAGGATAAATAACCGTTACATCATTTCCTTGTTCACTTAATTCTCTTGCTAAATTTTGAGTATAAATACCACTTCCCGAGCCTTCTAAGGGGAAATGGTTAATAATTAAAACTTTCATAAAACCCTCCTTTTCACTTCATATACTTCATAAATTCTCTCCAATTATTTCTTAATTGATAATACTCTACAATCATTTTATCTAAATTAAGATAAGCCTGATCAAGTGCCTCAGGTAACAAATAAAATCTTCGGTCATTTAAGTGTTCAGCAATTGCTGGTGCCCCAATCACTAATGCTTTTCTTGTCCGTTCATAATACTCTTGTAAGTTTCTTTCCAGCAACCAATTAAGAAAAGGGTTCCTGCCAATCCAGCCCATACACGCATAGAAAAAACGATCCTTTACTGATTTATCTTTCATGATACAAGGTGCTGTTGGAAAATCTTCAAAGGTATCGTGGAAAATTTTTACATCTATATCTAAGAAAAATTTGTCCTCTACATCGTCAATCGTTAAACCAAGTAAAGTGTCTTCCCCTCTTGTTAAATATGATTCCCCCCTCACTGTATAAATGCTTGAAAAAAAGGGAAGGATATCGTTGAATATTTTCAATCGCATGGCTAAATTACCACCAAGGACTTTATCTGTTTTCGAAACACTTCTATTTTCAAATTTATCAACAGTCAAGTAACCATGGTCATAAACAAAACTCTTATTAAACATAGCGCCTTTTTGAAGCCCTCTAATTAAATACTCCCTATTATTAAAACGCATAGGCGGTACAATATAATACCCTGAATAATCACTTGATGTGACATAAATATCATCTTTAAGATGCTCCAAATGCTCCCCAAAAAAATCAATTTCAACTTCTTGTATCCTTGTACCGTTTTTAATAAGAACAGAAGGCCTTACATCATCATCTACAAAAAATAGTACATCCATCTGATCTACTATGCCTTGAATTAAAACGTTATTTCTGTTTTTCCCATAAGGAATTAAACCATACTCATCATAAACATCTGAATAAATAAGATTTTTAATCAGTTCATCATCTAACCCTTTTTCCTTTAATTGGTAAGTTAATTCATGACAATGATTAATTTTTAAAAGTTTTAACTCAGAATGTTCTTCTATTTTTTCGGCTAACGCTTCATCATAGGACTCAGAATATGCAATAATGACTTCGTCAATTGTGTGGTTATACTTTTTAGCATTCTCTAAAAACATTAAAATATTAACTTTTTCATTTAATTCCCTTACAACTAAACCCAAAGCTATTTTCATATCATCACTAAGTCTCCCATCTAAAAGTAATGATACCCAGTTTAAATTAAATTTAACATTTAATAATTTTTCCTCTTAAAAAAAAAGATTCAATAACCATTGAGTTAAAGAATCTTTATAAGCAATCTATTTAGTTTTTTTAATCGCAATACTTTCATAGTATACATTCAATACCTTTTCAGCTATGGCTTCATTAGAATATTCCTTTGAAAATTTCCTAGCATTTTCACCTAATTTTTTTCTTAATGCTTCATTTTCCATTAGTAAGATTACTTTTTCAATCCACTGATCTAAATCATTTTTTGTTTTAAAACCATTCGATTTATTTTCAATTATATCTTCAATGCCACTGGAACGTATGGCAACGACGGGACAACCACCTGCCATGGCTTCAACAATAACCATGCCTTGGGTTTCAGATAATGAAGTGAACAAGAACAAATCAGATGCAAGATAGTATTTTGTAATATCTTCTGGACTAATCTTCCCAATTAACTCCACGGTTGACCCTAAATCATTTGCAACAATATATTCCTGAAGAGCCTCATGCTCCCCCCCATCGCCAATAATTAAATGTTTAAAATCCAAGCTGGTTTCTTCTTTTATTCTTTTGATGCCATCTAACAGAAAATAAATATTTTTCTCTCTAGAAAGTCTTGTAACAGTACAGGAGAAAATTTGGTCTGAAGATAGATATTTTCTTCGAATTTCTTCAACTGACCCTTCTGTTACTTCGTCATATTTTTTAAAGTCTATACCTGTTGGTATGACATATTTTTTGCGACTCACTCCAATGTTGTTCAGGTATTCTTTTGCTGTATATGTCGGCGAAATAATTCCATCACATTTTTGAGCAAACCTTTTAATCATTTTGTGGGAAATAATATTTTTGAAAACCAACTGAAAAAAAGGTAAAAAATGTGCATAAAGTTCTAATCTTGTATGATAAGTTAAAACAACTGGTAAGTTATATTTTTCCCCTAGTTTAAGCCCCTTCCATCCCATCCAAAATGGATGATGTACATGAATAAGATCATATTCATTTTCTGTAAATGCTTTTTTAAATTTTGACGAAAAAATATTTGCGATGGGAAAAGAAAAATTCTCCAACTTATAATATTTTAATAATTTTAATCGAATAACATTTTCATCATCTTCTGTTACTAAATCTGGATACTCTGGTGCAATAATCCTTACTGTGTGTCCTTTATCTCTTAAGCCTTGAACTAATCGATTAATTGATATTGGGACGCCGGCGATAAATGGCAAATAATTATTGGTTACCATGAGAATTTTAAGCTTTTCATCTTTGTCTACAATTAAATCTTTAGAAAAATTTCTATAATAATCTACAGGTTTTGATGCCTTATTATAAATAATTATAATAATTAAAACAATAATCCCCAATAAAATAATGAAATTTATATAATTAATATAGAAAACTGAGTGTACTGTAATCCATATATTTTCAAGAATTTTAAAGAATACACTTTCTTGATGGTTGGTTTCTTCTATAACTTCATATTCAACACCAGATGCTTTTACATTAACTTTTAAATAGTGATAAAAACTTTCATCATAATCTGGAAGTAAAGTACCACCAGCAGCGCCTGAAACGATATAATCTACTCCATTTATTCTTTCATGAGCTGACATCCCTGATACTGAAGAAATCACAGCTGTTACATTATAATTCGTAAACTCTTTCATTAAAAAATCATGATAGGATTCATCTAATATATAATTTTCTTCTGGCTCAATATGTCCTTTAGTTTCTAATCTTATTAATGACTTATTCATAAAAACAAATTTGTATTTATGGTCTTTTCCTTTTTCTAAGGTGTCATGTAACCACTTTTTTTGCCATTGAATTGACGTTTTTCCTGAGGTATCTAAAAAAATAAAATGCGCATCTTTCAATTGAAAGGAAAAAAAGTACGGTCCATAGTGCTTGTAAAAATTTTCATCACCACCATCTGATATTTCTCGATCGCCAATGCCAATAATCATTGGTACATCTAGTTTTTTAACACTTTCATTCAATATCCTATATTTATCTTCTGCTCCATCTAAAATAGCATCTCCATTTGAAATTGCAAATTCTATTGCTTCATCTTTATTAACATTTTTAATAATACTTTTATCAAAGACACTTATAGAACTTTTTATATTTCCAAAAACTGCAAAAGAATATTCATCGCTTTCAATGGCTTCTATTTTTTCGATGTTTTCTATATTTTGCGATTCAAAATCTGATTCGTATACTAATAGATAGCCTTTGTAGAGAATTAAAAAAAATAGGATGGCTATGTTCATATACATGAATACCCTTAATCTTTTTCTTTTCTCCATAAGTCATATTCTCCTTTTCTTCATCTTTATATCTTTATAAAAGTGATAATAAAAGAGTATCATACCAATAATCATAGCAATATAGATACTGAACAGTCGCCAAGCAAAAGTTAAAGATACAATGCTTTTCATATTCACATACCTAGAAAACATTAAAGTAAAACTGCCTTCGGCAACACCACTTGCACCGGGTGTTGGTGCAAAATACATCATAAAAGTTATTAACAATTGAGACAAAATAATTTTTATTGTAGACACGTTAGCATTTAGATCTTTAATTAAAAGAACCGAAAAATAGAATAATACGAATAAAAACATAATCGAAAAGAAGAGGGATAAAATGACATATTTCTTTTCGCCCTTTAGATAGTTTTTAATGTTACTCGATAATTTTTCGATTTCTTTATCAATTTTACTTTTATAATGGTTATAGGTTTCTTCTCTTTTTATAATTTTTTTCTTCCTTAAGAATGTTAAAAACTTATGAATAATATTTTCAATCATTTCAGGATTCTTAATCATTTCATAGCCTAAGTAAATAACCAGTATGTAAAGGCTAATGAAAAAAACCATAAGTGTACTTGGAAATTTATTAGGAAATATATTTAAAAAATTTATATCAAAAATAATAATTATTGGTACAGTCATAATAAAAAATATTATTGGTATAACCGTTCGAATAAGAGAAGCCGCAGAAGCATCGCCTATAGAAATACCTTTTTTATTTAAAAAATAAATCTGAGCAAAACCACCGCCTGTTGCAAAAGGCGTGATATTTGATACAAATATATTGATAAAAACGATTTTAAAAATGAATAAAAATTTAGTTTTAACACCAATAGCTTTTAATACATAGAATAATCTTAAAGCATCCACTAAATAGTAAATAACCATTAATCCAAGTACTTTTAGAAGAGCAGCTCTTGAAAATATTTTTAATGACAAAAATAATGATTGGTCACTTATGAATTTGTAAATCCCAATAAAGGTTAAAATAGAAATACTAATAAATATAAAAGTAAATAATATATATTTTATTAACTCTTTAGTTGATTGATCATTAAAGTTATCATTAGTCACAAATAAAACCCTCTCTATTCAAGATTTTCTTGCCAAAAACGCTTTAATTCCTGCTCTAAACTTTTAATTGTTACGAAGTCAAGGCCCCAATCCTTTGGTAACATGCGTCTGTAATATCTTCTTGAAAAACGATCCCCAAGTAAAAGAATTGTGCCTTGGTCTTTTTTACTACGAATGACACGTCCAGCAGCCTGCATGATTTTGATAATGGCTGGATAGGCATAAGCATATTCAAAGCCTTTTGATTTTTCCAAATCATAATAATCTCTAATAATATTATTTTCTAAACCAAAACCTGGCAAACCAATCCCAACGAGTATAACCCCTTGTAATTTATCACCTTTTAAATCAATGCCTTCAGAGAATATACCACCAAGGACCACAAAAGCCGTTATATTTTCTTCTTGATTAAATAATTCAATAAAATCTTCTCGTGCTGCTTCACTCATCTGTTGGCTTTGTACATGTATCTTTTCATCATATTTTAATTGATAATCCTCTAAGACCATTGCCATATAAGCATAAGAAGGAAAGAAAACAATACTGTTGCCTTTATTGTTGTTAATATATATGTTTATATATTCACTCACCAGTGCCACTGTACTTTCCCGATCATTGTACCGAGTTGATATCTCATTTGAGAACAAAATTTTTCTGTTTTTATGATCAAAGGGGGTTGGAAAAATAAAGACTTCATCTGTTTCATTACCGCCTAGAATCTCTTTATAATATTGTATAGGACTTAATGTTGCAGAAAAAAATGTTGCAGACACGCGATTAATGGTCTTCAAATGAAAAGATGGATCAATATTCATTAGTTTTGCTTTATAATTATTTTTTTCAAGTCTTTCAAAATAGAATATTGATCCCTGAAAAGTCAAATCATTAATCTTCGTATAAGCTAAAGTTTCAAAATAGAATTCTAAAACTTTTTCATAAAATATATCTTTTTTATGATCTGTTAGCCACCCTTCAATATAACTGTTCAGTTCTGCTAATTTATCATATAACATTTCTGGTGGTGTATCTCTTTGATAGAACCGTTGATCTGCTTCTAAATTCTTCTTTAACTCTAAAAAAGCCGCATTCACTTTATAAAGCTTTTTCCCTAGTAGTCTATGTTTACCCTTTATTTCTCTTCTTAAATCTAAAAAATCTTGTTTTGTCAATTCCGCGGAGTACATCTCCCTGCCACGATTCACTAAATTATGACTTTCATCTACAAGTAAGGAAATTCTATAATTTGTTTCATCAAAATATCTTTTGAGTTTTACCCTTGGATCAAAAACATAATTATAATCACCAATGATGATATCGCAAAACATTGAAAGGTCTAGAGAAAACTCAAAGGGACAAATTTGATATTTCTTTGCAATAAAGGAAATATTTTCCCGGTTAAATAAATCATCCGTGGCTAAAGCCTCCATCATTGCTTCTTTAACATGGTTATAATACCCTCGCATATACCGACATTTTTCTATTTTACAATCAGATTTTTCATAGAAACAAATTTTATCCTTTGCCGTAAAGGTAATGGCTTTTATTTTTAACCCACGATTAATTAAAATTCTTAAACTTTCTTCTGCAACCGTTCTGGTAATGGTTTTTGCCGTTAGATAAAAGATTTTATCAATGGCTAAATTTTCTAAAGCTTTAATCGATGGAAAAAGTGTACCCATGGTTTTTCCAATACCCGTTGACGCTTGAATAAAAGCATTTCTCTTTTCACGTATACTTTGATAAGTGACTACAGCAATCTCTCTTTGGTATTTACGGTAGTCCTCAAAGGGAAATTTTAATGATTTAATGCTTAAATTTCTCTCAAATTGATGACTTTCTTCTAAAATAAGCCACTGAACATACTGTTTTAAAATGTTCATAACAAAGTCTTCTAAAGCTTCAATACTTTTTTCTTCAATAAATTTTCTGCTACTATAATCTTCTAAAGATACATAGGTCAACTGAATTTTTATTTGCTTTAAATCATTTTCAAGCATATAAATATACGCGTAAAAATACCCTTGTGCCCAGTGCAAAGGGTAATCTTTTATTTCAATATCTAAAAGGTCTCTCGTGGTACTTTTGATTTCATCAATGATGACTTCTTTTTCATTAATAATCAAACCATCCATTCGACCGGATACTTCTATTAATCGGTCTTCGATTTCAAAGGTTTTTGATAAAAAAACTTCCTTTTGTGTTTTTTCCTCATAACTTCTTTGAATGACTTGATGGGCCTTTGTCCCATCAGCACCACGGTTCTTACCTACATAAGAAAAATCTAAGTCGCCTTCTTTTAAAATAAATTCAATTAATGATCGAACAGCAATTTTATGCTTCATTTTTCCACCTAATTCGTTTTAGTTAATTTTCTTGGTAATTGAATAATAATTGTTGTGCCTTTTTCTACTATTGATTCTACTGTTATCATACCACTTAAGGCTTCAACATTGTTCTTAACAATATATAAACCTAAGCCTTGGCCTTCATTAATCTTTGGATTCACACGGTAGTAAGCATCAAATATTTTATCATAATGTGACCCTTCAATACCTTGCCCAGTATCCTTTACTTCTATTCTAACAGTTTCTGTTTTCACATCAATAGTTAAATCAATAGTGCCTGTATCCGTATATTTATAAGCATTATTCACTAAGTTATAAATAATCTGAACCAATAAGGATTCATCAGATGCGATTATTTCATCACCACTATAGTTGTAATTTAATTCCAATCCTTTTCGTTTAAATTTTAGTTCAAGACCTTTCACCAACTTATTAATAATAGTGTATAAATTAATGTCTTTTATTTGTAGCTTAATGGACTCTCCTAAAGTTAATATGCGTTCATCTAAACTGTCCAGTAATACAATTAATTGATCAACTTGTGTCATGAGTATTTCAAATCTGTTTTTATCCGGTGTAATAATTTCATCGAGTAACCCTTCAATATTTGATCGAAGAACAGTTAATGGGGTTTGACTTTGATGAACAATACTGTCAATAGCTTCTTTTCTTAGCTTTTCTTTTAACTTTAATTTCTTTGATAACTGGCTTATATGCCACTGAATATCAAATATTTCTTTAATCTTTGATGGTTTTTCAACTAATATCACTTGAGAATCGGCGATTTTTGCATCCTCCGCGGTTTTAATCAACTCACTGCTCATTCCACGACTAATGTAAAAACTAGCGATGACAAGCAAAATTAAGACGCTTAAACCACTAATAATACTATTAATGAGTAAAGTTCTTGTAAATCGACGGGCCATTAAGGAGTTTTGAATAGCACTTGTGCGTTCAATTCTAAGAGTACCTTGTAGTTTTCCGTCAGATTTCATTTCAAAGGTGTCAATATCTCCCATCATACTTTGCATATGGTCACGCATCATATTGGTCTCTTTTTCAACAGCAATTAACACCTGTCCATCAACATCTAATACAGAAATTCTCGAAATTGGCTCATCTAAATAATCTTCTAATGTCAAGCGTAATTGGTTTTCATTAACAATACCTTCTTCAAAAACCATTTGTGCTTGGTTTTTAATGTTTTCCACTTGGTTTAGATAGTTTTCCCTTGTAAAATCAATAAAGAAACGGCGCATAAAAACCCCGAAGATCAAAGTTGTAATGATAATGGCTACTAAACCAACAATTAATAAGATTTTAAGCCATCTTTTTCTAATGGTTGTCATTAGAATCGTCTCCTTTAAAAATATACCCAGCGCCATATTTTGTATAGATATATTCTGGTACATCAGGGTTGATTGCAATTTTTTGTCGGATTCTTTTAATGTGTGCATCAATACTTCTATTAAAACCTTCATAGTTATATCCGAAGGATTTTTCAATTAATTGTTCTCTGGATAGCACTTGATTAACATTTTCAAAAAAGGTTCTTAGTAATTTGAATTCTGTAGCCGTAATATCTATTTTATCATCCATATAATGTAACGTTTGGTTCTTTAAATTTAATGCGAGTGGGCCAACACTTATGATCCCTTCTAAATCGCCTTTTCCATAGACTCGTCGAATAAGCACTTCCACCCTCTTGATTAATTCCTTTGGACTAAAGGGTTTAATAACATAATCATCCGCTCCATAGTCAAAACCATTTAATCGATCCATTTCACTTTTTTTAGCCGTTAACAAGATAATAGGAATATCCGATATATTTCTAATTTCCTTTAGTAATTCAAAACCATCCATCTTTGGCATCATTAAATCTAAAATAGCTAAGTCAATACTCTTTTCATTAAATTGATACAAACCTTCTAGGCCATCTTGAGCAATGACAACTGTATAACCCGAAGCTTCAAGATACTTCTTAACGATTTCTCTTATATTTTTTTCATCTTCAACAATAAGTATTTTATACATAATATATGAGCAAAGCTCAGGAAACACCGCCTTTCGTTTTCTTTTATTATACCAAAAATAGGCCCTTAGGCCTATTCATTTAGCAAATTTCGTTTATGAAGATATTCTTCTTCTGTTAGTTCACCCTTTACAAATCTCATTTTTAATTGTTCTAAAGCTTCATCGTCTTTTATATTAGACTTCTTATAGAGTCTGTAAGCAAGATAAATTAATCCAATCCAAAAAACGCCTTTGGCTATTAAAAAGAGCCAATAATAATTTGAGAACATACCTATTCCTCTACCAATGTTCCAGTAACCACCATGCATCATATGCTACCTCCTTATTTTTCTTCTAATATTTTTTTCTTTTTTTGATACTCTTCTTCTGTTATTTCATCATTAATGTATCGTTCTTTCAATCTTTTTAGGGGTTCATTTCTCTGTTGATTATTAAAACCACCATTTTCTTTAATTAGATAAAATCCGACAATTGCTATTACTAAAATAATTATCATTTTATTCTCCTCTCTTCTATCTTGATTTAATCATAACAGGAGAATATGACAGAAATATGACCAAAAAAAATAAACCTTCCACTTTTGTGAAAGGTTTACGTAATTAATTATTAAAAGCTAAATATTTTTTCTCTCCATTGAGTATAACCCTAGAATAGGTAGTGGAATAAGTTTTATATTCTTCATAATATCTTGCTAAATTATAAGGCCCACGGTTATATTCAGATAAAATTCTATTATAGTCATTACCATAAGAGTCTTTTAACAATCGTAAATATGTTGCTGCTAATTCAATATTGTAAGCTGGTTCAAATATCTTCTCAGGATCATATTTCAATTCATGGTTTTCAGCAAATTCATTGGCCAACCATTTTTCAGTTGATGGAATAATTTGCATGTACCCTCTGTCTTGATCTCTTCCTACTTCAAACTGTTTAAAATTACTTTCTAATTCCATTATTGATAAAATCAACGATGGTTTTAAATTATACTTATTCGCAACATTCACAAGAACAGCTGATGTTTCTAAATCTAATGGTGTGTTTTGTGAAATATCACCAATTTTTTCAATATCTTCATACTCTAAGTTTTCAATTTTTAAATCCGTTAAGACCCTATTTAATTTTTCTTCAGCTTCATTTTTCTTTTCCTCTAATGAGTTCACTGTTTTACTTAAAATACTTATTTTTGTTTCTAAGTCATCTTCTATGACATTAACCTTTTCTTCTTTTTGCTCTAATTTTTGTTCTAAAGCATCAATCTTTTGATTTTTATTATTAATCGTAATAACAGTTGCACTTACGACCATAATAACTACCAATAATAAACCAATTAATACTTTTTTATTATTTGACATTTTTATTCACTCCTTAATTAAAAAGACATAGCTCATGGCCATGTCGATACTTAAGGTAGTATATCATAACTTTTTCAATTGTCAAATTTAAGTGTGGTGAAAACGTTATCCAGCCTAGGATAACGTTATTTTCTTTTTTTTACTCTAAATAGAATTGTTTTATCGCTTGTATTTTTTTTGAGCTATTGCATACAAATTATTACCCATAGAATCAATGACAACGGTTAGAGGCAACTCATTTATTTCTAATCGTCTTAGAGCTTCAGAACCTAAATCATCAAAAGCAATCACTTCACTTTTAGTAATGCAATTGGCAATTAATGCCCCAGCGCCACCAATGGCAGCAAAGTAAACACCTTGATATTTCACAATGGCATCAATAACTTTCTGGGCTCTTTTGCCTTTTCCAATCATACCTTTTAACCCTTTCTCAAGTAAGGGTATTGTTAAATCATCCATACGATAACTTGTCGTTGGACCAGCCGAACCAATGACTTCACCTGGCTTAGCTGGTGCTGGACCTACATAATAAATAATTTGGTCTTTTATATCAAAGGGCAAATCTTCTTCGTTACTAATCATATTCACTAATCTTTTATGTCCTTGATCTCTTGCAGTATAAATAACACCACTAAGTAATATTTGATCACCAGCTTTTAACTGCACAGTTTTTTCTTTAGTTAATGGGGTTTTCATTTTAATCATAAAATCACCTCTAAATGTCTTGAGGCATGACAGTTGATATTCACTGCCACGGGTAGACCAGCAATATGTGTTGGATAGGTTTCAATATTCACACCTAATGCTGTTATACGACCACCTAAACCTTGGGGTCCAATACCTAAATCATTCACTGCATCTAAAATTTCATCTTCTAAGTCAGCAATATGTTTTAAAGGACTTTTTTTATCGATGGGTCGCATCAGTGCCTTCTTTGCTATTTTCGTCACTTCATCCATTGTGCCACCAATCCCAACACCAATGACAATTGGCGGACATGGATTTGGACCAGCAATTTCAACGGTTTCCAAAATAAAGTCCTTGATACCTTCAATACCATCCGAGGGCTTTAACATTTTTAATCGTCCCATATTTTCGCTACCAAAACCCTTGGGAGCTATGGTAATCTTTAAATCATTTCCTTTAACAAAGTCATAATGAATGACACCTGGTGTATTGTCTTTTGTATTTTCTCTGATAATGGGATCAGAAACAATTGATTTTCTAAGATAGCCTTCTATATAACCTTGTCGAATGCCTTCATTAATTGCTGTTTTTAAATTACCTTCAACAAATACTTCCTCTCCTATTTCTACAAAAACCACGACCATACCCGTGTCTTGACACATGGGCACTCTTTTATTTTTTGCAATTTCAGCATTCTTTAAAAGATCTTTAATGATCTGCTTCCCAATTGGGGATTCTTCTTGGTCAAAACCTTTTTCTAAAGCTTCTTTCATATCTTTATTTAAATTAAAATTTGCTTCAATACACATTTTCCTAACAGCATCGACTACTTCTTTTGATTGAATGACACGCATAAATTCCTTCCTATTCTCTGATTTGTCCTTCGCCTCTCACAACATATTTATAAGTTGTTAACTCTTTTAAACCCATTGGACCTCTTGCATGTAATTTTTGTGTTGAAATACCAATTTCACCACCAAAACCAAACATAGAGCCATCAGTAAATCGTGTAGAAGCATTGACATAAACAGTACTAGAGTTGACATTATTTAAGAATTTTTCGCTATTCATCATATGATTCGTTAAAATAGCATCGGAATGATGGGTCCCAAATTGATTAATATGATCAATGGCCTCATCAATTCCTTTGACAACTTTAATAGATATTTTTAACCGATGGTACTCTGTTTCAAAATCTTCAGGTAGCGCTTGTTCCATTTCAGGTACAATACCGACTGACTGTTCGCAACCAACTACTTCAACAGAATGATTTTTTAATGCCTGATAAACAACTGGTAAAAATTTCTCCTGGATGCTTTCATGTACGAGTAATGTCTCAATGGCATTACATACCCCTGGCCTCTGAACCTTTGCATTCAGCACCAATTTTAAAGCTTCGTCAAAATCATATCCTTCATCTACAAACATATGACAAAGTCCTGCCCCAGTAACAATCATTGGCACCGTTGAATCCGCTGCTAACTTTTTCTTTAGGCCTTCACCACCCCTTGGAATGATTACATCTAAATACTCATCTAATGTTATGAGCTCCGATACATATTTTCTGTCTGTTTTATCAATTAATTGAACAGCCCCTTCTGGTAGACCCATTTTCTTACCATAGCTATTAATTACTTTCATTAAAATTTTATTTGATTCAATGGCTTCAGAGCCACCTCTTAAAATGATTGCATTCCCTGATTTAAAAGCCAAACCCATGGCATCTACCGTTACATTTGGTCTTGACTCAAAGACCATACCAATGACACCAATCGGTACTCTCACTTTAGATATTTTTAAGCCATCGTCGCTTGTCCAGCCACCTAAAATTTCGCCAATTGGATCGTCTAAAGAAGCCATTCTTCTCAAACCATCTGCCATAGATTTTAAACGTTGATCATTAATAATTAAACGGTCAATTAACGCCGCATCTAAATCATTATTTTTACCTTTTTCCACATCTATACTATTGGCTTTAAATATTTCTTCCTTAGAAGCCATTAAGCCATCAGCTATCGTTTCTAAAATTTCATTTTTCTTTTGTGAGGTTAAACTTTGAATAACATAGGACGCTTCTTTTGCTTTTTTTCCCATTTCTTTAATATAACTCATTTTTAACTCTCCTTTATTGTAATATTGTTCACATGTATGGCTTCATTATAGGTATTGAAGCCTAAAATTGATTGAATTTCATTCGATTGTGCACCCATGATTTTCTTCAAATCATCTGATTTATAATTAGAGATGCCTTTTGCAATAATGTTTTCCTTTTCATCAACAATTCTTACAATGGACCCTCTTTTAAAATCTCCTACAATATTTTTTATGCCAACAGGTAGAAGGCTTTTATTATTTAAAATGGCATTTTTAGCCCCAGTATCAATAATAATCTTTCCCTCAAAATTAGCGCCATAGCCAATCCATTGTTTTTTTGCATTAAGTGCTTTTTTATTTTTTAAAAAAATTGTTCCTAATGTTTCACCTTTAATTAATCGATTGAGGATATTATCTTCCGTTCCTCTAGCAATAATCATATTGCCGCCATAGGCCGTTACAATTTCAGCTGCATTTAATTTTGTAATCATGCCACCTGTTCCAAAAGATGAACCAGCACCACCAGCACTGGCAATTATTTTTTCATCAATATTTTCAACAATATGAATAAATTTTGCATCATCATATTTTTGAGGATTCTTATCATATAATCCATCAATATCTGATAAAATAATTAATAAGTCACTGTCGACTAAGTTAGAAACAAGAGCTGATAATGTATCGTTGTCTCCAACTTTAATTTCATCCGTTACCACGGCGTCATTCTCATTCACGATCGGAATGATATCGTGTTCTAATAATTCGAAAAATGCATCCCTTGCATTTAAATAGCGTTCTCGATCACCAATATCCGCCTTTGTTAGTAAAATTTGACCAATATCCCAACCATACTCTGCAAATAATTTTCTGTAGATATGAATTAATGCCACCTGGCCAACAGCTGCACAGGCTTGTTTTTCACGCATATGCATCGGTCTTTTGTATTCTTTTAAATAGGATAATCCGGCTGCTATGGCGCCAGATGATACCAAAACCACTTCATAACCATTATTTTTAAGATTTGACATTTGCCGTACCAGTTTTTCAATCATCTCATAATTTAGTAACCCAGTTTCATGGGTTAAAGTAGACGAGCCTACTTTGATTACTATTCGCTTAATATTCTCTAAACCCTTCCATGGACTCATTTTTCCGCTCCTTATTTTGTTAATATTTTGTTAATATTTTGTAACAAATTATACCATACATATATTCTTTAATCAAAAGATTATTAGTCTTTGCTATAAGCTTTATACTTTTTTAACTTAGAAATACTTTTATAATTCACTTGCGTCTTTTTCGGTGGGTCTTCTTCGTGTTTATCTTTTGATTTTTGTTTTTCCCCTTGTTGACATTGCAATCCTTTAATGAGTAAACCAAGTTTATCTGAATACTGAGAACTTGATGCATTCTTATATTCTTTTTTTATTAAATCCAGATCTCCTTTAGCAATATTTAATATGATCCGTGCTTGACGGTCATTTATGGGTTCATCGATTAATGCATGTAATTGATCCACAGCAGATTCATAATGTTTTGTATTAAATTCTGTCAGTTTTATTTTTTTATAATCAACTTCATTTCTTATAATTCTACCTTTTTCTTCATTTTTCTTATCTTTTTTTATTGATTCATTTTCAGTCTTAAGATAGCCTTCTGCTACTAAACGATCAAAAGCTTGATTCAAAGCTCTTTGATTACAACCTAAACGGGCGATAAAATAATCGCTACTAAGTTCAGACGAATCATTCATCATGAGCAAAAAAAGAATGATCTTCTCATTGGCATTTAAATTTTTATTGTGTAAGATTTCTTCGTTCATTAACATATGAAGTCCCTTCAATTTAACTAAGTCTATGTATACAATTCCCTTAATCTAATTATAATAGAAAAACACCCTCATAAGAAGGTGTTTTTATAATTATTTTAAAATGATTTTATGATGTACTTTTTTTCCTTTTTGAAGCATAACTTCCCCATCTTCAAAATCATCTAATGTAATCGTTGAATAAAACTCAGGTACACGCGCGTCATTTAAGTAAACGCCACCTTGTTTAATTAGTCGCTTACCTTCACTATTAGACTCACAAATACCAATATCTGTTAAAATCTTTCTTACTTCATAGCCTTCTCCTTCGAATAAACTTTTATCAAAGGTAGATGACGGAATATTTTCTTCTTTTTCTCCGGCGCCAAATAAAGCCTTTGCTGCTTCTAACGCTTTATCCGCTTCTGCTTCACCATGAACAATCTTAACAAATTCATAAGCTAGAATTTCCTTTGCTTTGTTAATTTCTTTTCCGTCTACATTAACTAATTTCTCAATTTCATCTAAAGGTAAGAAGGTTAATAATTTCAGAACTTTTTCTACATCTTCATCATTTACATTTCTAAAGTACTGAAACATCTCAAAGGGTGTTGTTTTTTCTGGATCTATAAATAAAGCACCTTTTTCAGTTTTACCCATTTTTTTCCCATCTGATGTTGTCAACAATGTAAAGGTTAATCCATAAGCTGACTTCTGATCAACTTTTCTAATCAAGTTTGTTCCTGCAATAATATTTGACCATTGATCATTTCCGCCTAGTTGTAACTTACATTCATAACGTCTATTCAGTTCTAAAAAATCATAAGCTTGCATAATCATGTAGTTAAACTCTAAAAAAGTTAACCCTGTTTGCATTCTTGATTTAAAACATTCAGCCTCTAACATTCGATTCACGGAGAACTTTGAACCAATTTCTCGCAAAAAATCAATATAATTTAAATGATCTAACCAATTAGCATTATTTTCTAAAATTCCTTTTTCTCCGTCTAAAACTAAGTATTTTGAAAGCTGTTTCGCAATGGCATCCCCATTTTTTTCTAAAGTGTTATTTTCTAACATCTTTCTCATATCCGATTTACCTGAAGGATCTCCTACTTTAGCTGTTCCTTCACCAACGAGGGCAACAGGAATATGTCCCGCATTTTGCATATGTTTCATTACCATAATTTGAATGAAGTGACCAACATGTAAACTGTCTGCCGTTGGATCAAACCCAATATAAAATTTCACCTTTTCCTTTGCTAGCATTTCCTTTACTTCGTCTTCATGGGTTACTTGTTCGATAAATCCACGTTCTTTTAGTACCTCAAAAACACTCATATAATCCTCCTCTATTATTTTTCAAAAAATAAAAAGGCCATTTTCAAAGGACGAAAATGACCGTGGTACCACCTTAATTTGCACAACTTTGTGCCTCAAATTGTTAACGCCAATAAACGTAATAGTTTCCTATTAAACTCAGGAATGTAATTCGTTTTGCTCTGCTACAAGCAAAACTACTGGGCTCCTTCTTCGTTGTATTAAATATCATTTTAATCTAATTTAAAGGTCTTGTCAAGACGTCGATTCTATAATCTTAACTATTTTTAACTTCTTTTCTTTTACCAAATCTACGATACGATCAGCTACTTGCAATGTTGGTCTTGTTGGGTGATTGCCATTGACATAGATAATCTTACCCACTTCACCAGTATTGAGTACAGCTTTCTTTCCAAGCATATATTCAGAAATTTTCTTAATAAGAACATAAACGATGCGGGCATCAAAACTTGAATTCGTGTTCCAATTCAAATATTCTGCTGCTTCCATCTTCGAAAGACCTTTGCCATGGGGCGGATCCGAAATTAATTTATCAAAGACATCGCAAACCATAATAATCTTCGCATATTCATGAATTTGACCACTTTTTAATCTCAAAGGGAAGCCACTGCCATCCATCCGTTCATGATGCTGTAAAGCTGCATACTTTACAGAGGATAAAACGCCTTCTGTTCTTAGGAGAATATTGTAACCTAATTGAGGATGTTTTTTATAAATCATTTCTTCCTCTTCTGTGCGTTCTTCCTCTTTTTTATTTAAAATATATTGTGGCAACTTCATCTTACCAATATCAAATAATAGACCGGCTTGTGCCACTTCCTCAATATGCTTCCCATCATAATTTAACCATTTCGCAATATTTGACGCTAAAATTGAAACCCTTAATGAATGTTCAAAGGTATAAGCATCACTTTTCTCCAGCTGACTTAGACGCATCATTACATCATTGTTACGAATCATATCCGGCAACATTTTTTTTACATTTTTTTCTATCTTTTTAATTTCAACAGTTTCTATATCTGCTAAACTATCAAATATTTCCTTTGTTTCATTAATGACTTCCTTATGGCGTTCGTCTATAGGCAATGCATTTTCACCAGTTAGTACATTGATTTGCATGTTTTGATTGACAACACTTTTTAAAACATGATCTATTTCAGTATCAATTTCTTTTTGGATTTCTTGATGTATTGAATCTAGATCAAGAGACCTTTCATCATCTTTATCCTTAATTTTTACCTCAGTTATTGAAGTATTCATAAGTAAATCAATATGACGATTGGTTATAACCGTATCACGACTTAATAATTCTAAAGCATTTTCTTCATTATAAATTGATTGAGCTAAAATCATTCCTGGTTCTAATTGATCAACATTGACAGTTTTCATTAATCATCACCTTTTCATTAATCATCCTATACTTTCATTTATTATATCATAATTTAATTTAATTAATAATATTTACTGATTTATTTTTTAAAAATCTATACAAAAAAAGAGAATACTTATAATATTCTCTTATACCTCTATTTTATCTAATTTCTCGAACCATTATCTTTTTACTCATACCATTACCAAGAGCTAACTTACTGCCTCTTAAATTAACAATTACAGGTCCATTGTTGCTATTATTAACAACTTTGAACTCAACACCCTTTGTTAATCCCATGTCTCTTAATTTTTGTTTTAGTCGTCTATTATTACAAAGTTCTTCTAAAGTAACATTGGTATTTTTTTTAACATCATTTAGAAAAACACATTTTTCACTTGATTCACAGTTTTCACAGTGTTCATAGGCATTACATGTACATTGTCTATTTCTAAAACCCCTAAACATAATTACCACCTCAACTGATAGTTGTTCTCATCTTATAGCAATTATATCATCAATGATAATCGTTGTCAATTTAGTTTGGTTTACTTTGATTTAAAAGCCAAGCATAGATTTCTTTATTTTCATAAGTTTGAGTCCATACATCATGACCGCCTTCTGGATATTCTGTTAATTTAAAGCGATTCCCTAAATAAGGTATTAATTTTTTAATCTCTTCAATGGGAATAATTGGATCCTTTTCCCCATGAAAAGCCCAGATTGGCATGTCCTTAAGTACTGCTACGCGTTCAGGAAAGCCTATGTGTTCTTCAGTACCACTGGCAATAGGGATCATTGCAGCAAATAATTCTGGATACCGTTCAGCAAAATGCCAACAACCAAAACCACCCATGCTGAGCCCTGTTAAATACATTCTTTTTTCATTAACATTCAATTCATTCATCACGTGTTTTACTAAAGCATAAAGACTATCAAGTTCCCTAGTCCACCAAGTTTTTTCATTGCATTGTGGTGAAATCACAATAAAAGGAAAATCATCATGGGTTTCAATATATTTCGTTAACCCGGTTCTTGTTAAAGCGTTAATATCGTTGCCACGTTCCCCACTACCATGAAGAAACAAAATCATCGGATAACCTTGTGCCGATGCCTCATCATAATCGTTTGGTAAATGTAATCTATAATTTAAATGAATTTCTTTTGTAATCATACCATCATATTTTTTGTTAATATTCATATAACACCTCTAATCTATTAATCTTATACCGTTCTTAATGAATTCAATTTTGCCCATTTTTAACAAACGGCCAACAGCTCTTTTAAAAGCACGCTTACTCATATTAAATTCCTTTTTAATATCTTCTGGATCTGATTTATCATTATACATTAAATCACCATGAAACTCTAAAGCTTCAAGTAATAACTTTACGTCATCATCCATTTGTTCTTCTATTTTTTTTCTAAGAGAAATATTTAACTTCCCATCAGGTGAAACGCTTGTAACCCGCGCCATAACTGTTTCTCCTATTTCAACCTTTTGAAACAAATCATGTTTTAAAATAAGTCCATGGTACTTACTATCAATGGCTACTAATGTGCCTAGATCTTGTGATTCACCATAAACTATCCCCGTTACAGAATCGCCTACTTCATATTTGTCTGTTCCTTTTAAGTTCTGATATATTCTCATGGTTGCATAGAGTCGATCTTGGTCATCAATTTGAAGCATCACTAATACCTTTTGCCCAACTTTCACTTCAAACTTTTGTTGATCAAAGGGTAACAACAACTCTTTGACTAAACCCCAATCTAAAAATGCACCGACTTCATTCACATCTACGACTTCTAAAGATTTAATCTCTCCTAATTTTATTTTCGGTCGTTTTATCGTAGCCGTTAATCGATCCATAAAATCTTTATATAGAAAAACCCTTAAGACATCTCCAACTTCCATGTCTTCTCTTACTTCTTTATTGGGTAATAATACACTCGCATCGCCACGATCTTCTAGGTCCTCATGTTCCATTAAATAAACGCCTACTGTTGTAAATCTATCGATTTGTAAATTTTGTACTTCTCCTAATTTAAACATTTCATCCGTCCTTTCTTACTTACATACCTACCTATACTATATGTCACTTCTATTATATTTACAACACTTGTTTCACTTTTAAAGCAAAAAAAAATTAACGAAGGCATTTAACTTCGTTAATTTTTTTATCTAATTGTCTAAAGAAAACTCCATCGAAGCTACGTATTGGGTGGAGATGAATTTAGACGGTTTCATCAATGAACGCTTGTTTTTTATCAGGGAACACATTGTGTGATATTGTTAGCAAGGTAAAAAGATTAAAGTGTATTCTTAAGTAAAAGGAATACGCCCCTTGTTAAACGACAATTGAATATATGAAGTTTCAGACAGTAGTCTTTGTCTGAGTAAAATATTTAGGAGCATAAACTTCTAAATGTATTCCGAAGCCAATTACTTGGTGACGGACAAGGTGAATTGCCTAGTAAGAGACAGTGCCCTAGGGTATAATGGGTATGTGAAGTACCCCTAATGTATAAGGGTTGCCTAAGTTCTCTTAGGTGCAAAAACTTAATCACCAAACTACATTTAAATCAAGCTAGTAATATACAGCTACAACGTATACGAAGTCTTGAAAAGAAGCGCCATCCAAATATGTTATTTGGGTGCTGAGGTTCACACTTTATTTTAGTATACTTGATGCACTTTCATCAAGAATCAAGGTAACATCTTGATGTAACTGCAAAATAGAAGCCGGTAGTTTTGGTGTAATGGGACCATTGATCAAAGCATTGATGGCTTCTGCCTTGTTTTTACCACTTGCAAGTAATAAAATCTTCTTACTCATCATGATGGTTTTAATTCCCATACTAATAGCCTCTGTTGGTACCTCAGTAGCCGAATCAAAGAATCTTGCATTGGCATGAATCGTATCTTCATCTAATGATACCTTATGGGTTCTCGCTTCAAAGTTAACATTGGGTTCATTAAAACCAATATGTCCATTTCTTCCAATACCTAGCAATTGTAAGTCGATACCACCATGTTTTCTTATTTCTTCTTCATATCTAATACATTCCATATCTATCTCATCAACCAATCCATTGGGAATAAAAATGTTTCCTTCTTTAATATTAATATGGTTAAACAAATGTTGATCCATAAAATAACGGTAACTTTGAGGATCATCTTTACCTAACCCAATATACTCATCAAGATTAAAAGTAACAGTTTCTTCAAAATCTACTACATCATCTTGATACTTTTCTCTAAGATATTCATAAGTTTTAATCGGTGTTGACCCTGTGGCCAAACCCAAAACACTATCTGGTTTTAAAGTCACTTGACTCACAATAAAATTCGCTGCTTTTCTACTCATTTCTTCATAGGATTTTGTTATAATAATATTCATTTTGCCTCCTGATAAACTACTCTGCCATTTTTAATCGTCCTTTGTATCTCTATATTTTCGTTAAAAATTAACAAATCTGCTTTTTTACCCTTTTCAATGCTTCCTAAATCTTTTGATACACCAATGAGTCTTGCAGGATAAAGCGAAGCCATATTAACAGCTGTGTTTATTTCTTCTTCTATATGGTCATGAAAGTTTTTAACGCCTTCATTCAGTTTAAGAATACTACCAGCCAATACACCATCTTCTAAACGCGCTGATGTTTCATCAACAATAACTCTTTGGCCGCCAAGACTATAAGTTCCCGGCCGCATACACTTAGCTGCCATGCCATCTGTTACCAATATCAGCTTGTCTTTCTTTTGATCGACTAACATCTGGAAAAGTGCCGGTGATACATGTATTTTATCTGCAATAAGCTCACAGTAAAAATCTAAACTTAAAGCAGCACCAACAACACCCGGTTTTCTATGATGTAATCCAGTCATAGCATTGAATAAGTGAGTAATACTCTTCGCCCCATACTCGAAAGCTTCCTTTGCCTCTTCATAACTTGCCTGGGTATGCCCAAGAGATAAAACAATATTTGGATAGTCCTTCATTGCTTGAATGAATATATTGTTTGGATCCATTTCTGGTGCATAGGTTATAATTTTTATTAAATCTAAATGTTCTTTTATAAAATCTATTGAAGGTTTCGCAATATACGCCCCATTTTGAGCCCCTTTTTTCTCCGGGTTAATGAAGGGCCCTTCTAAATGGACGCCAAGAGGTGTTGCCCCTTTATAATTTCTTAATGCTATCAATTTTTTCACACTTGCTATGGCTGCATGAATTGCTTTTTTAGGCATGGTCATTGTTGTGGGGAGAAAACTCGTTACTCCATTTTTAAGTATTTCCTCCCCAATGACTTTTAACCCAGCTACATTTGCATCCATGACATCATGACCCATGGCACCATGAACATGTAAGTCAATAAACCCTGGAGAAACATAATTCCCTTTGGCATCAATAATCTCATCTACTAAATCTAATGGTATATTTTTTTCAATTTGAAGAATTGTCTCATCAAAAAATAGTGTATGGTTTTTTAACACTTGATCCTCTAATATAATTTTCCCATTAATAATTGCTTTCATAGGCTTCCTTTCTTCTTCAAAAACACCTTAGTAATCTTTATTTACTAAGTATATAATAAAAAAGTTTATTTGTCACTAATTTCTCTAAAAATCATCAACTTAATAAACTTTATTTATTTTGTTATTTAATTAGATGTTTTGTAATATATTCATTACCTACAATGTAATTCCCATATAGGCTTGCATTTTCTTTTAAACCACAAACCAATACTTCCACTTTTAGTGGATTATTTTTCTTAATAATATCTTTGATTCGTTCAATAAAATAAACACCAAGTTCTGCTAATGCCCCGCCAATAATCACACATTCTAAATCCAATAAAATACTAATATTATTAATAGCGATGCCATAGGCTATAGCGGCTTCATTTATTACAGATAATACATAAGGATCTGCTAAATTAATACATTCAACAACCATATCTAAGGTTAATTGATTCTTTTTACCTGCTGTTAATTCGTACAGTAAACTGTCTTCATTCTGATCCAATGACTGCTTTATTTTCTCCAGAATCATTGGCATAGCATATTCGTTTTCTAAATTTTTATCGCTATTAATTTGATCCTTTGTAACAAAATATCCGATTTCTCCTGCGGCTTTGTTTAGACCTTCATAAAGTTTCCCGCTTAGGATTAATCCAGCGCCAATCCCTAAGGTAGAAGAAATATAGATTAAATTTTTATAATTTTTACCAATACCATAGTGCTTTTCCCCTAAAGCCGCCATAGAAATATCATTTTTAACAATAACTTTCTTATTGAATCGATTTTTTAACTCTTTAACTAAGTTTACTTTTTCCCAGTCATTGAATTGAGGATTGGCATAGATATAGCCGGTCTCTTCATTGATAATCCCAGGCGTTGAAACGGTTATCACACCGATGCGTTCATCTTTAATGGCTTCATCTGTCATCATTTCCTCAATTTCTAAATATATTTTATTTAAAAAAGCACCTTCTTTAATTTTTGAAGGCATTGATAATTTAACCTTTGTTATTATTTTACCTTGAAGGTCATAAAGTGCAATCATCGGATGGTTGACATTAATCTCTAAGGATAACACAAATCTATAGTTTGGATTGAACGCAATCAATAATGGCTTTCGCCCACCGGATGATTCCCCTTCGCCGTATTCATACAATATTTTTTCTTTTAATAACTCATCAACATTTTTTGCAACCGTTGGTTTAGAAATTTTTAGTACACGAGAAAGTTTTGCTTTTGATGTTGGACCTTTTTTTCTTAAATACTCTACAATACTCCCTTGGTTTGCTTTTCTAACTAAGGATTGATCACCTGCTTTATTTTTCATAACCCACTCACTTTCTATGTTTTTTCACTATCTTACAACATTTTTTTAAATATTAACAAAATTTTATAAAAAAAGACTTGAAAAACGTTTTCCTAATCAGTATAATAGATATAGAAAGTATGAAGAGGCAATTAATTTTATGCTTAACCGCATAGGGGGGAATTAATGTAACTTCTTTATATCATACTTTTTCTTATCCTTTAAATTCTTTTGGAAATAGCTTAAGGGGGCTATTTCCTTTTGTTTTTTGGAAACTTTTTTTAAAAAAACAATCTTTCTTATTATTATATATGATTCTCTTGTCAATTCAAAATTAATCTTTAAAAGCCATCCTTAATTTATCATCAAATTTTTTTTACTTTCATTTATTAACTTTATTTAAAATAATCATATCAAAATTTATATTTTTTTGTCACTTAAGTGTCATATAAAGAGATTATTCTATAGATAAGTTAAACATTCGTTATTAATTGAGAGGAGAAATTTATGAAAAAATTGTTAAAAAATATTAGTCTATTATCCTTAGTATTCATCATAGCTTTGTCAGGTATGAGTTTCGCTGACGATTATGGTGCAACCGGTGCTGAATCACAAACTTCCTATACAATTGAAGAAATGCTTGCCTATGGTCTTGAGGATGAATACCTAGCAAAGGCTGAATATGAACTCATCATCGAACATTTTGATGTGAGTCGTCCCTTCACCAATATCTTAAGAGCCGAAAAAAACCATATTGTCGCTTTAGAAAAATTATTTGAAACTTATGGTATTAAACTACCAACTGTTAATCCAGAGGAACACACTTTACTTCCAGATTCAATTGAGTCGGCTTATCAAACAGGTGTGACAGCAGAGATTAAAAATATTGCAATGTATGAAAGCTTCCTTGAACAGGACTTGCCCGATGATATTCGAACAACTTTTGAAGCCCTTAAAAGAGCTTCTGAAAATCACTTAAGAGCCTTTGAGCGAAATGCAGAACCAAGGACAAACACATTCGGTGATTTTGGTAGAAAAAGTAAAGGAAACAGTCAAAGTCCAAGGGGTTTTAAAAGATAATTTAGAAAAACAAAATGAGTTGTTCAGAATTAAGAACAACTCATTTTTTCTATTTTAGAAAGTGTTTTTCATTGACTTTTCTACCACCATGAATCAATTCACTGGTGAGTAAATTCATACCATTTTCTTTTAGCATTTTTAATTGCATACTCCAAAGAATTGGGAAGCGTTCACTAATTTCCTCTTTAATAATTTCTGGTGGTGCGAAAGCAATAATTTGAAAACCCAATTGGTTGGCTATTTCAAATATTGGATCCAACACATGTGGTGAAGAGGCATTACTAAAAGGATTATCCATAATTAATACTGTCGTGATTTCTCTTTTTACCAGTTGTTGGTTCTTTTTATAATTCATTAGCATCATCATTAAAAATGTACTAATGGAAAGTCTTTGACCACCACTGCCTTCAGTAGAAACCCCTTCTCCAATGGTTATACCTTCCCAGGTTTCATAGTAACTCATGGCAGGCTTGGCATATCTAAACTCATTTTTCTCTGTCATTTTGTAAACAAGTAAAACTGGATAAACACCATTCATAGCTTTATTAAAAATCTTCTGTGTGGATATGACTTGATCAATTTCCCGATTACTGATTTCATTTAAAGGCGTATCTGATTGTTGTAACTTTTCTATGGCTTCGATAAAGTATTCTTCTAAGGTATAGATTAAAGCGGGTGTTTTTTCCTTCAGTAGTATTTCTTCGTTTTTTAACTTAACCAAAGGGAAGTTAAAGTCGCTTTCATTCACAAAATACATACTTCTAATCATTAATTTTAAAGCCTCAGAAATCTTAACCACATAACCTGCGCCACGTTCAGCCCATTCCCTTTTAATACTTTCGGCTTCTCTTTTATCATTAGCAATGGTTTCTAGTTCTTTCTTTGATGCATTTAACATTGTAGTAAATAATGTTTTATTTTCTTCAAAACTTTTTTCATTGAAGAGTTGTAGTGTATTCAATATTTTTTCTTTAAGAATCTCCTCATTGATACCAGATTTTACATCTTCAATAAATTCATCTTTAATATGAATTAGATCGTTTTTTGTTACGATATATTTTCTCTCATTCATCTTATAACTTTCTTGCCAGGCTTTAAGGTCTCCCTTAACCGCATCTAAATCTTTATGCTCTAAGTAAGATCTTATAACTTTACCCTTTGATGGCTCTATTTTAATTGTAATAGAGACTTCTTCTTTTAAATCATTAAGATTATGTTGCATCTTTTTTAGAGTTTTGAGCTTTTCTTCAATAAAACCAATATGGTGTTTTAACTCCGTCCTTTCATGGATTAAAGACTGTTCAATTGTTGATAAATTTTCTTCAAAAACAAAAGGCAATTCTCCATATTTTCTTTCAATTCTACTGCTTTTTTCTCGAGCATTTTCTTGCCCAGATTCATATTTTCCTTGAAGAATATTCCTGTTTTTATTGAGGACCTCAATTTTTTCCTGCTGATCTTTCAGCTTGTTTTCGTTTTGGCTAATCCCAATTGGTATGTCTTCCATTGTCAAATCTAATGTTTTAGCCGACTGCCAATAATCATAGCCTCTATTGAGTTCTTTTTTTAAGGCAGCTATTTGTTTTTGACTATTAACTAAATCTCTCTTCAATTCTGCCAACCGCACATTTTGAGAATGAATAGATTCTTGTAGATCCTTTCTTTCGTCTAATAAAGACCAATACTTACCATGATCTAAAGTATATTTCGGTTTTACTTTTAAAACAAAGTCATTAGAAGGTACATCAATTACTAACTGTTCATTCTCAACAAATTCTTTTAATCCTTCAATTTTTCTATCGACAATTATCCTATAATTCTCTAATTGATGATTGGCTTCCATCACTAAGGATTTTAAGGAAAGAACCTTTTCTTCACATTGAGTAATCTGTTCTTCCACAGAATTGATTTGATTCTTAAGTCCTTCTACCCTATTCTTGTTTTTTTCAAAAACTTTTAACCCATCGATATAGTCGTTAATAATTTCTTGCTTTTTATAAATGTTTTCAAGGTTTCTTTGAATTTCTTTTAGTTTTTCCTTAGAAGTCACTTGATCTTCTACTGTCTTTCTAAGGGTTTCACTTGATTTTTCTTCTTTTAAATTTAATCTTTCTATTTTTTCTAAGCATGCTTCTCGTTGATGGTAAAGACTACTTGAAAATTCTTCCCCTATTAAACTCTCAAAACCTTGTATGGCTTTTCTAATTAATTTAATTTTATTGCTAAGTACTTTTTTAGTCTCTTCATGAATTTCAAATTGCTGATCTAAAGTATTAATCCACTGCTTAAATTTATTTTTATCTTTAACAAAACTAATGCCAGAATTTTTAAGCAAATGAAAGGTTTCATTACTACTGTCATGCATCATTTCTCTAACAAAAATTGGCACAGGGTAACGCAATAAATCTTCTTCTAAATTCTTATCAAGTCTTAAATATTGGTCAAGTTTTTCAATGACTAATCCATAGGGCAGTAAGGGATGTTTTTCAACTAACCCATCAATCATTTTTGAATCATCGATTCGATTGAGATACTCTGTACCCGTCATCACTAATATATTTTGAGATTGAATAGATTTTTTTAGATTAATGATTTCTCTATTGGGAATCCAAAAGTCCTTCGTATTAATCAAACGGTCTTGATTCACTAACCAGATTTTTTCTTGAATACTTTCTAATTTATTTGACTTAGCTAGTAATAAATTATTTAATTTTTTGAGCATATTATTAACAAAGTTTTTATCTATTGTCACATTAACTTTTTCCTCTGGTAATACGCTTAAAAGGTCCCCTTTTAATACTTTTTCTTTTGAATACTGGGCTTCATAACGCTTATTAATGGATTCTTCTGCTTTTTCAGTTTCAAAAATTTCAAACTTTAAAGCGTCTATTTGATTTTTAAGAGAAATTTCTTTTGCCTCTAGTAAAGTCATAGCATCTTCTACTTGGGTTTGTTGTTCTAAAGCTTCCTTTTCTTCATAGGATAACTCTTCAGAAATCTGCTCTGGAATACTGATTTCAAGTAATGAATAGTATTTTTGAACTGTTTCTTTCTTTTTTTCAAAGACTTTATTCTCATATATGAGTTGAGACATTTTTTCTTGATGAATTTTTAATTTTTCTTTTAATCTGTTTTTTTCATCTATCTTTTTAGATTGCTCATGTGAAAGAAAATTCAAGTAAGCATAATGATCGCTTATTTTTTCTTTAATATGCTTCATCACACCCTCTAAATCTTCTTTTAATACGCCTTCAATTTTTTTAATTTTTTTGTTAATTGATTGAAAACTGTCCTTTGCCATTAAAGCACTCATCCGATGATTTAAATGTTTCACTTCTTGTTCTTCTCGTCTTAAAGGTATTAAAAGCTTATTTAGCTTTAATTCATTTAGATGTCTTTCAATTGAGTTTTTCTCAAGGAGTAATTCCTTGTGATCTTCTGCATAAGCCTTTATAGCTAAGCCTTGATCCTCTACTTTTTTAAGGGCTCTCGTATACTCTAAAGATTCACTTTTGTAAGCATTTTTTTTAAAGGATACCTGGTCATTTTCTAATGTCACTTCCCATTTTTTCTCAGAAGCTTCTCTTTGATCCAAAAGGGCATTTAAGGTTTTATATAAATCCATTCCCTTATGATGATTATTCGTTAATAATTTTTCGCGACGAATAACTAAATCAATGCCTTTGATTAAAGGTTCTAATTTGTATATAAGATTTCTAAAATCACCTGCCCGCTTCACTAAGATAGGCAAGTTCTTTACGATACTCAGATTACTTTTAAAAATCTTCTTAAGAATCTCTTCTGTATCATAATCACTTTTTAGGTTTTCTTCAATAGCCGGTATAATTAATTCATCAAAAAGCGACTTATTGTCTTGGGCCTTTTCAAAATGTTTACTCACGCCTCCTTCATCAATATTTATTTCTTTCATTATTTCCCATTCATTTTTATAAATACCATACGCCGCTAATCGTTCATAATATGATGAGCGTCTGTTACGCATTTTCGTCATAGAATATTTCACAATAGAGGGTTGGTTTTTAATATATTCATTTAAATCTTCATAGGCCGTTACCTTTTTATTCATATATAAGGGTAGATTTTTTACATATTTTTCTTCAGTACTGTCCCGTTCAGCCATATAGCTGAAATATTGTAGTTTAGCAACTTCATCATCTTCTTCTGAATAATTGCCTTCTGCCGTTATACACAATCCAGTGATGAGCCATTTTTTAGGTTCTACATCAAGTTCCCATTCTAAAACCACATGCATGGGATAAGAATGAAACTCTTTTTTATCATCATAAAACATATCTAATACGCGGTTACCATTGTTTTTACCCCAATTGGTTTCAGGTAATAACAATTGAGAGATGAGTTGAATCATAACACCTTTACCACAACCATTCGCTAACGTCAGTAGTGTATGTTTGGCATCTTGATCTTTTGATAACTCCATATAAGTATCACCATGTTTATTTTTCATTTGATCATAATGGGCACCAACAATTCTCATACGACTAATTTTCGCCATAATTTACTCCTTCTTCAATCAAATTTTTTATTTCTTTAAAACGGTCCCGTCGATGGTATAACAAGTCGATCCTTTCATATAAGGCTTCCTTAGGAATGATTCGATATTCAACCATATGGTCAATGATTAAATTCTGATCTTTTAAAGGTTTGATGGCTTCATGAATAAAACCTAATTTGTTTTCTTTTTTAAGCAAACTAATATCATCTTGCTCATTACCTCTTTTTAAAGGCCAATTGTTCCATAAGGGATAAATCTCTTCAATATCAATTTGCCATTTTTTAGAAAATTCTTCATTAATTTTTGATTGTTTATACCAATGGTCTAAAGTCTTTGAAATTTCAGATTCCAATTTAAAATATGTAATGCCCTCTTCTTCCCGTTGGATGCGCATATTATTGTCCCGATCAATTAGATAAATAAAAATTGAGATAATTATATTGGCTAAGTAAAAGTATTTCTTTAATTTAAGACCTGTATACTTACTTTTCATGTGTGTATAAGAGGTGGCGAATTTAGAATCGATACCACTAGCAACTAAATGAATATTTTGATGACCAATCATGACCATTAATCCCGCAGCATCTGCCATAGCTTTAACCCCTTGTCTCACTTCTTGGTTTTTATTATAGTTATTGACTAAATCATTCGTAAAGGGCAACACTTGTTGCTCTAATAAAGCAAAAAACAGCTCACTGGCTTCCTGCATACTTTTATTATTCATCTGCTACCTCCTCTAAATATAGCTTATAAGGCGAAATCTCTAATACTTCCCACTGAATTGGTGTTCCTGTTAATTGAGCCTGTATTCTTCTGCCAATTAATTGATTGAGATTCGGTTTTTCTGCTAGTAAAGCATTAAAGAGTTTTAATCGTAGGTCTGAATACTCACCTTTTTTTAAAACAATTGGCGTCATAGCATACATCATTAATAATTCAATATTTATTCGTTGAGATAGCCATTCATTTTTTTCATCTATTGTTAGGCTATCTAGGCTTCCAAAATCAAAACTTCCCTTGTAGAGTAAACTTTTAAATATTGGTTGAAAGAGTTTCTTTATTAATTCAAAATCAATTGGTGGCACTTGATACCCTTCATCGATTTCAAAATGCAAATCTTCTAAGCTTTTTTCCTCTTTAAACTGTGTTTGTTGGCTTTGCCAAGCCCAGTCTAAAGGATAGATAAAATCAATCACTGGGGAAAATAGAGGGGCAAGAATCTTTTCAAAGGTATCCATAGCGTCTAAACCTTTTTGATCAATAATGCCTTCCCAAATATGTTCCTTAAAGGAATAGTTTTGCTGTTGCCATAAAAGATCCGGGTATTGGGAACGGATACGAATTTTAAGTTCCATATTTTCAATTACTTTTTCTGCGAGTACATCATGCAAAACACGAGCATACTCAAGTTTTTCGAAAATTTCTTCCCCAGCTTTCTTTTTTTCATCGGATTCACTTTTGAGTAACAAAGTCTTCCATTTAAACATTTTCTCAAAAACTTCTGTTTCATCTTCAAATTGCTGTTTAATAATTTTTGAATTCAGCCGTCTATGTTCTAAAAATATATTTCTTGGATTTCTAATAATGTTCTCATAAAACACTTCTTCATCTTTAATTAAGTCCTTCACTTTCATAATTAAATTATCTACAGCCCCACGAGCATCCGTGAAGTTGCCATTTTTGATTAATTGAGACACATAAAACTGTTCAACAGAGAAACCATATTCATCTAGTATTTCCCTAGTCATAAAAATAATTTCTTTAGATAAATCTGTTAATCGATAAATGCTTCGACCGCCTTTTTCTAGTTGAGAAGCTTCTTTATCCGTTACTAAGTATCTAAAACTAAAGTCTTCTAATTGACCTGTTTTTTCATTGTATAATTCAAAACTAAAGCTTTCACCTCTTTCGTAGGCACCATAATGGATGACACTTTCAACTAAAGCAGTAGTCTCTTCTTCATCTGATTTTAGGCCCATACGGGTAAGAATTTCCTTAGTATAGTTTATTAAATCTTCCTTGCTCCGCTGATCGTTTTCAAGCATTTCATGTTTCATCACATAAAGTAGCAACTGTAAAGCAATGCTTTGACTATGGGGTGCTAGACTACCCACTTGTCGACCGGTGCCAAGAGCACTAATGCTTTTTATTTTTTTTAATCGTTCAAAAAGTCCATTATAAACATCCATTGTTTTCACGCCTTTTGATATACTCATAGGTAATAATCTCTTGAGGGATTCTTAAGTTTTCTTGCCAAAGTTTTTTGATTATTTGTTGGTGTGCTTCCCCTTCGAAATATCTTAAAATATCTTCTAATACTTTATTATTTTTATTTTGCTTTTGATTATATTTGTAAAATCGATTTTCTTCAAGTAATGCTTCATAAGCTGCACTCAATAGCTGAATGTTTAGGTTAGAAAATTTCTCTTTCAATTTCAAAAATATAAAATAACCTTCTGGATCCATATCTCCAAAATAATCAATGGACACTTCCCTTGGGTCAATTATTCTTGAAAGCATTTCTAATTGCTTTATAATGCCTTTTCCTTGCCCCCAAACAATAAACTGATATTTTTTCTTAAAAAAAGATAAATTCTCATACATTAGTCGCTTCACAGCAAAAAAAGTTGATTGGTTTTCAAGGATTAATAGCCTTTTATTATTGACTTTTTTATCTTCAAAGAAAACAAACATCTGAGTATTTTTTTCCATTTTTAAAGCCGCATCGAAACTCTTAAATTTTAAATTCGGATTTAATTTAATTTTCTTTAAAAGATTTTCAGAAATACTAAAATACTTTTCATCATCAAAAATTTCTAAAGCACGTTCTTCTCGACTGGCTAAAAATCGTTCATCTCTTTTTTGAATAAACTCATAAATTCTTTTAATGTATTTTAAGTTTGAATCATTCTGTTCACTTTTATGGGTTTTAAAATAGGATAGATCTATGATATTGCTGTATACCATGAAGGTATAGGCATCCCAAGAACTTTGGACTCTATTATCAATACGTAAATACTTGCTTTTGATATAGGGTTTTTTATAGTAGTAAGGGGATGATTTAATCTCACGAATGAAACCTTCCTTTTCTAATACCAAAATTGCCTCAGCAAGGGCTTTAAAGCCACCAACTAAATCATAGACTGTCACTCCACCCAAGGCTTTGATTAAGGATTCCTCTAAATCTAAAATTTTAAAACCTTTATTTTTTGATTCTTTTATCAGTTTCTTGATTTTATCCTTCATAATCCCCTCTCTTTTCACCTTTAGTACTATTTTACTTGATTCAATCAAGGGTGTAAAGCTTTCTTATGCAGATTTTCTAAAAGAAAAAATCCATCCATGTTAAACATGAATGGCAATAATTTTACTTTATTTCTTCTTAAATGTATTTAATATTTTTATCACCGAAGCCACCAATAGATAATAATATAATTTTTTTATCTAAGTTTTGATATTTTTCAAAATATTTTCTTGATTTTATTTGATTAATGTTTTCTTTGCCCTTTCCAACTTTAAACTCTATAATATATATTAAAAAATCTCCGGTCGATGTAAGAAATATCCTTGACCATGAATTATTCCTAAGTCAATTAACGTCTCTAACTCTTCCTTACATTCAATACCTTCAGCAATGACCATAATCCCAAGCTCATCAGATATGGTTTTAAAACCTTTCACAATTGCGCGTTTATATTTGTGTGTATCAATATTTCGAATCAGTTCAATGTCTAATTTAATAATATCTGGTTCTAAACGAATGATCTTTGTTAAACCAGAATAGCCCGTCCCTACATCATCTACAGCAATTAGATAATTTTGTTTTCGGTAATGATTAATAATTTTAATAAATTTATCAAAATCAGTAATGGCGGCTCGTTCTGTAATTTTAAAGACAATATCACTTGGCATAAAGCCAGCTTTTTTTACCAAATCCATAGTAAAACCCGTTGAAAACTCTTGGGATTCAACTAAATCTGGTCCCACATTAATAAATATCTTTTCCCCTTTTTGAATGTGTTTCACATTTTCAAAGGTTTTAATTCTTGCAACTTTTTCAAAATCCCATAATAACCCTACTGCTTTTGCCTCATCAATTAAAGTTAAAGGATTAGAATAGATAGAATTTTCTGGCCCTCTATTTAAAGATTCATAGCCAAAAATTGTATTGTTTTTTATGTTGAATATTCTTTGTTTTCTATGCATTATCTTCTGATTTTTAATAATGTACTCCAATTCATTTTTCATTTTGCCACCTTTCCTTCTCTCTAATGATAATACACCTCTCTCTGGAAAGGATTAATTTTGTGTTAACACAGGGTAAATGTTATGTAAATAATTTACTTTTTCCCCTAAAATCATGATTAATTTACATACTATTAACTTTTCTATCTTCAAACTTTGTTATAATTCAGATAGTTACTAGTGTCAGTACGATTTAATGAGGACTGTTAGTCTTATAGAATTTAGGTGGGTTGAAATATGCTATTGGAGAAGTACCACATGACCAAAGTACCTTAACAGTTTCCAGAGACTATAAAACACGTACCATTGTCGATTTTTTTTATGAGAAAAAGGAATTACAAAGTATTGTCGTTTTAGATGGCAAAAAAGCCACTGGCTTGGTTATGCGGGATAAAATATTCTTTCAATTAGGCACCCGATTTGGTTTTAATCTCTATATGGACCGTTGTATTACTAAGGTCATGGACCGCAACCCTTTGATGGTGGATTATTATACTTCTATGATTGAAGTATCACAGTTAACCATGAGGCGATCTCAAGAAAAAATCTATGATGAAGTCATTATTACAAAATATAATGAATATTTTTCTACTATTTCCATTAAAGATCTGCTCCTTCAAGTTTCTGAACAAAGAATTTTAGAAGCGAAAAATACCAACCCACTCACAGGATTGCCAGGCAATCTTACAATTAATAACGAAATCATCAAAAGAATTGAAACGAAAAGATCATTTTCTGTTTTATACATTGACCTAGATAATTTTAAAACCTATAACGATAGTTATTGTTATCAAAAAGGGGATGATTTAATCAATTATACTGCCGAAATACTCAAAAATACGAGTCATGCAATTGATAAAGATGCCTTTATCGGCCATGTTGGCGGAGATGATTTTATTGTCATTACTGATCCAAAATTTTATGTGGCATTATCTAAAGATATTATTAATGCTTTTGAGAGCAATTTAAGTCAATTTTTTAAGCCTAAGGATTTTAACAGAGGTTATATCTATACAACCAATCGACAAAAATAATTCGCTAAAATACCTATTACAAGTCTCTCCATTGCTATTATTTCTAATGAAAACTTAACGATAGCTAACTACCTAGAAATTGGTGCCCGTGCCTCAGAAATTAAAAAAACTGTAAAAAAATGAAAGGTAGCAATTATCTAAAAGATCGAAGAATTCCCTCTTAAAGCTTTTACCTTTATGTATTTGTTCATCAGTTCACTTTATGTTAAAATATGATAAACAGATGTATAGAGAGGAAGATATTATGAGGTTTATACCGCTTCAAAGTGTAAAAGAAGATGCAATTTTACACCGACAAGTTTATAGCGAAGAAGGACAAATTCTTTTGCAAAAAGGAATCAAATTAACAAAGAAATATATTGAACGTTTAAAAGATATGAAAATCAATGGTGTTTATATTGATTGTAACTTATCGAAAAACATTGAAATGGTCGATATGATTGATCATCAATTAAGAAATAGAGCTGTTCAAGATGTTAAAAAATTATTTGCTTTTACTGATAATGACAAAAAAATATCTAAAGAAGAAAAAAATAGACAAATGAAATCTATTGCTCATGAAATTGATTTGATTGTTGATGAAATTCTTGATCATGAACATACGATGCTTAATTTAGTAGATCTTAAACTTTTTGATGATTATACTTTTCATCATTGTGTGAATGTTGCTGTTATAGCCATCACAATAGGTGCCGCATTAGATATGCCTAAAGAGAAACTTTATAAATTAGGTCTATCAGGTATTTTACATGATATTGGTAAAACCTTCGTACCTGAAGAAATTTTGAATAAAAAAGGGAAATTAAATAATGAGGAATGGGCCGTAATGAAAGATCATCCTTTTCTTGGGTTTAAACATATTAAAGAGAATTATCCAAGTATTCCTGCAACAAGTCTTTCGGGTATCTTAAGCCACCATGAAAAATGGAATGGTACTGGTTATCCTAAAGGGAAAAACGGAACAGAAATTTTTGAATTTGGAAGAATAATTGCCATCGCAGATGTATATGATGCACTGACTTCTGATCGCCCCTACCGAGACGGATTAATGCCTCATACGGCTGTTGAATACATCATGGCCATGGCAGAGGATTCCTTTGATTTTAAAATTGTTAAAAAATTTCTCGAAAGTATAGCACCCTATCCTTTGGGCACTATACTAAAACTATCAGACAAGAGAAAAGGCATTGTTATTAAGAATACACCTCAGTTTGGTTTAAGACCAACCATTAGTATTATAAAGGATGAAAGTGACAATATTATAAAAGAAGACGAACGTATAACCCTTGATTTAAAAGAACACAACAATATTACTATTAAATCAGTAGTTGATTATTAAGGCATCTTTAGATGTCTTCTTTCATTTAAAAAATGTCCATTCAATGAACAGACACTTTTGTGATTATATTTATTAATTCTTACTCGCTGATAAATCGCCCTTTAATACTTCACCCGCTTCATTAATAATCAGTTGTACTTCGCCCTCTAATAGATTATCTTCATCTAGTAGATTTAACGAAATGACCTCTCCTGTCACATCACCAGTCTCAAAAACTTTTTTATCTTTAAACTTAATACGGTGACTAGAAATCAATTGATCTTCTGCATCAACTAACTCTAGATAACCGTAAGTAAAACCTTTGATTGCTCTTGAGCCTTTATAAATTTCAAAAGCAACAGTCGCTTCTCCGATTGTACCCTGCCACTTGCCTTGAAGCTTTTCAAAACCCTTTGCATCTGTATAATATCGCATAATTGCAAAAATTAATACGAGTATTATAATCATAAGGATACTGACAATTTTCATTAATTTTTTTAACATTTTAACACCACCTGTTTAAATAAATACAATTGTTCCTTAATCCCAAAAGTTTTCATTAAATATCACTGGAAAAGCACGTTTTTATATTTTTATACTAAAGGATAAATCAAAAACAATTATTTCTTTAAAGTTATCTATGATGACACTTCCCGTTAAATCGAGAGACGTTGTCTTAAGTGTATCTTTGTTGTATAAACTTATGATTTCCCTACCATCACTTTGAGCAACATTGGTTCTTATTGTCTTCAGTTTTCTAATATTCTTGTCTGTTAATCTTGTAAATCAATATCGAAAATCTCCATCATATCTGCATCGTCAATAACTCTCTCAGACTTATTTTCCGATTGGTCAATCAATTGTTTAGAAGTTTTTTCTATAGTACTGGTGATTAAATAATCTACATCTATATTTCTTAATTTAAAAAATAATAAAGGATCTTCATCAAGTCTAGCGCCTACACCATATAGCGTTGCAACAACATGTTTACACATCGTTGCATAATCAGGACAGTCACAGTAAAAATGTATTTCATTGGCCTTTGGAAATAAATTGCTTTTAGAGGATGTAAATAGTTCTTCTAATGCTTTAGGAAATTTTCCTTTGATTAGATGATCTAAAGATGAAAGTTTTCCTTCTATTTTTTCGATTAAATCTTTATACTTTTTTTCTCCTAAAGCGTCAACTAATATTTCAACGTTATATGGACTTCTGGCACTCCCAATAACTAAAGCATTTACCTTTCCCTTATCTATTTTTAGGTCAGCAATGGCGCCTTGTCGTACATAGGACCGGCCACGACTTAATCGATTAGAATAATCTGCGTAGATCTCCAAATTATTATTCCATGCTTCGCCCCACCAAGTTTTAGCAATTTTTCTTCCCTTAATAAGGATGGGTTGTATTGCTTTATTTTTCTTTTTTAGCGTCTTTATTTTCTTTTCATTTCTCGCTTTTTTCTCAGCTACACTTACATATTTAGGATACCTTGCCATTTTTTTGCCTCCTAACTTTTTATATACTTAATTGAATGAGTTCTAAAATTTCTTCATTACTCATTTCAGTAATAGCACCTGTCTGGTCAGTAGAAATAATATCTTCTGATAACTTTCTCTTTTCCTCTATCATTTGATCAATCTTTTCTTCAATGGTCCCCTTCGTCACAAACTTGTGAACGACAACATTTTTCTTTTGTCCAATTCTAAAGGCCCGATCTGTTGCCTGGTCTTCTACAGCTGGGTTCCACCATCGATCAAAATGAATCACATGATTTGCCTTTGTTAAGTTTAAACCAACACCACCAGCCTTAATTGAAAGGACTATAAAGGGAACATAGGCTTCACCTTGAAAACGATCAACAATCTTACCACGTTCTTTTACTTGAGTACCGCCATGAAGTACATGGCCTTTATGCTTAAAGATCTCCTCAAGGAATTCTTTGATTGGTTCTATGGTTTCTCTAAATTGGGTAAAGACTAGAACTCTTTCCCGCTTTTCATAGATTTCTTCAGCAATTTCTCTTAACCGTTTAAACTTGCCACTTTCCTTTTCCAGATAATTCTTTTGCCCTAAATATTGATCCGGGTGATTACAGATTTGTTTAAACTTCATAATAGAAGATAAAATAATACCTTTTCTTTTAATCCCTTCTGCATCTGATGTCATAACCTGAATTAAATCATTCACCAGTTTTTCATAAAGAATACTTTGTTTCTTAGTTAATGTGGCATAGGCTTTCATTTCTATTTTTTCAGGTAAATCAGTTATAATCGATTCATCCGTTTTAAGTCTTCTAAGAATAAAAGGATTCACCACATGTTTTAAAGGGCTATAATCTCCATGGTCTTCAATGATTGTCTTAACAAAGTTTTTAAATTCTTTTCTCGTCCCTAGTAGACCAGGATTTAGAAAATCGAAAAGAGACCAAAGATCGCCTAGCCTATTCTCTATTGGCGTACCAGTCATGGCGATTTTAAACCTTGCATTAATTTTTTTAGTCGCCTTTGTTCGTTTTGTCCCTGGATTTTTAATGGCTTGGGCTTCATCTATTACTAAATTATCCCACAAAATATCATTGATCCATTGAAACTTATTAACCATGCCGTAGGAAATTAGATATAAGTCATAATCTTCTTTAAACAAAGCGACATCATCTGTAAGGTCATTATTTTCACTTCTGTGCATGACATAATATTTTAAATCTGGAGCAAATTTTTCAATTTCATTCATCCAGTTTCCGATCAATGAGACCGGTAACAAAATTAAAGTCTTTTCTTCCTTCTCTTTCAATTCATTTAATAAAGCAATGACTTGAATGGTTTTTCCTAAACCCATATCGTCTGCAAGACAAGCACCTAAGCCTAAAGTTTTCATAAAGTATAACCAATTAAGCCCTTTTACTTGATAGTTTCTCAATGTTGCCTGAAAGGATGAAGCCACACTTATTTCTTCAATGGTTTCTGGCCTCGATAGTTTGGAGACTATACTGTCTAGAAATGTACCATTTTCGACTTCAACAACTGTCTCCTGATCTTCTATTCCCATATCTTTTTTATATTCTAACTCAAAGCGCATGGCTTCTAAAACTGTCATGGTATTATTTTCTGAGTATTCCTTTGCCTTTTCATAGGCTTCTAATGTTTTCTGGAGCTTTTTATGATCAACTGCCACCCACTTTCCTTTTATAAAAGACAATCCTTCGGCTTCTAATAAGAGTTTTCCAATCTCTTCCGCCGTTACTTTTTCTCCTGCAAAGGATAAATGGGGTTCAAAATCTACTAGGGCATCAAAATTTACTTTCGATTTGTTTTCATCACCAATTTTTAACGTTATTTTTACATTGTTTTTCTTTTTCCCCCACCATTTTGGAATCCGACAAAGAATCCCAGACGCTTCATAAATCTCTATTTCCTTTAAAAATGTGTAAGCATCGCCAGCCGTTAACCGAATGGGATGAAATATCTCCCCACTTTCAACTAAACCTTCAATAAATTTGCTTTTCTCACTGGCCTTATTCACAGTTGAAAGCAATTTTATCATTTTTTCCTGGTCATTTTTATATTCAATTAAAGCATTTTTCAGGGGTAAATGTTTTGCTTTTCCACTACTAGAGACAAAAGTTGAATAGGTTGCTAAAAAAGCAAAGGGTAATGCATCATCTTTGCTCTCAACTAAATGGAAAAATATTCTACCGACTAAATGAATATTTGAATGCTGTTTTTCAAAATAACTTTTGACACTCCCCTCATAATTTTTTATTATATTCGAAAAGCATTGGTTTAATTGATTAAAAAAACCATTAAACCACCCAACTGTTAAATGCTCTCGCCCAATCATATAAGGGGCTTGTTCAATTAATTTGTTAATCTTCATTTCATTAATTTTTATTGTAATATTTTCTCTTACAAATTCTATAGCAGGATCCTTTGATAGTTCATTGATGAAAACAAGACAGACATCTATTAAATATCTCAAGGTTATTGAAAGAGATGAGGCATCACCTTTCAGTCCTAATAAGAATAAAGCTTTATATTTATCTTTTTGAAAGTTATTCAATAACGCTTCATGAAGCGCAAAGATCTCTTCATCTGTTTTCCCCTTTTTTTCATCAAAATCTATTTCAAAGTTTCCATTGGGTTTTATAATTACAACAAGTTCTTTATCATTATTCTTCATTTTTTTGTCCTTTACACATCAGATACTTTAATTGATTGACCTGCCCATCAAGCATTATATTTTCTTCTTCATCTTTTTTCAAACAACATTTTTGATACTTCCGACCACTCCAACAATAGCATGAATCATTTCTCCCAGATTTTCATATTTCTCAAATATTTCATTAGGTGTAAAGCCATTGTTTTCCAAATCCTAATATTATTAGCCATTAATGATACTTTTATTAAGAACTCATTTAGCTGTTCATTATTTTTAAAACTAATATTTTTTCTATCCAGTGTATCTAAAACTTCCGACATATTAACCTACCCTTGCTTCAAAAACACTAGTACTCCTTATGCTTTCAATTGACTTTTATTTAATAATATCACTAAAATAATTTTATTCAAAGCCCAAAAAGATAAAAAAGCAACGATTGATAGTCACTTTTATAATCTGATTTATTTTTATATTCTTGTCAAAAAAATGGGATAGATTAGAGTAAATAATCTATCCCATACATTTGAACTATTTCATTGCTGGTTCATAAACATCTTCACTATTTCTTGCCATATGCGTTATGATTTCTTTTTGAATATCACGAGCTTTTTCTATAGCTTCTTTTGCTCTCATATTATTTAAGCTTGTAATACCTTCTATCGCTTTATCCGGGTCACTCTCATATATTTTTTTTGCAATTACATCAACTCTTTCAATTTCATCAAACATTTTATCTTGATATTTATCCCAAAATGACTTTACACCGGTACCGTAAAGGTTTTCATTTTGTGCGGCTAAGGTCGCAGCGCCTCTAAAGGCCCAATAAGCGGATTCTTGATCATATTCATCTGTCCCAAGATGATACGGCTCAATTGTTTCTTTTAAACCTGAATAAAAAGGCATATAAACGCCATACTCAGGATTAGCCATACTCAACCACATAATACCTGCTAATTCTTTTGGCATATCTTTTCTAATTTGAACCACATGAGATTCAACTGTTCTGTCAATACCTACGGCTCTTTCGCCTTCTCCAGATTTCTTATCAGTACAGTATTTTGTGTCTTCATAATTTGACTTTAAGAAATGCATTACTTCCTTTGGATGAATTTTTTCATCAGGCACCATAAATACTGGGTATCGATCCAAATCAGCACTTTGGTCTTCTGATGGATTGAAAGTTTTTTGACCCCACCATTCTCTTCTTGTGTTATATTTTTCTCCTAAATTACCAAAGGCTTTTGCAAAATCAAATGTTTCATCTGATGCCAATAGTTCATTATCATAAACAAAATCATTTAAATTTTCTGAAGTTATATAATTCTTTGCATCATCAAAATCAATGGCTTCTAATCTAAATTGATTGGCTACTACAATATATTTGTCATCAGGTACCCTTACCGCTGCCCATTCATGACCAGAGCCAACTTCAATGTACCAAACTTCATCTTCATCTGCAATAGCAAAGCCATACCCTTCCATTGAACCATAGGTGTCAATCATTGATCCAAATAATTCGACAGCTTCTCTAGCCGATTCAGCTCTTGGTAATAAAAGTGATGGAATATGGGTTTCACCAATTCCTTCATCAACTAATGGATCAATTGCTAATACTTCTTCGCGAACACTATGAGTGTTTGTTGCTGTTACAGCCACCCCAGCTTCATTAATTCCAACTTCTTCAAAAGGCCCATAAGATGGATCCCAATCGGCTAATGAATGATACTTTAGAGTTTCTAGTGGTCGCGGGACCTCTAACCCATTGTAAAACACCTGTATTTCACCTGCTTCAAAACTTTGACTTTCATGTACCTTAAAGTGTTTTGGCCAAGCACTAGAATAATCCTCATTCCTTGAGATGAGTACTGACCCGTTGGTTGTTGCATCTTTTCCTGCAAAGATAGATGTACAAGCCATTGATGCCGTTGATGCGACAACAACTAAACTTAATATTAATACCATGGATAAAATGCGTTTTGTTCTTCTAATCATGATTTCCTCCTTTTTCAGAATAGTCTGACTATTTAATTTTATTATACGACAAATGTCTAAAACAATCAACACTTCTAATAAAATGAATAAACATTAATACCAATGTATATTTTTCAAAAAATAAAAGCAAAAAACCTCTAAATTAATAAAGGTTTCTTGCTTATATTTGAGTTAATCCCCTTCGAATCATGTGCATTTTGAAATTAAAAAGGATTAAAATCTATTCTATAGACATTCCTTCTGAAATATCATTATCCAAAACTTCAATTATCTGGTCATCCTGTGACAGACCTTCTATTATTTCTACATAATCTTCGCCAATAAGACCAATTTCAATTTTCTTTGATTCAGCAACGCCATCATTATTAATAAATACAAAATGGTCTTCATTGTCTGTATAATAACTATCTAATGGAATCCTTAAAACTGCTATTTTTTCATCGACTATAAATTCTAAGTCAAGGACTTGGTTAAGTATATATCCCTTTGATAACTGACTGCCATCAATTTCAACATTTACTTTTTTCTGTTGAATACCCAATTCTGTTAATTCAGTATATATTTTTGGATAAATTTTTAAAACTTTTGACATAACCTCTGTGTCACTAATGCGATCATCAATTTTTACCCTCATCCCTTTTTTAATATCAATCAATTCACTTTCTAAAATATCCGCCAATATTTTAATATGGTCAAGGTTTGTAATCTCTACTATAGGGCTCCCTTGGGTTACAAAAGAACCTTCCTTAATGAACTTTTCAGTGATGACCCCATCAATATCCGCAATAATATCCGTCCGATTAAGGGTATTCATTAATTGCCCTTTTTCAGCCTTTAATGAATTCATCTGTGATTCATACTGCATTTGTACATTTCTACTTGCTGTTTTCTTTAAAAGTGATAAATCACTTTGTAGTGATTTGAGTTGGTTTTCTAAAACAACCTGCTGATCCTTTGCACCATTGAACTCTTCTAAACTGATGGCTTGGTTTTCATATAATTTTTCCATTTTTATTACCTGTTCAATACTTCGATCTAAATTATTTCTTGCTGTCCTGATAGAATACTCTAGACTATTGATTCGTTCTTTCTCTGCAGGTCTGATAGCTTCTTTAAGCATATATTCTACATTAGCTATTTGCGCTTCAATACCTTCTATTTGCAATAAAATAGTATCTTTATTAATTTTGGCAATAACATCGCCTTCTTTTACTTCATCACCAACTTCTTTATTAAAAATTACAATTTCACCATTAGCCCCTGAAAAAGCCGTTGATACATCTTCTGAAATAATTTTTCCTTCACTGCTAATACTCTGAATGACTTGTCCTTGATCCACTGTATAATAATCAACAGAGACCTGAGATGAACTTTGATTAACATAATATCCTAGAGCTGCAATGACTAATATAGCCACAATACCTAATATGATTTTTCCTTTTTTTGATAATTTAATTTTCTTCATTCTTTTCACCCCTAAGTCATTCTTTCTTTAAGTGCTTCAATAAAATTAAGCTTTCGAATCCGATGATATGCTGCTAATTGTGAAATCAATATGAAGATTAGTGTAATACTTATACCAAATATATATGTGCTTAATTGTATACTACCACCAAAGGTATAAAGATCCGTTGAAAAAGCATCTGTAATGCCTTGAGATGCCATTTTTGAAAGAGGCAACCCAATAAGTATGCCAATAACAGTAATCACAAAATTTTCCTTTAATATAACACCAATAATTTCTCCTTTACTCATACCAAGAATTCGAAGAGAAGAAAATTCTAATAACCGACTGTTAATGGTCATCACTGTTGTATTGTACATAATGGCAAAACCTAGAATAAATCCGAAAAATAATAAAGATGAAATAGATGCTGCTGTGATTTGCATAAACTCTTCAAAACTCGAACTCATATCTTCAATGGAGTGAATCCCACTAATATATCTTATTTTTTCTAACTTTCCCTTCACATCGTCCTTTGAATTAATGAAAACGCCGTTAATACTATTTTTTTCTACAAGTCCCTCACGCATCAGTTCAATATCCATATAGACATTGGTGCCTAAATTCTGTTTGTTGATTCCTGTAACTTTTACATATATATCATCTTTTCCTGGTATATAGTTATTAATTTTAATTTGGTCACCTACATTGATCCCGAGTACCTTAGCTAATCCTTGAGATACATAAACAAAATTCTTTTCAGGCACTAAAGGTCTTTCATTTATATCTTCAAAATTATACATCTGAGTATTTTTTTCAAGACCAATTAGACTAATAATTTGGCTCTTCCATTTAGATTCAATTTCAAAGGGATATTCTAACTTTCCCTCCATTAAATCATAATCTACTTGGTCTTCAATTACATTTAATGATTTTGTATTCGTTGGTCTTGAAAATTCGATATTATAATCCATTTGTTGCAATTTGCCAAATTGGTAATCAAATAATTCTGGCATCGTTGCAAATAAATACAAGGGTACAACGACGACTAACAGGGTAATCGAAACACCAAAGGCAACAAAGATTACTCTTTTTTTATCTCTTAACAAATTTCGCCAGACCATTTTTTGCGTAAAATTAAGTTTCTTCCATATTTTTGTTCCTTCAAATATAATACGCTTACCACTTTTGGGTGGTTCTTTACGCATGGATTCAGCCGGCACTATTTTCAAAGTCCCTCGAGCGCCAATAACACCAGCACCAATAGAAAAGATGACTGATAAGAATATACCGCCTAAAAGATAGCCTATATAATATTCAATGGTTACATAATGTACTTTATAAAACATCAAGTATACTTGAGTAAAATACTTAGAGACAATAGTCCCTAAGGCCACGCCTAGTAAACTGCCAAATAGACCAATAAAAACTGCAAACTTTGAATAATGGATTAATACTTGCGTATTTGTATATCCCATTGACTTTAATACCCCAATGGTCATACGATCTCCTTTAACCAATCGACTAATCATAACGGATAAAATAATACCCGCAACGATTAAAAAAAGAAAAGGTACCACTGATGCAGATTGTTTCCCCCCTTTTATTTCTTCTTGAACAATTCTATAGCTCAATTGATCCTCGCGTAATCGAACGCTTTTCACCCCATATTTATCTAGTGCATCTTCTACTTTTGTTTTTATTTTTTCTAAATTGTAACCCTCCGCAACATCAATAACAACCTCATTATATGCATTACCTAAACCAAAGGCCTCCGATGCAAATTTTTCTGATACATAAATAATACCAAAACTGGTTAAATCCGGTAACATGGATTGGCTATCCTTCATAAGATAGACAAATTCAGGCGAACCAACTTCTGCAGTAATTTCTAAATCATAAACTTTCCCGTTAATTTGTGGTTGAACAATATCACCCACTTGAATCCCCCGACCTTGAACAAAGTGTTCAATAACATAGGCTTCTTTATAATCTGATAATCCTAAATTCCCATCAATCAAAAATAATTTATTAATTGTTTGATCCTTTGGAACGGATATAATTCTTGCCGTTACCTTTTCATTGGGATCCTCAACTTTTAAAGGTACATCCATTTTTATTCTGCCTTCAACGGTTTTAATGCCTTGAATTTTTTTTAAATCATCAATACTATTCATCGGTATTTTTACGACTTCGGCAGATAAATCTGCCAGATTATTTTTTTCATAGTAAGTGAACACGGAATTTTCAAAATTATAAATTCCCATATTAAAAGAAATATAAAGAGACAATCCTACCATCATAACAACCATTATGGCAAGGTATTGAAGCTTTGACTCTTTTAATTTTCTTAAGACACGTTTATTCAAAGGGTTCATTACCATTCAATCCTTTCTGGCGCCATTGGGTTCTCATTTTTTATAATTTCTTCAATTTCACCACTACGCATTTTTATAACAGTATCTGCAATATTTCCAATGGCGGCATTATGAGTAATCACCATAACGGTTTTATTATATTTTTCATTAATGTTTACTAATAGTCTTAAGATTGATTTGCCTGTGCTATAATCTAAAGCGCCAGTCGGTTCGTCACATAAGAGTAGTTTAGGATTTTTTGCAACAGCTCTTGCAATAGCAACTCTTTGTTGTTCCCCACCACTCATTTGTGACGGAAAATGACTTTTCCGATCATCTAAACCCACATCATTCATAACTTCATCTATATCTAAAGGATCTGAACAAATCTCAGTTGCTAACTCTACATTTTCTCTTGCCGTTAAATTAGCCATTAGATTATAAAACTGAAAAACAAATCCAATTTTATTTCTTCTGTATTGGGTCAGTTCTTTTTCATTATACTGTGTGACTTCATCTTCATAAAACATAACAGTTCCTGAAGTTGGTTGGTCCATCCCACCTATCATATTTAATAAAGTAGATTTTCCTGAACCACTGGGTCCAAGCACTACAATAAATTCTCCATCAATAATTTCAAAACTGTCACCACGCAAGGCTTTAACTGTAACTTCCCCCATTTGATAATATTTCTTTAAGTCCGTTACTTTTACTGCAATATTTGACATAATCCACCTCTTTAGGTTTTTATTAATTAACCGTTATTTATTATTTCAATTTTACCCTATATTAAGAAAATCTAACATTTTTTATCATGACTGTATAGTCATATATTATATTTATTTATACATTTTGTCAAACAAAAAAAGCCTTGTAAAACAAGGTTTTACAAGGACCTTTTTAATTCTCTAACGATTTTATCAATTCAACTAAAATATTCTTACCATTAATTTCTTTGTCCTTAAAGGTTATGATAATATCCAATGCAAAAAATGAAGCTTTTTTAAGAAATTGAGCGGCTGGTCTTGCATCTAAGCCATGATCTGTTTTTATGATTACGTCTTTTTTAGATCTTGTTCATATTCTTGCTTTCATGGGCTACTCGCTTAACATCTTCTATATCATTTGTTAGGGTTACTTGAACTGAAGTAGCAATAACACCTTCAACAAGGGGAGCATCAACAATTTCTACAGTATCAACTCCTAATAAATCGATGGCTGTTTCTGCACTTAAAATGGCACTGCCTAGATCAACAAAAATTAATACCCCATTGCCTTGATCTACAGCTTCTATAGCATCTTTTATTTTCATTGCATCTGTTCCAATTCTTCCATCTGATGTCCCACCGGCAGCCATAATAGGTATCACTGTGCTAGAAACTTGCTTTGCAATATCCACAACACCTTCTGCAACTTTACTGCTATGGGAAACAACTACTATTCCAACCATATGCCTCTCCTTAATCTTCCCTGACAGTTTCGTATAAAGCCTTTAACAACAAATAACTAGAAGTTGCACCAGGGTCTTGATGGCCTAGGGTTCTTTCCCCTAAATAACTGGCACGACCCTTTGATGCCACAATGGTTTTTGTATATTCAACACCTTCTGATGCGGCTTCTACACTTTTTTCTAATGCTTCTTCTAAAGCCAAACCATTGTCTATCCCTTCTTTAAAGACATCAAAAGCTGGTATTAAAGCATCTAACATTGTTTTTTCTCCTTGTACAGCTTTGCCTCTTAATTGAACACCATCAATAGCCGCTGAGAAAGCTTCAACTAGCGTCTCATCATCTATTGAATTTCCTTTAACAACACCAGCCGCTTTTAAAAAAGCAGTTCCATATAGTGGTCCTGCCGCGCCTCCAACAGTTGAAATGAGTGTCATGGCAACAGTTTTTAGGATTTGATCACAAGAATCATCTGCCAAATCTTCTAACTTTGCTTTTACAGCCTTAAACCCTTTATTCATATTGATGCCATGGTCTGCGTCGCCAACTTTTGCATCTAATTCTGTCAAATACTCTTTATTCTCCGCAATTATTATTTGCATGTTATTAAGGCTTTTGAGTAAAAGTTTTGATGTAATCATATCCGCTGCTACTTAAAATGTATACAAACATCTGCATTAAGATTATTCTTTCTTCAACGTACTCGACCTCGCCGTAGCTACTATCGTTTATACAGTACTCCAAAAGCGTTAATTCCCGTTTAGCCACGGTACATATATAAGTGCTCCTCTATCTAAGCTATCTTATATTCTTCTGCATTCTTTAAATTCTTCCCAGCATTCACATCTCGATCAAGCTGTAATCCACATGCTTCACAGTGGTATTCTCTATCAAATAAAGTTAAATTCACCTTTATATGTCCACATCCTAAACATGTTTTACTACTCGGATAATAGCGATCTACTATTCTCATCTCTATTCCTACTTCATTACATTTATTAGTTAATTTCTCTCTAAATGTATAGAAATTTTGCTTCTGAATAGCTTTTGATAAATGTCTGTTTTTCATCATCCCTCTCACATCTAAATCCTCTAATACTATATAACTTGGTTTTCGTTCTATTAAATTAGAGATAATTTTATTTATATAATCAGTTCGATGATTGTTTAAGCGTAAATGCATTTTCTGTACCTTAACTATTTGTTTGTCTAAGTTCTTT
>Ga0306868_1000079_pt1 | contig 85887 bp, 91 predicted proteins | sample AntRauTorckE6832_FD_190411 | JGI IMG/M metagenome (GOLD analysis project Ga0306868, IMG submission 190411) | Saline lake microbial communities from Rauer Islands, Antarctica - Metagenome Torckler E6 #832 (v2) (version 2) | ecosystem: Environmental > Aquatic > Non-marine Saline and Alkaline >... | reverse complement strand
ATGACATCTATGCAGAAACAGGCATGGGATGCACAGGACCCATCATAAGTGTAAATGAAAAGAATCTAGCAAAGGGTAAAGCTATTCTTAAAGAAGCTGGCTTTATATCTTAGGTAATTAAATAAGAAAAGACCTACTCAAATTTAAGTAGGTCTTTTCTTTAGCAATAATTTTAGACAAAAATTATTATGGTATAATCTAATTAGCAGTTTTTAATAACTTTGAATGAGGTGTAATAATGAAATTTAAAATGGACCAAACTGTTAATGAAATCATAAGAATTATTGAGAAAAATAATGAAGAAGCGTATATTGTTGGTGGCTGTATCCGAGACACTATTATGGATAAAAACCCTAAAGATTGGGATGTAGCTACAAGTGCTTTGCCAAATCAGGTTGTTAATTTTTTTGAAAGAACAGAATTTAAAACCATAGATTTATCTAAAAAGCACGGAACGATTGTATTAATTAAAGATGGTAAAGCGTATGAAGTAACGACTTTTAGAGTAGAAGAAGAATATACAGACCATAGGCATCCAGATGAAGTTAGATTTGTAAAGGATTTAGAAAGGGATTTAAAAAGACGAGATTTTACAATGAATGCTTTAGCTTATTCTGAGTCAAAGAGCCTAGTTGATTTATTTGATGGTGTGACAGATATCAAAAATAAAATTATTAGATGCGTTGGTAATCCAATCAAACGATTTAATGAAGATGCTTTAAGAATCTTAAGAGGTGTTCGATTTTCTTCTCAATTAGATTTTGAGATAGAAAACAGAACTTTTGAAGCAATGAAGAAAAAAATTAATTTAATAGAATTTATTTCTATGGAGCGCATACAGAATGAATTCAACAAAATAATTTTATCAAACCAACCTTCAAAGGGGCTTTTACAATTAAAAACAATTGGTGCTTTAGAGCGAATCATTCCAGAATTAAAGAAAACTTATAACTTCAATCAATGCAACCCTAACCATCATTTGGATGTTTTCGAACATAGTCTAGAAGTATTAGAACATACCCCTAAGGAGTTATCTTTAAGACTAGCGGCTATTTTTCATGATGTTGGTAAACCAGATACTTTTTTTAAAGACGATTCCGGTATAGGTCATTTTTATGACCATGAGAAAAAATCTTTAGAGATAGCAGAAGGCATTTTGAAAAGAATGAAGTATAGCAACGAGATTATTGAAAAGACATTAATAATCATTGATGAACATATGACGGTCTATAGTGATGAATTTTCAGATAAAGCTGTTAAACGATTAATGAAAAGAATTGAGCCGATGAGTATTGATCAATTAGTTGCTTTTCAAATAGCTGATATTAAAGCAACAGCAAATCCTAAAAAATTTAAACACGTGATTGCATTGAAAAATAGAGTTGAAGGTATAAAAAATAGAAAAGAACCGCTATCAATAAAGGACTTAGCCATTGATGGAAATGATTTAATGAGTTTAGGTATACCTGAGGGCAAAACAATAGGAAATATTTTAAACTATTTATTTGAAAAAGTACTAGAAAAACCAGAATTGAATAATCAAAGTAAACTGATGAAATTAGCAAAGAAATATATATCTGAACAATGAAGTAATCGTGATTATTTTATTGTTAAATTATTGATATAACCCTTGAAAAATTCAGCTATACACGTTATACTTAGAATGTATGAATCAGAAAAATCATGTGATTAAATTATTTGGATTTGAGGAGGAGCTATTAAATGAAAGTATTAGTTATTAATTGTGGCAGTTCATCATTAAAGTATCAGTTATTTAACATGGATACAGAAGAAGCATTGGCACAAGGTTTAGTTGAAAGAATCGGATTAGAGGGTGCTCGTTTAAAACATGAAACACCAAGCACTGAAAAGAAAGTAATTGAGCAACCAATGGAGAACCATCGTGTAGCATTAAAATCGGTTTTAGATGCATTAGTAAATGAAGAATATGGTGCACTTAAATCTTTAGATGAAATCGACGCAGTAGGCCACCGAGTTGTACATGCAGGTGAAAAATACTCTGAATCTGTAGTTATTACAGAAGATGTTATGGATGCATTAAAAGAATGTATAGAGTTAGCTCCTTTACATAATCCACCAAATATAATGGGGATTGAAGCCATCCAAGAATTGTTACCAAATGTTACGAATGTTGGGGTATTTGATACAGCATTCCACCAAACAATACCAAAAGAAGCATATATTTATCCATTACCTTATGAATACTACGAAAAATATGGTGTAAGAAAATATGGTTTTCATGGCACTTCTCATAGATATGTATCTAAGAGAGCTTCGGAAATGATGGGTAAAGATATCAAAGATTTAAAATTAGTGACTTGTCACTTAGGTAATGGCGCAAGTTTAGCTGCCGTTAAAAACGGAAAATCTGTTGCGACTTCAATGGGTTTCACGCCACTTGAGGGATTGGTAATGGGTACAAGATGTGGCGACTTAGATCCAGCAATTGTTACCTTTATTATGAATAAAGAAAATTTATCGCCAGGAGAAATGGATACAGTAATGAATAAGAAATCTGGTGTATTAGGTATAAGTGGTGTCAGTAGTGATTTTAGAGATATTGAAGATGCTGCTGCTGAAGGCAATGAAAGAGCTCAATTAGCTTTAGATGCTTTTGACCTACGTGTTAAAAAATATATTGCTGCATATGCTGCTGTTATGGGTGGCGTTGACGGTATAGTTTTCACAGCTGGTTTAGGTGAAAATTCAATAGATAATAGAGAAGCAATCATGAAAGGCCTTGATTTCTTAGGGGCTACCTTAGATACTGATAAGAACAATGTAAGAAGTAAAGAAACATTTATTAATACAGACGACTCAAAAGTTAAAATAATGATTATACCAACAAACGAAGAGTTAATGATTGCAAGAGACACAAAAGAATTAGTTTAAAAGTTCTTGACATTAGCTTCGTTTAATTCTATAATTATTATGTTGTCCAAATTTTGAGAGGATATTATGATAATAAAAATTAATGATTTATTGATTGAAGAGTCTAATAAGAAACATTTTAGTAAAGAATATCAAATTGATCCTGAGTTATTTAAAAAATACTTAGTTAAGGAATTTGGTAATTGTAAAATAGAAGTTGATATTTATGAAGTGAATGAGACAAGATTTATTGACTTTAAGTATGATGTAGATGTAGTCTATAGCTGCGCAAGATGTTTAACAGATGTAAAAAGACATTTATCTGAATCATCATCTAGAGAAATAGTGAATAACGGTGATAAATTTGGAGAAGATGTTGGTATATTAATAGTTGATGATGAAGTCATTGACTTAGAAAAAATGCTTTTAGAATCATTATATATAAATTTGGAAACAGCAGTTTTGTGCAAAGATGAATGTAAAGGTCTTTGTCCAAAGTGTGGGATTGACTTAAATGAAGACACTTGTGAGTGTAATTTGAATGAAGTGGATCCGCGGTTTGCAAAACTAAAAGATTTAAAAGATAAGTTGGATAAATAAGGAGGTGTTAGCATGGCAGTACCTAAGCGCAAAACGTCAAAAGCAAGAAAACGAAGAAGAGAATCTGCTAACATGAAAATGAGTGCACCAAACTTAAATGTTTGTCCTCAATGTCATGAGCCGAAATTACCACATAGAGTATGTTCAAGTTGTGGATTTTACAACAAAAAACAAGTATTAGATGTAGAGTAATTTACTGAGAGAGGAATTAGTGACGAAAGTTGCTAGTTCCTTTTTTTATACAATTTTTTTTGATATAATAGGAGTAATAAAAACCTGCACTTATTATGAGGTACTAAAACCTAATATTATTTTTTTAAAAAAAGAGTTGCATTTTTTTGAAATAGGCTTTATACTTTATGTTAGTAGCAGGTACTAATTATTGGTACTATACGGAGGTAATATGAAAAAAATAAAAAAATCGGATAGACATCAGAGAATTAAAGAGGTATTGAAAGAAAACCCCTTTTTAACAGATGATGAATTGAGTGAAAAGTTTGGTGTAAGTGTTCAAACCATTCGTTTAGATCGTATGAGTTTAAATATACCTGAACTAAGAGAACGCGTTAAGTCCGTTGCTACGAAAAATTTACAAAAAGTAAAATCTATTGGAGAAGGCGAAATTGTTGGTGAATTAATTGATCTTCAATTAAATGAAAATGCAATTTCAATATTACAAACTGATGAGTCAATGGCATTTACAAAAACTAAAATTGTTAAAGGACATTATATTTTCGCAATGGCTGAAACATTAGCCTTAGCTGTAATAGAAAGTAATGTTGCTTTAGTAGGTGTAGCCAACGTGAAAAACAGAGTGCCCGTTAAAGCTGGCGAGAAATTAGTAGCAAAAGCTCGTGTCGTTAGAAAGCGTGGAACAGAATTTTTTGTACGGGTATACATCAACGTAAATAATGATGAGGTTTTTAGAAGTAAATTTAGATTAGTGTCAATTGATATAGAGACGAATTAGGGGTGTAATATGAGAATTGGGATAGATTTTTTTGGTGGAGATAATGCACCAGAAGTAATAATACAAAGTGTTAAGGAAGTTATTGGTCAAATTGAAAGTACTATTGTATTATATGGTGATGAAACAACAATTGTAAGATTATTAACTGAAAACAAAATAAATTTAGAAAAAATTGAAATAGTTCACACAACTCAAATAGTTGATGGTGAAGATAAACCTGTACAAGCCGTAAAGAAGAAAAAAGATTCTTCAATGATGAAGGGCTTAGTTGACTTAAGAAAAGACAAAATTGACGCTTTTCTTTCAGCCGGTAACTCAGGGGCGTTATTAGCCGGTGGATTATTAAAGGTTGGTCGTTTACAAGGGATAGATCGACCCGCATTAGTGACACCCTATCCAACGTCAAAAGGGATTTCTGTCTTAGCAGATGCCGGCGCAAACGCCGAGTGCAAAAGTAGAAATCTTAAAGAATTCAGTTTAATGGGAAGTATTTATGCTAGTGAGATTATGGGTATTGAAAATCCAAAGGTTGGATTAGTCAATATTGGTGATGAAAAAGGTAAAGGTACAACCTTAGTAAAAGAATCATATGATGAAATAGAAGCTTTAGAACCAATTAATTTTATTGGTAACCTTGAAGCAAGAGATATTCCCTTTGGTAAAGCTGATGTAATTGTTTGTGATGGCTTTACAGGAAATGTAATATTAAAGCTTTCTGAAGGCGTAGCCAAATCAATGACAGATATGATTAAAGATGCTTTTACGAAAAATATTTTGACTAAAATAGCAGCCTTATTTGTTAAAGGTGGTTTGTCAAAAATGAAGAAAAAACTAGATTATTCTGAATACGGTGGAGCACCTTTATTAGGTGTAAAAAAATTAGTAGTAAAGGCACATGGCAGTTCTAATGCAAAAGCATTTAAAAATGCGATTCTTTTTACAGAAAAGGCATTGAAGAGTAATATCATAGGAAAAATTAAAAAATACTTATCGTAGGAGTGATATATTGAATAATTATAAGAGTGTAGGAGTCATTGGGACAGGTAGTTATTTGCCTGAAAACATTGTTACAAACGATGATCTAGCAAATATAGTAGATACTTCCAATGAATGGATTATCAGTCGAACGGGCATAAAAGAAAGACGCTTTGCAAAGGATTCAGTTTCAACGTCAGACTTAGCCTATGAAGCAGGAAAGAAAGCCATTGAAGATGCTGGGTTAACGCCAGAAGATATTGATTTAATAATATTGGCAACATTAACGCCAGATATGATTCTTCCTTCTACAGCTTGTTTTGTTCAAGAGAAACTTAAAGCTGTTAATGCAGCAGCATTTGATGTATCGGCTGCATGTTCAGGATTTCTTTATGGCGTAACCATTGCCACACAAATGATTAAGGGCGGCGTTAATAATAATGTACTAGTGATTGGTGCTGAAGCTATGTCCAAAGTTTTAGATATGGAAGACCGAAATACTTGCGTATTATTTGGTGATGGTGCAGGTGCAGTTGTTATGAGTGAAGTGAAAGATGGCTATGGTGTATTAGCGACTGATTTAGGTGCCGATGGCACTGGATCAATGGCTTTAAATATTCCAGCAGGTGGTTCAAGAAATCCAGCAACAGAAATAACAGTTAAAGAAAAAATGCATTATTTGAGAATGGAAGGTAGTAGTGTATTTAAGTTTGCCGTAAGAGCCATGGTTTCTTCTTCAAAGATTGTAATTGAAAAAGCAAATTTAACTTTAGATGATATTGATTATTTGGTACCACATCAGGCAAATATTAGAATAATTGAGACATCAGCCAAAAAAATGAAATTACCAATGGAAAAAGTGAAAGTTAATTTAGATAGATATGGAAATGTATCGGCAGGTTCAATTCCAATTGCTTTAGATGAAGCGGTAAAAGAAGGAAAAATTACTGAAGGTGACAATGTTGTACTTGTTGGTTTTGGTGGTGGATTAACATGGGGTTCATGTTTAATTAAATGGTAGGAGGCTTAAATATGAGAAAAATAGCTTTTGTATTTCCAGGACAAGGTGCACAATACCTTGGCATGGGAAAAGAGTTAACGGAAAAATATTCAGTTGCAAACAAAGTTTTTGATGAAGCATCAAAGGCGTTAAACCAAGATATGAAAGATTTGATTTTTAATAGTTCGGAAGAAACATTACAATTAACGGAAAACACACAACCAGCTGTCTTAACAACATCTGTAGCGATTATGGAAGTTTTAAAAGCAGAAGGAATTGAACCATCAGCTGTTGCTGGTCTAAGTTTAGGAGAGTATTCGGCATTAGTCGCATCTGGTGTATTATCTTTTAGTGATGCAGTTAAAATTGTTCGAGAACGTGGACAGTTAATGCAAAATGAAGTACCAGTTGGTATAGGTGCCATGGCAGCAATTTTAGCCCTTGAGAAATCGGAAGTCATTCGTGCTTGTGAAAATGCAAGTCATTTAGGTATTGTTGAACCAGCAAATTATAATTGTCCTGGACAAATTGTAATTGCTGGAGAAAAAGATGCTGTTAAAGAAGCAGCGAACCTATGTAAAGAATATGGCGCTAAAAAAGCAATATTATTGCCAGTTTCAGCACCATTTCATACGAGTTTGTTGAAGGGTGCAGGAGAAAAGCTTAATGGCGTTTTAGAAAGAATTGAATACAAAGACTTTAAAATACCAGTGGTAGCTAATGTTAATGGCGATTTTATTGAAAAAAGAGAATCTGTTAAAGATTTATTAGTAAAACAAGTGAGTAGTCCTGTCCTTTGGGAAAACTCTGTAGAGCGATTAATAAAAGAAGGTTATGATACATTTATAGAAGTTGGACCAGGCAGATCTTTAGGGAAATTTATTAAACGGGTTTCTCGAGATGTACAAGTGCTTAATGTTGAAGATTCTAAATCATTGTTAAAAACAATAAAGAAATTAAAATAGGAGTGATAGCATGAGTCGAAAAACAGCAGTTGTAACTGGTGGCTCACGAGGCATTGGAAAAGCCATTGCTACTGAGTTAGCAACCCAAAGTTATAACATTGTTATAAATTATAATTCAAGTGAAAAAAAAGCAAATGCATTAAAAGAGATACTGGAATCAAAATATAATGTAGATGTTTTAGCAATAAAATGTGATGTTTCAAATTTCGATGATGTTAAGAGCATGTACAAAGAAGTCAAGAAAAAGTTTGACTCTATTGATTTATTAGTAAATAATGCAGGTATTACTAAGGATAATTTAATACTAAGAATGAAAGAAGAAGATTTTGATCAAGTCATTAATATAAATCTTAAAGGAACATTTAATTGTTCTAAGATTTTTGGTCGACATATGCTCAAACAGAAATTAGGTAAAATTGTAAATATTTCATCAATCGTAGGGATTATGGGTAATGCTGGTCAATCGAATTATGCCGCATCAAAGGCTGGGGTTATTGGTTTAACAAAATCCTTAGCAAAAGAATTTGCGCCAAGAGGCATTACTGTGAATGCAGTTGCGCCAGGTTTTATTCAAAGTGCAATGACAGATGCTTTGAATGATGAAGTGATTAAGCATTACAAGGACAATATTCCTTTAGGAAATTTAGGAAAACCTGAAGATGTCGCAAAGGTTGTGAAGTTTTTAAGTTCTGCTGATGCAGATTATATCACTGGACAAGTGATTAATGTAGATGGTGGACTTTTAATTTAAGTCGTTTAAGTTGTTAGTTTAATATAAAAATTATAAAAAGGATGGTAAAAAAATGTTTGAAAGAATTAAAGAATTAATTATCGAAGAGTTAGTATTGGATGAGGATATTGAAATTACTGAAAAAACATCATTAATGGATGATTTAGAAGCAGATTCATTAGATGCTGTTGAAATTATTATGGCTTTAGAAGATGAATTTGATATTGAAATTCCTGATGAAGCAGCAGAAGATTTCAAAAACATTGGTGATATTGTAAAGTATATTGAAGCAAATAAGTAAGAATGATTAAGAGGAGATTCCTCCTCTTTTTTCGTATAGGAGGTAATTTAAATGGATAGAAGAGTTGTGGTAACAGGTCTTGGTGTCATTTCACCTATAGGGAATACAGTTGAAGATTTCTGGACTTCTCTTAAAGAAGGAAAATCTGGTATTTCTAAAATAGAAAGATTTGATGCAAGCGAATATACAACACAGATTGCTGGCGAAGTAAAAGATTTTGATTGTAGTCAATACTTAGGACGAAAAGATGCAAAAAGAATGGATCGGTTCACTCAATTTGCAGTATGTGCCGCAGGTCAAGCTTTGGATGATTCTGGATTAGATGTTGATACCCTTGATATGACAAGATTCGGTACAATTCTTGGTAGTGGTATTGGTGGTATTGAAACCTTAGAAGAGCAGCATCAAAGATTATTAGAAAAAGGACCCAATCGTGTGAGTCCATTTCTTATTCCAATGATGATTTCTAACATGGTTTCAGGTCATGTTTCTATGCAATACGGTGCAAAAGGACCGAACACAACTGTTGTTACAGCTTGTGCTTCAGGGACAAATGCAATCGGTGATGCCTACCATGTCATTAAAAGAGGCGATGCTGATTTTATGTTTAGTGGTGGTGCGGAAGCAGCAATAACACCTATTGGAATTTCAGGATTTTGTACGATGAAAGCAATGAGTACAAGAAACGACGATCCAACAAAAGCGAGTCGGCCATTTGATAAAGACCGTGATGGCTTTGTTATGTCGGAAGGTTCAGGGATTTTAATTCTTGAAGAATACGAACATGCAAAGAGAAGAGGCGCAAAAATCTATGGAGAAATTGTTGGTTTTGGATACACAGCTGATGCCTATCATATCACAGCACCTGCACCAGAAGGTGAAGGTGGTAGTAGAAGTATGAAAATGGCACTTGATACAGCTGGTATTAAAACAAGTGATATAGATTATATTAATGCCCATGGGACTTCAACACCTTTAAATGATAAATTCGAAACCATGGCTATTAAAAACTTATTTAAAGAGGATGCATATGATTTAGTAGTGAACTCGACTAAATCAATGGCAGGCCATTTATTAGGGGCATCTGGAGCGATAGAAGCGATAGCAACTTTATTGTCTATGCAAAACAGTTATGTACATCGGACATTAAACCACAACGAACCTAGTGAAGGTATGGATCTAGATTATGTACCCAATGGTAAAGAAATGACAGTTAATTATGCTTTATCTAATTCTCTTGGTTTTGGTGGACACAATGCAACACTAGCTTTTAAAAAGTATGAGTAACCCAAAAGATTCCTTTTATTAGGAATCTTTTTAATTTTTTGATGGCTGGATAAATTCACTCAGCTAAGAAATCCTAAATTATGTTAGATTTTGGAGGTTTTTGTGATATAATTTATTGGTGAAAGTGTAAAGTAAAATATAAGTTAACGATTTTGTGAACAACCCTAGCAAGTAAGTAACTAGAGCGGTTCACAAGAATGTTAAAGATTATTGTGAACTGGAGGTTTATTTTGATTGGAACATTTGAAAAAATTATTGGTTATAAGTTTAGTAATAAGAAAATTTTAAAGGAAGCATTAACGCATAGTTCTTATGCAAACGAAAATAAAGAAAAAGAACTACAATTTAATGAACGTTTAGAGTTTTTAGGTGATTCCGTTTTAAGTATAGTTGTCAGTGAATATATTTTCTTAAAATTACCTGACTTACCGGAAGGTGAATTAACGAAAATTCGTGCACGAATTGTTTGTGAAGCTTCTTTATCAGAAGCGGCGAGGTCTATACAATTAGGAGATTTCATTATGCTAGGCCGGGGTGAAGAACTAACAGGTGGAAGAGAAAGACCATCAATTTTAGCAGACGGTTTTGAAGCTGTTTTAGCAGCGATTTATTTAGATGGCAGCTTTGGTCGAGTAAAGAAATTTATTTTAAATCTTATGGAAGATAAAATCAATAATGCGATTAATGGGGATTTGCTTTTAGATTATAAAACGAAGTTACAAGAAAAAATTCAAGCCAAAACAAGAAAAAAATTATCTTATCATATTTATAAAGAAAAAGGACCCGACCATAATAAAACTTTTTATGTTGAGGTAAAACTTGATAAGAAAACTTTAGGCAAAGGAAAGGGTAGTAATAAAAAAGAAGCAGAACAAGCGGCGGCAAAAATTGCTATGGAAAAGGAAAAATATTAATGAGTAATCAGCAATTTATTATACCTATTTTTATACCTCATAATGGTTGTCCAAATGACTGTGTTTTTTGTAACCAAAGAAAAATTACTGGACAAGCATCAACTTATGATTATGGAAAAATTGAAGAGGAAATAAAAACAGCTTTAAGAACAATTCCACTAAAGGAAAATCCTATCGTAGAAATTGCTTTTTATGGCGGCAGTTTTACTGCCATTAATAAAGTAAGCCAAAATATGCTATTGTCAATGGCAAAAGAATATATTGACCAGTACCAACTACAAGGTATTCGTATTTCTACTCGGCCAGATTATATTAATGAAGAAATCTTAAAACGATTGAAAAAATTTGGTGTAAAAGTTATTGAATTAGGTGTACAAAGTCTTGATGAATCTGTGCTTAAGGCGTCAAATCGGGGACATGAGAGTAATATTGTCTATAAGAGTACTAAGCTAATAAAGGATTATGGTTTTACTTTAGGTATCCAATTAATGATTGGCCTACCTGGGGATAATGAATTAAAAAGTATGGCAACAGTTAAAAAAGTTATTGACATGCATCCTGATATTAGTCGAATTTATCCTACTTTAGTAATTAAGGATACAGCTTTAGAAAAAATGTACAATAATGGACTTTATAATCCATTATCTTTACAGGAAGCCGTTGAGTTATCTAAGAATATGTACCATCTATTGTTTACAAATGGTATTCAAGTGATTCGTATTGGATTGCAGCCAACAAAAAATATATTAGAAGGGGAAGATGTCGTTGCAGGACCTTTTCATTCTGCCTTTCGATCTTTAGTGATGAGTAGTTATATTTATGATTTAATTATTAAAACTATTGGTGATTATAAAGGCGAGGAAATAGTATTTATGCTGAACAATAAAGATATTTCTTACCTTGTAGGGGATAAAAAATCTAATAAAAGAAGAATCACTCAAAAATATAATCTTAAGAAATTTAAAATAGAAAATAATCCTGAAATTGAGCGGGGAAGAATAATAATAAAATTGGAAGATGACATAAAAGAGATAAGATTTAGTTAGAGGTGAAATCTTGTATTTAAAAAAAATGGAAATGAAAGGATTTAAGTCCTTTGCAGATAAAACAACAGTAGATTTTAAGAGCGGTATCTCATGTATTATTGGTCCCAATGGTAGTGGAAAAAGTAATATAACCGATGCTTTAAGATGGGTATTAGGAGAGCAAAAAGTTTCTTTGCTTCGTGGTAGCAGTATGCGTGATGTAATCTTTAAAGGAACAGACCACCGAAAACCTCTAGGCAGAGCAGAAATTAGCTTATTTTTTGATAATACTGAAAACTTTTTCGAATTAGAGTATGATGAGGTTAAGATAACCCGTAGATTATACATGTCTGGAGAAAGTGAATACCTGATTAACAACACAAAAACCCGATTAATGGATATTCGTGAACTAATCATGGATACAGGTATAGGATCTGATGGCTATTCCATTGTCAGTCAGGGTAAAATCAATTCAATGATTACGGCAAATAAAGATGAAATCAGGAGCATATTTGAAGAAGCTGCTGGTATTACGATGTTTAAAAAGCGAAAAAAAGATTCAACTAGAAAATTAGAGAATACAACGCTTAATTTAGAACGTATAGAAGATATTGTATATGAACTTGAAAAACAAGTCGGACCTTTGAAAAAGGAAAGTGAAAAGGCTAGGGAATACAAAAAATACTACAATGAATTAAAGACATTAGAGCTAGCAATCTATTCTAATAAACTAAAAAACTCTGATTTTAAAAACAAATTATTTAATAAAAAAATATCGGACTTATATTTAAGTAAAGAACATAAAAATAATTATTATGAATCCCTTAAAAGACAATTTAATCAACTGAAAAATGAGATCAATCAAGTGAGTAAAAAAATAGAAACAAAAGAGCAACAGTTTTATCAAATGAATGATGAAATTTCTTCTAAAAATAATGATTTGAATTTAAGTAACGAAAGGTTATTAAATACGGAAAAGAATATTAAAAATATAAAGAAGGATCTTCAAAATCTAAAAGAGTCTTTAGCCATTGAGCAAAGCAATTTTGTGGAATTAGTCAAGGATCGAGAAAAGCTTGAAAATAAAATTAATAAAAAAGAAAATTTGCTAAATTCTAAACAGGAAGATTTAGAAACAAGTACCCATTCAGTTGAAAAAATAATTGAAAATAACAGAAAAATTAATCAACAAGTTTTAGAATTAGAAAGAAAACTAGATCAAAACAATGCTTTGATTAATTCAAAAAAAGAAAGCATTTCTCAATTAAATATGATGGTGCAAGATATTGATGATGAATTACTTGCTTTATCATTAAATAATGAAGAGAATGTTGATTTAAGAAATCAAGTGAATGAAGATTATAATGAAGTATCAAATGAAATGATTGATAAAACAAATGAACGATCAAATTTAAAGGATAAAATTGAGGGTTTAGTTATAGAGAAAGAATTAAGAAAAGAAAAATATAATCAACTGGATCAGCAACTGAGCAAATCCAAAGCGGAGTATAAGTTACTTAAGAGTTATGAAGAAAATTATAAAGGATACTACCATTCTGTAAAAAAATTAATGACGAGTATTCGAGAGACTAGTTTAGAAAAAAATGTTCATGGTGTGGTTGGTTCTTTAATGACTATTGAAAAGAAATACGAGGTTGCTATAGAAATAACTTTGGGTAGTGCCATGCAAAATGTTGTGTGTAATAATGTTGATTCTGCTAAGGATTTAATTAACCACTTAAAAAGCAATAATTTTGGTAGAGTTTCTTTTTTACCCCTATCTAATTTGTTTAAAAGATACGATCAAGAAAATGTGCTGAGTCAAGTGAAAAAAGTTAATGGTTTTATTGGTAAAGCTGATGAAATCATCAATTGTGAAAAACAGTATGAGCATTTGTTTAATCATTTACTAGGCAATGTATTAGTCGTAGAGGATTATGATACTGCAAAAGAGATGTTAACCATTGATGATATTCGTTATAAAATCGTAACCCTTGAAGGTGAAACTTTTTCACCCGGCGGGCGTATTACAGGTGGTTCTTTTAAATCAAAGGCAAAGGGCTTACTTGGAAGAAAAAGAAAAATTAAAACTTTAAAAGAAAAGATCTTAAAATTACGAAAAGAGAAAGAAAGTTTTGGCAAAAAAATTGAAACGATTAATGAAGAATTAATAATAGAAAATGAAGTTTTAGAGTCCATTGATGCAATAATTGGACAGTTAAAAGATCAAGGTTTTGAGTTGAAATCAAAACTAAACTATCTCAATGATAAATTAAAAGACTATGACCATACAAGTCAAAAAAAAGTTGAGAATAAAAAAAGAAATACATTAAAAATTGATGAAATCATCGATACAATAGATACTTTACAAGAACAGAATAAAATGTATGAAAACAAAATAATAACTTTAAAAGAGCAATTAAAGGAAGATTCTTTCTTAGAAGATTTTCAAAAGAATCTTAAAAATATAAACAATGAAGTAACACAGCTAAAAATTGAAATTGCTTCATTAAGGGAAAAGGAAGACCATATTAAATTTAACGAAAAAAGTGCTGAGGAAGATTTAGAAGAATTGAAGGCTAAAATCAATTCAAAAGAAACGCTGTTGATTAAATCTAATGAGAACTTAGAATACCAAGAAAAAAGAATTAACACGTATACGATAGAAGTGAAAGATTTAGAAAATACTAAGACAGAATTAAAAACCAAAGTAGATCAGTTAAAGAAAAATTTAAAGATGACTGAAGCATTAATGTATAAAAAAGAATCAACGATGGAAAGTGTTAGTGATAAACTATCAAAGGTTAATAATAAGCTTTCTGAAAACAAAATTGAAAAAGCTAAAAATCAAATGTCAATAAAGAATATTAAAGAAGATTTATGGCAAAAATATGAAACAAGTTATTTAGAAGCTTTAAATTATGACTTTGATCCTGAATTATTAACAGATGGTGAACAAAAAAGAAAAGAATTAAGAATTGAAATAAAAAAAATAGGTAATGTTAACTTAAGTGCTATAGAAAAATACGAAGAGGTTAGCGAAAGGTATGAACACTTATCGGAACAAGAAAAGGATTTAAGAGCAGCAAAAAAATCTTTAGAAAAAATTATTCGAGATCTTGATAAACGTATGGAAAAACAGTTTATTAAAGAACTTGATAGTATTCGAGAGTATTTTAAAGAAGTGTTTAGGTCATTGTTCAATGGTGGTGAGGCAGATATTAAAGTAGAGGATATGAATGAGATTCTAGAATGTGAAATTAAAATTATGGCTCAACCCCCTGGCAAAAAATTACAAACGTTAGACTTGTTATCTGGTGGAGAAAAAGCATTAACAGCGATTTCATTATTATTTGCTATCTTAAAGAATAAGCCAACACCTTTTTGCGTACTCGATGAAATTGAAGCAGCTTTAGACGATGTTAATGTTGATCGTTTTGCAGCTTATTTAAAAGAGATTGTAAATGATTCTCAGTTTATATTGATTACTCATAGAAAAGGCACGATGGAAATTGCAGATTGTTTATATGGTGTTACAATGGAAGAAAAAGGTGTATCAAAAATTGTATCTTTGAAGTTAGAAGATATTGAACAAGAGATTGTATAAGGAGAAAATATGTTAAAAAAATTATTTGGTATAAAAGAAACTGAAGAAAAAGAAGCAATTGAATCACAAGATGAAACTAAAACTGAAATAGAAGTAGATGCAGTAATTGAAGAGAAAGAAGGCAACTTTTTTAGTCGATTAACAGAAGGTCTTGTAAAAACGAAGAAAGATATCACTGATAAAATCGATAACCTCATCAATAATTATGGTGAGATTGATGATGATTTATTTGAAGAATTAGAAGAGATATTAATTATGGCAGATGTTGGCATGAAAACTACTATGGATATTATTGATGAATTACGAGAAGCACTCGTTGAAAGAAAAATCAAAGAATCATCAAAGGTTAAAGAAGTCTTAAAGGATGTTGTCTACAATATTCTTAAAGAAAACAATAATCATACCCTTATTACAAGTTCGCCTACGGTGATGCTAGTAATCGGTGTAAATGGTGTGGGTAAAACAACAACTATTGGTAAAATTGCTTATCAACTCAAAACATATGAAAACAAAAAAGTATTATTAGCTGCAGGAGATACTTTTAGAGCAGCGGCTAATGAGCAGCTAATTGAATGGGGAAACAGAAGTGGTATAAATGTCATCTCACAAAGCGAAGGGTCTGATGCAGCAGCAGTAATCTATGATGCCATACAATCCGCTAAAGCTAAAGATATTGATGTTTTACTTTGCGATACAGCTGGGCGGTTACACAATAAAAAGAATTTAATGAATGAATTAAATAAAATATTTAAAATTATTGATCGGGAGTACCCCGAAGCGAAGAAAGAAGTGTTATTAGTCCTTGATGCAACCACTGGTCAAAATGCCATTAGTCAAGCAAAGCTATTCAGTGAAGCGGCGAATGTAACGGGATTAGTATTGACTAAATTAGATGGTACGGCTAAAGGTGGCGTTATATTACCAATTAATCATGAATTAGATATTCCTGTGAAATTAATCGGTGTGGGTGAAGGCATTGAAGATTTACAAGTATTTGATCCTAAGAAATTCACTGACGCACTTTTTGAATAGGTGTAAAGGAAAAACACTTGACAGGTTATATTTTCTAGTTTATAATATGTAATCGTGAGGGGTTAATTATGATTGAAGAAAAGTATCAATTAATAATGCTATTCGATTTTTACGGTAATCTATTAACAGACAATCAGAAGAGTATACTTAATTTGTATTGTAATTATGATTTATCTCTCGGTGAAATTTCTGAAAGAAAAGATATATCAAGACAAGCAGTTTACGATACAATCAATCGTAGTGAAAAAAAATTGAAGAATTTCGAAAAAAAGTTAAAATTAGTTGAAAAATTTGGCATCATTAGAGAATCTATGGAAAAATTTGGTGATTTGATCACTAAAATAGAAGATCAAATAGATAGTGAATCAATTGAAAAAGATCTAACTGAATTGAAATCTGTTGTCAACAAAATTATAAAAACCTATTAAAATGGAGGTATTAAATGCTAGATAATCTATCTGAAAAACTCCAAGCAACGTTTAAAAAATTAAAAGGCAGAGGAAAAATAAATGAAAAAGATGTAAAAGAAGCTATGCGAGAAGTTAAATTGGCTTTATTAGAAGCTGATGTAAACTTTAAAATAGTGAAAGATTTTATTAAAGTCGTGAAAGAAAGATCCGTTGGTTCTGAAGTGTTAGAAAGTTTAACGCCAGGACAACAAGTCATAAAAATTGTAAATGAAGAGTTAACGAATTTAATGGGGGAAACCCAAAGCAAAATAGAGTATTCATCAGATACGGTTTCAACGATTATGATGGTTGGACTGCAAGGTGCCGGTAAAACGACGACAACTGGTAAAATTGCAAAATTATTAAAAGATAAGGATCATAAAAAACCATTACTTGTGGCTTGTGATATTTATAGACCAGCTGCTATTAAGCAATTACAAGTCGTTGGAGAACAAATAGATATTCCTGTATTTACCATGGGTGATAAAACAAACCCGGTAAACATTGCAAAAGCAGGAATAGAACATGCGAAGAAAAATGGTTTAGACTTAGTGATACTTGATACTGCTGGACGGTTACACATAGATGAAGAATTAATGGATGAACTTGTGAATATTAAATCTGAAGTGAATCCAAAAGAAATCCTATTAACAGTTGACTCAATGACTGGTCAGGATGCTGTAAATGTTGCTAAGAATTTCAATGAAACCCTTGAAATAACAGGGGTTGTATTAACGAAATTAGATGGTGATACCCGTGGGGGTGCTGCTCTATCTGTTAGGAAAGTAACTGGCAGACCTATTAAATTTATTGGTGTTGGTGAAAAATTAGATGACATCGAAATGTTTCATCCAGACCGAATGGCTTCTAGAATTCTTGGTATGGGTGACGTGCTTACACTTATTGAAAAAGCTGAAAAAGCTTTTGATGAAGATAAAGCCAAAGACTTACAAAAGAAGATTAAAAATCAACAATTCGATTTTGATGATTTCTTAGAACAAATGGAACAAATGCGTGACATGGGACCGATGCAAGATATTTTAAAAATGATTCCTGGTATGGGTAGCAAAGCCATGAAAGGCATTAATATAGATGAAAAAGAGCTCGATAAAATTGAAGCAATTATTAAGAGTATGACGCCGGCGGAAAGACGAAATGCGAAACTAATCAATGGTAGTCGTAAAAAAAGAATTGCTGATGGTAGTGGTACAACACCAAGAGATGTAAATAAACTATTAAAACAGTTTAAGCAAAGTAAAAAAATGATGCAACAAATGTCTAGTATGAAAGGCATGGGAAATATGTTACCAGGCGGTGGAATGAATTTACCGTTTTAAATAAATAATATAAAAACAAGGAGGCAATAAAAATGGTTAAAATTAGATTTAGAAGAATAGGTGCAAAAAAGAAGCCTTTTTACAGAATCGTAGTCGGTGACTCTAGACGTCATCCAAGTAAAGGAAACTTCATTGAAGAGTTAGGATACTACAATCCTTTAAATAAAGATGAAGTGAAAATTGACGAAGAAAATGTAAAAAAATGGTTAGCTGATGGTGCGCAACCAACTGACAGTGTTAAAGAATTATTCAAAAAGCACGGCATACTTTAATCGTAAAATATCAGGAGGGATAAAATGAAAGCATTAATTGAAATAATTGCTAAAGAGTTAGTGGATAATCCTGATCAAGTTAAGGTAACAGAGGAAGTTGAAAAGGACTTAGTAAAAATCGAATTAGTCGTAGCTGATGAGGATATGGGCAAGGTCATTGGTAAACAAGGTAAAATTGCAAAAGCTATTCGTACAGTTGCTAAAGCAGCTGCAACAAAAAACAATCAGAAAGTTACGATTGAAATTACACAATAACAATTATAAGAATTCTCTTCTGGGAATTCTTTTTTTATAGGAGGTAATTTTTGTGGGGAAAAAGTATTATATAGGAGAAATTGTAAATACCCAAGGGTTAAAAGGCGAGTTAAGAATTAAGCTTTATGAAGGCTATCAAGAAAATTTTGATAATTTCACTTTTTTCTATATTAATGGGAAAAAAATGATTATTGAAAAGCATCGATTTAAAAAGAATCTAGCCATTGTAAAATTTGAAGGGTTAGATGATATTAATACAGCGGAAGAATATATTCAGGAGAAAATATATCTCTATAAAGAGGATATTCTTTTAGAAACAGGAGAATTTCTGATTGATGATGTGCTTGGATTTGATGCCATTGCGGACAATGTTGTAGTTGGTAAGCTTGTTGATATTGATTTATTTAAAACTTCTCAAGGTGTTATTGAAATAAAAAATAGTGAAGGTTCTTTTATGGTACCCTTACATGGAAATTTTATAGAAAAAATAGACATGAAAAACAAGAAAATTTACTTGAAAAATATTGATGGGATGGATTTATGATCTTTAATGTTCTCACACTATTTCCAGAAATGTTCGAAGGTTTCTTAAAGGCAAGCATTATTGGCAGAAGCATTGAAAATAATCTATTAGACGTAAAACTTACGAACATAAGAGATTATTCTAATGATAAGCATAAAAGTGTAGATGATGCACCTTATGGTGGTGGGCCAGGAATGGTAATGACTCCCCAACCCTTGAGAGATGCAATTCAATCAATCAGTGCGGCGTCGCATATAATATTTTTAACCCCTAAAGGAAAACCTTTAGATCAAAAAAAAGTAATTGACTTATCAGATCAAGAGAATATAACCCTTATTTGTGGTCATTATGAAGGCATTGACCAACGAATCATTGATACATATGTTGACGAAGAAATATCTATTGGAGATTATGTATTAACTGGTGGTGAACTTGGTGCCATGGTTGTTATTGATTCAGTGACTCGATTATTACCTGGGGTATTAGGTGATGAAGACTCATATAAAGAAGATAGTCACTTTAATGGGTTACTAGACCACCCCCACTATACGAGACCACAAAGTTTTGATGGCCTGGAAGTGCCTAGCATTCTTCTAAGCGGGCACCATAAAAAAATAGAACACTGGCGGTTGGAGCAATCCATTCTCAATACTTATAAGAAACGACCGGATTTAATTGAGAAGAAATTAAATGCTGATGTTACTGATAAAGAGCTAATCGTTCAAATCAAAAATACTCTAAAAAAGTATTTGTAATAAAATAAATATAATGGTATAATTCTAATGTTGTATAATAGAGCGGTCCTCTGAATGAATCAGCAGATCATCAAGAACGCTTAGTTGAAGGAGGAAACAAAATGTTAAACCAAAATATTCTTAATGAATTAGCAAAAGAAAGTATGAAGCAAGATATTCCTGAATTTATTGTAGGGGATACTGTAGAAATTGGTATCCTAATCAAAGAAGGAAAAAGAGAAAGAATTCAGATATTTAAAGGTGTTGTTGTAAAGAGACAAAACGGTGGTATTAGTGAAACATTTACTGTTAGAAAGATTTCTAATGGTGTTGGTGTTGAAAAAACATTACCATTACATTCGCCTAAAGTGGCTGAAATTAAAGTACTTAAGAAGGGTAAAGTAAGAAGAGCAAATCTTAAGTATTTAAAAGATAGAGTAGGTAAAGCTGCAAAAATTAAAGAAAGAGTTTCAAAATAGTAAATTTTTAGAGGACTGGGAACAGTCCTCTTGTTGTGTAAACTAAATATATTTGAGGAGATGATTTGATGTCATATGATGTCATTATTGTTGGTGCTGGTCCTTCAGGGATCTTTACTGCTTTTGAATTATTAAGAAAAGAAAGTAAAAAGAAAATACTAATAGTTGAGAAAGGTAGTAGGATCGAAAACCGATATTGCCCAAAGGAAAAAACAGATTATTGTGTACATTGTGATCCTTACTGTCATATTACAACGGGTTTTTCTGGTGCAGGGGCTTTTTCAGATGGGAAACTTTCTTTAACACCAGAAGTTGGTGGTGATCTACCTGAATTAGTTGGTACAAAGATTGTTGAAAAATATATTGAATATACTGATGAAATCTATTTATCCTATGGTGCTGATGAAAAAGTTGAAGGCATTGAAAATAAAGATGCCATTAAAGGTATTAGACGAAAAGCTATTGAAGCAGGATTAAAGTTAGTAGATGCACCGATTCGACATTTAGGCACTGAGAAAGCTCATGAAATATATAATAAAATTCAAGATGATTTAGTTCAGTCATCTATAGACATAAAATTTAATACTTTAGTAAAAGATTTAATCATAGAAAATAATACAGTCAAAGGTGTTGTTATTACTGATTCGAAAAAACAAGAAAAAGAAGAAGAAATCAGTGGGCAACAAGTTATTATTGCTTCAGGAAGAAAAGGCGCCGACTGGTTAAAACATATGTGTTTAGACCATTCAATAGAACATAAAGCAGGGACTGTGGATATAGGGGTTCGTGTTGAAGTAAGAAATGAAGTCATGGAAGAAGTCAATAATGTTCTTTATGAAGGAAAACTCATTGGTTATGTGGCCCCCTTTAGAGATAAAGTAAGAACATTCTGTCAAAATCCTGGGGGCTTTGTCAGTCAGGAGAATTACGATAATAATTTAGCGATTGTTAATGGGCATTCTTATAAAGATAAAAAATCAGAAAATACAAATTTAGCAATTCTAAGTTCTCACAACTTCTCTGAACCTTTTAACCAACCAATTGAATATGGTAAAAAAGTAGCAGAGCTTGTGAACATGCTGGGCAATGGAAATATTCTTGTACAACGGTATGGAGATATTTTAGATGGTAAAAGGACATGGCAGAAAGAGCTTGACCGAACAAATGTTAAAGCAACATTACCGGATGCTCTTGCAGGTGATTTGACATCGGCTATTCCTTACCGACCAATGACAAATATACTTAATTTTATAGATGCAATGAATATTGTTGTTACTGGATTTGCCAGTCAAGAAACATTGCTTTATGGACCAGAGATTAAGTTTTATAGTAACAAAATTATTCTTGATAAATCCTTTGAAACAAGTGTTAAAGGTTTGTATGCCTTAGGTGATTCAAGTGGATGGACGAGAGGTCTGATGATGTCCTCAGTGATGGGTGTAATGATGGCTCGCATATTAACAGATGGTAAATTTTAAACTAAATAATAAAACCTTTTTGATTTATTTCAAGAAGGTTTTTTTGATATTGTTTAAATTATCTTAAAATACATGTATAATGTAAATAACAGATATTTGAAGTAGAGTAAAGGAGATCTAATGACAGCAATAAAAAAAGTGAGCATTATTGGTACAGGAGCAATTGGCGCTACTTTTGCATCGACAATTCATAATCAGATAGGTGATGACCTTAGAATTATTGCAAGTGGTGAACGGTATAATCGTTATAAAAAAAATGGTTTTATTATCAATGATAAGAACTATGATTTTAACTATGTTAAACCAGAAGAATCTGTTGAAAAAGCGGATTTATTATTAATTGCTGTGAAGTACCATCATTTAGATCAAGTCAACAAAGACATTAAAAATCATGTTGGGGAAAATACTATTATTTTATCATTATTAAATGGTATTGATTCTGAAGATATTATCAGCCAATACTATGACATGAATCAAATATTATATTCATTAGTTTTCAAAATTGATGCCACAAGAGACGGCAATAAAATAACACATTCGCTACCGGGAACCATCGCTTTTGGTGAAAAGAATAATGAAGTTTACTCTGAAAAAGTTAAAAAAGTAAAAGATTTCTTTGACACTGCAGGTGTAAATTATGAAATTCCTGAAGATATGATTAAAAAGATGTGGTGGAAGTTTATGGTGAATGTAGGCATCAATCAGAGTTCGGCAATTTTAAAAGCGCCTTATGGCGTATTTCAGGCTTCTGATGAGGCATTGGAATTACTTAAAGATACCATGCGAGAAGTAATTATTTTAGCAAATGTCCTTGGTATTGATTTAGACGAACCGGATATGGATGTATTTATAGACTTATTACTTAAACTTTCCAAGGATGGTAAAACTTCTATGTTGCAAGATGTATTGGCTAAAAGAAAAACTGAAGTTGAAATGCTTGCTAAAGTTGTTTGTGATTTAGGAAATGATCATAATTTAAAATTACCAATTAATGATATGATGTATAAGATGATCAAAGTCATTGAAGATACTTATTAGAAACTAAGGAGATTTATGAAATCAATCAGTAATTTAACAGTAAAACAAGTGAAAAATAAAATAGACCAATTAACTTTAAGCGAAGCTGAAGAATTAATAATAGTTCTAGAAGCAGATAAACGCAAATCGATTAATAGACTTGCAAAAAAAATAGAAAAAGAAATCAATGCAGTTAATAAAGAAAAAGAAAGAATAAAAAAACTTTGGACTTATGAAAAAGAAATAACAGCAAATCATCAATACGTTGCAGGAATTGATGAAGTCGGCAGAGGACCTTTGGCAGGGCCTGTTGTCTGTGCAGCTGTTATTTTACCAAAGGATATTCAATTTATTGGGATTAACGATTCAAAAAAGGTAAAAAAAGAAGATAGAGAACGTCTTTTTGATGAAATAAATGAAAAAGCCATAGCTGTTGGTATTGGTATTTGTAATGAGAAAATCATTGATGATATTAATATTCTGGAAGCAACTAAGGTAGGCATGAAAAAGGCAATAAAAGATTTAGATCAGAAACCAGAATTTCTTTTAATAGATGCTTTGACTTTAGATGATATACCTATCAAGCAAGAAGGAATTATTAAAGGCGATTCAAAATCTGTATCAATAGCTGCAGCGTCGATTATCGCTAAGGTGACCCGAGATCGAATGATGTATACGTATAATGAAAAATATCCGGATTATGGTTTTTTAACCAATGTTGGCTATGGAACAAAGGAACATAGAGATGCATTGAAAGCTATTGGACCAACACCGATTCATCGAAAATCCTTTATTAAGAATCTAATATAAGTCAGAAGGCAAAAGTATGAGAATTATTAATAACTATAACCTTAATAATCAAAAAGAAGTGAAACTCTCCAAATTAGGCAATGTGAAAGTTGGGGATCTTTTGCATGCGAAAATTGTAGAGGTCAGTGATCATAAGGTCATTGCAGATATTAAAGGAAAGCTTGTCCTCCTTAATAATTTGCTTGAATTAGATTTAGTTGAAGGACAAAGTCTTGAATTAGAAGTTGCCAGTCAAAAGGATGGTAAAGTCTATGCCCGTCCAACGAATATTCCTTTTAAAGAAGAATTAAATATAGAAATGTTATCTCATGAATTAAAGAACTTAGGCTTAGAAACAACGGATAAAAACATTAAAGTGTTAAACTTTTTCAAAGAAAACAATATCTTATTTAATAAAACAGAATTAAAAGAAGTTCTTGATAATATTAAGTTTATTGAAAAATTAGTAGACCAAATTGAAAAAGGTAATGTTGATTTGAAAGCTTTAGATATTAATAATAATTTAAGAGAAGAATTGGTGAAAATAATTACTGCTAATTTTTCGAAGGAGACCCCAGAAACGCAAGGGTCATTAGTAGAGAAAAATCTACCAAAGGAAACTCTTGATATACTAAAAGTTTTATTACAAGTGCAAGACGATTTAAAAAACATAGATGATAAGACGCCTGTGAAACAAGCAGGGCAAGAAACATTTGATAGACCTATGAATGAAGAGATGCTTTCTAATATTATTAAAGCAGATGAGTCAACTCTTCAACAAGTAAAAGGACTATTAACATCTGAGTTGAAGGGAATAGAATTAGATGCAATTTTATTTTTAGTGAAAGAAAAATTTGATATCAATTTATCGAATCTGATCTTATCAGATAATTTCTTTACTGAAGGAAAAACCGTAGGTGAAAGTTTGGAAAAGGTTATTGAAGCTTTTACAAATACACCTTCAATTAATTTAAATGAGCTTGAATCTGTCTTTAAAGAAATGATGAGTCTAAGAAATATTGGTGCAGAGCAAATGGACGAAATCATTGAAAGGTTATTTGGTAAATCTCAAGAGGAGATGACGTTTAAAGAAAGAATATCTTTTAAATCAATAAAAGAAGAGTTGATTTTTATTAAAAAAACAAATGATTTTAATCTTGAATTAAACCAAAAAGTTAACTATTTTCAATTTAATTTACAAAGTAATAATAAATTTTCGGATGTTGAATTTTTTGTAAATAAAGAATCTCAACAGAAGAAAAAAAATAAAAAAAATTTTAAAGTATTTGTTTCTCTTCAAACGAAGAATTTAGAACGGGTAAAAGCAATTGTAGAATTAAAAAAGAAAAATTTGAATATAACCTTTGTCACGAATGCAGAAGCCTATGAAAAAAAATTAAAAAATAAAATTAACGAATTAAAGAATGTGGTTGAAGCAATAGGGTTTAATCAAGTGAATATAAATTTTGCTTTACAAGATGACCATTCATACAAAAAAGAATTTTTATTAGATATGGTTGCAAGTAAAATAGATATGAAGGTGTGAAATGGATGATAAAAAAATTGCAAATGCATTAAAATATAGTGATGATGAGAGTGCACCAAAAATAGTAGCAAAGGGTAGAGGTTATATCGCGGAAAAAATAATTGAAACAGCTAAAGAAAACAAAATAGCAATTTATAAAGATAAAAAATTAGCTCAACAATTAGAAAACCTTGCTATGGGAGAAGAAATACCTTATGAACTCTATGAAGTAGTTGCAGAGATTCTTGTGTATATTTCTAAATTAGATCAATAATCATTTGACGAACGAACGTGTATTTGGTATTCTTATAAAAAAGAATATTAAGGAGCGATTAATGGAAAATGATTTTATTTATGGATTGGAAAAAACAAAGGGTTTAGGTTTTGCGACAATTAGTAGAATATTAAATGTAGTGAAAAACTACGAGGATTTTAGTGCTCGCAGAAAAGATATTTTGGAGATTCCTCAAATGACATCAGCTAAGTATAATCTAGTGTTACAGGAAAAAAAATCAGAAAATTTCGAAAAATACAAAAATATTACAAAGAAACTAAAGGTTGAATTAATTAATAGTGAATCGCAGAACTATCCAACGCAATTGAAAAACATTCCTGAAATGCCATATAGTTTGCATTTAAAGGGAAATCAGAATTTATTCGAAAATAAAATGGTAGGTATTGTCGGTTCAAGGAAATCAACTGCTTATGGTAATGAAGTGGCCTATAAAGTAGGAAAAATCCTTTCAAATCAAGGTTACACAGTTATTAGTGGCTTAGCGAATGGGATAGATGCTTATGCACATAAAGGCGCCTTAGAAGGCAAAGGGTCAACTATTGCAGTCATTGGTTCAGGTTTGGATTATATTTATCCTAAAGAGAATACTAAGTTATTTTTAGATATTTCTAAAGAAGGTTTGATTATTAGCGAATTTTATCTAGGGACAAAACCTTTAAGTTATAATTTTCCAAGAAGAAATAGAATTATTAGTGGCTTATGTGACTTTTTAATTGTGATTGAAGCAACACACAAAAGTGGTAGTTTAATTACTGTAAACCATGCAATTAAGCAAGGGAAAGATGTTCTTGCGGTTCCAGGAGAAATTTTTTCTAAGACATCTGAAGGAACAAACATGCTCATTCGCGATGGCGCTTATCCTCTTATATCATTAAATGATTTGTATGAATATTTAGAAAATAAAGGGAATTAATACTAGATTATCTTGACAAGATCTATTTTTTATTATAAAACATATAGTGTTGACGTTATGTCAAGAACTATTAATTCAAAAATTGTTAGTGGAGGAATATATGTCGAAAAATTTAGTAATTGTAGAGTCACCTGCTAAAGCTAAAACTATTGAGAAATATTTAGGTAAAGATTATAAAGTTGAAGCATCTGTAGGTCATGTTCGAGATTTACCAAAAAGTAAAATGGGAATTGATATAGAAGAAGACTTTGAACCAAGATATATTACAATAAGAGGAAAAGGACCTGTATTAAAAATTCTTCGAAAAGAAGCAAAAAAAGCTGATCATGTTTACCTTGCAACAGACCCGGATCGTGAAGGTGAAGCGATTGCATGGCACTTAGCTATTGCTTTAAAAATGGATTTAGAATCTGACTGTAGAATTGTCTTTCGAGAAATTACAAAAAAAGCCGTTAATAATGCAATAAAAAATCCAAGAAAAATCGATTATAATTTAGTTGATGCCCAACAAGCAAGAAGGGTATTAGACCGATTAGTAGGGTATAGTATTAGTCCGATTTTATGGAACAAGATTAGAAGAGGCTTGTCAGCTGGTAGAGTGCAGTCTGTTGCGACACGTATAATATGTGATCGTGAAAAAGAAATTGATGCATTTAACCCAAGAGAATATTGGAAGATTAGTGCGGATGTTGAAGGTGGCAAACCAAAAGAAAAATTTAATATAAAATTAAGTAAAAAAGGTCGAAAAAAAGTTAAAATGCCTTCTGAAGAAAAAACGAATACTATTTTAGAAGATTTAAAAGATGGTGAATTAAAGGTTAAAAGCATTAAGACGACTGTTTATAATAGAAAACCTTATAAACCATTTAAAACATCAACGTTACAACAGGAAGCATCAAATAAATTAGGTTTTTCAACAAGAAAAACTATGGGCGTTGCTCAAGGTTTGTATGAAGGTGTCAAAGTTGCCGGTAACGGTATAACAGGTTTGATTACTTATATGCGTACGGACTCAACACGTGTATCAGATGAAGCGGTAGATGAAACAGCAAAGTTTATTACTGATGAATATTCAGAAAAATATTTAGGAAAAGTAACTAAAGGTAACAAAAAAACAAAAAAATCTGTTCAAGATGCCCATGAGGCAATCCGACCAACTTCTGTTTTGAGAACGCCCATGAAAATGAAGGGTTCTTTAACAGATGATCAGTTTAAATTATATGAATTAATATGGAAACGATTTGTTTCTTCTTTCATGAAAAATGCAAAATTTGATCGTTTAAAAATAGTTGTAGAAAACGGAGAGTATCTATTTAGAGCTTCTGGTCAAATCCTTAAATTTGATGGTTTCTTAAAGGTTTATTCTTATGTTGAAACAAAAGAAGTGAGAATGCCAGTATTAAAAGAAGGCGAAAAGTTAAAATTAATTGAATATTTACCAACACAACATGAAACAAAGCCTCCAGCAAGATATACTGAAGCAACTCTTGTTAGAGCGATGGAAGAAAAAAATATTGGTCGCCCATCAACATATTCTCCAACAATCTCAACAATTTTAAAACGTGGGTATATTGAGAAAGAAGCAAGATATTTTAAACCAACTGAACTCGGGGTAATGATTAACGATATTATGGTTGAGCATTTTGGGAAAATAGTAAATTTAGATTTTACAGCACATGTTGAAGAAGAATTTGATGATATTGAAGAAGGTATAAGAGAATGGAAAAGTATCATAGAGGAATTTTATGATGAGTTTGCAGAGTCGTTAAAAGCTGCGGATAAAAATATAGAAAATGTTGATATGACTGAAGAAACAGATGAAGTATGTGAAAAATGTGATGCACCAATGGTAATCAAGTATGGGCGTTATGGTAAATTTATGGCCTGTTCAAATTACCCAGAATGTAAAAACACAAAATCTGTAGTCAATAAAATTGGTATCGACTGTCCAGAATGTGAAGACGGAGATATTATTGTTAAGAAAACTCGAAAGAGAAGAGTGTTTTATGGTTGTAGTAACTACCCTGATTGCGAATTTACATCATGGCCGCGACCAATAGATGAAAAATGTCCAAAATGTAATAGTATTCTTACTGCGAAAGAAAACAAAACAAGCAGAAAAATTAGTTGTACTAATGACGAATGCGATTATAAAAGGACCGAGGATAAATAGGAGGTGTATCTGTTGTTTACAACAGATGAAAATTATGTCTAAAATTTTAGTTGAAAAAATGCGTCGGTTAAATAAGATTATCCAGCACACAGAAAGTATGACCATTTCATTTCAGGAAATTACTGAAATGATGAAAGATATATTTGATGGTAATGTATATGTATTGTCAAAGCGCGGTAAAGTACTAGGGGTTTCATTAGTTGATTTAAAAAATAGTAATGTTATTTTAGATGAGAATGAGCAGAAAGTATTTACTGAACAAGATAACAGTCAATTATTAAAAATCAATTCAACATTATTTAATATAACTAAAGAGGATTTATTAGAAGTATTTAAAGATGATGAAAATAGTTATGAGAAATTTGTAACCATTGTACCAGTCATTGGTAGTGGTGATCGCTTAGGGACTTTTATTGTTTCAAAGAGCGAACAATTCACAGATGACGATTTAGTGTTATCTGAGTATGCAGCCACAGTTATTGGCTTAGAAATTGTAAGATCTGAAAGAAAAACAAAAGAAGAAGAAAGACGGAAAATCGATGTTGTAAAAATGGCAGTTGGTACTTTATCTTATTCAGAGATAGAAGCCATGGAACATATATTTGCGGCCTTAGAAGGTACTGAAGGTTTATTAGTTGCCAGTAAAGTTGCCGATCGCGTGGGGATCACAAGATCAGTTATTGTGAATGCTTTACGTAAGTTTGAATCTGCTGGTGTTATTGAGTCAAGATCACTAGGGATGAAAGGCACATTTATTAAAATTTTAAATGATAAATTATTAGGGGAGTTTAATAAAGTAGCGGACTCTTATAAAATATAATACAGAAATCTTCTGGTTTTAGAATCAGAAGATTTTTTTATTTTTGAGGCTTTTCTATTTTCAAGGACTATTCATTGTTAATTAAAGTTGAAATATGATATAATAAAAATCAGAAAGAATAAGTGAACTTAGGTATTATTTAAGTTCTTTTTTAATAGATTTTCTAATTTGTCGATAATATATTAAGAGGTGATAAGATATGTTAGATCGATCTTTTGCACAAATTGATATTTTGAAAAAAACATTAAATGTATCTTGGTTAAAAAATAAAGCCATTACAAATAATATTGCTAATGTTGATACACCAGGATATAAAAGGGAAGTTGTACGGTTTGATTCTGTTTTGTCCAACGCTATTGCAGGTAACAACCTTACAAAAACACACCCAAATCATATTGATCCAGCAAGTGATGGACCGCGAATTGAGAAAGAACGGAATACATCTTTTAGAAAAGATGGTAATAATGTGGATATTGATACAGAAATGGCAGAACTTTCTAAAAATCAACTGCAGTTTAATATTGCGACACAACAATTAAGTAGTAAATTGGCTAGATTAAGAAAAGCCATTGACAGTGGGAGGTAAGAATTATGGGTTTATTCAATTCAATTGATGTTAGTGCCTCAGGCTTAACAGCTGAACGGTTAAGAATGGATATTATATCAGAGAATATTGCAAATGCAGAAACAACAAGAACTGCTGCTGGTGGACCTTATAGAAGAAAATTACCCATTTATAAAGAATTAGCTAATAAAGATTTTTCAAGTGTTTTTGAAGAAGCTTTAGGTCAAAAATCTGGTAGCGGTGTTGAAGTGATTGGTATTGAAGAAGATATGTCACCATTTATACGAAAATATGAACCAAACCATCCAGATGCTGGCGAAGATGGTTATGTTTTGATGCCTAATGTTAACGTTGTCACTGAGATGATTAATATGGTATCAGCATCAAAGGCTTATGAAGCCAATGTAACAGCGATGAATTCTACTAAATCAATGATGATGAAAGCGTTAGAAATCGGAAGGTAGGCGTTAGTATATGGATATAAGTAAGATTTCACAAGTTTTATCAAATAATAATATAAAGGATTTTAAGGTTGAGTCGAATCAAGAAAAAATTAATTTTGGTGAAGTTTTAAATGAAGCTCTAAATAAAGTTAATGATGACCAGATTTTTGCTGATGAAATGGATCGTATGTTAGCAACTGGTGAAGTTGACAATGTCCATGAAGTAACGATAGCTGCTCAAAAGGCACAGTTAACGTTAAATTTGGCTGTAGAAATTAAGAGTCAACTAATGGAAGCTTATAAGGAGATTATGAGGTTACAAATATAATTAAGAGGAGTATTCAATGGTAGAATTATTAAACAAAATAAAAAATTACATAGTAGAGAGGTTCAGTGACTTTGATCAAAAGAAGAAAATTATGCTTATTAGTGGTTCTCTTCTTTTAGTCGTTATTGTAACCGCTCTAATTTTGGTTATGGCTACAGATGAATATGTTGTTTTAGCAAGCAACCTAACATTAAATGAAGCGGCGGCCATTGATCAAGAATTGACAAACTTAAATATTCCTCACAAAGATAATAATACAACAGAAATACTTGTGCCAAAAGATCAGTTAAGTGAAGCCAAAATGTCTTTATCTATTGCTGGTGTTTATAATAAGAAAGATTTTTCTTGGACGGAAGCTTTTAATCAAAGTACTATAACAATGACTTCTGCTGAGAAAAATAAAATGTATCTATTAGCTCAAGCGACAGCCTTAGCTCAATCAATTGAGACGATAGATACTGTTGAGGATGCAGTTGTTAATTTGTATGTTCCCGAGGATAGCTCATTTTTATTAGAGGATAAAATGAATTCTAGGGCTTCGGCAGTTATTCGACCCATAGGATCAGCAGAATTATCTCCTGATCAAGTCAATGGTATTAAGATGATTTTGTTGAATTCTGTTAAGGGATTATCTGAAGAAAACATATCTATTATTGATAACAAGGGTAGAGAATTAACAAAGTCTTCAAGTTTTGATGATGATTATCAAGCCAATTCACAGTATGACTTAAAAACAGAAATTGAAAATAGACTAAAAGATAATTTAACAACTTTTTTAGAAAATATTTATGGGACTAAAAACATTAAGGTAATGCCGTCAGTAGTTTTGGATTTTGATAGCCAAGAAATAGTATCGACTGTCTTTGAACCACCAAATGAAGAAGAAAATCTTGGTCTTATTAGAAGTATGTCTGAAGTGTCTGAGAAAGTTGTTGATGGGACAAGTGGTGGTGCACCAGGAACAGATAGTAACGGCGGAAACACTGAGTACGATGAGATTACTGGGACACAGTCAGATTTTGAAAAATCCAGCAGAAATTTAAACTATGAATTGAATGAAATTAATACACGTATTACAAAAGCACGCGGTACAATATCCAATATTTCTTTAGCTGTAATTGTTAATACAAAGGTTTTAGAAGATGAAATATTAACGGAAGAACATCGTCAGCAAATAGAAAATCTTGTATCGGCTTCAGCCGGAATAAATACAAGTGTTGTTGAAGTTTCTGGAATGGCTTTTGTTGATGAATTAGATGAATTTGATTTGGTTTCATCAACGGATCAAGCCAGTGGTTTCAATTTAATATTAATTGCAGGAGTTGTGTTAATATTTGTTCTTGCAATTGGATTAGTTGTATTCTTCATGAGAAACAAAGCAAAGGTTAGAGAAACAGAATTAGAACAAAAAGTGGAAGAACAACAAGAAGCACTTGACGAAATACAAACCCAAGACGATGATGCATCAAGTCCGAAGTATCAAATTAATAAATTTATCGATAAAAATCCAGAAGCAGTTGCTCAATTGTTAAGAGCTTGGATTAATGAATAAAGAAGGATAGGAGATATAATGGCAAAATCAAATAGTTTATCTGGTAGAGAGAAGGCTGCAATTTTATTAATTGCAATTGGGCCAGAAAAATCAGCTGAAATTTTTAAAAATTTAAGTGATTCTGAGATGGAAGAGTTAACCCTTGAAATCGCAAATATGAGACAGATTAATCCTTCTGTTAGAGAAAGTGTTTTGGAAGAATTTTATCAGATTTGTTTAGCTCAAGAATTTGTTTCTGAAGGTGGTATTAGTTATGCCAAATCTGTCCTTGAAGAAGCAATGGGATCGCAAAAAGCTTTAGAAGTAATTAATAAATTAACTTCAAGTTTACAGGTAAAACCATTTGAGTTTGTTAGAAAAGTAGATCCATCACAATTACTTAACTTTATTCAAAACGAACACCCACAAACCATTGCATTGGTTCTTTCTTATTTACCACCATCTCAATCATCGGCAATTATTTCGGCCTTACCTCAAGAAAAACAAGCCGATGTAGCAGAAAGAATAGCAATTATGGACTCAACTTCACCTGAGGTTATTAAAGAAGTTGAGTTAGTTTTGGAAAAGAAATTTTCATCAATGGCAACACAAGATTATGCCTCCACAGGTGGTATTGATTCAATTGTTGAGATATTGAATTCAGTGGATCGTGGAACTGAAAAGTATATTATGGAAACGTTAGAGATTGATAATCCAGAGTTAGCTGAAGAAATATCACAGAAGATGTTCGTATTTGAAGATATTATTTCTCTGGACAGTGTTTCTATTCAAAGGTTTATCCGTGAAGTTGATAATGATGATATGACAATAGCATTAAAAGGTTCAACAGATGAAGTAAAAGATATTATTATCAGTAACATGTCTTCTCGTATGGGTGAAATGATTGAAGAAGATATGGAGTTTATGGGGCCTGTACGGTTAAGTGATGTAGAAGAAGCACAACAAAAGATTGTTGGCATCATTAGAAGGTTAGAAGAAGCTGGCGAGATTATTATTGCAAGAGGTGGAGGAGATGAATTAATTGTCTAATATATTAAAGTCATCTGAAGTAGTAATTGATTCAAAGAAATATGTATTAACTAGAAAGCTTGATCCATCTGAGGAAAATAATAATAATAATAATAATGATGAGTCAAATAATCCTAATATTACCAAGGAAATGATGCGGGAACTTAATCAAATGAAAAAAGATATTCTTGATGATGCTAAAAAAGAATCGGATGAAATTTTAAAAAGTGCAAAAAAAGAAAATGAACAAATTATTTCAGAAGCCTACGATGAGTCAATGAAGATTCGTGAAAAATCAAAAAAAGAAGGTTATGAAATAGGGAAAAAAGAAGGCTTAGCTGTTATGAATGATAAGGAAAAGAAAGTAATGGCTGAGGCTTTACAGTATAAAAATAAAATTATTGACAAATATAATGATTATTTGGCGAGTAAAGATGAAGCAATTATTAATTTGGTGATTGATACGGTTGAAAAAATATTAAAAAAACATATAGACGAAGATATTGACTTAATACAAAATTTGGTAAAAAAAGGTATTGAAAAGTCAATTTTTACTGAGAATATAAAAATAAGAGTATCTGAAGATGATTATGAGATTGCTATTTATAGTAAGGCAAAAATCTTAACTTTTTCCAAAGATATTAAAGACATTGAATTTGTTACAGATTATTCCTTGGAAAAGGGTGATTGTATAATAGAATCTCAAAATGGCTCAGTTGATGTTAGTGTATCTACACAATATGAGAAGTTTAAAGAATTTATTCAAGAATTGATTAAAGACTAACACTGTTCCCAATAGAAAAGAGAGATATATTATGAGCATTATTGAAAAAATTCACCAAAAATTAGATAAAGCAACTTTTATTCGATATACAGGAAAAGTTAAGAAAATTCTAGGGGTTATGATTGAAACAACAGGACCATTAGTAGAAATGGGAGAAATTTGTCGAATTTATAAACTGCGAAGCAATGATTACATTGAAGCAGAGGTTGTTGGTTTTGCCAATAATGACGTAATATTAATGCCCTTAAGTCATATGAAAGGCATTGCACCAGGTTGCCGAGTTGTTTCGAGCAATCGACAGCTAAGTATAAAAGTTGGTGATGCATTATTGGGCAGAGTATTAGATGGTTTAGGAAATCCTCTAGATGATCTTGGTAAAATTACAGCTTCAGAAAGTTATGAATCCTTTAATGATCCACCTAATCCATTGATTAGAGATCGTATTGAAACAATTTTACCATTAGGGATTAAAGCTATTGATGGTTTAATAACTGTTGGAAAAGGTCAAAGAATAGGAATATTTGCTGGTTCCGGTGTAGGTAAATCCACATTATTAGGTATGATCGCAAGAAACACTGATGCCGACATTAATGTTATTGCATTAATTGGGGAAAGAGGTAGAGAAGTTCGAGAATTTATCGAAAAGGACTTAGGAAAAGAGGGGCTTAAGCGTTCAGTATTAGTTGTTGCTACTTCTGATAAACCAGCCCTTGTAAGAGTAAAAGCTGCTCTTTTAGCGACTTCTATTGCAGAATATTTTAGAGACCAAGGGAAAGACGTTGCTTTAATGATGGACTCATTAACACGTTTTTCTATGGCCCAAAGAGAAATAGGATTAGCTGTTGGGGAACCACCGGTATCAAGAGGATATACACCTTCTGTTTTTGCAGCAATGCCAAAACTACTAGAAAGGGCTGGTAACTCTGACATTGGTTCAATTACTGGGTTATATACTGTTTTGGTAGAAGGTGACGATTTTAATGAACCAATCTCTGATACTGCTAGAGGTATTCTAGATGGTCATATTATGCTTTCAAGAGCCTTAGCCGGGAAAGGGCATTATCCTGCAATTGATGTCTTGGATAGTATTAGCCGTGTAATGCCAGATATTATTAATGAAGAGCATTTAACGACGGTTAACAAAATGAAAGAATACCTTTCTATCTATAAGGAAGCAGAGGATTTGATTAATATTGGAGCTTATGAAAAAGGATCAAATCCTAAAATTGATATTGCTATAGAAAAAAATGATGTTTATAATGATTTTTTAACTCAAAGAATTCATGAAAAAGTTGAATACGAGTCTATAGTGGGGCAATTAGATAAAATAGTAAATGATTAGTTAACAATATAGAGGGTGGCCATATATGGCGAAGTTTAACTTTAGATATCAAAAGTTATTGAATTTAAAAAAAGAACTAGAAGATGAAATTAAGAATGAATTGGCCATTGAAATTCAAAAGAGTATTCAATTAAAAGCAAAGTTAATGGACAATAAAAAAAAGCAAAAATATTATTTAGCCTCAATTAATGATTTGCTTCAAAAGGGTATTCAGGCCAGTGAACTCAAAAGACACAATAACAATAAAGAATATTTTAATGAAATGAACAAAAAGTTGTTAACAGAAATACGTAATCAAGAAAAACGTGTTTCTGAAAAAAGAAAAAAATTGAACAGTGCTGTTCAGGAAACAAAAAAATTTGAAAAAATTAAAGAAAAGCATTTTGAAATATTTGTTGATGAAATATATGCAGCCGAAAGAAAACAAGTCGATGAAATTGTGAATTATAAGAACTATCAATCGAGTGGTGATGATCATGGCAAGTAAGGGAAAAACAATTTTAGGAATCATTATATTATTGATAATAATTATTTTATTGCCAATCATTATTTTTGGTTCTGTTTATTTTTTGAATGAAAATTTTAAATTAGAAGCGAACCGTGTTCTAAGAGATGCGCCAGGACCAATTGGCGATTACTTTGAAAGTATGCCAACAGCATTAGAAAAACAAAGAGATATTAAAACAATAGCTGATTATTATCTTTCTATTGATATAAACTCTGCCGTTGATAAGCTTGAAAAAATAAAAGCTCAGGATGAAGCATTATATGACAATATTATTAAATATATGGTTAGAGATAATCCAAATAGAACAAGAGATGTATTGGATATTATTAGGAGAAACGAGTTAAATGAAGATTTAATTACAAGTACTATTAATGAAATTAATGAAGATGTAAATAAATCTTATAGTGAAGATGCGAATAAATTGTTGAATCTTTCTTTACCATTAGCGAAGAAAGAAATGGAAGGGATCATCAAATCCTCTTTAAATGGTCATTTATTACTATCTGAGATTTTAAAAAATTTAAGTGATGAGAATATTGCAACTTTAATTAGTATACTTGATGAACCGGATTTTAATGGTGTCTTGAATAGTTTTTCAAAAGTTCAACAAGAAAGTATAAAGAAAATTTTATCTAATAAAAAAACAAATGAAAATGATTTGAATAGCATTATTGGGGTGTACCAATCGAAGCGTGCAGAAACATTGGCCGATTTATTAAATTCAGAAGGTGATTATACTTTTGATGAACTCGTATATATTTATGAGAACTTAGGTCCAAAGTTAGCAGGTCAAGTGTTGGCTAAAATTAATCAAGAAGAATTTACCATCAGATTAACGAATAGGATTAAAGAAAATCAGATTTTAAAAACTGGTTCAGATGAATTAACAAAAGATATTTTAAAATCCCTTAAATTATTCACTGAGTTTGACGATAATATTAATGAGCTGACTCAAATGTATAATACAATGAATTCTCAACAGGTATCAAATATTCTCGAGAGTATGATGAGAAGCTCTAGGATACCTGAGATATATCAATTTGATAATGGAGAAGCGTTAGAATTATCTGATGAAGATGTTGCAATTGAAATTTTGAACAATTTCAATACGAATAAAAGAAGTGAAGTGATCAGTTTGATGACGGATGCAATGGCTTCTCAAGTTAGCAGAAAATTGAGTTTACCCAGAGACTATTAAAAAAAGGAGGTGAATGAATGAATGGTGAAGTTTTAAATGTAATGACTATAAAAACCAACGCCACTGCTGATACAAAAAAACTGAATAACGATGCAAAGGCAAAGGGAAATGATTTTAAGAAAACTTTCGAAGTAGTTAAAAATAATAAAAATGAATCGAAGACTTTTAAAAATGAGAAAAATGATTATAAAGAAACAAAGGTTAAGGATAGAGATTCAAGTAATAATTCTCAAAATATTAATAAGGAAAAAATTCAGGTTGAAAGGCCAAACGAAAGGGATCAACTAGCAAAAGTTGACCAACAAACATTAAAAAAAGTCAAAGATTTACTAGAAAAGTTAGGTATTGAAGTAAGTGATGAAGTTTTAAGCCAACTAGCAATGAAATTCGATTTTGGTACGATAGTTGATACCTTAAGTGCTATGAAGTTTATAAACAATAATGAATTAGATTTATCTGGTTTGTTAGAAACAATGGAAGATTTAACTGAAAGTTTAGAATCAATGAAAAATTTCTTAATGGATCAATCAGTTCCTAAGTTATCTGAAAACGAAATAAAGATGAAATTTGAAAGCTTATTGAATCAATTAAACGGCAAAATTCAAAGTGTTGAAGTTTCAGAAACTAATAGAAATGCTAAAAATTCTATCAAAGAGTTGATGTCTTTTATAAAAGACAATTTTGTATCTTTAGAAGAGTCGAATCAGCAAAGTAAAACAACTTCAGAAACGAATAGCTTAATCGCGCAAAGTGAAATAGTTGGGAAGGAATTATCTGTTAATGAGGTTGATCGGCAAGATGCTAAGACATCTGAAACGAAAATTGGTGACGAAGAAAAGATTGATGACAGTGGCAACAAAAAAGTTAGTTCTGATGAAGTAAAATCAAATGAGTTGGAATTAAAGAATCAATTGAAAACACCTGGATTAGAAATGAATGAAAAGCAAGTGGTTGTAAAAGAAGATGCAAAGATGAATTTTAAAGAAGAATTAAATTTCAGACTTTTGTCTAAATCTCAGCAATCAGCAAAGGTTTTTAATCAAATTAAGGAAACAATTTCTACGAAATTTGATGGTAAAGTTTCAGAAATGAAGGTTCTATTAGATCCAAAATCTTTAGGAAAAATTGAATTGAAATTAACAATTGAAAAAGGCAATGTGTTAGCCGAATTTGAAGTTCAAAACACAACGGTTAAACAAGCGATTGAGTCAAATCTACAAGATCTTCGAAATGCCTTAAGTGAAAAAGGTTATGCTTTAGAAGGTTTAGATGTATCCGTTAATCAAGAAAACCAAGAGGAATCAGATCAAAATCAACAATATTTCGAAAATATATTTGAAGCATCGGATGATGAAGAAACAGATTCTATTGCATTAATAGAGGAAAGCAAGATGCTCAACATTCTCAATAGAAGAGCAATATCATATTTAGGTTAGGAGGTATTTATGGAAATAACAGGAAGTTTTACCCAAGAGAATTTAGATTATCTTGAAAGTATTAAAAATGATGAGAAAAATAATAAACTCATTAAAAATCAAGAAATGGGACAAGATGCTTTTTTAAAGTTATTAATGGCTGAGATGCAAAATCAAGATCCTATGAATCCAATGGATAGTAAAGATACAGTTGCTCAAATGGCACAATTTTCAACAGTAGAACAATTAACTAAAGTTAGCGAATCTGTTGAAAAAGGTAATGAAGAAGCGAAGGCGTCAGTGTTAAAAATTGAAAACGCACTAGCAAAACTAAACAATAATTTTGTTGATGGTGATACGTTACAGACGGGTCAATTAGATGAGATTAATAAGAACCAAAAGGAATTGCTCAATCAAATGATTAAATTGAATAATTCGTTCTCAGCATATTTTACTGAATCGAATACATCAACAGAAAACATCTAGAGAGGTGAGATGTTATGAAAAATATCTCAAATGATTATGTGTTGAATAGAAGCCGGATCAACGGTGTCAATGATTCACAAAAACAAAAAGTAAATAAACAAAACTTGAATAAAAATGGTAAAAGTTTTAAAGAGGTTTTAGATCAAGCAAATAAAAATGATAAAGTTATTTTTTCTAAGCATGCGATGCAAAGATTGGAAAAAAGAAATATTAACTTATCAAAGGAAGATTTAAATCAAATAGCAAAGGCTGTTAATCAAGCAAAAGATAAAGGTGTGAAAGAAGCACTTATTATTTTAAGAGATAATGCTTTTATAACAAGTATTAAGAATAATACAGTTATTACAGCGACAACTGGTGATGATTTAAAAGAAAATGTATTTACGAATATAGACGGCGCAGTAATAATTTAAGCTGGACCTTTTAAGGAAGCTTATGGTTCTTGACTGATTGATAGAACCAATTATTGCAAAAAAATAAGGAGGTCATTTATTATGATGAGATCAATGTATGCCGCTGTTTCAGGGCTAAGTGTTCATCAAACAAAAATGGATGTAATCGGTAATAACATAGCAAATGTTAATACTGTAGGATTCAAAGGTTCAAATGTAACATTTCAAGAAGTGTTTTCACAAACTATAAAAGGAGCAGGCTCACCAACAGAAGGACGTGGTGGTACAAATCCTCAACAAATTGGACTAGGTGCAGGTGTGAGTTCAATTTCGGTTAACCATAGAAAAGGTTCAACTCAAAGAACAGATAATCCAACGGATTTAATGATTGATGGTAGTGGATTCTTTGTTGTGACAAATGATGCAAATGCACAAAATAAATTTTATACAAGAGCAGGTAACTTCACAGTTGATCGAAATGGAACTTTAGTAACCGCAGAAGGATATAAAGTATTAGACTCTGATTTTAATCCTGTACAAATCAATAAATCAGAAACAAAAAAAGCAACTGAAACAGATACTTTGCAGATAAATGGTAATATCAACTCAAGTGGTGGTGACTATACAACAACAGTAGATGTTTATGATTCATTAGGTGATATTACAACAATGGGCGTTAATTTTATTGGCGAATCCGTTGGTGTGAATTTAGATCCCACCGACAATGGTACTATAGACCCTGACAATATTGATATTCAGAACTTTGATTCTAAATATAATGATTATACTGCTGGGGATGACCAAGGATATTCATTTAAAAAGATGTCAATAACAGATGAAGAGGGAAATGTTGCCGTTGATGAAAATGGTGATACACTTGAAAACTTGTATGCCATGTTTAATGAAGATGGACAAGTAGTAGATTTGGTTAGATATACTGGTGGAACTGGTGATATTGCTGATGATATTGATGCAGGAACCTTTGCGCCTCAAAGTTTGACGACTTTCAATCAAGATTTAATAATTACAAAACAAGGTGTAGACGATTTAGATATAAATATTAGTAGAGATATGTTTTTTCAAGAAGGCGATTCAACTACAGAAACTAGAACTTTTACTCAATATTCACAAGAAACAGATGCTAAGACTGTAGCCTTTGATGGTAACTCTGCTGGAAGTATTAACTCATTTAACATTTCTTCAAAGGGAGAAGTTGTCGGAGTATTTACGAATGGTGAACGTCAGACGTTAGCGACTATTACATTGGCTGATTTTGATAACCCAGCGGGTTTAGAAAAAGTTGGTAGCAATATGTTTATTAACACGAATAACTCTGGTACGCCTAAGTATGGGCAGCCTGCTACAGGTAGTTTTGGCGCGTTAAACCCAGGTGCATTAGAGATGTCAAATGTTGACTTAGCAAAAGAATTTACTGAAATGATTACAACTCAAAGAGGATTCCAAGCAAACTCAAGAGTTATATCTACTTCAGATGAGATTTTACAAGAATTGGTTAACCTAAAAAGATAATATAATATGAATACCTAGGAAATCCTAGGTATTCTTTTTAAGGATGATTTTATGATTAAACTCACACGATTTAATGGTGATATTTTTGTGTTAAATGATGACCTAATAGAAGTAATAGAAGAAACACCAGATACAATTATCAAATTATCAAATGATAAGAGGGTTGTTGTCAAAGAAGGTGTTGACGAAGTGATAGAAAAAATTATAAAATATAAAAGAAAGATACATACTTAAGAGAGGTGAAATGAATGGATATAGCAACTATTGGTGGGATAGTCATTGGTATGGCTTTAGTTGTATGGGGTATACTTACAAACTCTTCTATTGGAGCTTATATTGATGCAGCATCAATAATCATTGTTGTTGGCGGTGGTACTGCAGCTTTTTTTGTTTCATATCCTTTAGCAAAGGCTTTATCAATTGGTAATGTCTTAAAAAAAGCAGTAAATATGAATGAATATGGTGCAGATTCTATTATTAAACAAATTATAGAATTAGCCAATGTTGCTAGAAGAGAAGGTTTATTAGCTCTTGAAGATGCAACAGGCGATATAAATGATCAGTTTTTACAAAAAGGAATTATGTTAATTGTTGATGGTACTGATCCAGAGTTGGTACAAAATATATTAGAAAGTGAAATATCAAATGTTGAAGATAGACATAGTGATGGTAGTGGAATGTTTGATGCATTGGGCTCAAATTTTCCTGCTTTTGGAATGATTGGAACATTAATTGGTTTGGTAGGAATGCTTCAGAGTCTGGATGATCCAACAACTATTGGACCTAAAATGGCTGTAGCATTACTAACGACATTTTATGGATCGCTAATAGCAAATCTGATATTCATACCAATCGCAGAAAAATTAAAGTATAAAAGTTCACAAGAAGTACTTGTTAGAAATATAATGTTAGAAGGGCTTCTATCAATTCAAGCAGGAGAGAACCCTCGTATTATAGAAGAAAAATTAAAATCTTTCTTAGCACCTTCTCTAAGAAGGAAAATGGAAGCGGAAGGTGAAAGATAATGTCTGATAAAAAAAATGAAGAAAGTAGTGGTGCGCCAGCATGGATGGTTACATATGGTGACTTAGTAACGTTGTTAATGTGTTTCTTTGTTTTATTATTTGCATTTTCGGAAATAGATGCTCAGAAATTTGAAGCAGTTATGCAATCCTTTCAAGGTTCAGCAGGGGTTTTATCTGGCGGTACAACGTTAAGTGATAGTCCTTTAGTTTTTACCGGGATGCCAGAAGTAAATACTTCTCTTGAAACAGTTGAGTCACAGGTTTTAGACGATCTAAAAAAAGAAATTGAATCGCAATTAGATGATGCAAATATTGATTTGGAAATAACAGCAGAGATAATTAATAGAGGACTTCTCATTAGATTTCCAGATAATGCTTTATTTGATTCTGGAAGAGCTGATTTGAAAGCGCCTGCAATGGAAGCTTTAACTGTTATTGGAAATATTTTATTAGAAGAACCTTTTACCGAAAGAGTTATAAGTGTAGAAGGACATACTGATAATGTACCGATGCGTTCATCAGAATTTCCATCGAATTGGGAATTGTCGACGACAAGAGCAACGAATGTCATTCGTTATTTTTTAGATGAAGTAGGCATTAAACCTAAGAGATTATCTGCATCAGGTTATGGAGAATATTATCCCATAGCAACAAATGAGACAGCAGAGGGTCGAAGTCAAAATCGTAGAGTTGATATAGTTGTTATGCGAGAGTTCTTTACAACAAAACAACCAGAAATAAACGAAGGGGAATAAATATGAAAAAAATAATAATTATTGCTGTTGTAGTTGTAGTGCTTATTGTCGGTGGCTTATTAGCTTACTTTTTAGTTTTTAATTCTGACGATTCTCAAAAACCAATAATTTATGAAGAATATGAATTAGGGGAGATGTATTCAAATATTGCAACGGAAAATAAAATTGCAAAGTTTAATATAGTTATTGAATATACAAATCCTGAAGCATTAGTTAAAATAAGAAATAATAAAACAGTTATTATGAACAATGTTTATGAGATTTTTAGAGTTGAGAAATTTGAAGATGTCCAAAAACCTACTGGTCAAAAAAGATTAAGAGAAAAAATACATCAAATGGTCATAGAAACAATTGACAGTGACCGTGATACGATATCAAATATATATTTTACAGAATTTATTATACAAGGTTAATTTCAATCTTTAAAGAAGGCGGTGGTTAAATGTCAGAAGTACTATCCCAAAATGAAATTGATGAACTGTTAACCGCCTTAAATACTGGTGAGGTTGATGTCAAGGAAATTGAGGATGAACAAGGCGAAAAAAAAGTACGAAAGTATGATTTTAAACGTCCAGATAAATTTGCAAAGGAACAGTTGAAAACCCTAGAAAATATTCATGAGAATTATTCTAGGTTGTTAAATAACTTTTTATCTGGTTACTTAAGAACTTTTACTGAAGTTGATGTTTTATCTACTCAAAGTTTGATATTTAATGAATTTAGTAATTCCATTTCAAATCCTGCAATCTTAGGCATTGTAAAATTAGAACCCTTAGATGGAGAGATAATTGTTGAATTATCATCTGATGTTGTGTTTACAATGATTGAACGTGTCTTAGGTGGCGGTGAACGAAATGATAAAAGTTCAATTAATAGATCTTTAACTGAAATAGAGATATCCTTACTCAAGTCATTTCTCAAAAGGTTCCTTTCACTAATGAAGGATTCCTGGGAAAATATTATTGAATTAAATCCTAAGTTAATTGATATTGAAACAAACTCTCAATTTGCTCAGATAGCATCACCAACGGAATCAATCGCACTTATAACTTTAAATATTAAGATCAATAATTCTGAAGGTATGATGAATATTTGTTTACCGCATAAGGTAATTGAACCTATTTTACCAAATCTTAGTACCAAATTATGGTTTTCAGATATGTCAAAGAAAAAAGTAACTGATGAACAAAAAAAGGAAGTAAAGAAAAAATTAAAAAGATCAAAACTGTCATTAAAAGCCATTATTGGTCGAACGACAATTAGTGTACAAGAACTATTAAATATTAGACCTGGTGATGTCATGGTTTTAGATAATAAAACTAATGATCAAGTAGAAGTATACGTTGATGATAAACTCACTTTTAAAGGACTACCAGGAAAAAGCAAAAATAAATTAGCAGTTAAAATACAACAGTGTTTAGAGGAAGGGGATGACTATAGTGGCTGATGAATTATTATCTCAAGACGAAATAGATGCATTATTAAATGATGATGTTGATGTTGAAGAATTAACGGAACGAGAAATTGATGCTATGGGAGAAGTTGGAAATATTAGCATGGGAACATCAGCAACGACTTTATATACGTTATTAGGACAAAAAGTTTCCATCACAACACCTAAAGTGACAACGTCAACTATGAAGGCATTTAGCGAAAACATTGATTTTCCTTATGTTATAATTAAAATTGCTTATAAAACAGGAATTGAAGGCATGAATCTTTTGATTCTTAAAGAAAATGATGTTAAAATTATAACTGATTTGATGATGGGCGGCGATGGAACAAATGTTTCGGAAGAGTTAACTGATTTGCATTTAAGTGCAATTAGTGAAGCAATGAATCAAATGGTGGGTTCTTCATCAACATCTTTATCAGAGATGATAGGAGAGAAGATTGATATCAATCCTCCGGAAGCATTAAATCAAGAATTAGATGCTGAAAAAGCTTCTGAAATGGGACTTGACAGTCAAGAAACAGTGGCCATTACATCTTTTAAAATGACTATTGGTGATTTGATTGACAGCGAAATTATGCAAATTATGCCTATTGATGTGGCCAGACAATTGGTTGAAAAACTAATGACACCAGAAGAAGAGATTGATACCATACCAGAAGTAAATGAACCTGAAGTACAACCGACCCCCGAACCAGAACAAGAACCTGTCCAAGACAATGTTACTAATCAAAATGTTAGACAACAAAGTCAGCCTCAGGTTAATCAGGCACAACAACAGCCGCAACGACCTAAAGTTAATGCTCAGCCCCTTGAGTTTAATAATTTTAGTGACAATCAGGATTCAAAGTATTATAATAATGATATAGAACTTATAAAAGAAGTACCATTAGAAATAACAGTAGAACTTGGCCGAACGACGAAAAAGATTAGTGAAATTTTAGAAGTTGGTGAAGGTTCTGTTTTAGAATTAAATAGTATTGTTGGAGAATCTCTTAACATATTAGCAAATGGACAAATGATAGCTAAAGGCGAAGTTGTTGTAGTAGATGAGAATTACGGAGTGAGGGTAACAGATATTATTACTCCAGAAAAAATTATTGAAAGAATATAGGAGGTTTCAATGAGTGAAGGAATTTTAATTGTCGATGATGCTGCATTTATGCGAATGATGATCAAGGATGTATTGACAAAAAACGATTATAAAGTAGTAGGTGAAGCTGAAAACGGGAAGAAGGGTATTGAAAAATATCAAGAATTAGATCCTAAGTTAGTAATCATGGACATTACAATGCCGGAAGTTAATGGGATTGAAGCAGTAAAAAAAATAAAAGAAATTAATAGTGAAGCAACCATTATTATGTGTTCTGCTATGGGGCAACAAGCAATGGTAATTGAGGCAATTCAAGCAGGTGCGGCAGATTTCATTGTAAAACCATTCCAATCAGATAGAATAATAGAAGCTGTTAAAAAAGCGATAGGATAGAATAAAAGGAGAAGTATACATAAACGTTACTTTTCCTTTTATGGTATGAGAATAGGAGAATTATGGCAATTACTGATGTGTTTTATCTAATAGGAATTGTATTATTATTTATTGTTTTCTTTTATGTTGTTTATTTAACAACATATTTCGTCTCAAAACTTAATAAAAAAATGCAATCCGGTAAAAATATAAAAGTGATTGAAAGGGTTACAGTAACAAGAGATAAATTTTTGATGATTGTTGAATTAGATTCTAAATATTATTTTCTATCTGCAACAGACCATAGTATTGAGTTAATTGATTCATTTGATACTTTAGATATAAAAGAAAAAGATACAAATAGTAATACTTTCAACAAAATATTGTCAGAAAAAATCATTAGTAAAATTAAAAAGGATAAGTAAATATGAAAGCAATGACATCTAAAATTTTAATTTTTATCATATGTTTATTTATATTAAATGTATTTGCGGTAAATATTTCTTATGCTGAAGAAAATGATTTTGATTTGCCAGGTATTGATATTCAAATTAATCAACCTGAAACAAATGAAGAAGTCGCTGATAGTATTAAGATTATTGCTTTATTGACAATTTTAGGATTAGCTCCTTCAATATTAATTATGATGACATCTTTTACAAGATTTGTAATTGTTCTATCATTTCTAAGAAAAGCCATGTCTTTGCAAGGAACACCACCAAATCAAATATTAATTGGTCTTGCCTTGTTTTTAACATTTTTTGTAATGTCACCTGTCATTGCCGAGGTTATTGATACGGCTTATGAACCTTTTGCACAAGGGGAGATTTCTCAAGAAGTAGCTTTGGAGAATGCTCAGAAACCTTTAAAGAGTTTTATGTTAAAGCAGGTTAGATCGAAGGATCTAGCTTTATTTATGAAAATTTCTGATGCAGATGAAATTGATTCAGTTGAAGAAGTACCTATTACAACGCTTATTCCAGCATTTATTATTAGCGAACTAAAGACAGCATTTCAAATCGGATTTTTACTGTTTATACCTTTTATAGTTATTGATATGATTGTGGCATCAACACTTATGGCTTTAGGTATGTTGATGTTGCCACCAGTAATGATTTCTTTGCCATTTAAAATTCTTTTATTCGTGCTAGTTGATGGATGGCATTTAATTGTTGAAAAATTAATATTAAGTATAAGGTAGGTGACTATGGACAAATCTCAAGTAGTAGATGTTTTTGTAGATGCCATTAAAACAATTTTAATGCTTTCATCACCGATGCTTATTATTGCGTTGTTAGTGGGTTTAGTCGTAGCAGTTTTTCAAGCAACAACTCAAATACAGGAACAGACTTTGGCATTTGTTCCTAAAATTATGGCTATTTTATTGGTGACTATGTTTTCAGCAAATTGGATTATTAATTCTTTAGTAGAATTTACTATTCGAATTTTTGACATGATCGATATGGTTACGATGTAGGTGGGAAAATGATTTTACTAGACAGTATGATTATCTTAATTTTAGTATTTGTTCGAATGACGGCTATATTAATTCTTACGCCATTGTTTAATAATACGAGTGTTCCAAGTATGGCAAAAATTGGTTTTATTTTTTTCCTTAGTTATATAATAATGCCGGTAGTGGCTATTCGAACTGATTTAGTAGTTTTGAACTTTTTTGACTTAGGTAAATATATAATCATTGAATTTATTAACGGGATAGCATTTGGTTTTGTTGTATCTTTAACATTGAGCTTTGTTTATATTTCAGGGTTATTAGTTGACAGAAATATAGGCTTCGCTATGGTTAGTGTTATCAATCCTGAGTATGACTCCCAGATGCCAATTTCAGCTAATATATTCTTTTTATTTTTGTCATTATTGTTTTTCGTAACCAATGCACACCACCGATTAATAGAAGCAATTGTAGAAACTTACAAAGTTGTACCCTTGGGAAAAATTTTAATTAATAATCGATTGGTTTATTTTTATACGGAAGTTATTAACGATGCTTTTATTGTAGGCATTCAAATAGCAGCACCTTTTATTTTAACCATACTAATAGCTAATGTAGTCTTAGGTCTTTTATCAAAAGCGATGCCAGGCATGAATGTGTTTTTAGTTGGTTTACCTTTGAAAGTTTTTGTAGGGTTAGTAACTTTTTTGATTGTAATGGCATATTACTATGATGCATTTAATTTGCAATTACAAAAAATGGTTGATTTTATTTATCAGTTAATGGGAGTATAGATATGTATGAGGAAATAGTTCAATTTAATTTACAACTATTCTCAGAAGAAAAAACTGAAGATGCAACACCTAAGAAAAAAAGAGATGCTCGTAAAAAAGGTCAAGTACCCGTCAGCAAAGACTTAAGTGCATCTTTTGTTCTATTATTTATATTTATTGTTATTAATGTTTTTAGCGGTTATTTTGCTGAAAATTTCTATGTATTAATGTACTTTGTTGATGAAAATATTAAACGTGCAGATGAACTTTATGAATTGGGGAATCTATTACCTTTTTTTAATCAGATTGTTTATTTAGGGGTAAAAATAGGATTACCAATTATGTTAACTGCATTATCTACAGGTTTAATCTTTTCCTATATGCAAGTCGGTGCACTTTTTACAGTTGACCCAATCAAGCCTAAATTGAGTAAGATTAATCCAATAGAGGGATTTAAAAAAATGTTTTCATTAAAATCTCTTGTGGAGTTAGGTAAATCCTTAGCGAAGTCTGCTATTCTAATTATTTATAGTGTTTATTACTTAAATGGAAGGTTAGAAGTTATTGTTAAATCAATTCAGTATGACATTGCAACTCTAATAGCAGTATTATGGGATGTTGTTTATAATTTAGTATTAAGAATTTCGTTAATGCTAATATTTTTAGCAGTTTTGGATTATATTTATAAAAGGTGGCAACATAATAAAGATATTAAGATGACAAAAAAAGAAATAAAAGATGAGTATAAGGAATCCGAAGGTGATCCTATGCTTAAGTCAAAGATTAGGCAAAAACAACGAGAAATGTCTGCAAGTCGAATGATGCAAGAAGTACCAGATGCAGATGTTGTTATTACTAACCCAACACATTTTGCTAATGCCATTAAGTACAACAATGATGCAGATAATGTACCAAAAGTTGTAGCTAAAGGGAGAGATCTAATAGCAAATAATATAAAAAAGATAGCGAAAGAACACGATATTCCAATAGTAGAAAACAAACCTTTGGCTAGAGAAATTTATAAAGTCGTAGAAATTGGTGATGAGATTCCGCCAGATTTATACCACGCAGTAGCTGAAGTTTTAGCATATGTTTATGAATTGAATAAATAGGAGTAAATTATGAAGTTAGCGGATATAATCGTACCAATATTACTGGTATTAATTATAATGTCAATTATTGTTCCAATGCCACTATTTTTAGTGGATTTTGCGTTGGCAATTAATATTTCACTTGCACTGCTAATTTTACTGATTGCAATGTTTTTAAAAGAACCATTAGAGTTTTCTGTGTTTCCTTCAATACTATTGATTACAACGCTTTTTCGATTAGCTCTAAATATTACGACTACAAGATATATTTTATCTGATGGTGAAGCGGGTAATGTTATTGAAGCTTTTGGACAATTTGCAATCAAAGGTGATGCAATCGTAGGTTTTATAATCTTCTTAATAATAATCATTGTCCAATTTTTAGTTATTACGAAAGGTTCTGAGCGTGTGTCTGAAGTTGCAGCAAGATTTACGTTAGATGCAATGCCCGGAAAACAAATGGCTATTGATGCGGATTTAAATTCAGGATTAATAACAGAAGCTGAAGCTCGAAAGAAAAGAAAAACAATTCAAGGGGAAGCAGATTTTTATGGTGCCATGGATGGTGCATCAAAGTTTGTAAAGGGAGATGCTATTGCTGGTATACTGATAACCATCATAAATATACTTGCCGGTTTAAGTATTGGTGCTCTTCGATTTGAGTTGTCCATTCCTGAAGCATTACAGAAATATACATTGTTGACAGTTGGTGATGGATTAGTAAGTCAGATCCCTGCTTTGATGATTTCAACAGCTACAGGTATTGTTGTTACAAGGGCAGCATCAGATTCCGATTTAGGTACAGATGCCATCCGGGAGTTGTTTAATCAACCCGTTGTTATGTTTATTATTGCTGGTGTCTTATTTATACTTGGTTTTACACCGTTACCAATCGTACCATTTGACATACTTGCATTTACATTTTTATATTTAGGTTTCTTATTAAGACGTGAAGTAACAATAGCTGTTGATGAAAGTCAGAGGGTTGAAGAAGAAGGTATGATGGATGAGGAAGAGAAAATTAAAAGTCCTGAGAATATTATGCCGCTTCTTGAGATTGATCCAATTGAACTTGAATTTGGATATGGTGTTATACCCTTAGCGGACCCGAATCAAGGTGGCGATTTATTTGATCGTTTGGTAATGATTAGGCGACAAATTGCATTAGAGCTTGGTATTGTTGTGCCAATGATTCGTTTAAGAGATAATATTCAACTCGAATCAAATGAATACATTATAAAAATAAATGGCAACTTAGTGGCCAGTGGCAGCATTATGTTTGATCATTTTTTAGCTATGAATCCAGGTACTGTAGAAGGTGAAATTGACGGGATAGATACCATTGAACCTGCTTTTGGATTACCTGCTAAATGGGTATCCAGTGATGATCGAGAAAACGCTGAGATTTTAGGGTATACTGTTGTTGATCCATCTTCAATGATGTCAACACACTTAACGGAAGTCATAAAAAGATATTCTTATGAATTATTAGGTAGACAAGAGGTAAAGAGTTTAATAGATCATGTATCAGAATCTAATCCAACAGTTGTCAGTGAGTTAATACCAAACATCATGAGTATTGGGGATGTTCAAAAAGTATTAAAGAATCTATTGAGAGAAAGAGTTTCTATAAGAAATCTCGTTAGAATTTTAGAAACTTTAGCTGATTTTGGTAATCAAACGAGTGATGTTAACGTATTGACGGAGTATGTAAGACAAGGCTTGAGTCGCCAAATATCTGAAGAATACTTTCCTTCAAAACAAGGGAAAATCATTACTTTTAATCAAGAATTAGAGAATCAGTTAATGGAATCAATCGAACAAAATACAGGGAGCAGTTATTTATCATTAGATCCTTCAACTTCTCAACGACTGATTAATGCAATTGCAACAGAATTACAAAATTTAGTGAGTATTGGAGAGGAACCAATTTTATTAACTGCTCCAATCGTAAGATTTTATATAAAACAATTAACGGAACAATCCTTACCGGATTTAATTGTATTATCATATAATGAGATTGAAAACGATATCAATTTAGAGTCAGCAGGGATGGTGGAAATTTAGTGAAAATACGAAGATTTATTGGTCGCGATATGAATGAAGCTATGATTAAAGTTAAATCTGAATTAGGTAGTGACGCGGTTATTTTAAATAAAAGAAAAATCAAACAACCAGGAATTTTTGGATTTTTAAAGAAAAAAGTTATTGAAGTTGTTGCTGCTATAGATGAAGATTATAAAATCGATACAAGGTATCCTAAAAAAAGTAAGATTGAAAGAAAATTAAAAGAAGAGGTTAAACCCAAAGAAATAGTAAATAAAGAACCTGTAGGTTTGACTGATGAGAAGATTGATAAACTGACAGAATTGGTATTGAATCTTGAAAATAAAATCAATCAGATGGAAGGTAAAGATCAGATTATTACTGAAAATACAGTAAAAAAGGAAGATAAGTTTGATCAATATATTAAATTGCTTGTTTCTAGAGATATTCGTGAAGAGTTAGCAAATAAAATTATGAATAAAGTTGATCAGCGCATTTCTATACATTCTAATAGTGATCTAACGGTACTAAATGCGATTAAGATGGTTATCAAGGATATTTTAGATAAACCAATTACAATCAAATCAAACTATAATGAACAAAAAGTTTTTATGTTTGTTGGACCAACAGGTGTTGGTAAAACGACAACTTTAGCCAAATTAGCTGCAAAACTCTCTCTAAGAGAGAGTAAAAAAGTAGGCCTTATTACTTCGGATACTTATCGAATTGCTGCAGTTGAGCAACTAAGAACTTATAGTGATATACTTGGTATACCATTAAGTGTAATTTACGAGCCCGTTGAATTAAAGGACGCAATTGATAGTTTTGATGATAAAGACTATATTTTAATTGATACTGCTGGACGAAATTATAAAGATAATACTTTGCAAGAAGAATTAAGAGGTATGATTAAACATATTAGAGAACCAGAAATATTTTTAGTCTTAAGTTTAGTCGCAGATTATAAGAATTTGATCAATGTTATTAATTCTCATGATTTTATTAAAAATTATAAAATTATATTTACTAAATTTGATGAAGCCGTCACCTTTGGAAATATTTTAAATATCAAAATGCTATCAAGTAAAAAGCTATCTTATATTACAACTGGACAAAGTGTGCCAGATGATATTGAAGTATTGAATACAGATGCATTGATTGATATAATTGTAGGTGATAAATAATGGATCAAGCAGCAAAACTCAGAAAACTAATTAAAAGAAATAATGAAAAAGACCAAAACAATAGTGTTGAAGCGGAGGATGCAAGAATTATAGCTGTATCCAGTGGGAAAGGTGGCGTTGGAAAAACTAATGTAACTGTAAATTTAGCAATCGCTTTGGCAAAGCTTGATAAAAAAGTAATTGTAATTGATGCGGATTTAGGTTTAGCAAATATTGACGTCGTATTAGGAATTATTCCGAAATATAATTTATTACATGTTTTAAAAGATGAAATGGAAATATCAAATATTATTATGGAAGGACCTGAAAATATAAGCCTTTTATCAGGGGGTTCGGGTATTATCGATTTCATTAATCTTACTGAAAAACAATTAGGCAAATTGATTGATAGTTTTCAGTTTTTAAACAAAACCCATGATTATATATTGATTGATACTGGTGCGGGGATTAATAAATCTGTATTGTCTTTCATTAATTCAGCAGGCGAAGTGATTGTTGTTGTAACACCGGATCCAACGTCTATAACAGATTCCTATGCATTGCTTAAAAACATTGCGGACTATGAAAAAGATGTCAGTATTCTTGTGAATATGACGACTTCTAATGATGAAGCGCACTCTGTTTTTAAAAAAATTTCCCTTGCAAGTAAAAAGTTCTTAAATATGGAATTAAATGATATTGGTTTCATATATGACGATAATCACGTTACGAAATCAGTAAGGATGCAAAAACCTTTTATGACGGAATATCCATCTTGTTTAGCTAGTAAGGGTATAGAATTATTAGCTTATAATTTAGATAATGATGAAAATAAAGAAACAAAAGTCAGCAAATTTTCAAGTTTTATCAATAACCTGTTCACAAGAAAATAAAAGGTGGCTATATGAATGATTTATTAAATGTTATAAAAATTAGAGATCAATTAACAATAACTATTGAAAAAGATGATGATTATATTGATTTAAAAACATCTGTTATTGAATTAGATCGAAAAGAGGAGTTATTTAAAGTATATAATCCAATCTATAAAAATAGAGTATATACAATGGTGACCAATAAGATATATAAATTTCGATATACTGATGATAAATCAGGTATCTATTCATTTGATGGGAAAATTATCCAACGATTAAAGGAAAAGCAAATATTGATACTTTTAGTAAAATTTGAAGGGAACGTTAAAAAAAGTCAACGCCGAGCATTTTATAGGATGGAGATTGTGAAAAAAGTCAAAGTTAATCTTCCCATGGATGAAAGTATAGATACTGCTGAAAAATTAGAGAAATTTAAAACCCAAGTTCAATTTTATCCAAGAGAGATTCTTCTAAAGGATATTAGTGGGGGTGGTTTTGGATTTTTAACAAATGATACTTTTACAATTGGGGACCTATTTTTAACTGAGATTAATCTTGATGGTTCGACTATTGAAGTCATAGGTAAAGTTGTTCGAAAGAATACTGTTACTAATAGTCAGAATGACTATAAATATGCTATTGGTGTTGAATTTAAATGTCTAGATACAAAAACCCGTCGAGAAATCATTAATTATATTTTTAATAAACAACGAGAATTAAGAAAAAAAGGATTGATATAATGATAAAAGTACTAATTGTTGATGACTCTGCATTTATGAGAAAACTTATTAGCGATATCATTTTTGAATCTGCTCAATTAGAAGTAATTGGTAAAGTAAGAAATGGTAAAGAAGCTTTGGAGTTTATTAAAAACAAAAAACCTGATGTAATTACAATGGACGTCGAAATGCCGATAATGAATGGAATAGAAGCTGTAGAGAAAATCATGGCTTTTGATCCAGTACCAGTAGTTATGCTGAGTGCAGTAACAAAAAAAGGAGCTGAATCAACTTTAGCGGCTTTAGAAGCTGGTGCTGTTGATTTTATTACTAAACCTAAAAGTATTTTTAAAGTAAAAGACCAATCTGTTAAAGAAGCAATTATTGAGAAATTGATAATTGCATCAAGAGTAAATTTACAACAACAAAAAAAATATATTAATCATATCGTTAAAAGAAAACCGCTTTTTAAAGGCGTAAAAAGAGCTGGAAATAAAGTAAAGAAAATAATTGCTATTGGGACATCCACTGGTGGGCCAAGAGCGTTGCAAGAAGTGATTCCAAGAATCCCGGGAAATATTAATGCTGCAATTTTAGTTGTTCAGCATATGCCCCCGGGTTTTACAAAATCACTTTCTGATAGATTAGATTCAATGTCTGAAGTAACAGTTATTGAGGCTTCGGGTAATGAAGAATTAATGCCAGGTACTGTCTATGTTGCACCAGGCGATCAACATCTTAAAGTTAAAAAGTCTGGTGGGAGTTATTATACTTATTTAGAGGATAGCGATTTAGTTTCAGGTCATAAACCCTCTGTAGATGCATTATTTGCATCATTGAATGAAAATAATATTAAAAATGTTATAGGTGTTCTACTAACAGGTATGGGTAAAGATGGTGCAAGAGAATTAAAAAAATTAAAAGACAATAATAATTATACAATTGTCCAAGATGAAAAAAGTTGTGTCGTTTTTGGAATGCCTAAAAGCGCAATAAATATGAAAGCCGTTAATGAAATAGTTGAATTAAGGAATATAGCCAATTCAATTATAAAAGCTATGGAGGTGTAAATTATGGATATGAATCAATATTTAGAAATCTTTATTGATGAATCAAAGGAACATTTACAGGAAATGAATCAAATTCTTCTGGATTTAGAAAAACAACCAGATAATTTGGAATTACTTGATGCTATTTTTAGAATTGCCCACACAATTAAGGGTATGGCTGGAACAATGGGTTATACTAGAATCACCAATCTAACACACAAAATGGAAAGTGTAATGCATGAAATCCGTAGTGGCGATGTTGATGTGAAAGAAGAAATAGTTGATATTTTATTTGAGTGTTTTGATGCGTTAGAAGAATATGTTGAAAATTTAATTATGACTGGTGAAGAAGGAACCCTTGATACAGATAATTTAATTAAAAAATTATCTTTGGTTTTAGAAGGCGAATCCGTTGAAGAAATTGAAGAAGAAATTAGCGATTCTAAGTCCGCACCTTCAAAAGAAGTCGTTAAATCAAAACATGAATTCACAATAAAGATGGATGACATGCTAAAGAGTGTCGTTAATAAAGCAATGATATCTGATGTTAATATATTTTTAATAGATGTAATTTTAGATGAAAAGTGCATGTTAAAAGCCGCTCGATCTTTTATTGTTTTCAATAAATTAGATGACTTAGGCGAAATAATTGCTTCAGATCCCGAAGCTGAGTTAATTGAAGATGAAAAGTTTGATTTCAATTTTCAGTTATTATATTTTACTAAATTAGATGCAAAAACTTTATATAATGAAATTATGAATGTGTCAGAAATTAATGAAGTAATTATTGAAGCTGTTGAAGAAAAATATAATGTAGAGTCAGATGAAAAAGTTGAAACAATCAAAAGTGATGATAAGAGTTCAGAGGCAATTAAAACAAATAAAAAGGCTTTACGTAAAAATCAAGCTTCTAAAACTGTACGAGTAGATATTGGTCGATTAGATAATTTAATGAATCTTGTTAGTGAATTAATTATTATTAAAACAAGATTAGAAGATGAAGGTTTTCAAAAACAGAAAAATTCTAATGAAATGCATGAAACCATTGAGTATTTAGAACGTATTACAACTAGCTTACATGATGCTGTTATGAAAGTCCGAATGGTGCCTGTTGAAAGAACATTTAACAGATTTCCCCGGATGGTTAGAGATTTATCAAAAGAGTTAGGTAAAGGTATTAATCTAATTATGAGTGGTGAAGACACAGAAGTTGATCGAACTGTGATTGATGAGATTGGCGATCCGTTAATTCATTTAATAAGAAATTCTTTAGACCATGGTATTGAATCAATAGAAGACCGTATAGCAAATGGTAAACCAGAAGAGGGTACTGTTAATTTACGTGCTTATCCAGACGGTAATACTGTAGTGATAGAAGTTGAAGATGATGGAAAAGGTATTGATAGCGAAAGAATTAAAGCAAAAGCAATAAGTAATGGTTTACTTTCTAGAGAAGAAGCTGAAAATTTATCTAAGAAAGAAGCAATCAATTTATTGTTTGGAGCAGGCTTTTCTACTGTTGATGTAGTAACGGACTTATCTGGGCGTGGTGTAGGTTTAGACGTTGTTAAATCTAAGATTGAGTCTCTAAATGGTACGGTAGAGGTAGATTCTACCATTGGTGAAGGTAGTAAATTTACAATTCGCTTACCATTAACTCTGGCAATTATTCAGGCATTAATGATTGAGTTAAACAAAGAAAAATATGCGATTCCATTAAATAACATTAAAGAAATTTCAACGATTGAATCAGAGAATATCTCTATGATTCAAGACCAAGAAGTTGTTTTGTATCGGAAAAAAACTTTACCGCTTATTCGACTGGGTCATGTACTTGATGTAGAAGATTATGAAAAGAAAACTGGAGAAATGCTTGTGGTTATAATCAAAAAAGGTGATCAAGAAGCCGGCGTTATTGTTGATAAATTAGTTGGACAGCAGGAGATTGTTATAAAATCATTAGGTAAGTTCTTGAAAGGTATAAATGTTATTGCGGGAGCTACTATTTTAGGTAATGGTGGAGTTGCATTAATTATTGACTCAAATCAGTTATTTTAAGGAGGAAATAGTATGGCCGAAGTAAAAGAATATGTTGTTTTTAAAATTGCAAAAGAGTTTTATGGTATAGATATTAAATATGTTGAGAATATTGAAAAACCTCAATTAATTACAAGAGTTCCTTACGCCGAAAACTACATTAAGGGCGTCATCAATTTAAGAGGAAATGTTATACCTGTTGTTGATGTTAGAAAAAGATTTTTATTAGAAAGTAAAGAAATCACAAACGACTCAAGGATTATAGTGATTAGTTACGAAGGCGATCGTATAGGTTTGATTGTTGATTCGTCTTCTGAAGTAGTTCAATTTGAATCAGATGTTATTGAAAAAGCGCCGAAAATTGGTGATTCAGTAAAAGATGATTTTGTAAAAGAAGTGGGTAAAGAAGAAAATAGAATAGTTATGTTATTAGATATTAAAAAAATCCTTAATATAAATGAACAAGAAAATGCGTAGGTGAGAAAAATGACACGATCTGTAGAATCTTTAAATAGTTCAATTATTGATGTATTGAAAGAAATTGGAAATATAGGCGCAGGCAATGCTGCGACTTCTTTAGCAAAAATGTTAAACAAAAAAGTAGATATGGAAGTGCCTCAAGTTAAAATTTTAGAATTTTCTGATGTACCAAAGCTTATTGGTGGCGAAGAAAGTTTAGTGACAGGCGTTTATTTTAATTTAGAAGGTGATTTAACTGGATCTTTTCTATTCTTATTAGATGAAGCATCTGCATTGGGTTTGCTGAATCTCATGATGCCTATGGAATTTAAAGAATTTGATGAAATGAGCAATTCCGCATTAATGGAAGTTGGTAATATTCTTTCGGGTGCTTATATTTCTTCATTGGCCACATTAACGAATTTAAATATTAGCATTTCTGTTCCGTCTATAAGCTACGATATGGCTGGTGCAATTTTAAGCGTTCCGGCAATACAATTTGGTATGGTCAGTGATCAAGTGTTAATTGTAGAAAATGAGTTTTTTGATGATGACAAAGACGATATGATTAGCGGCTATTTTCTATTAGTACCAGATTTAGAATCTTATGACGTTCTACTAAAAAGTTTAGGCATATAAGGAGTATATTATGGGAGAAATAATAAAAGTAGGTATGGCTGATTTTAAGGTGACCCAATTACCTAATCGGCTGACCACTTTAGGTTTAGGGTCATGTGTTGGTATATGTTTATATGATAAAAAAGAAAAAAACATAGGAATGGCTCATATAATGTTACCATCAAGTAAAGATATTCGAAACAACAAAAATAAATATAAATTTGCTGATACATGTTTATCATTAATGATTAATGAGCTTAAAAAGATGGGTTCAAAACCTAGGAATTTAAGAGCTAAAATTGCTGGTGGTGCTAAAATGTTTAAATTTAGCTCCAAAAATGATAGTATGAATGTAGGACAGAGGAATGCTGAGGCCGTTCGGGATTTATTAAAGCAATTAAATATTAGAATTGTTGCTGATGACTGTGGCGGCACTTTTGGACGAACCATTACATTTGATTCAGAAAATGGAGATTTAAAAGTAAAAACAATAGGTCATGGAACAGAAATAATCTAAGGAGTTTAATATGGATAGTAAAAATCTTTGGGTAGAATATAAAGAGAATGATAGTAAAGAAGCAAAAGATGCATTAATTGTTGAGTATGTCAGTCTAGTTAAAATTATTGCTGGAAGATTATTTACTAAATATAATGGGAATGTGAGTTTTGATGATCTTGTTGGATATGGGGTTATTGGATTAATTGATGCTGTTGAAAAATTTGACTATAAACGAAAAGTTAAATTTAGAACCTATGCAAATATTAGAATACGCGGCGCAGTTATTGACCAACTTAGAGCAATTGATTGGGTACCAAGAAGTATTCGATCAAAATATAAAGCATATGAACGAGCTGTTAAAGATTTGCAGAGTTACCATGGGGACCAAATTACTGAAAAAATGATAGCCGAAAAAATGAATTTCACTATTGAAGAATATAGAGAATTTTTAGAAGAAATTTCAATATATTCTGTCTATTCCCTTGATAAAAAATTGAGTGACTCGGTTCATTTTGATATTGAATCAGATTATATTGATTTTCAACCAGAAAACGCAATGGATAAGAAAGAATTGATTAAGGATTTGACAGAAGCTGTCGATACTTTAAATGAAAGGCAGAAGAAAATTATTCAGTTATACTATTATTCTGAATTAACTTATAAAGAAATGTCAAAGATATTAGATATTACTGAATCAAGGATTTCTCAGTTGCATACAGAAATAATTGCTAAATTAAAGGGAAAATTAGATTAATAGGAGTTTATTATGACAGTTGATGAGAAAGTGAATGGAGAAATTTCAAAATTTGCGTTAGATATCGAGATTGCTAGTGACTATTACTCGGCTTATTTAGTTATTGATATTTTTAATGAAGAGGCTTCAATTGCTAGAAAAGATATTGAAGATTTTTTAGAAGAAAAAAATATAGTCAATGGCATAGATTATAGTGTTATCGACGAAATAGTGGAAAGTCAACAACAAGGAAAGTATTTAATTGCTAAAGGCAAAGCGCATGTTAACGGTAATGATGCAGAAATAGAATATAAATTTGATACAGATTTAAGTCTTCACCCAGAAGTGAATGAAGATGGTAGTGTTAACTTTAAAAAAATAAATTTATTAAAGCAGGTCAAAAAAGATCAATTGTTAGCAGTTAAAAAACCTAGTACTGAGGGTCAAAAAGGTATAATAGTTACAGGAAAAGAAATATTTCCTAAAAAAGGAAAAGATAAAAACTTTAAAATTGGCAAAGGTATCGTTATGAGTGAAAACGGATTATCTATTCGATCAGAGTATGATGGTGCGATTAGCTTTGTTAATGAAAAGTTAAGTATTGATGAGATATTAGAGTTACCCGATGGTGTCGGTGTCAATACTGGTAATATTGACTTTCCTGGGAAAGTTCTCGTGCGTGGAACAGTTGATACAGGTTATATAATAAAAGCGACAGAAGATATTATGATTGACGGCATTGTTGAAGGCGCAACTTTAATTAGTAATGCGAATATTGAAATCACGAAGGGTGTCCAAGGAAATGATCATGCGAAGCTAAAATGTCCTGGTGCGTTAAAGTGTGGTTTTATTAATAGTAGTCACGTGGATGTTGGTGGTGATATTAATGTAGACATCATTATGCATTCAGAAGTTTTTTCTAACGGAAAGTTAATCGCTCAAGGCAAGCGTGGTACTGTTGTTGGTGGGAGTTATTCTGTTAAAAAAGGTGTAGAAGCAAAAATAATTGGATCAGAAATGGGTACAATTACGAACATAAAAGTAGGTATTGATAACGAATTATTATCTAAGTATAAAAAAGCGAATGAAGATAAAAAAAAATATGGTGCTGAATTTAGAGAATTAGTTAAAAACGAAAAAACAGTAAAGAAAAAAATAAATGATGGTAACAGAAACAAATTCATGTTGGTTCAATACCGTGAGATACTAGAAAGAATGAAGGATATTAAACCGATGATTGACCAAGCTAAAAAAGATGTAAAAGAAATCAGAAGCAAATTTGCCGATTTAAAAGGTGCTTCAGTTAAAGCTCAGTTGTTTTATCCAGGTGTTAAAATAAATATTACGAACACCTACTATAATGTAAAGCAAGAGATTAAAAATGCCGAGATTGTGAAACAAGGTGGAGAGATTAAGATTATAGGAAGTTAATGGTGATTATTATGTCTATTAGACCAATTGATATGCAAACTTTATTACCTAGATTACAGATGATGAAATCTGCTAGTGAATTGGTGATTAATAAGCATGATAATGATTTGACTGATTTAGAAAAAGAAACAAGAGAATTGTCTGAAGAAAAAGCAAACAAAGTTTTAAAATCTGATCGAAAAGAAACAGATAAATTGAAGAATGATACTTCTGAACAAAAAGAGCAACATAAAAGAAAATTTAAAAAGAATAATAATGAGCGTGAGAAAGAATCCGAAAAAAAACTATCCAATAAGGGAACACGCTTCGATATGAAAGTGTAGGTTAAATGTGTTTTTGATGAGTATTATATTAGGCATACTAATAGTAATTGGCTCAATTTTATTAATTAGGAAAGAATTTAAAAAATCACTGGATTTGAAGGTTTCAAAATTAGGTGATTTTTCTGATGTAGAAAAGCGAAAAATTATTGAAGTTATTGAAGATTTAGAAGATGAAATCAATAATTTAAATAACGCATTTTATGACATCGTTAACGACCTTGAAGGTAAATATAGTATTCATGAAAAACAAATTGAACTATTAGAAGAAAAATTAGAAGCAATCCAAAGAAATAATCAAACAAATATTGCAAAAAAAGAAGTGAAAGAATTAAAGAAAGAAATCAACGAACAAAAGGAAATGTTAGAAGATACTTCTATTCGTGGAAAAGCAATTAAAATGAGAAGTGAAAATATGTCAATTAGAGATATAGCTAAGACTTTAGATATTGGTGTTGGTGAACTAAATTTATTGCTAAATATTAATAAAAATTCTAATTGATATTTTTTATAGATATGTTATAATACAATAGTGTAAAAAAATAATCACCCGTTACTATTTATTTTATGGTGCTAATGTAAATTAGTTTAAAATAGAGAAGACATAGCGGGGCAGTCAAAACTATGGAGGTGTTTTACGTGGATGTATCAATGAGAGATTTATTAGAAGCTGGTGTTCACTTCGGTCACAAGACAAGAAGATGGAACCCAAAAATGAAAAAATATATATTTACTGAAAGAAGTGGAATATATATTATCGATTTACAACAAACGGTTAGACTATTAGATGAGGCTTATGAATTTGTTAAGTCTATTGCTGCTGACGGCGGAAAGATTCTTTTCGTTGGAACTAAGAAGCAAGCAAAAGAATCAATTAAGCAAAGTGCAGAAAAAGCAGGCGCTTTTTATGTAAACCACAGATGGTTAGGTGGAATGCTTACAAATTACAAGACTATTTCTAAAAGAATTGATTTATTAGATGAAATCGATAAAATGGAAAAAGATGGTACCTTTGAAATGTTACCGAAAAAAGAAGTTATAGATTTAAATAAGCAAAGAGATAAACTTGAAAGAAATCTTGGTGGTATTCGAGGCATGAATGGATTACCTGATGTATTAGTAGTAGTAGATATTAACCAAGAAATAAATGCTGTTTTAGAAGCTAAAAAGTTAAATATCCCTGTTGTAGCGTTAATTGATACAAACTGTGATCCTGATGATGTTGATTTTGTTATTCCGGGAAATGACGATGCCATTAGAACAGTAAAATTAATAACAGACACTATGGCTCAAGCGGTTATAGAAGGTCGTCAGGGTGCAGATTCTGACACAACAGAAGCGTAATTATAGGAGGATATGAATGAGTTTAGCTAAAAAAATTAAAGAATTAAGAGAAGTCACTTCAGCAGGCATGTTAGACTGTAAAAATGCTTTAACAGAGGCTGATGGAGATATTGAAAAAGCAAAAGAGATTTTAAGAGAAAAAGGTTTAGCTAATGCAGCTAAAAAAGCTGGCAGAATAGCAATTGAAGGTGTTGTCGTTTCTTATATTCACGGCGCTAGAATTGGCTCTTTAGTTGAAATTAATAGTGAAACTGATTTTGTTTCTAAAAATGACAAATTCAAAGATTTTGCAAATGATATTGCTATGCAAGTAGCAGCATCTGCACCAAAATATGTAAAAAGAGATGAAGTTCCTGAAGAAGTTGTAAATGCTGAGAAGGAAATTTTAACGACTCAAGCCCTTAATGAAGGAAAGCCTGAGCATATCGTTGAAAAAATGGTTGAAGGACGTATTGACAAATTTTTTGGTAAGATTTGTTTATTAGAGCAACCATTTATTAAAGATACTGATATTACAATTGAAGATTTACTTCAAAAAACAATTGCACAAATTGGAGAAAATATATCTATTAGACGATTCTCTAGATTCGAAGTTGGAGAAGGTTTAGAAAAGAAAGAAGAAAACTTCGCTGAAGAGGTTGCAAGTCAGTTATAGAAAAAATTAAGAGAACACATTTGTGTTCTCTTTTTTTGAATTTGAGGAGGAGCAATGAGTAATCATACGTATAAAAGGATATTAATTAAAATTTCTGGTGGTGCATTAGCTAAAAAAATCGGGTTTGGTATTGATAATACCAAATTAGAAAAAATAGCAGAAGAGATTTTAAAGTTATCAGAAGAAAATATTGAAATAGCAATAGTAATCGGTGGCGGTAATTTCTGGAGAGGTCGTTCAACGAATGACATGGACAAATCAACTGCTGATTATATGGGTATGCTTGCAACAACAATTAATGCTTTGGCACTACAAGATTATATTGAAAACCATGTTAATTTAGAAACAAGAGTCATGAGTGCTATTGATATGAAAGAAATTGCGGAGCCTTATATTAAAAGAAAAGCTGTAAGACATTTAGAAAAGGGACGTGTTGTAATATTTGCTGCCGGAACGGGCAATCCGTTTTTTACGACGGATACAGCAGCGGCATTAAGAGCAGCTGAAATTGATGCAGATGTGATCTTACTAGCCAAAAATATTGATGGTGTTTATGATTCAGATCCAAAAATTAACAAAAATGCTAAAAAATATGATACAATTAGTTATAAGAAGTTAATTAGTCAAGAACTAGGCGTTATGGATGCTACTGCGGTGACTATGTGCAAAGAAAATCATATACCAATTTTAGTATTTGATTTAAACCAACCCTATAGTATATCTAAATCATGTTTTGGCGAAGAAGTAGGAACAATTATCGAGGAGGAGTAGTATGAGATTTGAAGTACATGATGAATTAGAAGAAAGAATGAAGAAAACAATCCATGTTTTAAAATCGGAGTTTGCATCAATTAGAACTGGAAAAGCATCAACACAGGTGTTAGACAGTATATACGTAGATTATTATGGTGCAAGAACACCACTGAACCAAATGGCATCAATATCTGCGCCAGAAGCAAGAACGCTTATGGTAAAACCTTTTGATAAAAATGTTCTTGGAGATATTGAAAAAGCACTATTGAAATCTGATTTAGGTATTAATCCGAATAACGATGGTGACAAAATAATTTTAAATTTTCCAATGTTAACTGAAGAAAGCAGAGTAGAGTTTACAAAAACAGTTAAGAATTATTCTGAAGAAGCAAAGATTGCACTGAGAAATGAAAGACACGATGCAATTGATGAATTGAAAAAAATGGAAAAAAAGAGTGAAATAACTGAAGATGATTTAAGAAAATCACTAGAGGAAGTTCAAGATATCATTGATAAATATAATGAAAAGATAGATGAAATGACTGAAAAGAAGATCAAGGATATTATGACAGTATAAGTTTATGCCCTCCTTTTGGAGGGTTTATTTTTAGAGGAGATAAAAAATGGGTGAAAAAACTTTACCAAGACATGTTGCTTTTATTATGGATGGTAATGGTCGCTGGGCTAAGAAAAGATTTTTACCACGCATCGCAGGACATAAAGCAGGTGTAGAAGCATTAAAAAAAGTTATTCGTTATAGTTCGCAAGTAGGAATAAAATATGTAACAGTTTATGCTTTTTCTACAGAAAATTGGCGGAGACCAGAGAAGGAAGTTAAAGGTATTCTAGAGCTTTTAGTAACAGCTATGAATAAAGAATTTGATGAATTGATAGCAAATGATGTAAAGATTAAAATGTTAGGTATAGAAGAAAACTTACCTAAAAAAGTAAGAAAAGCTTTTTATGACGCAGAAGAAAAGACGAAAAATAATAAGGGATTACAATTCAATATTGCTTTTAATTATGGTTCAAGGAAAGAGATCCTACATTCAGTAAAAGAAATTTCTAAATTAGTTAAAGCGGAAGCGATTGAAGTGAATGAAATAGATGAATCATTGTTTGAAAGATTTTTATATACTAAAGATATTCCAGATCCAGATCTAGTCATTAGAACCAGTGGTGAAGTAAGACTAAGCAATTTTTTATTATGGCAAATATCTTATTCAGAGTTTTATTTTACTGATACATATTGGCCAGATTTTGATGAAACTGCTTATCAAAAAGCTTTGGACGAATATAGTAATCGAAAAAGAAGATTTGGTAGTCTTAAGGAGTGATTAAATGCTTAAGCGTATTATAACAGGGTTAATTGCATTACCTATTTTTGTGTTTTTTATTTTAAAAGGTGGATTATACTTATTTGCGCTAACTTTTTTTATATCAACGATTGGTTTATATGAATTCTATGAGGCGCTAAAAAATAAAAATATAAGATCAATTAATTGGTTAGGTTATTTAAGTGTATTATTAATCATTGTTGGTATTCACTTTCAATTTCAAGGGCTTTACTTTTTAAGTTTATTATATATTACGAGTTTAGTATTATTAATTTTCAATCTTTTTTCAAGAAAAGATTATTTGATAGAAAGTTCCGTAACAATCTTTGGTGTTATTTATGTTGGTATTGGCTTTTCACATTTTTTGTTATTAAATCAGTTAGAATTACCACTATTATTATTTGTTCCCTTTTTGATTAGTTGGGGGACTGATACCTTTGCCTATTTCACAGGACGTTTTTTGGGTAAACGTAAACTTTTTCCACGGGTGAGTCCTAAAAAAACAATTGAAGGCGCCGTTGGTGGTATCATTGGTTCCGTATTAATCAATTATGTTTATGTTTATTTTTTTCTGAAAGAAATTTTAGCTGTCATTATTATAATTAGTTTTTTTGGTTCTATTCTTTCTCAAATAGGAGATCTAATTGCCTCTAAAATCAAGAGAACATGTGATATCAAAGACTTTGGTTATTTATTACCAGGGCATGGGGGAATTTTAGATCGTTTTGATAGTTCACTGGTAACCATACCATTTGTATATTATTGTGTATATATTTTTATAAATCTAGTTTAATAAAGGGGATTCAATGAAAAAATTAACAATTTTAGGTTCAACTGGCTCTATAGGAACCCAAACGTTAGAAATTGTAAGGGAATATCCAAATCTTTTTCAAATTCAAGGATTAACTTGTAACCAAAACATTGAGTTGTTAGAGAAACAAATCTTTGAGTTTAAACCGAAATATGTTTGTGTAATGAATGAAGAGGCTGCTGAAAAATTAAAACCGAAAATTTCACCGGCTATTACAGTTTATACTGGTTTAGAAGGTTTAATAAATATATCGACGGAATCAAAATGTGATATTTTACTTACAGCTGTTGTGGGTAGTATTGGGTTACTACCAACTTATGAAGCTATTAAAAAAGGAATTGATATAGCATTAGCCAATAAAGAAACCTTAGTAACTGCAGGGGAAATTATTATGGCTGAAGCAAAAAAATCTGGAAGTAAAATATTGCCTGTTGATTCAGAACACAGCGCAATTTTTCAATGCTTACAAGGTAATGATATGTCTTCAGTAGAAAAAATAATTTTGACGGCGTCAGGTGGCTCTTTTTTAAGGACATCTCTTGAAACATTAAAATTTGTAAAACCAGAAGAAGCATTGAAACATCCCAATTGGGATATGGGGAAAAAGATTACCATTGATTCAGCAACGATGATGAATAAAGGATTAGAAGTGATTGAAGCCAAATGGCTCTTTGATTTAAGCATTGATCAAATCGACGTTGTGATTCATCCAGAGAGTATTATTCACTCCATGGTACAGTACCAGGACCGTTCAGTCATTGCTCAAATGGGTCTGCCAGATATGAAATTACCAATTTTATATGCATTAAATTATCCGAAAAGAATTAAAACGGATTATGAGCCATTGGACTTAACGAAGATTGGACAATTAAACTTCTTAGCACCAGATTTAGAGAAATTTAGAGCCTTATCTTTGGCTTATGAGAGTATAAAAATAGGGCATACGATGCCAGTGGTACTGAATACAGCAAATGAAATATATGTTCAAAAATTTTTAGAGAATAAAATTAAATTTTTAGAAATTGCTGAATATGTAGAGCGAGAAATGGAACAACATGATATAATAAATAATCCAACAATAGAAGATATTATTAAGATTGAAAATGAAATGAAAGAAAGATTAATTTGAGGTGAAATAGATGTTAACAGCAATTAGTTTTATATTTGTCTTTGGGATGATTGTATTTTTTCATGAACTTGGTCATTTCCTAATAGCAAGAAAAAATGATGTAACAGTTCACGAATTTTCTTTAGGCATGGGTCCTAAAATTTATACAAAACAAGGGAAAGAAACACTTTATGCTATAAGAGTTTTTCCAATCGGTGGTTATGTCCGTATGGAAGGTGAAGATGAAGAATCTGAAGTAGAAGGTAGTTTTTCAAGAAAGAGTCCACTACAACGATTATCTATTATTACAGCTGGACCAATAATGAATTTTTTACTTTCGATTGTACTCTTCGCTGTAATATTTACTGCTATTGGCATACCGACAACGGAAATTGCGGAATTTACTAATGAATCGCCAGCTTATGCGTCGGGTTTATCAGTAGGCGACGAAATTGTTGCAATTGATGATCAAGAAATTAAATCATGGGAAAATATTCAACGAACCATTAGTTCTGGTAGTGGAAATATTAGCATTACTGTGAAACGTGATGGTGAATTGATTAATAAAGTAATTGAACCAAGAATTGAAGAAGAAACTGGTAGAAGGATTATTGGAATTTCACCAGATTTTACTAAAAATCCAATAAAAGTGATAGGCCATTCATTCTATCAAGTAGGATTTCTAACAAAAGAAATTTTCAAGTTTTTTGCTAGATTACCCTTTGGCGGCATGTCAGAAGGTGAAGTCGTTGGACCAGTGGGTATCGTTAGTCTTGTTGGACAAGCAGCCGAGCGAAGCTTTTTTGACGTCTTATTTTTAGCAGCATATATTTCTATTAACTTAGGAATCGTTAATTTACTGCCTATACCTGCTTTAGATGGTGGCCGGGTAGTATTTATACTCGTTGAAATGGTTAGAGGAAAACCTGTTGATCCAGAGAAAGAAGGGTTTGTACATTTAGTTGGTTTTGTCATATTACTTTCTTTAATGGTGTTACTGGTATTTAATGATGTAAAAGAGCTGTTTTAATGGACCTTTTAAAGCGTAGACAGACAAAAGGCGTTCAGGTCGGGCCATTCATCATTGGATCAGGAAACCCCATTAGAATCCAATCTATGACGACTACGCGACCTTCGGATTTAGAGGGAACTTTAGATCAAATTTCAAAACTTGAAAAAGAAGGTTGTGAAATTATAAGGGTGGCTGTACCAACTTTGGAAGATGCAAAAGCTTTAAAAATTATCAAAGATAGAATCAATATACCATTAGTGGCAGATGTTCATTTCGATTATAAATTAGCTATTGAGTCTATTAGAAGTGGTGTAGATAAATTAAGAATCAATCCAGGCAATATTGGAAATGAAGAAAAAATTAAAGCTGTTATTGAAGAGGCCAAAAAATATAATGTACCCATTAGAATTGGTGTGAATGCGGGTTCTTTAGAAAAAGAAATACTAGAGAAATATGGCCATCCAACACCAGAAGCCATTGTTGAAAGTGCCATGAAGCACATTCAAATTCTAGAAGCTTTAGATTTTTATGAAATAATAGTATCCATAAAGAGCTCTGACGTTTTAGAGACTTTAAGAGCTTATGACTTATTATCTAAAAAAGTGGATTATCCATTGCATATTGGCATCACTGAAGCAGGCACGAAATTTGGTGGTACAATCAAATCTTCTGTTGGTATCGGCAGTCTTCTGGTTTTAGGCTTAGGCGATACTTTGCGTGTTTCTTTAACAGGTGATCCTGTTGAAGAAATTCGTGTGGCCAAAGGAATTTTAAAGTCTTTAAATTTGAGAAACTTTGGGATCAATATCATTTCGTGTCCTACATGTGGCAGATGTAATATTGATTTAGACAAAATTGCTACGGAAGTTGAAAGAAAACTGGCAAAAATGGATAAAAAAATTACTGTTGCAATCATGGGATGTGCCGTTAACGGACCTGGTGAAGCAAGAGAAGCTGATTTAGGTATCGCGGGTGGCAGAAATGAAGCAGTTTTATTCAAAAAAGGTAAAATTATCAGGAAAATAGCTGAGGATCAGATTATTGAAGAATTAATAAAGGAAATTGAGGCAATCGATGAATAACTTTAAAACAATTATTAATAATTACTTTGAAGAAGACTTAGTTGATATCGAAAAAATTGAATACAGTAAATCAAATAGACAATTAGATCTTGTATTAGCTGTACATGCTTTCTATTTTAGTGATAAATTTGATCAATTAAAAAAACAAATTAAAAAGGATTTGTTTTTTTTAAATGAAATAAATATAAGAAAAATATATAAAACTGAAATAGAAGATGAAAATGTGAAGAAGTTTATTGTTAAATACATTAATAAGATTATTAGTTACCGGGAGAAAATTACAAGTCGCATGTTATCTGCTTTGATTAGTGCTGATAAGAATTTTGTTGATGAAATTTTAACATTTAAAGTACATAATAAAATTACTTGTAATAAAATGCAAGAACAACGCATTGATCATTATATTTCCGATTTACTTATAAACGAATTTAATTTAGATATTAAAGTAAAAATAATATTTGAAAGCAATAAAGAAAAAATGGAAGCATTTGAAGAAAATCGAAATGTTGAAGTCAATGGTATGCTTGAAAAAATGCGTTCAGAGCGGGAAAAAATTCGCAAAACTATGGGCAGTAAATCTTCTAAAAAAGAAGCTAATAAGTCTGGTCAAATTTATAAAAGTAAAATTAAACGAAACTTTACTAAAGTTATAGATATTCTTGAAGAAGGCGAAGTCGTTGCCATCAAAGGAAAAGTCTTTAATATTGATTCAAGAGAATTAAGAGGTGGAAAAGTCCTTGTTATGTTCTCGGTTACTGATTTAACATCATCTATTGGTGTGAAGATTTTTGCAACACCAAATACTGCAGAAAGAATTCTTTCTGAAGTATCAAAGGGTGAATGGTATGGTTTTGAAGGCAATGTGCGTTATGATAAGTTTGATAAAGAACTTGTTATTTTTGCAAATAAGATTAATTATTCTGAAAGAAGAGACCCCAAAATAAGAGAAGATGATAGTAAAGAAAAAAGAGTGGAATTACACTTACATACAAAAATGAGTGCCATGGATGGTGTAAGTGATGTTTCAGATTTAATTAAGCGGGCCCATCATTGGGGACATAAAGGGATCGCCATAACAGATCACGGAGTTTTACAAGCTTTTCCAGAAGCCATGGATTCAAAACCTGATGATTTTAAAATAATTTATGGTGTAGAAGGCTATTTATACAATGACAACACAAAATTAGTGATAAAGCCCAACGATGGGGATTTAAATCAAGAATTTGTAGTTTTTGATATTGAAACAACAGGTCTTAACAAGCAAAGAGATTCAATCACCGAAATCGGGGCTGTAATGATTCGAAACAAACAAATTATAAAAAGGTATTCAAGTTTAGTTAAACCTGAGAAAAAAATACCAGCCAATGTTGTTGAATTAACAGGTATTACGAATCAAATGGTTGAGAATGAACGCAGTATTGATGAAGTGTTGACTGAATTCTTAGAATTTATTGGTGATCGACCTTTAGTTGCACACAATGCTACTTTTGATATTGCATTTATTGACCGTGAAGCGAAGCGGATGTCTTTATCATTTAATCCAACAATTCTTGATACAATGACTTTAAGTAAGATGTTAATTAAAAAAATCAAGCGTTTCCGATTAAAAACTGTTGCAAGACACTTAAAGGTCAACTTAGAGGGACACCATCGTGCCGTGAATGATGCAGCAGCGACGGCCCTGATATTTATTAAATTACTCAAACGTTTGGTAAAGAAGAATGTCTCAACTTTAGAAGAGATCAATGCTTTGGCTTTGAAAGAAATGGATTATAAAACTTATAATACTTATCATGTCATTATTCTAGCAAAAAATTATATTGGTTTAAAAAATCTATACAAATTGGTTTCAAAATCAAATATCGATACTTATTACAAGCAACCAAGAATTTCTAAGAAACTTCTTAATGAATTAAGAGAAGGATTATTAGTCGGTTCAGCTTGTGAAGCAGGGGAACTCTTTAGAGCAATTATTGATAATAAATCTGAAAATGAAATAAGAGATATTGCTAGTTTCTATGATTATTTGGAAGTACAACCCTTAGGCAATAATCAGTTTTTACTTGACAAAAACATTGTTGAAAGTGAATCAGATTTACAAGATATGAATAAAAAAATTATTGATCTAGGTTTACAATTAGATAAATTAGTTGTTGCCACAGGAGATGTTCATTTTTTGGACCCAAGTGATAAAATATATCGTGAAATTTTGATGACAGGTAAAGGTTTTAAAGACGCTGGAAAACAGCCACCCCTGTATTTGAAGACGACAAATGAAATGTTGTCAGACTTTAGTTATTTAGAGGAGGATTTAGCCAAGGATTTAGTTATCAATAATCCAAATAAAATTTTAGATATGGTTGAAGACATTTTGCCAATTCCAAATGGCACATTTCCACCATCCTTTGAAGGCTCTGACGACGAGCTACGAAAGATGTGCTTTGAGAAAGCAAAGTCTATTTATGGTGATGAATTACCTGAGATTGTAAAAAAACGATTAGAAGTTGAGTTATCATCCATAATCGATAACGGTTACTCAGTTATGTATATTATTGCACAAAAGTTAGTAGATAAATCCATGGAAGACGGTTATCTCGTTGGATCAAGAGGCTCTGTTGGTTCTTCTTTTGCTGCAACTATGTCAAATATTACAGAGGTTAATCCATTGCCACCACATTATGTGTGTAAAAAATGTAAAAAATCTGAGTTTAATTTAGAAGGTATTTATGGTTCAGGAGTCGACTTACCAGACAAAGAATGTCCGGACTGTAAGATTCCCTACAAAAAAGATGGCCATGACATTCCCTTTGAAGTTTTCTTAGGTTTTGGTGGTGGAAAAGAACCAGATATAGATCTTAACTTTGCTGGCGTATATCAATCAGAAGCTCATAAATATACTGAGGAATTATTTGGAGAAGGCAAGACTTTTAAAGCCGGAACCATCGGTACCATTGCTGATAAAACCGCATTTGGATATGTGGCAAATTATTTTGAAGAAAATGAAATTACAGTTAGAAAGAAAGAAATTGAACGATTATCTCAAGGCTGTACTGGTGTAAAAAGAACGACTGGCCAGCATCCAGGGGGAATTATGGTAGTGCCTCAAGACATGGATATTTATGATTTCTGTCCCATTCAGTACCCAGCCAATGATACAGAATCTGATGTTATTACAACACATTTTGATTACCATTCTATTAGTGGTCGTTTATTAAAGCTTGATATATTAGGACATGATGTACCGACGATGATAAAAGAACTTGAAGATTTAACAGGGGTAAATATAGATAATGTGGCTTTAGATGATCAAAAGACCATGAGTATTTTTACGAGCACAAAACATTTAAAGATCATTGATGATTCCTATGGTATAAAAACAGGCAGTTTAGGTATTCCAGAATTTGGAACCACATTTGTTAGACAAATGCTAGAGGATACCCAACCGAAAACTTTTTCTGACTTAGTTAGAATATCTGGTTTATCTCATGGGACTGATGTGTGGTTAAACAACGCGCAAGATTTAGTCAGACAAGGTGTTGTAAAAATTAATGAAGTTATTTCTACAAGAGATGACATTATGAATTATTTGATTTATAATGGGTTACCATCAAAAGAATCCTTTGTCATTATGGAAGGTGTTCGTAAGGGAAAAGGATTAACAGATGAACAATTAGCTCTCATGAAAGAACATAGTATTCCAGAATGGTATATTCAGTCTTGTCAGAAAATAAAGTATATGTTTCCAAAAGCTCATGCTGTAGCCTATGTTATGATGTCTTTTAGAATTGCTTATTTTAAGGTTTATCACCCACTAGCATTTTATGCGACATTTTTTAGTAGTAAAGTAGGCGACTTCGATGCCCAAACAATATGTTTAGGTCAAGAGGTTATAGCTAAAAAAATGAATGAGTTAAAGCAAATTGATCGCATGACAAAAAAAGAAGGCGATCAGTACATGATTTATGAAATTGCATCAGAGATGTATGCGAGAGGTTTTAAATTTAAAAAAGTAGATATATATAAATCTCATCATGACAAATTTTTAATAGAAGATGGTCAATTGTTACCACCCATTAATTCAATTGATGGTGTGGGTCAAAATGCAGCTGTTAGTCTTTATGAAGCAAGAAAAAATGGAGAATTTATTTCTATCCAAGACTTAAGTGATCGAACAAAATTAACATCTACAAGTATAGATGCATTAAAAGAACATGGGAGTTTAGGAAATTTACCAGAATTAAACCAATTATCCATGTTCTGATTTGATTTATTTGTTAAATCATGGTACAATTAACGCAGTGTGAATTTAAGTGGTTGAAAGTGGGGTTTTCCCGCTTTTTGTCATTTTAAATAGAGAAGAAAAGTTAAAAAATGAGGTGATTAAAATGTCAAGAAAAATAATAGATGTTGTTGAAAGAACAGCTAAAAACTATTTAGACGCAAACGAATTGGAATTAGTTAAAGTTGATTTTGTAAAAGAAGGACCCCATCGTTATTTAAGAATTTTATTAGATAAAGAAGGTGGCATTGCATTAAAAGATTGTCAAGAATTTAGTCGTTTTTTGAATAAGAATTTAAATGACAATATTATTAATGATAAATATTTTTTAGAAGTGAGTTCACCAGGTGTTGAACGAGAGCTTTATAATGAAAAAGATTATCAGAAATTTATTGGTGATATGGTTGATATTAGTTTATATACAACAATCAAAGGCAGAAAAAAAGCGACAGGAACTTTAAAAGGATTTACAGATTCTGTATTTCAAATTGATATTAAAGACGAAGATGAGTATATTGAATTGCCACGGAATAAAGTTTCTAAAATAAACTTACATATGGATTTTTAATAAGGAGGTATTGGAAAAATGAGCTCGGAAATAATTGAAATTTTAAACCAAATTGAACGAGATAGAGGAATAAAAAAAGAATTAATTGTAGAAGCAATTGTAGCGGCTTTAGAATCTGCTTATAAGAAAAATTACAATATGACAAAAAATAGCGTAAGAGTAGATTTCGATATTGAAACCGGTGACGTAAGAGTATTTTCGCTTTTACATATTGTCGAAGAACCCATTGAAGTAAATGATATTACTATGGAAGAAGCAAAGGAATTTCCTGGTAGTCATGAATTAGGCGATATTATTGAGGAAGAAGTGACACCGAAAGATTTTGGACGAATTGCTGCTCAAAATGCAAGACAGGTTATTATTCAAAGAATAAAAGAAGAAGAAAGAGAAGTGCTTTTCAATAGGTTTGCTAATCGAGAATCAGAAATGATTACTGGTAAAATACAAAGAGAATCAAATGGTGTTTATTTCATTACACTTGGTTCTTTAGAAGGCGTGTTGTTACCAAATGAACAAATTATGGGTGAAACATATGAACAAGGTATGCGTATAAAATGTATTATTAAAAGCGTTAGTCAGACAACAAAAGGACCTCAAATTATTCTATCAAGAACAGATGCTGATTTAGTGAAAAGATTATTTGAATTAGAAGTACCTGAAATATATGATGGTGTTGTAGAAATCCGAAGTATTGCAAGAGAAGCCGGTGCAAGAACAAAAATGGCTGTATTTACTTTAGATAGTACAGTGGATTCTTTAGGCGCTTGTGTTGGTAAAGGTGGCGTCCGAGTGAATGCTGTTGTGAATGAACTTGACGGCGAAAAAATTGACATTGTTAAATGGCATAAGGACCCAGAGGTGTACATTGCAAATGCTTTAAGTCCAGCAGATGTTATTAAGGTTGAAATACTAGATGAAAATAATAAAACTGCAAGAGTAATTGTACCCGATGACCAATTGTCATTAGCCATTGGTAAAGCAGGTCAGAATGCAAGATTATCAGCAAAATTAACAGGCTGGAAGATTGATATTAAATCATTGGAACAATCAAAAATATTAAAGAAAGAAAAGATAGAGTCTGAAGAAAAAAAAGAGGGTACGGAAACAAAAGAGAGTGAAGAGAATGCAAGTGTAATTGAAGAATAATTGGAGGTGACGATATATGTCAAAAATTAGAGTATATCAGTTAGCAAAAGAGTTAGAAATGGAAAGTCATGATGTTATAGAAATGCTACAGGGATTAGGTATGGATGTTTCAAGTCATATGTGTACTATTAGTGATGAAGAAGCAGAGACAGTTTTAGCCATGCATTTAGGCATTGAAGAAGATGAAGAAGACATTGATGAAATTGATGAAGAGGCAATTGAAGTATCAAAGTCTATGACAGTTGGAGAATTTGCAGAAGTTCTTGGTCAACAGGCAAACAATTTAATTATTGAATTGATGAATTTAAGTGTTATGGCAACAATTAATCAGAACATTGATTTTGAGACAATGAAAAAATTAGCAGATAAGCATAATGTTAAAATAAAAAAGGAAATATTAGAAGTAGATACACTTTATAGTGAAGAAGATTTTATTGATAGCGGAAAAGATTTGTTACCAAGACCACCAATCGTAACAGTAATGGGACACGTAGATCATGGTAAAACAACTTTATTAGATGCTATGAGAAGTACTGCTATTACAGAAGAAGAAGCTGGAGGCATCACGCAACATATCGGTGCATCAGAAGTTCATTTCAATGGTAAGAAGATTGTTTTCTTAGATACTCCAGGTCATGAGTCATTTACAACATTAAGAGCAAGAGGCGCACAAATCACGGATATTGCTATTTTAGTTGTAGCGGCAGATGATAGTGTTATGCCACAAACAATAGAAGCAATTGACCATGCAAAAGCAGCTGGCGTTCCAATTATTGTTGCAATTAACAAAATGGATACACCTGGAGCAAATCCTGATAGGGTAATTAAAGAATTGTCTGATCATGGAGTTCTTGTAGAAGACTGGGGTGGCGACGTAATCGCTGTTAAAGTTTCAGCTTTAAAAAATGAAGGCGTAGACGAGCTATTAGAGATGATTCTATTAGTAGCTGAAATGGAACAGTTAAAAGCTAATCCTAATAGAAAAGGTGTTGGAACAGTAATAGAAGCAGAGTTAGAAAAAGGTCGTGGACCTGTTGCGTCTGTAATTGTTAATAAAGGTACAATGCGTGTAGGTGATGCGGTAACTGTTGGAAAAACATCAGGACGTATTCGAGCAATGTACAATTATAAGGGAAAGAAAATTAAAAAAGCAACACCATCAACACCAGTTGAGATTGCCGGATTATCAGACGTACCTCAAGCAGGCGAAAAAATATATGTAACAGAAGATGATCAACGGGCGAGAGAATTAGCTGATTATAGAAAATTAAAAATGAGAAATGAAAAAATGCAGTCTAAAAAGCATGTTTCATTAGATGATTTATTCAGTCAAATTAAAGATGGCGAATTAAAGAAATTAAATATAATCATTAAGGCAGATGCGCATGGATCAATAGAAGCATTAAAAGGTTCGTTAAATAAAATATCAAATGATGAAGTTAAAATTAATATTATCCACGCAAATATTGGTACAATTTCAGAAGCTGATGTTGCATTAGCCTCTGCATCTAATGCAATAATCATTGGTTTTAATGTTAGACCATTGGCAAGCGTTATGTCTACAGCAACAGCTGAAGGCGTAGATATTAGAACTTATCGAATTATCTATAATGCAATTAATGATGTTCAAGATGCCATGGTTGGTATGTTAGATCCTGAGTTTGTTGAAGAAGTATTAGGTCAAGCAGAAGTTCGAAATACATTTAAAGTATCAAACATTGGTACAATTGCTGGATCGTATGTTATTGATGGAAAAATTACTAGAAATGCAGATGCAAGACTTTTAAGAAATGGTGTAATTGTTTATGAAGGAGCAATTTCTTCACTTAAACGATTCAAAGATGATGCAAAAGAAGTTGCTAAAGGTTACGAATGTGGTATTATGTTAGAGAAATATGATGACATCAAAGAAGGCGACATAATTGAAGCTTTCCATGATAAAGAAGTACCAAGAACAGCTAAGAAGTAGGTGATTTAATTGAACGAAAGAAGATTAAAACGTATATCAGTACAGATTCAGAAAATTATTAGTGAATTAATTATGGATGGTAAAATCAAAGATCATAGAGTTTCTACTTTTACAAGTGTTACAGATGTAGAAACGACTGATGATTTAAGATATTGCTTTGTATATATTAGTAATTTAGAAGACGATCTTGAAAAAGCTAAAACGACAATGAAAGGTTTGAATTCAGCAAAAGGTTATATTAGGCATGAAATAAGTCAGAACACGGAATTGCCTTATACGCCAGAACCTGTTTTTAAATTAGATAATTCAATCAAACGTGGTATGAAGATTGAAGAAATTATAAGGGACTTGCATCAAGATGATGAAGAAGATTAAAAAGCTCATTGAATCAAACGATGAATTTATTATTCTTCCACACAAAAGTCCTGATGGGGATGCCATTGGCTCCTCTGTTGCACTAAAAAAAGCTTTAGAAAACAATGGAAAAAAAGGGTATATTGTATTAAATGATGATATACCTTTGAATCTTCAATTTTTAGATGTTGATAAATATTCTTTAAAAGCTTTTAGTCAAATGAATCATCAGGCAAAAGTTGTCATTACTATTGATTCCTCTGATGTCACAAGATTTGATGAAAGAAGTACGTTACTAGAAAACAAAACAGTTCTGAATATAGATCACCATGTAACGAATACTAAATATGGTGATATTAATTTTGTGAAAGATGCATCATCTGTTGGAGAGTTAATTTATGAATTATTAATGTTTTTAGATTACTCAGTAAATTCGGAAGTTGCTAATGCAATATATGTTGCAATATCAACTGATACAGGTAGTTTTAAGTATAGTAATACCTCAAGAAACACATTTAAAATTGCTTCAGAATTAAGAGAAAAATTAGATTTTGAATTAATTAATAGAGAATTATACCAGAAAGTACTTTTAGATGATGTTATATTGAAAAATAAGGTATTGGGAACACTAAAAGTATATAAAGAGAAAATAGGCCTTGTATTTCTAACAAATGAAATGCTTATGGCTTTAACTTTAGATAATGTTAATACAGATGGTATTGTAGAAGAAGTTAGAAATATTAATGGTATAGAAGTTGCAATTTTTATTAAACAAGAATCAGAAGACCAATTTAAGATTAGTATGCGTTCTAAATTAGATTTTGATGTATCTGCTTTGGCTTTAGAATTTAATGGTGGGGGACATCCCAAAGCTGCAGGGTGCATGATGAATGGATCTTTAGATTATATAATTGATTTATTGGTGAGCAAAATAGATTAAAGGTGATAACGTGAAAATTTATGAAACAATTCAACCACTGAATGAAGATACAGCAATTACACTAGGGACTTTTGATGGACTGCATATTGGTCATGTTAAAATAATCAAACAATTAGTGAAAGACGCTAAAGATCGAAATTTGAAAAGCGTTGTGTATACCTTTAAAAATCACCCACTGTCTTTAAATGAATCCATTGAAACACCTTCAACAATTTTTAAATTGGATTACAAAACAAAAATTCTTGAAGAGCTAGGTGTGGATATCCTCATATTTTTGAATTTTAATGATGAGCAAAAAAATATTGAACCAAATTATTTTATTGAAGAAATTCTTGTCAAAAAATTACGGATGAAACATTTAGTTGTTGGATATGATTACCATTTTGGTAAAAAAGCAAAGGGAGATACAGAATTATTAATTAAGTCTTCTCGTAAATATCATTATTCTTATGATATTGTTGATCCAATTAAGAAGGATTATGTTAGAGTCAGTTCAACACTTATCAGAAAATTGCTAGCCAATGGTAAAATAAAAGATGCAAATTATTATTTGGGAAGGCCTTATTCATTAGAAGGAAAAGTAATTCACGGAGAAAAAATTGGCCGTCAAATTGGTTATCCAACGGCTAATCTAGAACTTGATAATAATTTTGCGATTTTAAGACCTGGTGTCTACATTACTAAAACCTTACTTGATGGAGAATTTTATTACTCAGTAACAAATGTTGGATTTAACCCAACTTTGAAACAATCAGATTTTTCTGTTGAAACATATATTTTAGATTTTGATCAATCAATTTATGGAAAACACATACGTGTGGATTTTTATAAAAAAATTAGAGATGAATTGAAGTTTAAAGATGTTGAGGAATTAAAGGAATACATCCGATGGGATGTTTATAATACAAAGAAATTTTTCAATTTAATTTAAAAAATATAAATATAATGCAAACCTTTTACGGACGATGTAAAAGGTTTTTTTATTTTTTGCTGGACAGTATATGTTAAAAAGTGGTAACATATTATATAACGAAACACTGTTTTACATATTGAAACGGTTAAAAAACAAGGAGGTGGATGAATGTATAAAGTAGATTTGAATAGTGATTTAGGTGAAAGTTTTGGTATTTATACACTAGGAAAAGATAGAGAAATTTTGGAATGCATTACATCGGCAAATATTGCTTGTGGATGGCATGCTGGCGATCCTTTAGTAATGAATAAAACGGTAAAAATAGCTAAAGAAAATGGTGTAAATATTGGGGCACACCCAGGATTTTTAGATAAAATGGGTTTTGGAAGACGAGAATTAAAAATAACTCCTGAAGAACTCAAGAATTATATAAAATATCAGTTAGGCGCTTTAACAGCAATAGCAAAAATATATAATAAAAATATTCAACATGTAAAACCACATGGTGCAATGTATAATATGGGCGCTAAAAATAAAAAATTAGCTATTGCTGTTGCTGAGGCTATTTATGAAGTAGATCAAGAGATTATACTTTTAGGGTTATCAAATAGTGAGTTAACAAGAGCTGGAAAAAAAGTAGGATTAAAAGTAGCGCATGAAGTATTTGCTGATAGAGCCTATGAGGAAGATGGTACGCTAGTTTCTAGATCAAAAGAAGGTGCGGTAATACATGATGTAAGTATTGTTGCGGATAGAATTATAACTATGATAAAAGAGAATAAAGTAAAAACAATTCATGGCAAATGGATTGACATTAAAGCAGATTCAATTTGTGTTCATGGAGATACTAAGGAAGCCTTAGAGTTCATAAAAGAAATCAGAAAAAAATTGAATGACCATGATATAAAAATTGTACCATTATCAGAAATGAATTTATAATATATTGAAAATTCAGAAAATTAAATTATTTTTAAGGGGGACAAATTGGGAAAGAGAAAATTAGTTGAAAAAAAATTAACCAAGAAAGTTGCTAAATCAGGTGCGTTATTAGGTGCAGCATTTATTATGGCAACAAGTGCTATTGGGCCAGGTTTTTTAACCCAAACAGCAAGTTTTACTAATCAGTTTAAAGCAAACTTCGCATTTGCAATTATTATTTCGATTATATTAGGATTAGGTGCACAATTAAATGTATGGCGAATTATCGGTGTATCAGGTATGCGAGGTCAAGAAATTGGAAATAAAATATTTCCTGGATTAGGACATGTGTTAACTGTACTTGTAACGCTTGGTGGATTGGCATTTAATATTGGAAATATTGGAGGTGCAGCTCTCGGTTTAAATGTATTATTTGGTATTAATGTAAGTTTCGCAACGATTATCTGTGGGGTTGCTGCAAGTCTCTTATTTATTTCTGATGATGCTGGACCAGTAATAGATAAAGTTACAAAAATTTTAGGTGGACTAATGATTCTTATTGTAGGTTATGTTGCGGTGAGTTCACAACCACCAGTTGGATCGGCTTTAACAAGAATGGTTGCACCACAAAATATGTCAGAATTGATTTTTCCAATCATCACTTTTCTAGGTGGAACGGTTGGTGGGTATATTACCTTTGCTGGTGGCCATAGATTAATTGATGCAGGCATCACTGGTGAAGAAAATGTAGGTGACATAACAAAAAGTGCTGTTGCAGGTATGGCAGTTGCTGGAATAATGAGAATATTTTTATTCTTAGCGGTTTTAGGTGTTGTTTCAAAAGGAATAGATTTAGATCCTTCAAACCCGGCAGCAAGTGCATTTATGCATGGTGCCGGAAGGATTGGTTATAAATTCTTTGGTATTGTATTATTAGCAGCAGGCGTAACTTCTACAATTGGTGCAGCATATACATCTGTCTCATTTTTAAAAACATCAAATAAAAGCATCAAGGAAAATGAAAAATATTGGATTATAGGTTTTATTTTGGTCTCTACACTAATTATGTCAATTATAGGAAAGCCAGCTAAACTACTAATATTAGCGGGTTCATTAAATGGATTGATTTTACCATTAACATTAGGAGTTGTTTTATTAGCGGCAAATAAAAAAGAGATTATAGGAGATTATAAGCATCCAAAATGGTTAACCATTTTTGGAATATTGATTGTTATATTAGCTTCGTATGCAGGATTTAAGACGCTCACCAATCTATCGTTATTGTTAAACTTTTAGGAGGTTTGAATGAATTTTAGGTATTTAGTATCTGGCGAAAGTTCAATAACCTTAGAAATAGGTAATCAAATATCTGAAAAAATCAATCAAAAAGTACGCATGATGAGTATTGCTATTAATAAATCTAAAATAGATGGAATTGTTGAATTAATACCAACTTATCGATCAATAAAAATTGATTATAACCCTTGTAAAATCAAGTATAAAGAATTAGTTGATGAACTAGATGATTTACAAAGAAATATTTCAGATGTTCTTATTGAGGGTTCCAAAATAATTGAGATCCCAACATTATATGAAGGACCAGATTTAGAATATGTTAGTCAGTATAATAGTATCTCCGTTGATCAAGTGATAAAAATTCACTCATCTAAGGAGTATCTAATATATATGCTGGGGTTTACGCCAGGATTTCCATATTTAGGTGGAATGAGTGATAAAATATCTACACCTAGATTAAAAAAGCCTAGAGCCAAAATAGCATCAGGTTCAGTTGGTATTGCAGGCAGTCAAACTGGGATTTATCCAATGGATAGTCCTGGTGGTTGGCAATTGATTGGAAAAACACCTCTAATATTATTTGATGATGAAAAGAAGAATCCATTTTTATTTGAAGCAGGAAATTATATAAAATTTATACCGATTGATAAAAAAACTTTCAAGGTAATACAAAAAAAAGTTAATAATAAAACATTTCAGGTTAAAACTTACTTAAAGGATGATACGAATGGGTAAAATTAAAATTCTAAACAAAGGGGTTTTAACATCAATTCAAGATTTGGGTAGAAGAGGGTATCAAAAATATGGTGTTCCAATTTGCGGTGTAATGGATGAATATTCTCATAAAATGGCAAATGTTTTAGTAAGTAATGAAATTGAAGAAGCCACTTTAGAGGTAACACTATTTGGACTGAAAATAGAATTTATAGATAAACAAATAATATCAATTACAGGAGGAAATTTACAGCCAAAAATAAATAATAAGTTAGTTGATATGTGGCAAACGATAGAAGTTGAAAAGGGTGACATTTTAACTTTTAGCGGTATAAAAAGTGGTCTTAGATCATATATTGCTTTTTCAGGCGGTCTTGATATTGAAAAAACAATGGGAAGTAAATCATATTATTCAAGAGCAGATTTGGGTACAAAAATTGAAAACAATCAAATTTTAAATATTAAAACAAATTTAAAAAGTAAAAAATTGAAATTAGAAAAAAAATATATACCTGAATTTGAAAATAAAATAGAGTGTAGAGTTGTGATAGGTCCCCAAGATGATTATTTTTCTGATAAAGCAATAGATATTTTTTTCGGATCTGAGTATGCTTTAGAAAATGATTCGGATAGAATGGGCTTTAGATTAATGGGCGAGCAGATTAATCATAAGAGAACCGCAGATATAATATCTGATGGATTAAGTAAAGGTGCAATTCAAATACCAGGCAGTGGTCAACCTATTATAATGATGTCAGATGCTCAAACCACTGGAGGTTATACTAAAATCGGATATGTTATAAAAGAAGACTTAGATAAATTATCTCAATTAAAGCCTGGAGATAAAATTAAATTCAAAAAAATAACAATTGAAGCGGCTCAAAAGGAATATATTAAATATGTAAATAAATATTATGAAATTATCAATGATCTGCATACAAATAAAAATATCACTGAATATAAGATAAAGGTAAATGGGAAAAAATATCAAGTTTCTGTTGAAGTTATTGAAGATTAATTTTAGAGGAGGAAAATGAGTAAATTTGATAAGAAATTACCTGTTGAAATGAGAAGATTAATAAGAAATAATAAATATAATAAGCATACCAGTGGTGTATGCAATGGTTATGTGCAAGCCAATGTTGTAATACTACCAGCTAGTTATGCAGAGGACTTTCGGAATTTTGCAAAAGCAAATAGCGAGGCAATACCTATTTTAGAAGAAATTAATAATGGGGAATTCAGTTTTAAAAAAGTTGCAAATGATTCCGATATACGCACGGATGTACCTAAATACAAAGTATTTAAAAATGGAGTATTTGTTGAAACGAAAGAATCAATTAAAGATATATGGGCTGATGATTTTGTAACATTTTTATTAGGTTGTAGTTTTTCTTTCGAGAATGCATTTTTAAATCAAGGAATTCCAGTAAGACATATAGAGCAAGACAGAAATGTTCCAATGTACATTACATCCAAACCATGTAAATCAGCTGGAAAATTTAGCGGGACTATGGTTGTTAGTATGCGACCAATACCAAAACAATTAGTAGATAAAGCAGTAGCAATAACAAAGTTATATCCCTTGGCTCATGGTAAACCGGTTCAAATTGGAAACCCTGATGAAATCGGAATTTTAGATATTAACAATCCGGATTTTGGCGATTCAGTTGAAATAAAAAATGGTGATGTTCCGGTTTTTTGGCCTTGTGGTGTAACACCTCAAAATGCAGCAAAAAATGCTAAGCCAGATATAATGATTACGCATTTTCCTGGTCATATGTTTATCACGGATTTAAAAGATGAAGATATTAAAATTAAATAATAGCCAAAAATAGTAAGAGCTGTATTGCTCTTTTATAAAAAGCCAACTAAGCAATCATTATTACAGGATTGTTTAGTTGGTTTTTTGAATATTTTTATTATAATATTTTTTGAAAAACTGCGATATGACTAAAACAAGATATATTTTGGAAGGTGGGGCTGAGTTCACTAACCAGTGGTATATTATAAAATAATAAATATCTAATTGTTAAACTGTTCTAAGGGTGATAAAATAGATATAATGGTGATTTCTTGTGGATAAATATCTATTGAGTAAAACAGTGCTTATAATTTATAGTCTACAAAATTAAATTTTATAATAAATTAGTCGAAGCGAATAAATTTCTTAGTGATAAGTAATTTTATTCAATAATTGATATCATATTAATGGAGTGGTTTTTATGTCTGAAAATCAAAATAGCATAAATAAGAGTTTAGAAAAAGCACTTAATTTATTAGAATATTTTGATGAAGAAAATGAAATTTGGGGTTTAACAGAATTGTCTAAAAAATCTGGCATTCCAAAAGCAACTTTGTATCGGATGTTCAATACATTTGAAAACGAAGGTTTTCTCGAAAGAATTGATACAAAGGGGAAAATTAATCAGTATAGATTAGGATTAAAATTTTTGAAATATTCAACGTTAGTATCTGATCGTTTAGAAATAAAAAAAATTGCATATTCGTATATGGTTGATCTGAAAAACGAAATAAATGAGGATGTGCAATTAGTATTGAAAGATAATTATAATGCAATTTATGTTGAAAAAATCAAATGTGACCATCCTGTAAGATTGTACACAAAGATAGGCAGAAGAGCAACTTTTAACGCTGGAGCATGTCCAAGAGCTATTTTAAGTTTTTTGGAGGATAGTGAAATTGAAGACATTATGGAAAGTTCAGATTTTATAAAGTATTCAAAAAATACTATTATGGATAAAGATAAGTTATGGGAAACTATAAATCAAGCAAGAAAAAAAGGATATACAATAAGTTATGGAGAAATGGAAGAACAGACTGTAGCTATTGGCGCCCCGATATTTGATTATACTGGTAATGTAGTTGCTTCTATTAGTATAGCTGGTCCGGAACAGAGATTTACAGATGACAAGATAAATTATTTGATTGAAAAAACTTTAGAAACAGCAAATAAGATCTCTAAGGCGTTAGGTTACTGATAAGTTACTAAAAGTTTTACAATAATTAAACGAAAAGCCCACTACTTCAGTCGTGGGATGGATAGCGAATAAAAGAACTTATGTTTGAAAAATTGGATGTTTTAGTGTATAATATATACAAACAAACGTTTTTCTAGATGATGATTTTATAGAAAGAGAGCTATCCAATGTCAAAAGCCGTCTTCACTTTAACACTAAAATTAAATACTGAAAAATATGAAGAAGAAATTTTAAATAAAAGACTTGAGATTGGCAGACAAATTTATAACGCTTGCCTCAATGAACTTTTTAAAAGATATCGAATGATGAAACAAAGCAAAATTTATCAAGAGACTTTAAAGATGAAAAAAATCTATCAAAAGAACACAAAATTTCAACAAAATTAATAAGCAATTTAGATTAACAGAGTATGCCCTTCATGATTTTGCAAAACTTATGCAACACCATTTTAAAAGAAATATTGACAGCCAAGCTTGTCAAAAGATCGCCACAAGATGTTTTGATGCTTTTGAGAAAAAGCTATATAATCCTAAAATTAATATTCACTTTAAAAAATACGGTACATTTAATTCATTAGAAGGAAAATCAAATGCTACAGGTATTAAGTATCGCGGACAACGGTTAAAATGGAATAAATTAGACATTCCAATACTTATTAAAAAGAAAGACGATTACGCCAAAGAAGCCCTAGGCAATACAATAAAATATTGCCGAATATTAAGAAAAACTATTCGCGGGAAAAATAAATATTATATCCAATTAATATTAGATGGCATACCACCTGAAAAAGAAAGAACAACTAAAAATCAAAAGG